>Ga0070739_10001545_pt1 | contig 34116 bp, 32 predicted proteins | sample Coa_R1_7_FD_66445 | JGI IMG/M metagenome (GOLD analysis project Ga0070739, IMG submission 66445) | Surface soil microbial communities from Centralia Pennsylvania, which are recovering from an underground coalmine fire - Coalmine... | ecosystem: Environmental > Terrestrial > Soil > Unclassified ...
TGACGGATCGATCTGAGTGGAAGTCTTCTTCTCGTATTCACCATGCCTCTCGGCACGGTGTGCAGCTTCGCGGGAATGACGGCCCAAAAGCAACCGCTCAGCCCAAACTGACCCACTACCGGAGGGTCACTCCGCTCGTAGAATCACGAGCGGTTTCTGTCCCAAAATCCGGTAGGTCATCAAAAAGCCGGTCAGGAGGGTCAGGAAGAGGGTTCCGATCACCCCCTGCAGGAGCGTGATCCCATCGAACTGCCAAGGGAGGTCGAGGAAAAAGTGGACGATCCCCCAGGAGATGCCGATTGAGAAGAGGCCGCCGACGAGGGCCGCCAGCAGGCCGAGGAGCGCATATTCCACCGCCATGATTGCAAGAAGGGTCGGCCGGGTCGCGCCCAGCGTCTTAAAGAGGGTCATCTCGTGAACCCGCCGGGCGCGGGTCGCCGCGATCGCGCCGGAGAGGACGATCAGTCCGACGGCAAATCCAAAGAGCGCCATGAATCGAACCGTCCGGGTGATCTCTTTGAGAATTCCGGCAATGGTTTCTAAGACCTCCCGAAGGTGAATGACCGTGACATTCGGAAACGTTTTGATCACGGCATTTTGGATCGGCAGATCGTCCGCCGGCGCCGTCGATGCGGTCGCCACATAGGTGATCGGCGCGCCGTCGAGCGCTCCCGGCTCGAAGATGAAGAAAAAGTTGGTGGAAAGGCTCCCCCAATCGACATCGCGGAGGCTCGTCACCTCTCCTTGAATCGGCACCCCCTGAATATCGAAGGTCACCTTCGATCCGAGATCGATCCCCAGATGCCGGGCCGCTTCCGACTCGACCGAGATCCGGGCCGGTCCCTCTTTCCCCGCGCCGCCTCCCCACCAGATCCCTTTCCGGAGTGTGTTGTGTTTCGGAAGATCGCGTTGATAGGTCAAGACATACTCCCGGGTGAAATACCATCCGTCGGGGCGCTCCTCGGCCTGAATCTCCGAGACCTTCTTTCCGTTTAAATCGGAGAGGCGCGAGCGGACCAACGGGGTCAATTCAACAGGCTTTTTCAGAGGCCACTTCGCCATGATCGCTTCAAAGGACTCTTTCTGGTCCGGTTGCAGATCGATGAAAAAGAGACTCGGCGCATCCTCCGGAACATTCTGCTGCAGATCGAACAGCAGATTTTTCTCCACTTGTAGAAGGGTCAAGAGGATCAACACGCCGATGCCGATCGAGAGAACGACCGTCACGATCTGCCGGCCGGGACGGGTGAGGTTTCCAATTCCATAGCGCAAGATCAACGCGTGGGGTCGGCCGAATCGCTTAATCAGAGAAAGCCCCCCCGCCGTCGCCGACAAAAGAAGGCAAATCGCGGCCGCAATCCCCGCGATGACCCACCCCCCCAACCGCCACGAACCGGCCTGCCAGACGGAGAGACCGGTCCAGCCGAAAGCGATGAGGGCACCCAAGAAAAGGGAACGTGAGGCGTGAGAGGTAAAGCGGAAGGGGTAAAGGCGAAGAGGATTGAAGGTAAAAATCCTTTTTCTTTGACCCCTCACGCCTAACGCCTCACGCCTCACGTGTTCTCCAAGAAAATCTTCCACTTCCTGCCGGAAGACCCGCGACGGCGCGACCCGCCAGACCTTCTGAAGCGGCCAGAGGGAGAAGAGCAGGGCGGTTGCCGATCCCATCGCGATTCCCCGGAAGATCGGCAAAAAGGTGATCTCGAACGCGAAGCCGGGGGGAAGGAATCGGGTGAGCAATCCGAGCAGAGAGTGATAGATCCCTATCCCCAGGACAACGCCGAGGAGGCTGCCGAGGGCGCCGAGCGAAAGGGCAAGAAGCAAGTAGATCATCAGCACGGAGCGGGATGGGCCGCCTAGTGATTTTAGGATGGCGATTGTCCCGATCCGCTCACTTAAAAATGCATGGATGTTGCTCGCGACGGCGATCCCGCCGATCAGAAGGGTGATCAAGCCGACAAGTCCGAGGTAGGTGGCGAAGTTTTCAAGAAACCGCCCGAGGCGGGGCTGGGCATCCCGATAGGTCTGGAGTCGAACCGACTCGTGAGACCAACGGTTCTTCAATTCCTCTTTCAGAGATTCGGGGGTCGAAGGGGCGGGGGTCTGAAAGAGAATCCGCCGGGTGATCCGGCTTCCGGTCTGAACCAGATGGGTCCGATCCAACGCCGCCTGAGACAACATGACCCGCGGTCCCAGGCTGAACGTCCCGACGGCCCGATCGGGTTCTTTCCGAATGATTCCTTTAATCGTGAATTCGGCATCGCCTAATTTGAGCCGATCGCCGACATGCAGATCGAGACGAATCAGCAGCGCATCTTGAACCCACACGGCATCGGGATCTCGAAAAGGTTCGGCGGCGGCCGGATCGACGGTGAACCGACCGTAGAAGGGATACCCCGGCTCCACCGCTTTCAATTCGACCAACTGAGATTGAAAACCGCTTGAGGACGGACTTTTTTGATCGGGGGGGGTGACCGCCATTCCGATCAACTCGGTCACCCGGACGAATCGAATCCCCCGACCCGCCATGTCGGCCAAGACCGCCTCCCCCTCCGGCGAGAGCGGACGGTTCAACCGCGCCTCTAAGTCCGCGGCAAGCAGGTTGCGGGCCTCATGAAAGGTCATCCGCTCCAAATTGGTCGCGATATTGCCGACCGCGACAATCGACCCAACCCCCAACGCAATCGAAAGGAGAAAGGAGATGAAATGCCGGAAGGAGCCGCGCGCCTCGCGCCAGGCCATCTTGAAGATAAATCGAGTCATGAGGATGCCTGCAATTGATCTCCGACGATGCGGCCATCGCGCAGCGAGAGGACCCGCTCGGCGCGGGCCGCCAACGCAGGATCATGCGTGACGAGAATGAGCGTGCTTCCTTGATCGCGATGAAGCTGAAGGAGCAGTTCCATCACGCGGGCGCCGTTGGTGGAATCGAGGTTCCCGGTCGGCTCATCGGCCAAGAGCAGGGAAGGCCTCGCCGCGTAAGCGCGGGCGACGGCGACCCGCTGCTGCTCTCCCCCCGAGAGTTGAACCGGGTAGTGCTCTTTACGATGGGCCAAACCGACCGCCTCCAGAAGGCGGAGCGCCTCCCGATCGGCGCCCACCTCCCCCCGCAGCTCCAGCGGCACCTGGACATTCTCCAAAGCGGTCAGCGTCGGAATGAGATGAAACGACTGGAAGATCATCCCGATTTTTTCCCGACGCAACCGGGCCAGATCATCCTCGCTCAACGCCGCAAGGGACACCCCGTCGATCTTAATTGAACCGGCGGTCGGCCGATCCAATCCGGCGATCAGCCCCAAGAGGGTCGACTTGCCGCTCCCGGAGGGTCCGATGACGGCGAGGAACTGTTTTTCCGGAACCTGCAGATCGATTCCATCCAGAATCGTGACCGTGCTCCCTCCGCTGGTCAGTTGCATCGTCAATTTGGATATTTCGATCATGCGCGCTCTTTGTCCCAGACGTAAGGCTGTATTATACACCAGGAACGAAATGAGAAACAGAAGGGGAAGAGAACCTTACTGGGCGAGCAATTTGAGAAGATAGGCCGGAATTTCGGGAAGGGGAAGAACTTCATCGACGGCGCCCCGCGCGATCGCTTCTTTCGGCATGCCGAAAACAACGCAGGTCGCCTCGTCCTGAGCGACGGTTGCGGCGCCCGCCTGCTTCATTTCCAACAGGCCGTCCGCTCCGTCGTCTCCCATTCCGGTCAGAATGACCCCGATCGCATTCGGTCCGGCCGCTTTTGCAGTCGAGCGGAAGAGAACATCGACACTGGGGCGATGTCGGGAGACCGGCGGACCATCGACCACCTCCACGGCGTAATGCGCGCCGTCGCGCGTCAGCAACATGTGGAAGTTCCCCGGCGCGATCAAAGCCCGGCCCGGGATGACCCGGTCGCCGTTCGCCGCCTCCTTGACCTCGATCCGACAGCTCTGGTTCAACCGATTGGCAAAAGCGCGGGTGAATCCCTCCGGCATATGTTGAACGATAACGATGCCGGGGGTATCGGGCGGCATCGCTTCGAGACACTCCCGAAGCGCCTCGGTTCCACCGGTCGAAGCCCCGATGGCGACGATTTTATCGGTTGTAAAAACCAATGGATGTTTCCCCGCCGGGGGAAGGATGACGTCGGCGGTTTGTTTCTTTTCCGGCGATCGGAAGGAAGATGGCCGCGCCCGAAGGCGCGCTTTGGCAGCCCCTCGAACCGTCTCGGTTAATGCGCGGGCCGATTCGCAGAGGAAATCTTTCACCCCCATTTTCGGCTTGGTAATGATCTCGATCGCCCCCTCTTCCATCGCCCGAATCGCCGGCTCGGTCCCCTCCCCGGCGAGGCTGGAGCAGATGACGACCGGAATCGGATCCTCCGTCATAATTTTCCGGAGAAAGGTCAGCCCATCCATCCGGGGCATTTCAAGATCAAGGAGGATCACATCGGGGCGGGTCTGTCGCATCTTGGTGATCGCAATCAGCGGATCGGCGGCGGTCGCAACCTGGATGTCCCGCTCTCGTGAAAGGAGCGCAATCATCGTCTGGCGGACCACGGCGGAGTCGTCGACCACCAAGACATTCAAAGGACGCCCATGGCCGTTTTCCATCGTCATGATCTCTGGTCCCCTTCCACACTTCTCCCTTTCATATAGATGGTCGGGAGGACGTTTCGCACCCGATCGCCCATTCCGGCCAGACTCTCCGCGTGGCCGATAAAGAGGTGCCCTGTGGGGGAAAGGCACCGGAGCAATCGATCAATGACGCGTTGTTTCGATTGGGTATCAAAATAGATGAGCACGTTCCGACAAAAGAGAAGATCAAACGGACCTGGGAAAGGATAGACCGTTTCGTTCAGGTTGAATCGCTCGAATCGGACGATGGAGCGGATCTCCGGACCGGCTTTGATCTTTCCTTCCTGGCTTCGGGTCCCTCTCAGCATGAACGGCTTGAGAAACCGAGATGGTATCTCATTTGCCTTTTCGATCGGCCAGATCGCCCTCCTCGCCCTCTCCAGCATCCGTGTCGAGAGGTCGGTCGCCAAGATCTCAATCTGCCAACCGGATCCGAAAGGGAAATGGAAGAGGAGGGTCATCGCCAAAGAGTAGGGCTCTTCTCCGCTGGAACAACCGGCGCTCCAGACGCGGATCAGGCGCGGACGTCGTCCTAAATCGGCCTCGCGGGCCCACTCCGGAAGGAGTTTCTGCTCCAGAAATTCGAATTGGCGGGGCTCGCGGAAGAAGTGGGTCTCGTTGGTGCTGATGGCGTCGAGCAGATAGACCCGCTCTGCGTCCCCTTCGTCGATGATCCGATGATAGTATGCTTTGAAAGAGGGAAGGCCGAGCTCCCGCAGCCGGCGCATCAGCCGACCGACCAGCAGCGGTTTCTTCGCCTGCGAAAGATAAATGCCCGCTTCTTTATAAATTAGCTCTTGAAAGAGGGAGAACTCCCGATCGGTGATCGGCTGGATGCCGCTCTCTTCGCGGGCAGAGGCTTCCCGATTCTCCATTACCGTCCTTGCTCTGGGCCTCGAGTCGCCGGAGCGTCGGCCTCCGGGGATCGCACCGAATCGGCTTCTTGAAGCGACGCGACAATTTCCAATTCATCGGCCGATAATACACGATCGGTATCGAGAATCAACACAAACTTCTTACCGGCCTTTCCCATTCCCTTCAAATAATCGGTGCGGACCTTGGTTCCGAAGGCCGGCGGGGCGGTGATTTCCTCGGGAGGGAGATCCATGACCTGGCTGACGGCGTCGGCGACGATTCCCATCACCGTCCGTTCCCCGCCCAGATCGACCTCGACAATCACGATGCAGGTCCGCTTTCCGACCGGACGATCGGGTTGCCCGAACTTGACCGCCAGATCGATCACCGGCACTACGCTCCCCCGAAGGTTGATGACCCCCCGCACCCAGGGAGGGGTCATCGGGACCTTCGTCAGTGCGTCATATTCAATGATCTCCTTCACCTGGAGAATGCCGATCGCATACTCTTCTCCCGCCAGGTGAAAGGTGAGATACTGCATCTGATTCGTCGTCTCGTTCACCTTATCTCGTCCTTCCATGAATGCGTTTTAACGCGCCGTTCCGACCCCTTTTGGAACGCCGACCGCCATCGGTTGACCGCCGGTCATTCGTTGGCTGATGAGAGAGCTGATCAATGCCAAACCGAGGATCACAAAGGTGGAAATGCCGATTACCCATGCGAGCCAGGAGTTGTCCATCCCCGCCTTCGCCACCGCCGGGACGGCGGACGATGTGGCGGTCGGCATGAAGTTAGACGCCATCATCGCGGTGTAATGCAATCCGACGATCGCCCCTCCCATCACGAACGCGCTGATTCCCTTTTGAAGCATTCCGACCGTTCCGGTCTCATTCCGCAGATGGAAAGCGAGCCAGAGCGCCACGATCGAAACCACCACGGCAATGATCACCGAGAGTACGAAGAAAACAGGATCATAGGAAACGGCCGCATCCACCTGGACCGCCGCCATCCCGGTATAATGCATGGTCCCGATCCCGGCCCCCATCAATACCCCCCCTAGCGTCAATTGAAGCACCCCCATCGAACTTCGGCTGACAATAAAGAGCGCGATCGCGGAGGCAATAATCCCGGCGACCATTGATAGGAATGTAATTCCCATGTTGTAGGAGATCGGAACCGGAAGGCTGAAGGCCAACATCGCGATAAAATGCATCGACCAAATCCCGATTCCCATCGCAGTCGCGCCTCCCAAGAGCCACGCGACCCGCGAGCTCCCCTGCGCCGCCGTGACCCGTCCGGCCAGGTTCAGCGCGGTATAGGATGCCACGATGGCGACCACGATTGAAAGAACCACCAGCAGCATATCGTAGCTGCTTGTCATTGTCATATTCATGCCTGTTTTTAACATAGAATCCTCCTGTTGCTCGTGTTGATGTGATGCGCTCGTTCAAAACCGTTTAAACTCATGATCCAGTTCTTCTTCGGCGGAAACCAGCGCCGGCCCATTCTCCCCCTCACTCCCCCTCCCCTCCCTGCTTCCCGTCGAGAGGGGGGCGGTTTCACCCGCTTCCTTAAAGGATGATCTCTCCCTGGGGCGCTGAGGAGCTTCAGAGGAAGCCTCGGGACGGGGCGCTTCTTTTTTCTCCTCTTCGATCGAGCCGAGCCGGAAGAAGGCCAGCAACTGCTGCAGCGCCACTGCTTGGGAGGCCATCTCCTCCGCCGTGCTGGAGAGCTCCTCCGCCGCCGCCGCGTTGCGCTGGGTGACCTGATCGACCTGCCCCATCGCTTTGTTGATCTGATTCACGCCGGAAGACTGTTCCCGAGAGGTCGCTGCCACCTCTTGCACCAGCTCCGCGGTCTTACGAATCAAGGGGACCAAGGCCGTCAGCATCTCTCCCGCGCGCTCCGCCATCTTCACGCTGGAGCCGGCCACTTTTCCAATCTCCTCGGCCGCCGCCTGGCTCCGCTCCGCCAGCTTCCTCACCTCCGTCGCCACGACGGCAAATCCTCTCCCATGCTCGCCGACCCGCGCCGCTTCAATCGCCGCATTCAATGCCAGCAGGTTTGTTTGATATGCAATCTCTTCGATTACCGAGACCTTCTCTGCAATCTCCCGCATCGCATCGACCGTCTCCACGACCGCCTTCCCGCTCTCCTCGGCATCTTTCGCCCCCTTGACTGCCATCTGCTCCATCTGCCGGGAGTTCTCCGCATTCTGCGTGATGGAGGCGCTCATCTCTTCCAAGCTGGAGGTGACTTCTTCCACCGAGGCGGCCTGCTCGCTGGTTCCTTTCGAGACTCCCTGCGAGGACGACGATACCTGCGCCGAAGCGACGGTCAAGGCATTGGCCTGGTTCCGGCCTTGCGTGATAATTTGCCTGAACTTCGAGATCATCACATCCAAGGCCATCATCAGTTGTCCTACTTCGTCTTTCGAGGTCACATCGATCCGAGCCGTCATGTCCCCTTGGGCCACCTGATTGGCCACGGCCACCGCCTGACTTAAAGGCACGGTGAAAGAGAGAATCAGCCCGACGGACAATCCCACCAGACAAATCACACAGACGAAACTGACAATTGCGATGATGACCATCAGCGCCCGTTCGGCGTTCTCCGCCTGATTGAATGTCGCGGAAATGGCCGATTCATTCTCGCTGATGACCTGTCCCAGCTTATCCGACACCTCGTCGTACTTTTTCCTGGCGCCGTCCCAATTCTCCCCTTTGGCTTTTCCCATCCCCTGCAACGCCGCCCCGCGCGCCAACGAGTAATACGACTCGAACATCTCCTTCATTCGATCAATCTCATCCGCTACAATTTCCGGATTCTCTCTTCCGGTTTCCAACTTTTTGATCAGGACATTGTGCATCGCGTCCGCTTTTTCCAGGATCTCAACCTTTCCGGACGCCACCGTCTGCTCAAGCGCAAAGTGGAGCGCGTCAAACGTTTTTTGCAGATCCTGGCTTAACCGCAACGCAGGATAGTACCCCACCTGAATCCGATGAAGGAGCGTCCTATTCTTGCTCCCCATGAAGAGCGCCAGGACAATCAGAATTGCAAAAGCGACCCCCGCAAGGATGGGTAAAAGGACCACCTTCGTTTTAACCGACATGTCTTTAAACATCTCCCGCTCCTGAAAATGCGTCCAACAAAGACCACCCCATTAACCGACTCTCACCGGTTGACGTCGCATCGCTTCGTTCAGCAGCCCCGGAATATCGAGAATCAGCGCGACTCGCCCATCTCCCAAAATCGTCGATCCGGATATTCCCGGTAGACCCTGAAAAATTTTTCCTAACGATTTGATCACCGCCTGCATCTCGCCGTGGAGGACATCCACCACCAGGCCGGCTTCTCTCCCTGCCGATTTGACGACGACCACACTTTCCCTTCGGGGGGCGCTCCCCCCTAACCGGAAGAGATTTCGAAGACGAAGGTAAGGAAGCGGCTTCCCTCGCAGTGAGATCACCCCATCATCGTTCGAATTTGCGCTCTCCTCCCTCGGCAATTCCAGGCACTCGCTCACGGCATCCAGAGGGAGGATGTAGTTCTCTGTTCCAACACCGATCGCAAATCCATCGATAATCGCCAAGGTCAGCGGAAACCGGAAGGTGAGCCTGGTTCCCTTCCCTTCCTGACTCTCAACCGCGATCGTGCCCCGCAGCGCATCGATACTCCGCCGGACCACATCCATCCCGACCCCGCGTCCGGAAAGGTCGGTCACCGCCTCTGCGGTGGAAAAACCGGGTTCGAAGATAAACCGATAAATCTCCTCGTCCGATAATTCCTCCCCGCCCGAAACCATCCCTTTCGAAAGGGCCTTCTCAAGAATTCTTCGTCGGTTCAATCCGGCTCCATCATCTTCGATCTGGATGACAATACTCCCGGCATCGTGAATCGCCCGAAGGACGACCCGGCCGCAGGGATCTTTTCCAAGGGCTTTTCTCCGTTCCGGAGATTCGATCCCATGATCGAGGGCATTGCGGATCAGGTGGAGAAGAGGATCTTTCATATGTTCGATGACGGTGGTATCCACCTCCACGTCCCCCCCTTCGATGACAAGGCGCGCGCTCTTTCCCTGAGATCGGGTGATGTCTCGGACCGTTCTCAGATGCTGTCGGAAAATAGGGCTGAGCGGCACCATTCGAATCTTCATCACCTGCTCCTGCAGATCGACGAAAAGGCGGCTTACCTCTCGATGCGCCTCCAAAACTTCTTCGCTCTTTCCCTTCCACTCCAGCAACTGTCCGAGACGCCCCTGCGCAATCGCAACCTCGCCGGCAAGATTTAACAACCGATCCAATCGATCGATGTCGATCCGGAGGGTTCTCGTCCGCTCGTTCCACGAATGCCGATCTTCTTCTCTTCGCCCCGTTTCCTCCCTTCGGCGATTCTCCTTTTGGGAGTCCCCCTCCCCTTCCCCGCTGGCCGCCTCCACGGCGGCCAATGGAAGCCGACGGAAGAAATCGAGCGCAATCGATGAGACGGTCGCCGCCTCTCCGGTCTCTTCGGAAACAATCTGCCGGAGATAATCGACCGTCTGTAGAAGAAGCGTAATTAATGGGCTCTGGACGGAGAGGGTCCCGTTCCTCATCCTCTGAAGGAGATCCTCGACGGCGTGGGCCGACTCGGCCGTATGAGTAAAACCGAGGCTTCCGGCGCTCCCCTTTAAGGTATGCGCCAACCGAAAAATGGAGTGGAGAAGTTCGCCATTTTCCGGTTCCGTCTCGAGCGCAATCAACATCTCCTCCATTTTTGAGAGGTGCTCTTCCGCCTCGACGAGAAATGTCTTCAAGATCATTTCCAGGGTGATCTCTTCGGGATGCAAATTTTCCGATCCTTTTTCCATTCGTCTCCTTAAAGCGACTTCACCCAGGCGACCCCGTCATCGGTCTGAAAAATCAATTTGCGGCCATGCCGCCCCCCGACATCTTCTCCCACTATCTGAATTCCCGCGTCTCCCAAGAGGTCGCGCGCGACCTGAACGTTCTTCATTCCAAGATGGTTCTCCCCCTCTCTGAAGGCATGAATGACACACGCGCCTCCGAAGAGTTTGGCCACAAGCTGTTCCTTTACACATCCGAGCGTCACGAGATTTTCGATGAGGCACTGCACCGCCACATTACCGTAACGAAAGGAAGCGGCCGTTCCCTCGGCCCAATAAGGAAGAAGATAGTGGTTCATTCCGCCGATCCGCAACACCGGATCCCAAAGACAGACCGCCACGCATGATCCCAAAATCGTCGTCACGGTGGTCGGCTCGGCAGAAACGTAACATTGTCCGGGATGAAGATAGATGCTCGAACGCGATCCGCGGCTATCTTCGCCGGCGGGACGACCGACCCCTCCTTTCACACGCTCCCCCTGACTCCCGCGGTCATCCTCGAGTGGAGCCCGGAGCAATAGAGCGCCATGGCGGCGTGGGTCGCCAGAAGATCAAACATCTCCTGGTCAATCGCTTCCAGCTCGGTCTTATGCTGGAGCAGTCTGAAAATCGCAATCACTCCGGTGACCCGGCCGTCCACTTTTAAAGGGATGCAGGCGACGAGCGGCATCTCCTCGGAAGACCCTTTCCCATCCTGTCCCCCGGACAGATAGATCCTTCCCGTTCGCACCGTCTCGCCGATCCGACCGGCGCCGATCGGGATGCGCCGGTGCTGCACTGCGTCGATCCCCATCGAGGAGATCAGACAGAGCGCCGATTCGTCGGCATCCAGATCGAAGATACCGAACTCTTCCGAACCAATTAGATTGATAATGATCTCCTGGATAGAGCTGAGGATCTCTTGACGATCCAACGTTGCATGCAGACGGTAACTCGCCACGTACAGATTCGCCAGGTTGGAATTCTGGACCTCCACCTCCAGGTATTTCTGTGAGAAGCGATGATTCTCCTGCTTAATCTCGGCCATCTGACGCTTCAGATCGTCCTCTTCTCTGCGACGCCGATCGATTTCGGCCCGGATGCTCAAAAGCGACTCCTCAAGATCCCGCTTCTCCCTCTGAAGCCCGGCGACAACGTGGCGCAGCCGTTCATTCTCGGTCAACAACTCTTTGGCAAAGCGGCGGGTCTCTTCGTTCACTTTCCAAACGTAGCCCTCTCCGCCTTTTTCCTCTTCCATCATTCAGAACCCTCCCTGCGCTAGTCGCCCAGATATGTCTTGACTTTCGACATCAGCTCGACACCGTTGATCGGTTTCGTCACATAGTCGGTGCATCCGCTCTGGTATCCTTTTTCGACATTCCCCTCTTCTCCCCGCGTGGTTACAAGGATGATCGGAGTCGATCGGGTCGCATCGCGCTGCCGAAGTTGGACACAGGCTTCGAATCCGGTCATCTTCGGCATCATGACATCCATTAAGATGAGGTCGGGCCGCTCTGCCGCCGCTTTGTCGACCGCTTCCTGTCCGTCTTTCGCCGTGACGAGATCGTACCCCCCTTTCGCCAGAATCATCTTCTCCATCATGAGGATGGTACTGGCATCATCGACCAACAAGATTTTTTTACGTCCCACGCTCTCCTCCTCTCTGCTTCGGGCGCCTCTTGGAAGTAATCGCTGATGAAAATCTACCACATCCTTGTATTCCGTCAAGGGATGGACCGGGGTGTCTTCCCGCTGAAATCAGGTTCGGAGGCTTGATCACCCGTTCGGTTTATGACACAATCATGTCGGATATTGAAGATAGAGCAAGAAAAAGGAGGCGGGTTGAATCGGAAGATTGTTTTTTTATTGATCGTATTTTTTGGAATGGTGGGGAGCCTGGGGAAGGAAACCGCCTCGGCGGCCCAGGACCCGCAAGAGCGGGTGATCGTCGCCTTCGGCGACAGCCTGACGGCCGGCCTCGGCGTTCCTGCGAATGAAAGCTACCCGGCGCGGCTGGAGCAAAAGATAAAAGCGGCCGGCTATTCGTATCGGGTCGTCAATTCCGGGGTGAGCGGGGAAACGAGCGCCGGCGGCCTCCGCAGAGTCGATTGGATCCTTCGAAGCCGGCCCGAAATCGTCATTCTGGAGCTCGGCGCCAATGACGGCTTGCGCGGGCTCGATCCGAATCAAACCGAAAAGAATCTCTCGGCCATCATTGAGCGTCTACAAAAAGAGGGGGTCAAAATCATTCTGGCCGGGATGAAGATGCCGCCGAACTACGGAAAGGAATACACGGAGCGATTCGAGAAAATCTTCCCGACATTAGCCGCGCATTATCGGCTGGTGTTGATTCCCTTCTTTCTCGACGGGGTCGCCGCGCAATCGAATCTCAATCAGGCCGACGGCATTCACCCGACGGGACAAGGTTACCGAATCATTGTCGATCGAATCTGGCCGATCATCGAGCCGCTGCTGAAAAAATAACGGCCGGAGGGAAGCGTGAACGATTAAAAGGCTTTGGCGGCGATCGGATGATTCTCCCCTTCTTGTTGCGAGGAGAGAATCACCGTAATCAGCCCTTGTTTGCTCTCGGTCTGCATCATGACCGGAACCCGCTTATCATCCTCTGTAAACCAGATAAAAACCGTTCCTTTGCTTGAGAGAATCCCTTTCTGCGGAAGCGCCGTTTGAATCTTCATCGTGTCAAATGTTCCGGCGGGGGTGGTCACACGCTCTTTGGATAAGCTTCGAATCTCCAGCTTCCCATTCTTTTCGCTCTCATGAATATCGATGGTGACCGCTTCTCCCACTTCTGGAAGCCGCTGCGTCCGGAAAAAATAGAGGGAGCTTAAAGAATCTTGAACGTGGGGGGGAATCTCAAAAATTTCCTCTTCGTTATTTTTCCACTGAATCGCCCGATGGCCGATCTGATCGAAGGTGACCACCTTCTCTTCCGTCTTTCTCCTCCGCTTCTTCCGGATTTCAACCCGCTGCGAAGAGAGGTCCTTCACATCCATGTACGATTCGACCCGGTCGTTAATCGGAACAAAGAGGGAGAAAAAGCCGCTCGACTTCAACTCGGAGATAAGATGATAAACCTCTTTTCCCTGGAACGTCGTATTTTCGTCGACCCGCATGACTGCTTTTCCCACCTTGGTCTCATTCAGCAGAACGTCATAACCGAACCGCTCTCCCGGAGCGAAGGGAACCGGTGAAGGGTACGAAATTGAGGGGATGGCGCCGAGTGCCGTGGGAAGGATTCTCCCCGATGCGAAAATAACAAAGAGGATCAAAAAGAAAAGGAGGGTGAAACGTCTAATCATTTCTCTCTTCCCAATGATAGAGTGAGATGACTCACGGAAGTCATCGATAGGATGGCAAGGCGCTCCATCAGTGGAGATCCTGCCCGATCATCGGGAAGAATAACAGATCAGATGCGAACCAGTATTCGGAAGGGAACTTAGTTTTGGGAGGAAAACACCTTAAAGAAAAATAAAAATCAGAGCGGTGGGACCAAAGCCCGTTAGTATCCCATCTCCGTTAAAAAAGCTTCATCCTTGCTCCATCCTTTCTTGACCTTCACCCACAGTTCCATGAAGATACGGGTGCCGAGGAGCGCTTCCAGCTCTTCGCGCGCTTGTTTGCCGATTTCTTTTAACATCTGCCCCTTTTGACCGATCAAAATTCCTTTTTGGGAGTCGCGCTCCACGAAGAGGGTCGCCTGAATCGTGATCAGATTTTTCTCCTCTTCTTCCTTGAAGGTATCGATATGAACGGCCACAGCATACGGAATCTCTTCGTGGGTCTTCTGAAAAACTTTTTCGCGGATCACCTCGGCGGCCAAAAAACGAACCGGCTGATCGGTGACCAGGTCTTCCGGAAAAAAGGGCTCCCCTTCCGGAAGATAGGAGAGGGCGGTCGGGATCAGGCGATCCAAGTTCTCCCCGGTGAGGGCGGAGACCGGAAAGATCTCCGAGAATTGGCCCATTTCGCTGTAATACGAGAGGAGCGGGATCAGCCTGTCTTTCTTCACCAGATCGATCTTATTGATGATCAATATTTTGGGGGTCTCGATCTGCCGAAGATGTTCGGCAATGAAGCGGTCCCCTTCCCCCGGTTCAGGATCAGGCTCGACCATAAAGAAAATCAGATCGACCTCTTGAAGCGATCCGAGGGCGGTCTGGACCATTCGCTGGTTCAGCTTGCTCTTCGCCTTGTGTATCCCGGGGGTATCGAAGAAGACCATCTGCCCTTCTGGAAGGGTCTTCACGCCGACAATTCGGTTGCGGGTTGTTTGCGGCTTATCGGAGATAATCGAAACTTTCTGCCCCAGAAGATGATTCAGAAGGGTCGACTTGCCGACGTTGGGACGTCCGATAATCGAGATAAAACCAGAACGGTATGACATGTCACCCCAAAATGCAAAGAGGCCATCCAACGGATCGCCCCGACGGGCAGCGGGGCACACTCGCCTTATTCATAGAATTCATAAATCAGCTCCCCCTCTTTCACCAACCCCAGACGGTCGCGGGCAATCTGCTCGATGGTATCCGGATCGGTCTTCAGCATCTCGATTCGTCGGGTGAGCTTCTCGTTCTCTTCCTGAAGCGCTCGATTCTCTCTCCGGATTTGCGCATAGGTCTGCTTCATTTTAATGAATTTCAGCAGCCCCATCTCGCCGAAAAGAAGAGAAAGGAAGAGATAACCATTCATAAAAAGGGCGATCGCGCAGAAGAGGCGTTTCAGATAAATCCTCCCCTGCTCGATTTCACCTTTGGTGCGATTCCTCATAGGAGCAAAGGACATCAGCAGCAAGAGGCGGGAGGGAAGTGTGGAACCACCCGCTCCTTGCGACTCGGCCGGTTAAAGATGGTAATTTAGTTGAAGCGTGAGGGAATTCTCATCGATGAGCCGCGCTTCACTTAAGAAGTAATAATTTCCATAGATTTGAAACTCGGCGCCGATGAAGATACCAATGAAGTTGGAAGACCGGATGGTCGGTCCATTGTCGAAATCCCCCTGCGCCTTCGAGAAGGAAACCCCAAAATAGGGGGTGAAACGCTCCATTCCCCGCAGCGATCCTCCGAGATAAGATTCAATCTCGGTCCAGGTGACCTTCGGGGCGGTCGCGCCGCTATCGTTACTGAAGAACTCGAGGGCCTGTATGCCGAGTCCGATATTCAGATCGCCTCGCTGGAAGAGGGTCCATCTCCCCCCTCCTCCGAAGGCAAATCCGGACTTTCCTTGGAAGTTTCGTGAGGCGGTTTCCAAATCGGCCACCCCAACCCGAAGGTAGAGATCGACGAACGGGGTCAGCCCATAAATTCCTTGGAGGAGAACGCGCTCGCTCGTTGTCTTTCCGCCGAATCCGGAGTCACCCGAATCCATTTTTCGCTCAATCGAATCATATTCAAGATTGAGCTGGGAAAGGGTGTTCGGCTTCCCCGACGCGGTTGGATCACCGATCGTTCCCGCTTTCACATCTTGCGCCCAGATCAGAAAAGAGAGTCCGGAAACCAACAAAAGAAAGTGAGAGAACCGCCATCTCTCCGACTCCGCCCGATCGACCCCAGATCGCCCCGTTTCTCCCATTCTTTCTCCTTGAGTTACGTGAAGCGTGAGGCGTGAGGCGTGAGGGGTAAGTCAAAAGCGTTTAATCTTTTCCCCCTTACGCCTCACGTTACCTTCCTTATCGCCTCACGGTATCTTACGCCTCGCGTTATTTCTTATTGTAGAGCTCTTTTCCGCGAAACACCGCCGCCTCGCCCAACTCCTCTTCGATTCGCAGGAGTTGGTTGTATTTGGCCGTCCGATCGGTTCGGGAGAGCGATCCCGTTTTGATCTGTCCGGCTCCGGTTCCGACCGCCAAATCGGCGATCGTGGTATCCTCCGTCTCCCCCGATCGATGCGAGACGATCGTTCGATACCCGGACTGTTTGGCTCGCTCGATCGTGTTCAAGGTCTCCGTCAGGGTGCCGATCTGATTAAGCTTGATCAAGATGGCGTTGCCCACCCCTTCTCGAATCCCTCTCTCCAGAATCTTTTCATTCGTGACAAAGAGATCGTCCCCGACCAACTGAATCCGTTTTCCCAATTGCTCGGTCAGTATCTTCCAGCCCTTCCAATCATTTTCCGAAAGGCCGTCTTCAATCGAGACGATCGGGAAGAGATCGATTAATTGTTCGTAATAGTGTACCATTTCTTCGGAAGAAAAGGACTTTCCCTCCGATTTAAGATAATACTTCCCCTTCTCACAAAATTCGCTCGCCGCCGCGTCGAGAGCCAGCAACACATCGCGTTCGGGGCGATAACCGGCCTCTTCGATTCCTTTTACGATCAGCTCCAGCGCCTCTTTATGAGATTTGACCGCCGGCGCAAATCCTCCCTCATCGCCGACCGCTGTGGTATATCCTTTCTTTTTCAAAACCGACTTGAGGCTGTGGAAAATCTCCACCCCCATCCGAAGCGATTCCGAAAAAGTGGAAGCTCCGGCGGGGATAATCATGAACTCCTGAAAATCGAGGCCGTTGTCGGCGTGGGCGCCGCCGTTCACGATGTTCATCATCGGAACGGGAAGCTCCCTCGCCCCCAGCCCGCCGAGATAACGATAGATCCCCATCCCCCGCTCCTCCGCCGCCGCTTTCGCCGCCGCCAGGGAGACGCCGAGAATCGCGTTGGCCCCCAGGGAGCGCTTGTTCGGGGTTCCGTCGAGCGCGATCAGCGCCTCATCGAGGGCGACCTGCTCCTCGGCAAAGAGTCCGATGATCTCGGGGCGGATCTTTTTGTGAATATTGTCGACCGCCTTCAGGACCCCTTTTCCATGGTATCGCTTTGGATCTTTGTCGCGAAGCTCCAGCGCCTCGCGTTCCCCGGTCGACGCCCCCGACGGAACCGCCGCGCGGCCGATCGCCCCGCTTTCTAAATAGACCTCGACTTCGATTGTCGGATTGCCACGGGAATCCAATATTTCACGCGCATGAACATCGGCAATTTGACTCATTCGAACCTCCACAAGACTCCGACCTGTCCGACAGGTCGGACAATTACTTCCCCGCCAGCTTTTTCTTCAACAGTTCGTTTACCTTTCCGGGATTCGCCTTCCCCCCGGACTGCTTCATCACCTGTCCGACGAAGAAGCCGATCAGCTTCTCCTTTCCGGCCCGATAACCTTCAACCTCATTCGGATTCGCCGCCATCACCTGATCGATCACCCCTTCCAGCGCCGATGTATCGCTGACCTGAACAAGACCTTTCTCCTGGACGATTTTGTCGGGGTCGGCGCCGCTGCGGTACATCTCCTCGAAAACGGTCTTCGCAATCTTTCCGCTGATCGTCCCCTCTTCGATCATCTTCAGCATCGCCGCGAGCTGCGCGGGACGGATCAGCGCCTGGTCGATCTCCTTGTTCTCATTGTTCAGCTCCCGGAGCAGATCGCCCATCACCCAGTTGCTGACGATCTTCGACTTGGGATAGATTTTGACGGTCGCCTCGAAGAAATCGGCCAGCGTCTGGGAACCGGTCAAGATGACGGCGTCATATTCGGGGATCTGGTATTCCGAGACAAACCGCCGCCGTTTTTCATCGGGAAGCTCCGGCAGGGTGGCGGCAATCTCATCGATCCATTTTTGATCGACCGTCAGCGGCACCAGATCGGGCTCCGGGAAGTAGCGATAGTCGTGGGCCTCCTCTTTGCTGCGCATCGAGAAGGTCATTCCGCTTTTGGTGTCCCAGAGCCGGGTCTCCTGGACGACCTTCCCCCCTTCTTCCAGAATCTTCTCCTGCCGCGCGATTTCATACTCGATCGCTTTTTGAACAAACCGGAAGGAGTTCATATTTTTTATCTCGGCCCGGGTCCCGAACTTTTCGCTCCCGACGGGGCGGATCGAGACGTTGGCGTCACACCGGAAGTTTCCCTTCTCCATGTCGGCATCCGACACGCCGGTATAGACCAAGATCTCGCGCAGCTTCTTGAGATAAGCGACCGCCTCTTCGGGGGTCCGGATGTCCGGCTCGCTGACGATCTCCAGCAGCGGCACCCCGGCGCGGTTGAGATCGACATGGCTTGCCGACTCGATTCCCTCGTGAAGGTTCTTCCCGGCATCTTCTTCCATATGAATCCGGGTCAACCCGATCTGCTTCATTTTTCCGTTGACGGCAATCTCGACCGTGCCGTGCTCGGCCAGCGGCAGCTCATACATCGAGATCTGATATCCCTTCGGCAGGTCTGGATAGAAATAATTTTTCCGGGCAAAACGGGCATATGGCGCGATCTTGCAGTGAGTCGCCAGCCCCAACCGAATCCCCTGCTCGACCACTTTTCGATTGAGCACCGGCAACACCCCCGGATGCCCCAAGCAGATCGGGCAGGTCTGGCTGTTCGGAGGCTGGCCGAACTTCGTGCTGCAGCCGCAAAAGATTTTCGATTCGGTAAACACCTGGGAATGGACTTCCAGTCCAATCACCGCTTCATACTTCATTCAATCACCTTTCAAAAACGGGTAAGGAGTGAGGGGTGAGGTGACTCCTCACGCCCCTCTCTCTTCAGTCATGCGTCCGGATCGATTTCAAGAAACCGAGATAGTGATCCGGAACCTTGTTCTTCTCAGCCCCCTGGATCATCTTTCCCAGATAGGCCTTCGACGGAAGAAAGACCCCCTGACGGATCGCCACATAGGTCAACGCCGGAAGGGCCTCTCCTTGAATTTCCACAACGACATCCTGGCGGATATAAGAATTCGGATAATCGGCGAACTTGTCCATCCGCTTGAGGTCGTCGAGGGTTAGATCATAAAGGACGCCGTAGATCTCCCGGGCCCGCTCGGGGAGGATGTCGGCGGTTCCGCTGTTCCAGGATCGGGACCAGCGGGTGAAGACGAGGGCATAATTCGAGAGGCGCCCGATGCCGATCACGCGATGGCCGGGACAGCGCGCCTCCATCTGCTCATGATCCATATTCGACCCATAGGCAAAGTAGATCATCTCTTCGGTCTGAACTCCTTTCCTGATGATTTCGCTCGGATCAGAAATCCGGCGCGCCGCGACTTGCGATTAGAGCGGCGCCCGCCGTTTATGAAATTCGGTTTCCTGCTCGTAGGTATAAGCGACGCGGAGCACCCCTTCTTCATCAAAAGCACGTCCCAAAATCTGCAAGCCGATCGGAAGTCCCTCCTTGGAGAAACCGCCGGGGAGCGAGATCGCCGGGATCCCGGCGAGGTTGACCGAGATCGTGAAGATATCGGAGAGATACATTTGAAGCGGATCGGCCGTCTTCTCGCCGAAGCGGAACGCGGGGGTCGGCGCGGTCGGCGTCACGATCACATCGACCGTCTTGAAGGCCTCGTCAAAATCCCGCTTGATCAATGTCCGGACCTGCTGCGCCTTTTTATAATAGGCGTCATAGTAACCTGCGGAGAGGGCATAGGTGCCGAGCATGATCCGCCGCTTCACCTCGGGACCGAACCCTTCGGCCCGCGTCTTCATATACATCTCGAGCAGATCGCGCCCCTCCGGCGTCCGATAGCCGTAACGGACCCCGTCGTACCGGGCCAGGTTGGAGCTCGCCTCGGCGGTCGCCAAGATATAATAAACCGCGACGGCATACTCGGTGTGCGGAAGCGAGATCTCCTTCACCTCGGCCCCGAGCTTCCGGAGGGTCTCGATCGCCTGCTGGACCGACGCTTCCACCTCCGGGTCCATCCCTTCGATGAAGTACTCCTTCGGGACGCCGAGGCGCACCCCTCGGACCTCTCGGGTCAACGCGCGGGTCAGATCGGGCATCGGAAGGTCGGCCGAGGTTGAATCGCACGGATCATAGCCGCCGATGATGTTCATCAAGGTCGCCGTGTCGGCGACATCTTTTGTGAGCGGGCCGATCTGATCAAGAGAGGAAGCGAACGCCACCAAGCCGTACCGTGAGACCCGGCCGTAGGTCGGCTTTAAGCCGACCACCCCGCAGCAGGCGGCCGGCTGGCGGATCGAGCCGCCGGTGTCGGAGCCCAACGCCGCCACCGCCTCCGAGGCGGCGACCGCGGCGGCCGAGCCCCCGCTCGACCCTCCCGGAATCCGGGAAAGATCCCATGGATTCTTCGTCTTCTCGAAGGCCGAATTTTCGGTCGAGGAGCCCATGGCGAACTCGTCCATGTTGGTCTTTCCAAGGAAGAGCGCCCCCGCTTCCTTTAATCGAGAAACGACCGTGGCATCATACGGCGGACGATAATTGTCGAGAATTTTTGAGGAGCAGGTGGTCCGGACCCCTTGAAGACAGAGATTGTCTTTAAGCGCGATCGGGATGCCGGCGAGCGGGCCGATCGCCTCGCCGCGCGCAATCGCCTGGTCGATCCGTTCGGCCTGCGCCAGCGCCTCTTTTTGCGTGAGGCTGTTATACGCGCGGACCCCCTTCTCGACCGCCTCGATCCGCGCATAGAAGGCATTGACCAACTCTTTCGCCGAGACCGACTTCTTCTTCAGCGCTTCATGCAGCTCGTGCGCGGTTAATTCCACCCAACTCAAATTCCGCTCCTAATCGCTTCGACTCGGTTCTTCTCGTCCACCTTCACCACCTTCGGAAGATACCCTTTGAGCTCTTCCTCGTTATAGGCGGCATAGCAGAAGATGATCACTTTATCCCCCACCACCCCCTTGCGGGCCGTCGGCCCGTTTAGGCAGATGGTTCCCGAGCCCTTTTCACCCGGCAGAACATACGTGATAAACCGTTCGCCGTTGCTCAGATTGGAGACCATCACCTGCTCATAGGGGAGCATTCCGGCCGCGTCCATCAACGCGCGATCGACGGTGATGCTTCCCTCATAATCCAACTCGGACTCGGTGATGGTGGCCCGGTGAATTTTGGATCGTAACATGTGTCTTAACATTCAAACCTCTTGGATGTCGGAGCAGGATCTGAAACGTCGGTCCGGCTCCATTGTTCATTTTATTTTTTATTCGATGATCTTCGGCACCCGGAAGAACGGTCCCTCCGAATCGGGAGCATTCTCCAATGCCTTCTCGACCGGCAGCGACGGCCTCGCCCGATCCTCTCGAAATACATTCGAGAGCGACAGAACGTGGGAGGTCGGCTCGATCTGTTGGGTGTCAAGCTGGTTGAGCTTCTCAACATAGGTCAAGATGTTGCTGAGCTGATCGGTCAGCCGTTCGATCTCCTGGGGCGACAATTCCAATCGCGCCAGCTTCGCGACATGCAACACCTCTTCCCGACTGATCTTCACTTCACTCTCCGCTTAATTTTTAAGAACATTTTTCCAGTCTAGCATACTTCAATGCCAATTTCTTCGTCCCGACCGAGGAGAAGGCGACGGTGACTTTCGCCCCCTCTCCCTCCCCCTCGCACCGCTGGACGCGGCCGATTCCGAAGAGCGGATGACGCACCATCGCGCCGACCGGAAAAAGCCCCGCCTCGCTCTCCTGAATGTCGTTGTAGATCGGATCGTCCGACTCCTTCCGAACCTTCCAACTCTGCGCGCGGCGCCCATCGAACTCCGGACGGAAGGCCGGCCGGCGGCTGACGATCGAGATCCCCTCTTTCGGCAGCTCTTGAATAAAGCGGGAGGGGGCGTTCCACTGAGAGCTCCCATAGAGCCGGCGGTGTGCGGCGCTTACAAGGTAGAGCCGCTCCATCGCCCGGGTCATCCCAACATAGCAGAGTCGGCGCTCTTCTTCCATCTCCCGAAGGTCGGTGAGCGATCGGGAGTGAGGGAAAAGTCCCTCCTCCATCCCGATCAAGAAGACCACCGGAAACTCAAGCCCCTTCGCCGAGTGAAGGGTCATCAGCGTCACCCCGCCGCCGCTCGCGTCCCGTTCGTCTCCATTTGAAACGAGCGCGATCTGATCGAGAAAGGCTTTCAGGTTTGTCGGGCGCTCGGCTGCGGCCACGCCGGAAAGCTCATCCTCTTCTATAACGGGATGGAACTGATCGGCCGCGTCGATGAACTCCATGACGTTCTCAATCCGGCTCTCCGCCTCATTTGTAAATTCCCGCCTCAGGTAGTCGAGATAGTGAAGCTCTTCGATCAGATAGCGGACCGTTTGTGACAGCGTTTGACTCTCCGACACGATTCGGAACGTCTCGATGAATTTGTAAAAGGCCGAAAGCCCCCGCCTCGCCCCGGCGGTCAGATCGATCGTCTCGGAGAGCGCTGCATCGTTTCCGGAAACGATTCGGCCGATCGCGTCGTAAAAGGAAAGCGAATGGGTCTCGGCATACGCGGCCAGCCGTTCAAGCGAGGTCGCCCCGACCCCTCGCTGCGGCAGATTGATCACCCGCCGCAGGCTCAGCCCATCTTCCGGATAGACGGTCAGCCGGAGATACGCGATGAGATCTTTGATCTCCTTTCTCTCGTAGAAGCGAAGTCCGCCGAAGATAAAGTAGGGAATCCCGGCGTTGCGAAGCGCCTCTTCCATGACGCGGGACTGGGCGTTTGTCCGGTAGAGGATGCAGAAGTCGGAAAGGCTCCTCCCCTCGCGGTCGACCAAACCCCGGATCGTGTCGCGAACGAAGCCGGCCTCTTCCTCCTCATTCTCGACCTGAGACCAGACGATCGGATCGCCGGTCGCATTTTCGGTGAAGAGCTGCTTTGACTTTCGCTTGGTGTTGTTCTCGATCACCGCGGAAGCCCCCGCCAAGATCGTCCGGGTCGAACGGTAATTCTGGTTGAGGATCACCACCTTGGCATCGGGAAAGTCGCGCTCGAAGCTGAGGATATTGCCGACGTCGGCCCCCCGAAAGGCATAGATCGATTGATCGTCATCCCCCACCACGCAGAGATTCCGCCGCTCCGAGGTGAGGAGCCGGATCAGCCGATACTGGGCCGGGTTGGTGTCTTGATACTCGTCGACCAAAATATATTGATATTGGTCCCGATAGCGCTGAAGGGTCTCCGGGCTCGATTCAAACAGCCGGATCGTCACCCCGAGCAGATCATCGAAGTCGAGACCCTGCGCCGCGATCAACCGCTCTTGATAGAGGGCATAGACCTTCTTGAGCTTGTCTTCCAGGCCGAACTCCGCCCCCTTCTCCGCAAATTCGGCGGGACTCATCAGTTGGTGCTTCAGCTGGCTGATTCGCGTCACAAAGGTGCGCGCCGGATAGAGATCTTCATTGATTGCCAGCGCTTCGGTGCACCCTTTCACCAAAGCGAGTTGATCGGCGGCGTCGTAGATCAGAAAGTCATTCTTGTAGCCGAGCAGGTGGATGTGACGCCGAAGGAACTTGAGGCAGGCCGCATGGAAGGTCGAAATCGTCAACCGCCGGGCCTTCTCCGGAGAGACCAACTGCGCGATCCGCTCCCGCATCTCCTCGGATGCTTTGTTGGTAAAGGTCACCCCGAGAATGCCGGCGGGGGAGACGCCGCACTGCTCCACCAAATAGGCGATCCGATGGGTGATCACCCGGGTCTTGCCGCTTCCGGCGCCCGCCAAAATAAGAAGCGGCCCCTCCGTATGCTGGACCGCTTCGCGCTGCTGGGGATTTAACCCGCTGAGAAGATCCGTCATCGATTCCTATCAATAAGAATGAAAGAAGTCAGGAGTCAGAATTCAGAATGAAAAGCAGGTCTCTTCTTCCCTTCTGGATTCTGACTCCTGTATTCTGCCTTCTATCTATTCCACCGTCACGCTCTTGGCCAGATTCCTCGGTTGATCGACATCGCTTCCCCGCAACACGGCGACATGATACGCCAGCAACTGAAGGGGGATCGTCATTAAAATCGGACTGACCTGAGGATGAACCTTCGGGACGAAGAAAACCTCGTCGGCCAGCGAGGCGATTTCATTGTCCCCCTCTTCCGCGAAGGCGATAATGATCCCCCCCCGCGCTTTGACCTCCATTACGTTGTTGACGATTTTGTCGTAGACGTCATCTTTGGGTGCAACAATCACTACCGGCATGTTTTCATCAATCAGCGCGATCGGGCCATGCTTCATTTCGCCCGCCGGGTATCCTTCGGCATGGATATAGGAAATCTCTTTCAACTTCAGCGCCCCCTCCAACGCGACCGGATATTGAATGCCCCGAGCAAGGTAGAGGAAGTCGCGGTGCCGGAAGAAGTGCTTCGCGATCGACGCGATCCGCTCTTCGTGCCGGAGAAGATCCTCGATCTGCTTCGGAAGATGGACCAGGGCATGGATCAGCCGCTTCCCCTCTTCCTCCGGAAGGACCCCCCGTTTTCGTCCCAGATGAATCGCCAAGAGGGTCAACGCCGTCAGTTGGGTCGTAAACGCCTTTGTCGAGGCGACGGAGATTTCGGGACCGGCATGGGTGTAAAAAACAGATTCGGCCTCTCGGCTGATACTGCTGCCGACGACATTGCAGATCGAAAGGGTCCGCGCCTTCTTTAATTTTGCTTCCTTGACGGCCGCCAGCGTATCGGCCGTCTCGCCCGATTGCGAAATGGCGACGAGAAGATCGTTGGGCGCGAGCCGGGGATTTCGGTAGCGGAACTCCGAGGCGATATCGACCTCCACCGGAAGATGGGAGAGCGACTCGATGAGAAATTTTCCGACCAAGGCGGCATGCCACGATGTCCCGCATCCGATCAGGATCGCCCGTCGAAACGCCTGAAGGTCGCTCGATGAAAAACCGATCTCGTCGAGGAAGACCTCCCCCGCCTCTTGTCCGACCCGGCCGCGGATCGTATCGACGATGGCGCGCGGCTGCTCATGAATCTCTTTTTGCATGAAATGGCGATAGCCCCCCTTTTCGGCCATCACCGGGTCCCACGAAATATGCTGGCTCTTTTTCGATAGGAGCGCCCCCTTGAGATCAAAAATCTCCGATCCGCTTCGGGAGAGAATCGCCATCTCTCCGTCTTCTAAGAAGATCACCTCGCGCGTGTGGCTCAGAAAGGCCGGGATATCCGAGGCGACAAAAAACTCCTTGTCCCCGACCCCGATCACCAGCGGGCAGCCGGAACGGAAGACGATCATCCGCTCGGGCTCTTTTTCTGAAATGAGGCAGATCGCATAGCTCCCGACCATCTTCTCGATCGCCGCCCGGACCGCCTGGTCCAACGTCATCCCCTTTTGATAGAGCGAATCGACGAGCTGCACGATCACTTCGGTATCGGTATCGGAGGTAAAGACCCGCCCTTCGGCTTGAAGGCTCTTTTTGAGAGAGAGATAGTTCTCGATAATCCCATTGTGGACGACGACGAGCGAACCGGCGCGATGCGGATGGGCATTCTGCTCGGAGGGCTTTCCATGGGTCGCCCACCGCGTATGGCCGATCCCGAGGTGGCCCTTCGGCGGGATGCGGGAGAGGGTCGATTCCAGCGCGGCGAGCTTTCCGACCGACCGCTTTACCTCCAGGGCGCCGTCCGAGAAGTAAGCGATCCCCGCCGAATCATATCCTCTATATTCCAGCCGCCGAAGACCGTCGACCAAAATCGAAACAACGTTCTTCTCCCCGATATAACCGATAATTCCGCACATGTTTAAGGCTCCAAGTGACGTTAGATGTGAGGCGTTAGGCGTAAGGGGTAAAAGCAATTCTTAATCTTTTGATCTTACCCCTTACGCTTCACGCCTAACGCCTCACGTCTTTTTAGATTTTCTCCTACGCGTCCATCCTTCCTTGTTCTCTTGCCGAATGCGCGAAATCGCCAGCGACTCCGGCGGGACATCTCGTGTAATCGTCGACCCGGCCGCAATGAATGCGCCGGCGCCGACGCGCACCGGTGCCACGAGCTGCGTGTCGCTTCCGATGAAAACCTCGTCATCGATGCGCGTCTGATATTTCTTCTCGCCGTCATAATTGCAGGTAATTGTCCCGGCCCCGATGTTTACTTTTTTTCCGACCACCGCGTCGCCCAAGTAGCTCAGGTGATTGATTTTAGATCCCTCCCCCAGCTCGCTCTTCTTGATCTCGACGAAGTTTCCGACCCTGGCTCCCTTCCGAATAATCCCCCCGGGACGAAGATGGGCAAAAGGGCCGATCGAGGCGCCCGATTCGATCTCCGATTCTTCGATGACGCTGTAGTCCTTTATCACCACCTGCTCGCCCAAACGGCTGTTCTCGATTCGGCAAGGATAGAGAATGCACTCTTCACCGATCCGGGTGTTCCCTTCCAGCACCACGCCGGGATGGAGCACCGTGTCCCGTCCGATCTCCACCGAGGCGTCGATCCGAACCCGGGCCGGATCGATGATCGTGACCCCTTCGGCCATCCAGCGGGAGGTCACCCGTTTTTGCAGAATCCGCTCCGCCGCCGACAGATCGGCGCGGCTGTTCACCCCAATCACCTCGTCGGGATCGGCCGCAGCGCCCGCGATTTTCTCTCCGTGGCGCGCAGCGATCCCGATCAGATCGGTCAGATAATACTCCTTCTGCTGATTGTTCGGCTGAATCTCTCCGAGCGCTTCAAACAAGAACGGGGCCTCAATAATATAGACGCCGGTATTGACCTCCCGGACGGCGCGCTCCGCCGGCATCGCATCCCGCTCTTCGACCACCCGGGCAATGGCGCCGTTTTTCTTTCGGATAACCCGGCCGTACTCCTGCGGATTGTCCAGGTGGGTCGTCAGCAATGTCATGGTCGCCCCCTCCTGTCGATGGACCTCCCAGAGATGCTGCACCGTCTCGGGTCGAAGAAGCGGCGCGTCGCCATTGAGGATCAAAACCGATCCGGAGAACCCTTCGAGCGCTTTCCTCGCCTGAAGGACGGCGTGTCCTGTTCCAAGCGGCGGATCTTGAAGAAGACAGGTGACCCCCCACGACGAAACCGCCTCTGAGACCTGCTCCGCGCAATGACCGATGACGAGAAAGGTGCGCTGAATCTCCAGCCGTTTGATCAGATCCAAAACATAAAAGAGCATCGGGACGCCGGCGAGCGGATGAAGGACTTTCGCCAACTTCGACTTCATCCGCTTTCCCTGACCTGCGGCCAGGACGATCGCCGCTCTTTCGTCGGAGCGCGATTGCGCCTCACTCGACGCATTCTGCTTTGTGGGGCGACTGCGGCTTCGCCCTCCGGAAGGAGGGCGACCCTCTCCCCTTTTCTTTCTGTTTTTCATTTTAGATAAAGACCCGATCCCTTATTTTTTGGACGATGAAACCGTGTGCCGGGTGCCCCTCAACTCTCCTCTCGGACGAGACAATATACTGACTTTTCAGACCGCTTGCAATAGTTTTTCCCGAAGAAGCGAACCCGCCTACAATCCAAGAAGCCTCTTTGCATTTCCGACAAGAATTTTCTCCCACACCGCCGGTTTGAATCCCGCTTTTTCAAAATCGGCAATCCAACGCTCTGGGGTCAGAAACGGATAATCGGAGCCGAAAAGGACGCGGTCTTGAAGAAGGCTGTTGGCATGTTGCACCAGCGAGGGGGAAAAATATTTCGGCGACCAGCCGGAGAGATCGATATAAACATTCGTCTTGTGAACCGCGACCGCCAGCATCTCCTCCTGCCACGGCCAAGAAGGATGCGCGCCGATGATCGTCAGTTTCGGAAAATCGGCAGCAATATCGTCGATGTAAGGAATCGGCTGGGCATATTTTAATTTGAGACCATTTCCCCCCGGAACCCCCGCCCCCACCCCGGTGGTCCCGGTGTGGAGGAGAAGGGGAATCTTCAGCGCTTCGCAACATTCCCAGAGGGGATAAAATTTCCGGTCATTGGGATAAAACGCCTGCGCGATCGGATGGCATTTCAGGCCGCGCAGCCCGAGCTCCTTCACCGCGCGCTCCAGCTCGCGGACCGCCAAGGCCCCCTTCCACGGATCGACGCCGGCGAAGCCGATAAAAACGTCCGGGTACTTTCGAACCACGTCGGCGACGTAATCGTTGGTGACCGGCGGAAGACCGGTGTGCGTCTCCGCGTCCCAGGCGAGCAGCACCGCCATCATGTCGAGCCGCCGATAATAGGCCGCCATCTCTTCCACGCTGACCACGGCGTCGTGCCGATGAAAATAATGAAGCGCGTCGGAGAGATACTTCCCCCCCGCGTCAACCAGATATTCCCGGGTTCCGGGATGAACGTGCATATCGATCGCCCGCATGATTTAGCCTCTCCTGAGAATTCCGAAATTGTACCACAACTCTCCCCCCGAATTCCGCCGAAAACAATATTGAAAAGAACGGCTCCGAACAATCCGATGACCCGAACGATTTCTTTCGTCCGGCCGGCCGATTACAAACGCTCCCACACCGAAGAGAGAAAAGCGAATGTGCGCGCTTCGGACCAATAATGGGCCTGCCACGGCCATTGTCCCGCGACAAAGCCGGTGTGCCCGCCGCTCGGGGGGAAATCGGCGGTCAGCCAATCGGACTGTGCGATGATCTTGAGAGGAAGACACTCGCGCGGGAGAAACGGGTCATTCTGCGCGTTGATCAGAAGCACCGGACGTCGAATCGCTTCCAAAAACTTTTTCGAGCTGGTGCTCGTCCAGTAATCAAGACCGTCCCGGAATCCATGGATCGGCGCGGTCACCCGATCGTCGAACTCGGCGAAAGAGTCAATCCGTCGGACGCACGCCGGATCGACCAGTCCGGGATATTGCCGCTCTTTGATCAATGCCTTTTCCTTGAGCGTTTTTAAGAATACCCTTCCATAGATCCGGCTGAATCCGCGATCAATATTCCGCGCCGCCGCCGCGAGATCAAACGGAACCGAGATCGCCACCCCCGCCCGCACTGCATCGGGCGCCTTCGCCCCCTGCTCTCCGAGCCACTTGAGCAGGACGTTTCCCCCCAACGAGAAACCGATCACAAAAAGAGGAGACCCCGGAAAGCGCGCGATCAACCGCCGGACGACCCAATCGAGATCGGTCGTCTCCCCCGAGTGGTAAAAACGCCGCTGCCGGTTCATCTCGCCGCTGCACGACCGGAAGTTGAGCGCCACCCCCCGCCACCCGAGCCGATTCGCCTCCCGGAGCATACCAAGAATATATTTCGCGCGGGAGGATCCCTCCAGGCCATGAAGACATAACACCGTCGGCGCCGGCTCCGCCCCCTCTTTCTCCGGATCGGGGTCGAGAAAGTCGAGGTCGAGGAAATCATCATCGGGGGTCTCCCACCGCTCGCGTCGGAGGGTGACGCTCGGAATCTCTCCATACAGCCGCCGCCAGACGGTCTGAAAATGCGGCCCCGGACACCACCAGGCCGGGTTAAAGTTATCAATCTGCATCGAACAACCCAGCAATTGCGGATTTCGGATTGCGGATTGCGGATTTTAAGACAGAACAACTTTCAATGGCACTCACTCTGTCATCCTGAGCAACGCGAAGGATCTCTCTATTCATTTTCTTTCCGCCCTTCAATCCGAAATCCGCAATCCGCATTCCGCAATCGATACGCTCCGCACTCGAAACACATCTTCATTGCAATTTCATGATGCCTCCATTATGATAATCGTTTCGGAGGGTTGCGTGAAAGGGCATTTTATCACATTCGAAGGGGTGGAGGGGAGCGGGAAGACCACGCAGATGGCGATCCTCGGCCATGCGCTGGAAGCGCGCGGCTTTTCGGTCATCCGGACGCGTGAGCCGGGAGGGACCAAGATCGGCGATGCGATCCGGTCGCTCATCCTCGACTCGAAGAATCAGATGATGGATGCCAAAACGGAGCTCCTCCTCTACCTTGCCAGCCGCGCCCAGCATCTGAAGGAGGTGATCCTCCCCGCTCTGGCCGAGGGGAAGATCGTTCTCTGCGATCGGTTCGCCGACGCGACGTATGCCTACCAGGGATGCGGCCGCGGTCTCTCGAAGCGGGAGATCGAATTGCTCGGCCGCTTCGTCACCGGGGGACTTCAGCCCGATTTAACGCTCCTTCTCGACATCGACGTAAAGAAGGGCCTCGCCCGGTTGAAGGGGCGCGAGGAGATCAACCGGCTCGATCGGGAAGCGCTTCAGTTTCATGAAGCGGTCCGGGATGGATATCTCCAACTCGCGAAAAGAAACAAGCGGCGCATCCGGGTGATCCGGACCGACGCCGGCATCGAAGAAATCGCAAAAAGAATCAGGGAGGCTGTGGATGCCTATTTCCGGAACGCCTGAAACGCCCGCTTCTCAGGGTGGCTTTGGTCAGATCATCGGACACCCGCGGGCGCTCGACATTCTCCAATCGATGCTCCTCTCCAATGAAATCCCCCATGCCCTGCTGTTTATGGGAGAGCAGGGGATCGGCAAGCGGACGGTCGCCCTCCTCTTTGCGCAGACCCTCCTCTGCCAGGCGCGTCAGATTCCGGCGGGGGAATCGGAGGGATGGATCGAGCCATGCAATCGCTGTCTCTCCTGTCAAAAGTTCGCCGCTCAAAATCACCCCGATCTAACGATCATCGAACCGGAAGGAAGCGCCATCAAGGTCGAGCAGATCCGCGCTTTGCAAGACAAAATCATCTACAAGTCGCTCGACGGGCCGAAGCGGATCATCCTGATCGACCCGGCCGACAAGATGAACGCCGCGGCGGCGAACGGCCTCTTAAAAACGTTGGAGGAGCCGCCGCTTCATGCCGTATTGATCTTGATCACCTCCAAACCGTTCTCCCTCCCGGAGACGATCCTCTCCCGCTGCCAGAAGATCTCCTTCTATCCCCTCTCCCTCTCGCAGGTGGAGACGTTGCTTGTGGAGCGGAAGGGATGGTCGACAAACGAAGCCCGCTTGATCGCTTCCCTCACCGGCGGCGATCTGGGAGAAGCGCTCTCTCTGGAGCTCGAAGCGGCGCGCGAGATGGAAGCGGGCCTCTACACCCTCGTTTCGGAGAAGACCCTCGGCGATTACGAAGCGCTCTTCGACGTCGCCACCGCCTACTCGCGGGATGAAGAGACGATGGCGAAATCGCTCCACTACCTCGCCGCCTGGTTCCGCGACGTGCTGGTATTGCAGTCGGTTCCCGACCCGAACGCGCTCGATCCCTCCTGGCTCGTCTACAACTGGCGGCATGAAGAGATCAAACGATGGGCCGCCCGGATGAACGCGCACGAGGTCGTCACGTTCCTCGCTGATCTTCAGGAGATCCACCAAGCCCAGATCCGCAACATCAACCGACAGCTCGCCCTCGAAACGCTACTGATGCAGCTGCGGGACAAACTGATTACACAGAAGGAAAAGGCCTCTTGATGAAATCGAAAGAAAAGTTTTATCTCACCACCCCGATCTATTATGTCAACGACGAGCCGCACATCGGCCATGCCTACACCACGATCGCCGCCGACATCCTCGCCCGCTACCACCGGCTGCTTGGACATGACGTCTTCTTCCTCACCGGCACCGACGAGCATGGCCAGAAGGTGGCGCAGGCGGCGGCCAAGCGGGGCATCCCTCCGCAGCAGCATGCCGACGAGATGGTCGTCCGCTTTCAGAGCCTCTGGAAGAAGCTCGACATCTCCAACGACGATTTCGTCCGGACGACCGAAGCGCGGCACCAGCGGGTGGTCCAGACGGTGCTGCAGGAGCTCAAGGACAAAGAAGAGCTCTACACCGACAGCTACGAGGGATGGTACTGTCTCCCCGACGAGCGGTTCTGGACCGAGAAGGATGTCGTCGACGGCAAGTGCCCCGACTGCGGCCGGCCGGTGGAGCATCTCTCGGAGCAGAACTACTTCTTCAAAATGAGCCAATATCAAGGCCGCCTTCAGCAATATATCCGCGATCATCCCGACTTCATCCGGCCGGAGAGCCGCCGTAACGAGGTCTTGGGATTTTTAGAAAAGCCGCTCACCGATCTCTCCATCTCGCGGCCGAAGAGCCGCCTCCAGTGGGGAATCGAATTTCCGTTCGATCCGAACTACGTGACCTACGTCTGGATCGACGCGCTCGTCAACTACATCTCGATCCCCGGCTACGCCACCGATCCGGCCCGCTTTCAAAAGTGGTGGCCCGCCGATCTGCATCTCGTCGGAAAAGATATCCTGACGACCCACGCCGTCTACTGGTCGACGATCCTGATGGCGCTCGGCCTCCCGCTGCCGAAAACGCTTTTCGCCCACGGCTGGTGGACGCTCAAGGGTCAGAAGATGTCGAAGAGCCTCGGCAACGTCGTGAATCCCGGCGAGATCATCGACCGCTACGGCGCCGATCCCTTCCGCTATTTTCTCTTCCGGGAGGTCCCCTTCGGGCAAGACGGCGACTTCTCCGAGACGGCGCTGATCAGCCGGATCAACAGCGATCTCGCGAACGACCTCGGCAATCTTCTCTCGCGGACGCTGACGATGCTGGAGCGCTACACCGGCGGCCGCACCCCCCCCGCGCATGAGGGGAAGCAGCCGGAGGATCTCGATCTGCGCCGCAAACTGGAGGGGCTGTCAGAGCGGGTCGATCTGCTGCTCGCGCGGCTGGAATTTCAGAAAGCGTTGATTGAAATTTGGGAGGCGGTCAACCAGGCCAACCGATACATCGAGAGCGCCGCCCCCTGGGTCTTGGCGAAAGATCCCGCGAAGGCGGAGCGGTTGCAGACGGTCCTCTACTACACCACCGAGGCGCTTCGCATCGTCACCCTCTTCGTCTCCCCGTTCATGCCGAATACCGCGCTGGAGATGGCGCGGCAGATGGGGCTTCCCTCCCTCTTCGAGGGAATCTCTCTGAAGGAGGCGGCGCGCTGGGGTCAACTCCCCGCCGAGAGGCCGATCGCCAAGGGGAAATCGCTCTTTCCACGAATCGAAAAAAAGACGGAGAAGACATTGGAAAAAGAACCGACCGCCGCACCTACCTCCAATGAAAAAGTTCCTGCCGAGAAAAAGAGCACTCCGGCCACCCCGCCCGCATTTAAGCCCGCCATCGCCTACGATGAGTTTGCCAAGATCGATCTGCGCGTCGCGGTGATTCTCGCGGCCGAAAAAGTTCCCGGATCGAAGAAGCTGCTCAAGCTGCGCGTGACGCTCGGCTCGGAGGAGCGCCAGGTCGTCGCCGGCATCGGGACGAAGTATGCGCCGGAGGCGCTGATCGGGAAGCGGATCGTGCTGGTGGCGAATCTGCAGCCGGCGAAGATCATGGGGGTGGAGTCGCAGGGGATGCTGCTCGCCGCCGGGGCGGAGGAGGTTTTGGAGCTGGCGACCTTTCTGGAAGAGATCCCGCCGGGAACTCGGATTAAGTAGGCAGGCTTCTTACCGCTCTATGGACATTCGTGATATCATCGAAGCAATACAGGCGGATCGGGTTCGGATTACAGATCACGCCGATGAAGAGGTAGAGGCTGACCGGCTTACCTTTGATGAAATCTTTTTTTCGGCTCTTCACGGCGAAATCATTGAAAACTACCCGGACGATAAACCCTATCCCAGTTGTCTGATGTACGGCCAAACGTTTAGCGGAGATCCCATTCATACGGTTTGGGCCTACAACCAACAAAGCGGATGGACAGTCTTGATTACCGTTTATCGGCCCGATCCTCATCTCTGGATCAACTGGCGAGAAAGGAGAAAAAAGCCATGAAGCCATTTGAGAAATGTCCAATTTGCGGTGGCGATCTGGTTGAAAAAGAGGTCGAAAAAATTTTACGCGGTGGGGTTCACACAGCGGTTTTGAAGGTGCGCGCCGAGGTTTGTCTTCATTGCGGGGAGCGCCTCTATTCTCAAGAAACCGTCAGGCGGTTTGAAGAAATCCGAGCCAAACTGGAACGCCAGGAAACGACCGACTTTGAGCCGCTGGGACAATCGTTTAAGGTGGTGTGATGGCTTCTACCCGAAAAGGTGATTATTTGAAGCAGGTATTTGCGCCAAGAAAGCGCGGAGGAAAGAGCTGGCCGGCTTGCCGTAGCCGGAAAAATTAAAGATCTGGTTGGAGCTGAAGACCCTCTTCAACAGCGGCTGGAGATTCAAATAGCGGAAGGTCCG
>Ga0070739_10001550_pt1 | contig 34043 bp, 32 predicted proteins | sample Coa_R1_7_FD_66445 | JGI IMG/M metagenome (GOLD analysis project Ga0070739, IMG submission 66445) | Surface soil microbial communities from Centralia Pennsylvania, which are recovering from an underground coalmine fire - Coalmine... | ecosystem: Environmental > Terrestrial > Soil > Unclassified ...
CCGTATTCTCCGGCTGTTCGCGTGCGGCACAACGTGGGAGTCGTATCACGTGGGATGCGCCCGCACGGCCGCGACATGCGTGATCAGCACGGATGGTCCCGCGGCGCAGGATGGCAACACCGGATACTTCAACGAGCTGTTCACCATCTCGTTCGGCCCTCAGATGGCTCCCACGGTTACTCCGGTTGCAATGCATCGGAGTTCGGAGAACCAGTACTGGGCGCAGCCGCGAGCCGCGTTCGATTTCGGGGGGGAGAAGATCGTTTTCGATTCCGATTTCGGCGGCAGCACGGAGTACATTAATTACGCGACGGCGCCCCTGGCGGGTCAGTGCTGCGTTCAGGTGAAGGTGGATCAGGAGCCGTGCAACACCAGGCCGTTCGCCGGGAACACCTTTGGCGGAAACGCGCTGAGTGAGGCGCAGGCGCTGCCCTGCACCACTACGGACAACCGCACGGTGGTGAACGCTAACTGGTCGAAGCTTCAGAATGCGGAGCCGGGCGACTGGCTTGCTGAGGATAACACCGGGGCGAACGGCGACTGGGAGAGCTTCATTCTCGCGCAGAAGACGACCGATGCGGGCGGGAACGTGAGCGGGTTGTGGCTGCTGCGGGAATCGGCGGTGAACGGCAGCCTGTGGAGTCCATTGGGTGCTCACCAGCTTGCGGCGGTCCGGCACCCGTGCGTGGACCTGGGGGCCGGCTGCCCGGAGACGAATGCCGGATGGTCGCTGCGGATGCGGGCCAACTGGGAGCAGGGCAGCGGCAGCATGTGGCAGTTCCCGGTGAGCGGCGGCGCACCTCTGGCGGATAATCCGCTGTGGGCAAACTGCGCCCATGAGGACGGACCGCGGCTGAGGGTGGGGTGCGGCTCGTCGTATCAGCAGGGAATCGATTACGGCGGGCAGCCGTTTTCGGCGACGTTTTTCGAAGATGTGAAGGCGGGCGCCCCGGAGTGGCCGCAGTTCGCGGGGTCGAACGCCGCGCCGATGCAGAACGTTGCATCCTATGCGGCGGTGGCTCAGAACTCTGCGGCGGTGCAGCAGGCGGGCGATGCGGCACTGATGTGGGGGCGCGTGAATGCTGGTCCAGCCGCCGCACCGCTGGAGGAAAGCACCTTCTGTACTTACACCGCGACGCGCATCAGCGGCGACATCTACCGGCTTTCCTCGGGCGGCGCCGCGGACTGCTACGGGAAAGCGGTGGATCTCAAGCGCAGCCCGCTGGCGGGGCGCGCAAATCCGGTGCTGCTGAAAGAGGTCAGCGGGCCGGGGTCGGCGGCTTCGTTCGCGTCGACGCAGAACTCGGTGTGCTACTCGCTGAATGCAGGCGAATGCGTGGCGGGGAGCGCGGCGGGAGGGTGGTACGTCAATGTCGCGGGCGCGGTGTATGACGAGGGCTGCACCGATTCTTATACGCTGCCGGCGAGCGAAGGCGGGGCTCCGCGGCCATGCTTCTACGCGGCAGGGGCCATGGCGGGGCGTTTGCGGGAAGATGACGCGAGCCGCTTCTCGGCGGATGCCGCCTTCAGCCGCGCGCTTTCTTTCGTGCACGGTATTCCCGGCGGAGCGGCGCAACAGAGCTATCCGTCGTGGGACGCGACCGGCAGGTTCGCGCTGGTTTCGGGCGGATTCCTGGAGGGAAAGCGGGCCGATATTCTGGCGGTCCTGGTTCCTCCCATGCCGCCGAGCGATTCGGCGACGCGGAGCACATATCGTCCGGTTCCTCTGACGTTCTCCGGTTCGCCGGGAGACCGCGTTCGGGTCTGCTGGGGGTACGCCGAGAATGCCGCCGGGCATGATCCGGCGCAGGGCTTGTACCCGATGCCGCGTCAGGAAGGCGGCTGTTCGGATGCAAGCGGAGCGCAGCCGTTCCTGTGGAACAGCGAAGCTCCGATAGACGCCGCGTGCGACCAGGGCTGCACGGTGTCTCTGAACCTGATTTCCGGACGGGTCGCGTACTACTACGTGCGGCGCACGAACGGCTCACGAAGCAGTCAGTCGCCGCTGCGCGTGATGGCGGTTAATTAACGGGGTTACGCCGCTTTCGCTTCGGCCCGGCGAAAGCGGTGTCCCAGCCAATCGAGAAGAAGCGCGCGGTGTTCGCGCTCAACGGAGAAGACCGCGGACAACGCATAGTAAACGATGCCGATCAGCGCGCCGGCCGCAAAAATCTGGAGCCAGCCGGTTCCCGGCAGGATGGAGGCGCGCAGCCACCAGCCGAAGACCAGGGCGGGAATCGCTGTTACCAAAGGCCATGTGTACACACCATGCAGGTACTTTGCGTACCCCAGGCCGGTGACCCGGCTGACTACCCAGGGAATGAAGATGCCGCGGTCGAGAATCATGAGTACGGACAGGACCCATGCCGCGCCCACGATCCCGTAATGCGGGATGGCCCAGATCATCAAAACGATGCCGACAGCCGCCTCAGCGACGAGCCCGAGGGCGTACGATTTGTGCTTGCCGAGGCCCTGCAGCAGCATGCTGGCGTTGTACTGGCCAACGATGGCGATTACGTAACCCACAACGATGATGGGGAGCACGGGCGCGCTGCGTGCGGCGAAAGCCGGACCCACCCAAAGCACGAAGAAGCGGTCGCCATGCGTGAGCAGCAGAACGGCGAGGGGCATGAACATGACGAGCGAATATCGGTTGACATAGATCGCGAGGCGCGAGAGCCGGTCATACTCGCCGCGCGCCGCCAGCTCCGCGGTATTGGAGTTGGTCACGGAGCCGATGCGGCCGATGAAATCGACGGTGTACTGCAACAGCTTTCCTGGAAGACTGAAGTAGCCGACGAAGGCAGTGGGCAGGAAATGGCCGATCAGCACCGGGGCGCTCTGGGTCTGCGCCTGCAGGCCGATGAAGGAGACGAAGGTGTGCCGGCCGAAGGCCCACATCATGCGCAGGGTTCGGCGATTGGCGTAGCGCGGCGAGAGGCGCTGGCCGGGAAAGATGCGGCGAAAGCAGAAATACGCGGCCGCATAGCCGACGGCTTGTCCCATAACCATGGCAAAGCCTACGCCGATAAGGCCATAGCCAAGGTAGAGAGCCGTGAACTGGGCCAGCGCGCGGGCGGCCGCGGCGACGATGCCGATGCGATTGGAGGTGTCGAAGCGCTGTACGGCCTCAATGGTACCCGTGAGCAGGTTGAAGATCAGGCTCATGCACCAGTTAATGGTGATGAGCCAGACCAGTACGCGAAAGCTGCCCTGCAGCGACGGTGGAATCTGAAAGAAGCGCTGAATGAAGGGCAGCAGAATGCCCAGCAGCAGCAGGATGCCCGCGGCGACCGCAGTCAGATAGAAGAGACCGGTGTTGATGATTTCGCGGACCTTATCGGGCTCGCCGGTGGCGTCGTAATGGGCCACGTACTTGGTGGTGGCCGAGCGGAAGCCGAGATCGAAGAACCAGTAGTTCTCGACCAGCGCGAAAGTCAACGCCCAGATGCCGTAGGCTTCCGGGCCAAGCTTGCGAATCAGGTAAGGGGAGATGAAAAAGCCGATGAACAGGCTGACGACCACGCCCAGCCAGTTCCAGACGACGTTAACGACGAACTTTTTTCCGCGACTCAATCCTGTCCTGCCGGAACCCGCCACATACTAATATCGGCGCCGGGGTCGAGTTGCTCCAGTAGCAGACAGCGCGCTCAGCCCCGCTGCTCGCCCTGTTTCTCGGGCGCGGTCCTGATGTATTTGGCGAACGGGAATCGCACGCTGTCGACAGACGCGCCGGCCACTTCGATCTTGTTCAGGTCGGCAGGGCCCACGCCCAGTGACTCGGCGAGCAGCAGCGTGTTATCGCAGCCGGCGAAGGGCGGGGTCCCACGCTTCACGCGCGGGTCGTAGCCCATCACGGCGGTTCCGACGGTGTCGGTGGCCACGGAGTTCGTCCCGAGAATGAGAACGCCGGGCGACACGGCCTGCACGCCTTCCACCCACGGGCCCTCGCCGCCGGCGATGGTCTGAACCCCATCGATGAAAGCAATGTCGATGGGCCGCGCCGCGGAAAGCTCGGCGGAGACTCGCGGCATGCGCCATGTCGCGTCGCGGGGCGAGGAGGGATTCAGCTCCGCGGGAGCGCAGCGCGCGGGCTGCCGTGTGGCCTCATGGCCGACGGCGCCGCGTCCCGAACTGGGGTGCTCGTTCGGCTCGTCCACACCGGCGTCGTCGCCATAGATGGAGATCGGCGTAATGCCGAACAGGTTCTTGGTGGTGAGCGTGACCCCGCAGGTGGCGTGATTTTTCAGCTTGGCCATGGACACGAATACATCCGTATCCACATAAGAATGGTTGACCATGTAGGCAGGGAAGATCAGCCCACCGCCCGGCACCGTAATCTTGTGGTACGCCTTGCCCTGGCCGAGGACGTTGGTGTTCTCGAATTCGATATTGCCCGCCACGGCCCGGAACGCGCGAACGTTCCATCCGGCGTTGAGCATGAACTCCTCGAGCGGCGCGCTGGTGGCGTAGGCGCCTTCGACAAGGCGGATGCGCTTCGCCCCGGCGGCGTCGAGGACATGGCACATGGCCAGCACCGTTTTGGGGTGAGTATAGTGCGTGATGCCCGGGAGCTTGCCGGCGACGCGGCTGTCGGTTCCGCCGGTAAGGTTGAGCTTGATGGTGACGGTCTTGTTGCGGACCAGGCGCTCGACCCCACCCACTTGATCGAACATGGTGGAGATAATACCGGCGAGATCGGCGTCGTAGGACGGGCACTTCGCGATGGCCACGCGCGCCGTGGGAACGGCCGCTCGGGCTGCCCGCGTGAGCAGCGGCGCGGCGGCAAGAGCGGTGAGCAGTTCGCGCCTTGTCATATCAAAAGGGTAGCAGGAGCCGTCAGTTCACGACGATCGCGCCCACGGTGCCAAGCTTTTCGATGAAAATCTCCGAACCGCCGCCCTCGGCATCGTAGATGTCGGCTTTTTTGGGCGGCTCACCGGGGGCGTACAGCATGGCCGACTGGAACTTGCCCACCAGGCGCACGGTCATGGAATCCAGAGCGTAATCGGAGTAGTTGACCAGGTGCACCACCACGGGATGCCCGCCGGCGCCCTCCACGGCGTAGGAGATCGTGCTGGGTGCATTGAATACCTTCGCGCCGGGATTCTGATTGCTGGTCAGCGAGTTCATTTCCTTCCAGATCTCATCGAGACGCGTCATCTGATCCTTGGTCATGGTGATCTGGGAGGCGTCCTTCGCCACCGGCATCTTCCAGCCGGGAGGCGCGGTAAGGAGGGTATTGCCCTGGCGGGTCCACGCCTTCAGCAGGTCGCGCTGCTCCGGCGTCAACGCCGCGGGATCGACGTCGGCGGCCATCTTCTCGCCGTTCAGGGTCGCCGGAGTGAGCTGGTTGCTGGCTACGGCCCGGACGGTGGTGTGCTTGGTGGCGAGCATGTCGAGGATACCGCCGGAGAGCAGAGCGCTGTTGGTGTCCTCCACCAGAGCAAGCGTGCTGTAAGCGCGCATCTCCGACCACTGGGGGTGATCCGCGTAGAAGCGCATGACGGTTCCGATCTCCCGCCATCCGGCCAGCGTTTTGGCGTCTCCGGCGAGCAGGCGCTTGTTGAAGTCCGAATCGAGCGCCACCACCCAGTGCGCGCCGGCGGCTTCGGCGTCGGCCACTGCCTGGACGTACCGTTGCGGGGTGATGACCATCTTCTCGGGAGGCGTGTTGGCGATCCAGATGGGCTCGCTGCGGATCGCTCTCAGGAAGCGGAGGAATCCGGTGTTGGTGTCGATCCAGGGCGAGCCGCTGGGGCCCGATACACTGATGCCGTTCTCCTGTACCTGGATGCCGGGCCAGACGCCCTGATATGTGCCGATGACGCGCGGGTGCTGGTGCAGGCGCAGATGGGAGCGGGAAGGCAGGTCGATGGTGAGGATCTTCGAATCCTCGAGCGCGGCGACGGCGCCGTCAGGAAAGTCGCCGAGCAGGACCACGCCGGTCATGCCCTGCGCCGCGGCTCGCCGGCCCTCTTCCAGCGCATCGGCGGAGCGGTGAACGATCCCCAGGGTGGCGATGCCCCGCTGAGCGGCGGCGGCGTTGAACGGCGCGGACCAATCTGCCTTCTCCAGGAGGACGCAGTTGACAGGTGTGTATTTCGTGAGCAGATCGAGCGAGGCGGGGTCGTGTGAATACCACCGCGCCGGAATCCAGCTGGTGACACCGGCGAGCGCAAGGAAGGCGAGCAGCATAGTCCTGATTTCAGGGTACGCTGGCGGCCTCGACGATCACAGCCGTGCCGTAGGCGAGCACTTCGGTGACGCCGTCCATGACATCGTTGGCGTCGTAGCGCATGCCGATGATGGCGTTGGCGCCGAGCGCGGCAGCGTGGGCCACCATCAGATCGAACGCCTCAGTCCGCGCCTTCTCGCAAAGCTCGGTGAACATGGTGATGTTGCCGCCGACGATGGTCTGGAGCGCGCCGCCGATCGTTCCAAGGACGGAACGGGAGCGGACGGTGATGCCGCGCACGACGCCGAGGTTCTGTTTGATGCGGAAGCCATCAAGCACGAAGGCCGTGGTCACCATGTGATGTGGCAGATACGGGTCGGCAGTCATATGGACATGATATGAAGCGCGGGGTTGGCGCACGCGGTTCTTTCAGGAGGGCGGATGTACACTGGACCACATCGATGCGGACTCCTGTTCTGCTGCTGCTCGTGGTTTCAGCGGCGACCGCTCTGGCGGCATCCGCGGGCCACCCCCGGACGTTGCTCTATGTGGACAACAGCCTCGGCGACGATCTCACGGTGATCGACCTCGGAAGGCTCAGCGTGGCGGAGACCATCAAAGTCGGCCGTGAGCCGCACGGTCTGTGCGCGGCCTCCGATGGACGAACGCTGTTCACGACGATTGAATCCGAGAAGACTCTGAAGAGCATCGACACCGCCACCGGACGCATTCTGGATACGATCGCGTTGACCGGCAGCCCGAATCAATGCGCCGCAACGCCGGACGGACGATACGTTGGCGTCCCGATTCGCGACGGCAACAGCGTGGATATCGTGGACATGAGTCTGAAGAAAGTGGTGAAGGTGCTTCCGATCCGGGACCCGCACAACTGCTTCAATACCGGCGGCAGTAACCACCTTTATGTGTCCTCGATGGGGGACAAAGAGGTGGACATCGTCGACGTAAAGACAATGGCTTACTCCGGCCGGATCCCGACCGGCGGCATCCCCCGGCCGTTCGCCGTGTCCAACGACGAAAAAACGCTCTACAGCGCCCTCACCGATCTGCATGGGTTCGTGATCGCGGATATTCCCGGGCGCAGAATCATGGAGCGGGTACAGCTGCCGTCGGCGCCGCCGCTGGACTGTCCGCTGGAGCGGAACACGCCCACGCACGGGCTGGCCCTGACACCGGATGGAAAGCAGCTGTGGGTGACCAGCCTTGCCGACGGCGGAGTTTACGTCTATGACCTGGGTACGCGGAAGACGTCAGCCATGATTCACGTCGGCAAGTGTCCCAACTGGATCGCCTTCTCTCCCGATGGCCGCTACTGCGCGGTCAGCAACAGCGATTCGGACGATTGCTCGATCATCGACGCTCGTACCCAGCGCGAGCTGGCGCGCCCGAAGACCGGCAGAGCGCCAAAGCGCGTTCTGATCGTCAACGTGCCCTGACCGCCGTCATCCGTGCGTTTGGCGGTAGCGGACGCCGGAGTGCTTCTTCAGAAACGCCAGCGTCTTTTCGTTGAACTCGTCGACGCTCTCATAGATTGGGGCATGTGAACAGGTTTCAAAGACGACGAGCTCGGAGCCGGTCACGCCGCGGTGGATCTCCTGGGCAAACCGGGACGACGTCAACATGTCATGCCGCCCGAACGTGATTTGAGTTGGGACGCGGATTTTGTCCAGTTGTGCTGCTGCATCGTGGGCGATGACCGCGTTCGAGGTGGCGATGAACGCGTCCACCGGCTGTGCGGGTCTCTGGCGCACGAAGGCGGCCAGCGCGTCGATGTAGCCGGGCCGCTCCGCATACAGTTCCGGCGTGAAACACCAGGGGAAGATGCCGCGGATCACCATCTCCGGAACACTACCCAGCGCCCTGGCAATCAACTGCCAGCCCTCGACGACGGTGGTGAGGTAGAGATCGCTTTTGGTCCATGCACTGTGCAGCGACAGGGTCTTGACGCGATCCGGGTATTTGGAGGCCAGCCACATGCCCGTGGCAGCGCCGAGCGACAGCCCCGCGACGTGCGCTTTCTCAACGCCAAGCGCCTGCATGAATGCCGCGACGTCGTCAGCGAACAGCTCGATCGAGTAAGCGCCGTCTGGTTTGTCCGAATTACCCGCGCCGCGCAGATCGACCGAGATGCAGGTGAAATGTTTCGAGTATTCGGTGACCTGAAAGGCGTAGCAGGCACTATCGGCCGCCAGATACGGAATCAGGATCAGGGGCTCCCCGTCGCCCTGCTGGTCGTAGTTCATGAGAATGTTGTTGGCTCGGACTTGCGGCATACGATCCTCCTGCGGGAGAGTATAGGGCTTGTGAGATGCGGACGACCAGCGAATTTCGAGAACAGATTTGTGACTTTGCTAACGACCGGCCTGGTGTTTTCGGGCTAATTCCGGCTCGTTTAAGGGGACCGGATCGAGGATGAGTTGCCGGTAGCGGGCTGTCGCCGCGTACCTGCGGGCCCCGGCGAACCGGACCTCATCGCCGCTCGCGCGGGCGACCAACTCATAGTCGCCTGATGGAATATCCAGTGTTTGGGAGGCGTTCTGGCCCAGATTGACGGTTTGGGCAACCGGTCCGCTGAGTTGAATCGTGACCCTCGAATGCGTTCGGTTGTCGAGCGTGAGTTTCGCGCTGGCGCCCTCGGGGCCAGGCGGCAGAAGGAGCTCATCGGGAGGAAGCGGCAGGTATTCCTCCCTGCTGGCCTGTGTTGCCGGCGGGGCGTCCGTGCTCGGCGCCGTGTTTGAAGAGGGGCGGGGTTCCAGTCCCGTGGTCGGTTCGACCGGCTTCAGCTTTTGCGCGATGGCTACCGACGCCAGATCGGTTTGCGCGATGGCATAGAGCCGCCTGGCGCGGTAGGTAACCGCGGCATCCAGGGCCCAGACGCAAGCGAGGATGGCGATCGCGACGACAGCACCACACCACGCGAGCAGGGGATGCGAATCGTTTTCTGCGCGGAGGATGAGCACTGGCGGACGCACGACGATGCCTGAAAACAGGATAAACCAAAATTGTTTTAGGCAGTCAGGACGCGTACTGGTTTGCCGCGTCGCGGAGGTGCTGGGCGTCTTGAGAAGATCTTTAAGCGTGCAAGCCAAAGGCATGCACCTGGAGTCTGGACATTCTGCTGAAATGCCGATTGTGGCGCAAGCCTTCGGCTTGCACGTGCAGGCCAAAGGCCTGCTCTACAAAGGTGCGAGCCAATGGCATGGAGTACTTGAGTAGCGAGGCGATGGCGACGCGCCTGGGCCTTCCGGTCCGCAGTCGATCATCTTTGTGCAAGCCAAAGGCATGCACCACTAGAAAATCGGAGCCTTCGCGGCCTGGGGCGATTCAAAATATCGCACCTGCGCCCTGGCCCATGACGCCGCGTACGCCAGATTGAGCGGCAGAGTCCACCACAGCTGGACGGGCGAGCGCCACAGCCGTTTGGCCACGCTGGAAACAGAATAGAAGCGCTGATTGGCGTAACGAAAGCCCGCCAGCAATTCGCCGGTGCTCATCTGCACGGGCTGAAACACCACGTCGGTGCGACCGTTGTATTTGCGCCAGTCGCGGGTCAGGATGCGCCGCTGGCTGTCGAGCCGCCGAAAGAGCGGCGTGCCTGGAAAGGGCGTCAGGATATTGAACGTCGCGTTCTGAACGCCGGTCTGCTCAAGGAAATCGAGCGTAGTTTTGAAAATGTCCGGGGTATCGTGATCGAACCCGAAAACAATTCCGGCCTGTACGGCGATGCCGTGCGCATGCACCCGCGCGATTGCGCTCGCATAATCGTCCACGCGGTTGAACGCCTTTCGAGCCTCGTTCATGCTGGCCTGTGAGACGGATTCGAGCCCAAAAAACAACTGCCTGCACCCACTCCTCGCTGCCGCGTCCAGAAGCTCGTCATCGCGGGCGGCCTGGATGGTGGCCTGGCTGCTCCACCACTTCCGATGGGGTGCGATGGCGCGGAATAAGTCTTTGGCGTATTGTCTGTCGCCGGTCATGTTCTCATCCCAGAAAATAATTCGCTTCCCGCTGAAAGAAGCGTATTCCGCGGCAACTTCGGCAACAGGGCGCCTGCGCAGCCCGCGCCCATACATCACCGGGATGGAGCAGAAATCGCACACGTTCGGACATCCCCTTGTGGCAAAGAGGACCCCGCTGGTCAGGTCTCTTCGGTGAAAGAGCGGTTTGCGCGACATGGGGACGGCAGCCAGAGACTGTGGGCCGGAGCTGCGGTAAACGCGCCGCCAGGTTCCTCTGACGAAAGCATGCAGGAACTCTTCCCAGAGGCCCTCCGCTTCGCCGACGAAAATCACGTCAGCATGTTCCAGCGCCTCCTCGGGCAGCGAGGACACGTGAGGACCGCCCATGGCCACGCATGCTCCCTCGGACCGGAACCGGGCCGCCACGTTGTAGGCGTGATAAGCGCTCGGTGTGTGAAACGTGATGCCTACCACGTCGGGTTTCATGGTCGGGTCGATCGGTTCGGCCTCCTCATCGACGTGAACGACGTCCCAATCGGCAGGAACTCTCGCGGCCAGATACGGCATCGTGATCTGCTGAAAATTCAGGAACCGCGATTTTCGCGCGCGGCGAATCTCATCCGACGATGCGGTAATCAGCAGGAGTTTCGGCATCGAGTTCTGGCGCAGGCCGGCCCGCGCCCTGCATCGGGCGCGCCGTATGGCATAGGTATGTCGCTTTGCGGCGCCGTTCCTCTCGCCGGGATCAGGAGCGCGGCTGCGGGAAGCAGCACGTCAGAATCGGCGTAGCGCCGAGCTGGGGAGTCTTCAGACCACGCCGGCGTGGCGTTTGAGCAGTTGCGGCAGATTCTGCGAAAACGCCGAGCGGGTCATGACCATGTCCGCCCCGGCCTCATGCGCGCGCTGCTTCAGTTCACCCTGAATGTGCGAAAGATAGGCAATGAGGCTTACGGCCTTGGTTTCCGGCTCGGCCTTCAGTTTGGCGATGAGGTCCACCGGCTGCACGGACGCCGCGTTCAGATCGAGGATGATGAGCAGCGGCTTTTCCCTGGCCTTTGCCATGACGTCGTGCTCGGATTTGACGAATTCGGGCGTCAATCCGGCCCGTTTTGCGGCGTCGCCGATCTTGACCGTGAACAACAGATCGTCGACTACAGCCAGAACCCTCTTGTCCTGCTTCGGCATAAGCGCCGTGTCGTGACCCCCTGAAATTAAGCTGCTTTGCAATCGTTCGGAGCGCGAACAAATGGAAGGCTTCTCGTATTTTAGCATCGCCGCAACGGCGCACAGTGCTCCGGCTCACCGTAAAGCGACGTACATCCCTCTCCGCAAGCGCGTCTGATGTATGGCGGACCATAAATGGCGGATCCGGCACCTGCTCCTCAGCCCTGCCCGTTGTCGATCCTGCTGGTGGAGGACAACGTCGCCGATATCCACTGGCTGCGGCTCATGATGTGCGAGGGCGAGTTTCCGCACCGGATCTCGGTGGCGCGTGACGGCGAGGCGGCGCTCAGGGCGCTCCGGGCGGGGGAGCGCCCGGATCTGATCATTCTCGATCTCAACCTGCCAAGGGTCTCCGGAATCGAGGTGCTCGCAGCCATCCGATCCGCCGACCACTGCGCCGACATACCGCTCTGTGTGGCGACCGGCTCCGAACTCGAACGCGATCTGGTTATTCAAAAGTACCGGCTGAATGTCCGCTGCTACCTGATGAAGCCGATCACGCCGGCAGCGTTTGCCGACGCGCTGGAAACGTATGACACACTCCGCCCGTGGGCGGAACTGTGGCGGCGACTCAGCCGTTGAAGGGCAACTCGTTGGTCCACTGAAATCCGCGGCTCACGAGCAGAAAGCGGGAGGGGCCCGTTTCGCGAAGGCGAATCATCACCGGATCATCTGTCACTTGTCGAACAGCTGGATCTGCTCTCTGGGTACAGGCTTTTTGCGCCGGCCTACAGTAAGCGGGCTGCCCACAACTCCCAGCACCTGCATGCCACGCAGGGCGGAACGCGGCACGAACACGCGCTGGTTCTGGTAATCGGGGTCGGGGGGGATGACGCTGAATCCGTGCGGCTCGAGCTGGAGCAAATTATTCGACAGGATACCGTCCATGGCGTCGCCGTCGCGGAAGGTCAGGCGCACCCAGAGGCCTTCCATCTTCGGGCGCGTGGTAAAGGTGCGCAGCTCGCGGCGTGGTTCACCCTGGTCGAAGTCGCGGACGAAGGAGACCAGCTTGACGTCGGGGTAGGGCAGGACGAGCACGCTGCCGCCGGCGCTGAGCAGTTCGAGGCCGCCGTCCTGGAGCCACGTCTGGGGATTCACGAACCCGGTTACCGGCTCGCGATCGAACCGGGAAACGAGGACCTTCTTATTGGTGGAGGCGGCCAGGATGCTCCTCCCGGACGGCGCAGCTACAGTTCTCTTTCAAACAATTTCGCGAATATTGTATCATTGGCCGATGCATCCCGCCGCCGGGTTACGTGCGAGGCTACGTGCGTTCCTGAGCTTCTGCCGGGTGGAGAAGCGTCTTGCGGCGAACACGATCAGCGCCTATTCTGCTGATTTGGAAGGGTTTACACGTTGGGCCGGGGAGTCGGCCGAGGTCACGCCCGAGCTGCTGAGGGCGTGGGTCGATTCGTTGTACGGCTCCGGACTGGCAGTCCGGTCCATTGCCCGGCACATCACCACGCTCCGGAATTTCTACGCGTTCCTACTCCAGGAAGGGGCCGTGGACAGCGATCCGACCGCCGCTCTCACCCTGCCCGGGCAGTGGCAGACGATCCCTAAGTTCATGAATCGCGAAGAGATGGAGCGGCTCCTCGCGGCCCCCGACCCGGCCACGGCGCTGGGCCTGCGGGATCGGGCGATGATCGAGTTTCTATACGCCACCGGACTACGCGTGAGCGAGCTTTGCCGCCTTCATCTCACTGATATTGAAGCGAGTCACGGGATCGTCCGGGTGACGGGCAAAGGAAACAAGCAGCGCCTGGTTCCGGTTGGGCGAGTGGCGCTGCAGGCTGTTGAAGCCTGGCTGAAGGACGGACGAGGCGCGCTGTTAAAAGGCCGCATGAGCCCCTATCTGTTCGTCACCGCAAGAGGAAGCTGTCTGAGCCGGAAGAGTTTCTGGAAGCTACTGGGCGCATACGGCCGCAAGGCCGGGATCGCGCGGGAACTGACCCCGCACGTGATTCGTCACAGCTTCGCCACTCATCTGCTGGAGGGTGGAGCGGACCTGAGGAGCGTGCAAACCATGCTGGGACACGCCGACATCTCCACCACGCAGATCTATACGCACGTGATGAGATCGAGACTGCGCAGCACCATCGACCAGCACCATCCCCGCGCATGAAGCCGCGGACGAAGCAGGCGCGGGAGCGCCGAAGGGCACACTAGACTGCCATGAGCGACTACATGTTCATGCTGGAGAATCACCTGAGCGCGGCTCAGGCGAAGATGCTCTCCGAGATTCAGGCCGCGGCCGCCGACGCCAACGTGGGCCTGTTTCTCACCGGCGGGGCAATGCGCGACATGCTGGGCGGCTTTCCGCTGCGGGAGATCGATTTCACCGTCGAAGGCAACGCGCTGAAGCTGGCGAAGACCGTGGCGGCGAAAACCGGCGCCACGATCACCTCCACCGACGAGCTTCGGAAGATCGCCCACATGGTGTTTCCCGGTGGGGCGCGGACCACTATCGGCATGGCCCGCTCGGAGAAGTATCCGAAACCGGGGGGCAAGCCGCAGGTATCGCCGGCGACCATCTACGAGGACCTGCGCGGCCGCGACTTCACCATCAACGCGATCGCGATCTCGCTTTCACGAGCCTCGCGCGGGTTGCTCGTCGATCCCAATAACGGCATCGGCGATCTGGAGCGGAAAGAGCTGCGCGCCGTCGGCAATTACACTCTGTATGACGATCCCGTTCGCATGCTGCGGCTCATTCGGCTGCGGGCGAGGCTGGGGTTCACCATCGACGAGCGGACCATGAGCCAGTTCCAGAACGCGCTCGAGGCGGAGATGGAGAAGCGCATCGGGCCCGAGGCGTTGATGGACGAGTTGCGGCGGATTGCCGACGAGCCCGATCCCGGCGCCGTGATTCTCGCGCTGGAGCAGGAAAAACTGCTGGGGCTGTATTCTCCCGCGCTGACCGGGCCGAAGCAGAACGTCGCCGGCCTGCAGAAGCTGCACAAGGCGCGGCAGCTGGTTCCATTCGGCGTGGATATCCGGCTGCAGAACCTCGGCCTGTTTTTGAACGTGCTCACGGAGAAGCTGAATCCGAAGGAAAAGCAGGCGCTGATCAAGGCAACGGCGATGCCAAAGGAGGATGTGGAACTGTGGCAGAAGCTGGAGGCGCGGGCGAAGAAGCTGGAATCGGCGGTGAAGTCGCCCAAGCTCCGCAAGCCCTCGCAGGTTTACGCGGTGCTGCATAAAGCCGCCGGAGACGAGGTGCTGTTCCTGCTGGTGCGCTCACAGCAGCGCGTGGTGCAGGACCGGATTCGCAACTACTTCGAGAAGTACCTGCCGGCCTCGCTGGAAGTGACGGATGCCGACGTTCAGGCTGAGGGCGGTGTTCCGGGAACACCGAAGTTCGAGAAGCTGCGGGCGCAGGTGATTGCAAAACGCCTGGATGCCCGGCCGAAGAAGCCGCCAGAGCCGACGCCCGAGGAACTGGCCGCGGCGGCGAATGGCGCGGGCGGTCCGGGTGGTCCGCCGGAAGGGAAGCGGCGCAGTCCCGATCCGGTGCTGGCGGTTTCGGCGCGTCGCCGCGCCCAGGAGCCGGTGGTGACGGGAGCTCGGAAGTAGCGGTTCGAGTCAATCCGCGGCATGCCGGCAGGCGGAAGCGCCTTCTAGAGGCTGAGAGTCCCCCGTGTGCAAGCCAATGGCTTGCACCACAATCGGCAACTCCAGAGGCGGGCTGGGAGCCCGCCGCAGGGCGAGGCCCTGCCCCCCAATCGAGCCGCGCAAGCCAAAGGCTTACACCACAGCAATCGCAATCTAGCCGCTCGCGGCGTTCAGGAAAAAGACACCGACGAGGATCAGGCCAACACCGAAAAACTTCACGCGGGTGAAGGGCTCGCGGAAGAAGATGCGGGACCAGACCAGGGTCCAGATGTAGCCGAGCGCGACGATCGGATACAGAACGCTGAGCTCGCCGCGCGCATTTCCGTACACAAAGAAGACCGACGACACGCAGTAGGCGAGGATGCCGACGCCAAGGCGCCAGTTGGAGGCCAATGCGGCAACCGACATCTGCAGGCGGCCGGCGCCGGCCTTGAGAAATGCCGCGCCGATGGAGCCGATAAACGCGCCGGTAAACACCAGCACCATGGAGGAAAACGGAGTGGCTGTGTGACTCACCGCTTCGCCTTTCCCACTATGGCGACGCCGGTCACGATCAGTGAAATGCCGATGATTTTATAGAGCCCCATGGACTCGTGCATCAGGAAATACGACAGCATGGCCACCCAGACATACGTAAGGGCGATCACCGGGTAGGTGATGGACAGCTCACCGTCTTTCAGCGCGATGACCAGCAGAATGGTGCTGATCCCGTACAGGCTGTAGCCGCAGAACAGGAATTTGTTCGTGACCATGCCGAGAGCCGCAGTGAGCAGGCTGGGATGGGCAAGGTGCGTGGCCCCGGTCTTGATCAGGACCTGCGCGGCGGCGCCGAACAGAGTGCAGCAGAATACGAGCAGCAGCGCCCGCCGCTGCTTGTCCGTTTGATCGATGATGGCGGTCGTCGTGGCCGTGGCGGCGCTCAATTCTCCTCCAATGGTAGACGATAGCCTAATCGGCGGTTTATCGCTCGATCTGCACGAGGCCGCTGCCTGGGGTTTCAAGCGCCGGGGAGCCTTCAGGTTCCAATATCTGCGGGTCGCGGAAGAAGTCGAAGTACGAGATCTGATGCACGCAGGAGACGGTGCAGTACGGGGCGCAGCTCTTCTTGGTCAGGTACTCGCGCCGCACATCGGCCGGGGTATAAGTGGACAGAGGGCGGGCCGGATAGCCGCGCTGCTGCGAGCAGTAGTGAACCAGGCCGTCCTCGCAGATGTACAGATAACGCCCGCCGGCGCGGCAGCGCCAGTCGCTCGCCTGCCCACGGATGATCGCGTCCTGGAAGTAGTTGATCTGCGAGAAATTCGACTTCTCGAATTTCTTCATTTCCAGAAAGACATGCCGCTCCTGCTCGCCCAGCGGCCGCAGCTGGCCGTCGCCGTCGTGAATGATGCCGACGGTCGAGGTGAAGCCCAGCTCGATCGCTCGCCGGCCTACAGTGAGCGCGTCTTCGGCGTTGCGAATGCCGCCTCCCAGGACGGAGTTGATGTTGACGTGGAACAGAGCGTTTTCGGCGAGGATCTGGAGCTTCTTGTCCAGCACCTTCAGGCTTTTCTTGGACACATCGTCGGGCTGCACGTTATCGATGCTGATCTGCATGTGGTCGAGCCCGGCGCGGTTCAGCCGGCGGACGCGATCGGCGGTGAGCAGATAGCCGTTGGTGATCATGCAGGCCAGCGCGCCGTTGCGGCGCACATGGGCGATGAGGTCGTCGAGCTCGGGGTGCAGCAGCGGCTCGCCGCCGCTGAAGGTAATGATGCTGGTGCCCAGTTCGGCCAGCTTGTCCAGCCGCCGGAACATGACGTCTTTTGGCACCGGGGCCGAGTAGTTGTCGTACTCGTTACAGTAGGTGCACGAGAGGTTGCATCGCCGTATGGGAATGATGTGCGCCATCACCGGGTGTTTGGTGGACAGCGCGCCTTTGGCGATCAGTCTCAATTCCCGAAGCCGCCGGCCAAGGGCGTGCCAGTCACGCCGTAACCTGAAGCCAGACTGAGACATAGCTCTAAAATGACTCATTTAACCATATGCCGCGACTGGACGCACCGAAAAACAGGCACACGGAAGCAATTGGATCTGAACGGTGATCCGGCAGGCTTGAGTGCCGTACTTACCCGACTGTAACACGTCCGCTCAGAAGATGCTGGCAGCGCGAGTCGTGTTACGCAGCAAACGGTGTCAACGGGCCGTTACACTCAGAGAAACATGACACGCAGGGAAGTTCTAAGCCTCGGCTGTTTGCTCGGTGTCGTCCCGGCGCTTTTCGGCCAAAGCAGTTCGGAGCCGGTCCCGCTCCCCACCATCGAACAGAAAACAGCGGGCATGACGAAGCTGGACGGGTACTTCCCGCTGTACTGGGATGAGCGGCAGGGCGCGCTGTGGCTGGAGGTCCCGCGCTTCGACGTGGATTTCCTGTATGTAACGGGTCTGGCGACCGGCCTGGGGTCGAACGACATCGGTCTCGATCGCGGTCAGGCGGGCGAATCGGCGATTGTGTCGTTCTACCGAGTCGGGTCGAAGGTGTTCCTGGTCGAGCACAACGAGTCGTTCCGATCCACCAGCCCGAATCCGGCCGAGCGCCGGTCAGTGGAGGACTCGTTCGCGACATCGATCATTCGGGCATCGAAAGTCGCCGCCGAAACGAACGGCCGCGTTCTCGTGCCCGCGAACGATTTCTTCCTGCGCGATGGATACCGGGCTGGCGAGGCACTCAGGCCCGGCCACTATCACGTCGACGAGAATCAAAGCGCGGTGTACATGCCGCGCACCAGGTCGTTTCCCAGGAACACGGAGATCGAAGTCATGCTGACCTTCACCAAAGGCGCGGAGGAAGGCGGAGGCTTCGGCTTCCCGGTGCAGGGTCCGCGGCCGATCGGCGCCGGGGGCGGACGGGCGGCGCCGGTGAACCAGGGGCTCACATCGGGCACGGTGGCGAGCGTCTCGCCCAACGCAGACGCTGTCACGCTGCGCGAGCATTACTCGCTGGTGCAACTGCCCGATGCCGGCTACAAGCCGCGCCGGTTCGATCCCCGATCGGGGTACATTCCGAACGTCTTTGTCGACTACAGCGCGCCTATCGGAGACGACATCGTTCAGCGCTTCATTCTGCGCCATCGGCTGGAGAAGAAAGATCCGAATGCCGCCATCAGCGAGCCGGTCGAGCCGCTCCGGTATTACGTGGATCCCGGCGCGCCCGCCGACGTGCAGAAGGCACTGATCGAGGGCGCCAGCTGGTGGAACCAGGCTTTCGAAGCGGCGGGATTCCGCAACGCTTTCCAGGTTTCGGTGCTGCCTCCCGGCGCCGATCCGATGGACATTCGCTACAACGTCATCAACTGGGTGCATCGCTCCACGCGCGGCTGGAGCATCGGCAACCCGGTGATCGATCCGCGCACCGGCGAAATTCTGAAGGCGACGGTCACGCTCGGTTCGCTCCGCGACCGGCAGGATTTTCTGATCTTCGAAGGACTGCTCTCGCCGTATGTTACTGGCGACGAGCGGCCGGACGTGCTGTACCAGACCGCGTTGGCCCGCATCCGCCAGCTTGCGGCGCATGAAGTCGGCCATACGCTCGGGCTCGAGCACAACTACTACGACAGCACGCGGGGCTGGATCTCGGTCATGGATTATCCACACCCGCGCGAGACCCTGCGCGCCGACGGATCCATCGATCTGTCGAATGCGTATCCGGCGCGAATCGGCGACTGGGATAAGGTCACGATCGACTACGGGTACCGTGAGTTTCCTCGGGGCACGGATGAGCGGCAGGGGCTGACGAAGATTCTCGACAATGCCTGGACCCAGGATCTTCGGTTTATGACGAACCAGGATCTCGGGACGCGCCCGCGGGTCGATCAGTGGTCGAATGGCGTGAATCAGGCCGATGAGCTGGATCGCATGATGAACGTCCGGCGCGCGGCGCTGGACCGCATGGGCGCGCACACCATCCGAAACGGCGCACCGATGGCCACGGTCGAAGAAGCGCTCGTGCCGATCTTCATGTATCACCGCTATGCGGTGGAATCCACTGCTGCAAGCGTCGGCGGCGAGGATTACATTTACGCCATTCGGGGCGACGGCCGCACGCCATGGCAGAGGGAATCGGGGGCCGATCAGCGCCATGCTCTGGACGCGCTGATGCGCACGCTGGCGCCCGCGGAGCTGACCGTGCCGCGGCAGATCCTCGATGCCATTCCGGCGCGCCCGCTCGGGTATCCCGAGCACCGGGAATTGTTCGCGCGCACCACCGGCGGCGCATTCGACCCGCTCAGCCCGGCTACGGTTGCAAGCGATGTCACCATCGGCTTCGTCCTGCAGCTGGACCGCGCGGCACGCGTTGTGGCTCAGCACGCCCTCGATCCTTCGCTGCCTGGTCTGGAAGAAGTCATCGATCGTCTCGAGAAGGCGACGTTCGAGGGCACGGTGAACACGCCGTATGAAGCGGAGGTGCGCCGCGCCGAGGAGCGCGTGCTTACGGATCGGCTGACCTGGCTTGCCGCAGGTTCCCCGAACCCGCAGGTGCGCGCGATCGCATCGCTGCGGCTGGACCGGCTGGCGGGCCGGCTCCGGACGGAGGTGGTGAGCGATCAGGCCGAGCAGGCGCAGCGCATGCTGCTCGCCGCGGACATCCGGCGATTCCTCGAGAGGCCGGCGGAGCCGTTCAAGCCCATCGTCGCTCCGGATGCGCCCCCGGGGGCTCCGATTGGCGGCGAACCGGAGGAAGGCTGGCTCGACGCACCGCCGGCTTATTCCGGCTACGTACACTGAATGAAAGAGCGCCCATGCCCGAGAACACCTTCGACATCGTCTCCAAAATCGACCTCGCTGAAGTGAACAATGCCGTGCAGCAGGCTAAAAAAGAGCTGATCACCCGCTTCGATCTCAAGAACACGAAATCCGACATCGAGGTGAACGAGAAGGACCACAAGATCCTGCTGGCCAGCTCCGACGAGTTCAAGCTGAAGGCGGTGAACGAGATCCTGCAGCAGAAGCTGGTGAAGCGCAATGTGCCGCTGAAGGGCCTCACCTATGGGACCGTTACGCCCGCGGCGGGCTCTACCGTGCGACAGGAGATTTCATTACAGCAGGGCATCCCGATCGAGAAGGCGCGCGAAATCGTGAAGACGATCAAGGACAGTAAGAAGAAGGTGCAGGCGTCCATTCAGGGTGACCTCGTGCGGGTCAGCGGCAAAGACCGCGATACCCTGCAGGACATCATCTCCCTGCTGCGAAATCACGATTTCGGAATCGACATGCAGTTCACTAATTACCGCTCCAACTGACCCTTGCCTCGCCGCATCGAATCGCTGTTCATTGCCGGGCCCGCGGGGAAGCTGGAAGCGCTTCTGGAAGAGCCCGAAGAAGGCGAGCCGCGCGAAGCCGTACTGGTGTGCCATCCACATCCGCAGCACGGCGGCACGATGCATAACAAGGTGGTGTATCGCATCGCCCGCGGGCTGCGCCATGCCGGGGCGGTGGTGCTGCGCTTCAACTATCGCGGCGTGAACCTGAGCGAAGGGGCCTACGACAAGGGCGTCGGCGAATTGGAGGACGCACGCGCGGCGCTGGCGCTGCTGCGAGAACGTTATCCGGCGCTGCCTTTTTCGCTCGCGGGGTTTTCATTCGGCGCGCGGATTATCCTGCGCCTGGGCTGCGAGATCGAAGGCGCGCGGCAACTGGTCGCGGCCGGCTTCCCGTCATCGTACTGGGAGAGCCAGCGGCTGGGCCGCTGCGGCGTGCCCCGGATCTACATCCAAAGCACGCACGACCAGTTCGGACCGCGCGACGACATGCAGGCCTACTTCGACTCGCTCGACGGTCCGAAGCGGCTGATCTGGGTGGAGGCGCGGGATCATTTCTTCGCCGGCGCGCTGGACGAGTTCGAGGAAGCGGTGTTCGAAGCCGCGGTTGACTAATCCACTTGCATTCCGCAACCGATCTCCGGTAATCTCGATTGTGCCGAAGCAGCATCGGTCCGCGTGTCCGGTCAGCATCGCTCTCGAAATCGTGGGCGATCGCTGGTCGTTGCTGATCGTGCGCGATCTGATGGTGCGCGGCTACCGAACGTTCCGGGAGTTCCAGCAGGCAGGTGAAGGCATTGCGACCAACATTCTGGCTAACCGGCTGCGCCGGCTGCAGTCCGCCGGGATCATCGTCGCCGAGGCGGAGGAGACGGATGCACGAAAGCTCAATTACCGCCTCACGAAAAAGGGCATCGATCTGGCGCCGGTGATGCTGGAAATGCTGATCTGGAGCGCGCGCCACGAGAACACCGCGGCGCCGGCGGCTTTGATTACTCAGATGGAAAACAATCGGGCGCAGGTCCTGTGCGAGGTTCGGCGGCGGTGGCGCGAACGGGACCAGACGCCGTTGATTCCGAAATTCGACGAACCGAGGAGAACACGATGAGCAGGGTACGAGTGCTGGTGGGCACGCGCAAGGGCGCATTCATTCTGGAGGCCGATGGCAAGCGCGAGAACTGGACCGTCAGCGGACCACATTTCGCCGGCTGGGAGATCTATCACCTGAAGGGATCCCCGGCCGATCCGAATCGCATCTACGCTTCGCAATCGAGCGGCTGGTCCGGGCAGGTAGTGCAGCGCTCCAATGACGGGGGCACGACCTGGGAGGTGGTGGGCAACAAGTTCATCTACGACGGCACGCCCGGCACGCATCAGTGGTACGACGGGACGCCGCATCCATGGGAGTTCAAGCGTGTGTGGCATTTCGAGCCGTCGCTGAACGATCCGGACACGGTCTACGCCGGGGTGGAAGACGCGGCCATTTTCCGATCGACCGACGGCGGGCAGAACTGGGCCGAGATGCCCGGCCTGCGCGGCCACGGCACCGGGCCGAAATGGCAGCCCGGCGCGGGCGGGCTGTGCCTGCACACCATCCTGCTCGATCCCGCCGAAGCGAAACGAATGTACATCGCCATCTCCGCCGCGGGCGCCTTCCGGACCGACGATGGCGGCGCAAGCTGGAAGCCCATCAATAAGGGCCTGCGCTCGCAGTACATTCCCGACCCCAATGCGGAGGTCGGCCATTGCGTGCATCGCATCGCCATGCACCGCTCGCGGCCCAATACCCTTTTCATGCAGAAGCACTGGGACGTGATGCGCACCGATAACGCCGGCGACGAATGGACGGAGGTCAGCGGTAACCTGCCGACCGATTTCGGATTCGTCATTGATGTGCATGCGCACGAGCCGGAGACGATCTATGTGGTCCCGATCAAGAGCGATGCAGAGCATTTTCCGCTGGAAGGCAAGCTGCGCGTTTATCGCAGCCGCGCGGGCGGCAACGAGTGGGAGGCGCTGACCAACGGCCTGCCGCAGAGCGATTGTTACGTGAACGTGCTGCGCGATTCGATGTCCATTGATTCGCTCGATTCCTGCGGCGTATATTTCGGCACCACCGGTGGCCAGGTTTACGCGTCGGCGGATGCGGGCGACACCTGGAAGGCGATCGTTCACGATCTTCCGGCGGTGCTGTCGGTGGAGGTCCAGACGCTGCAATGATTCGTGTGGTGCTGCCGGCGCACTTGCGGACGCTGGCGAAGATCCAGGGCGAGGTGTTGCTGGAGGTCGCGCCGCCGGTGACGCTGCGTTCGGTGCTGGATGCGCTGGAGGCCCGGTACCCGACGCTGTCCGGCACCATTCGCGATCACGTCACGCAGCAGCGGCGTCCCTTCGTGCGGTTTTTCGCCTGCGAGCAGGACCTGTCGCACGACTCGCCGGATTCGCCGTTGCCCGAGGCGGTGGCTGCCGGGTCGGAGCCGCTGTTGATTGTGGGCGCAATCGCCGGCGGCTGAGATCGCCTGGCTGCCGGCGCAGGCCGCCGGCCCGGACTCGGTCGTCCAGTAAACGGTGCGGGGACGGGTGAAGATCACCCCCAAAAAGAACCGCGTCACTTTTGGCTGCTCGATCCGTAATATGGATCAAATGCGACGGGACCTGCACTTTGCCGCGAGAATGCTGCTCAAGCAGCCGGGGTTCGCGATTATCGCCGTGCTTACGCTGGGGCTCGGGATTGGGGCGACCTCGGCAGTTTTTAGCCTGATTCAGGGCGTGCTGCTCACGCCGCCAGCGTATCGGGACCCCAGCCGGCTGGTTCTTATTCCAGCGGTCCGCTCAGGGCAAACCACCGTGGAATCGCGCGGGTGGGCGCCGCTGCAATGGCTGGAGTGGCAGAAGAAGGCGAAGTCATTCGAGGGCATCGCCGCCTACGACTGGGGCTTCAACTTTCTGGTTCTCTTGAGCGGCAGCGAATCGCTGGAAGGGATGGTGGTGAGCCGTGATTATTTTCGTGTCACGGGTCTGCAGCCCATCCTGGGTCGTACGTTTCTCCCCTCGGAGACGGACGGCGCGCACCCGGCGCCGGTAATCATCCTTGGCTATGATGTCTGGCAGCACAAGTTCAATGGCGACCCGGGAATCATTGGCCGCAAAATTCATTTAAGCCGCCGCGATACCCCTCCCGTGGTGGTTGGCGTGATGCCGCCCGGCGTCCGCTTTCTACCCTCGCCGACGAGCGCCCGGGAACCGAATTACAACCCCAACGCTCAGGTGGGCTTCTGGCTGCCCGCCGCTCCGGATCCGCAGCATTTGAAGGACGCCTGGTGGAATGTGGTCGGACGGTTGCGGCCTGGGGCCACGCCGGAGCAAGCGCAGGCGGAGCTTGGCGTTCTGGTGGCGCAGGAAGGTCGTTCGGAGCGTGATTTTCAGGGCTTCGCGCCGCGGTTGGATCCACTCACGGACGAGGTGAATCGCGATGGCCGCCACATCCTGCTTCCACTTCTGGGCGCCGCTGCGCTGGTGCTGCTGATCGCCTGCGGTAACGTCGCGGCGCTGTTACTGGTGCGCGGGCTGCAACGGCAGCAGGAGTACGCGGTCCGCACGGCTCTGGGCATTGGGCGGCTCGAGCTGGTCCGGCAGGTGTCGACGGAGAACCTGCTGCTGCGCTGGCCGGGGGCAGCTTCGGCATTGCGATCGCGATCGCCGTAGTCCGCGTGTTCAAGCTCATTGGCGGGCACGCGATCCCGCGGCTCGACTCCGTAAGCGCGGGATGGCCGGTACTGGCAAGCGGCCTTGCCTGCGCGCTGGTCTCCGCGTTTCTGGCGGGCATCTTTCCGGCGCTCCGCGCGTCCCGCCTCGATCCGATGCCGGTGCTGAAGAGCGCGGGACCGAAGAGCAGTGCCGGGGCCGGCGAGCGGCGGCTGCTGGGCGCGGTCACGATGGTCCAGACCGCGCTGACGCTGGCGCTGCTGGTGGGCGCCGGCGTGCTGATTCGGACCATGATCAACGTTTCGCGGGTGCAGTCGGGCTTCGATATGGAGCACATTCTGGCCATGAGCGTCACCGCCGTGCAGGGAAACCGGGAATCGTTTCATCATCGGGCGCTGGAGCGCGTGTCGGCTCTGCCGGGCGTGCAGGGCGCCGCGTTCGCATGGGGCGTTCCGCTGACGGGGAACAACTGGCCGGGGACGGTCGATATCGAAGGCCAGCCGCCGGCCAACAAAGCGAGCGATCAGACGACGTTTCCGCTTCGATCGGTCACGCCGGGTTACTTCGGGCTGTTGGGCCAGAAGATTCTCGAGGGGCGCGATTTCCGTTCGAGCGACAAGGATAAGGCGCCGGAGGTCGCCGTCGTCAATGAGGCGTTCGCGCGCCGCTACTTCGGGCGCTCCGATCCGCTGGGGAACCGGTTCTGGATGAATGGGCGGGATAAGCCGGCGCACACGATCGTGGGCGTGGTGTCAAACGGCCGCACGGACGATCTCACCACGGCGGCCAAACCGGAGATTTATCTTTCCATGTGGCAGGCGGGTCCGTTCTCCAAGCACCTGGTCGTCCGCACTGCCGGCGATCCACGCTCGCTCATCGCCGCGGTTCAGCGTGAATTGCGGTCCATCGATCCGACCGTAGCGATCGAAAACGTGAAGACCCTCGATCACATTCGCGGCGATTCGCTGGCCTCGCGCAGCTTCGCGATGCGGTTGCTGGTGGGGTTCGCGGTCGTGGGCAGCGTGCTGACGCTGGTGGGCATTTACGGCGTGCTGTCGTTATCGGAGGCAACGCGGCGGCGTGAAATCGCCATTCGCACGGCGGTGGGCGCCGAGCGCCGAGACATCTGGAATCTTATCTATTCCGAGGGTTTTCGCCTGATTGCCGGCGGCGTGATTTGCGGCATCGCGGGGGCGTTGGTTCTGACGCGCGCCCTGCGGTCGTTCCTGTTCGAAGTGGAGCCGGCCGATCCGGCAACGCTGATCGCAGTGGGAGTGCTGTTCGCGGCCGTGGCGCTGCTGGCCTGCTGGGCGCCCGCGCGGCGCGCCGTGCGTGTCGATCCCGTGGAAGTGCTGCGGTACGAATAGTACCCGGTCAAAGGCTGGAGTCGCCATCGTAGAGCGAGGGACGCCAGACGGCCGGATCCTTCAGCGCTTCGGCGAGCCGACCGTTCGCCTTGTAGTGGAACAGCCAGGAAGGTAGTTCGCGGTGGTGCGGCGGTTCGATTACTTCGATCGCGCAACCGAGGTCTTCGAGCATGTGAACGCGTTCGCTGCGGCATCGCCGGAGCGCCTGCGCAAGCATGGGAACGAAGGCCTGCTGCGCTCCTTCGAGGTGCTGGTGATCGACTAGGCGCACGCGCTTCAGACCGTAGTCGCGTTTGTCCTTGCGATAGAAGATGGAGTACGCCAGCATGCGGCCGTTGCGGGATGCGGTGAGGATCCACACCTTATCGCGCTGGAGATGATACTGGAAGTGCCACGCCAGAGTGGCACGGTTCCGAACCGCCAGCAGCAGGCCTCGGTTCTCCCGCCGTAATTCGTGCCAGAACGCATCGAAGCGCTCGTCGAATCCCGATTCGAAGCGCACCTCATAGTCGCGGGTTGTCGAGCGCAACGCATTCGCTCTGCCAGCCAGATCGCGGAGGCGCAGCGCAACGGCGGCCGGCCAGGCCAGCGCCGACGCGAATCGCCACCCGCGCGCGGTGAGCGCGCTCCGGGCAAAGCCCGGGTAACTGGTGATCCAGAATGCGGACTCGTTCCAGCGGCCGGCGGGCACTCGCGGCGAATCGAAGGCCGCATAGGCCGGACCGGCGTGGCGGTTCACGGTCGTATTCAGGATCAGATCAACATTCTTTTGCTGCAGCAGCTCGTTGAGCAGGAACGCGGCGTACCCGCGATAGCGCGGATCTGCAACCCAGCCGCGGCCGGACGCGGCGACGATCGGACGTCCTTCGAATTCGTACCCGAGCGGGACATTAGCCATGGAGCCGACGATTTCGCCGGCCGACGTTTCGAGCACCCAGCCCGGAGTCCAGCCCGGCCGGTATGCGGGGTTGCCGATCCAAACATGCCGCCATTCCTCAGCAGACCTGGCGCCGAGGCCATGACGCGCTGTCAGGGCTGTGACCTGTTCGTGATCGTTAAAGGACATTTCGCGCAGGCTTACGGCCGCACCGCGCGAAACTGCTGCTCCAGCCATGGCTCAGGCCTGTGGGGCGCCGAAGCTGACCGGCAGGGCCGTGAGCCCGCGGAGTCCGAGATTGTGCCGCCACACCAGGGCGGCCGGCTCGAGGCGCAGATCCGGCAGGCGGCGCAGCATGGTTTCAAAGGCAATCTGCCCTTCCATGCGGGCCAGGGCGGCGCCAAAACAGAAATGGGCTGCCCAGCCGAAGGCCAGATGGCGCCGGTCGTTCCGGCCGACATCCAGCCGGTCGGGCTCGGGGAACTGGGCCGGATCACGATTGCCAGCGGCCATGACGGCGATCACTGCCTGGCGGCGCCGAATCTTCTTTCCGCCGAGTTCGGTGTCTTCGGGCGCCAGCCGTGCCGTGTGCTGGCTGGGGCTTTCGTAGCGGAGCAGTTCCTCTACCGCGGACGGTATGAGAGATGGGTCATCGAGCAGCCGGCGCATTTCAGATGGATACCGGAGCAGGGTGAGAATCCCGTTGCCGATGAGGTTGGTAGTGGTTTCCAGACCTCCGACCATGGTGAGGATGGAGTTGGCTACCACCTCCTCGTCGGTGAGGCGCTCGCCGTTCACTTCGGCGGTCATCAGCGAATGGATGAGGCCGGGCCGCGGATTGCGGCGAAATTCCGACATGCGCATGTAGAAATACATGGTCATTTCTTCGACGGTGCGCAACACGGCAGGAATGCGGTCCGGGTTGTGTTGAAAATTGCCGAGCATTTCGGCGAACGTTTCCGACCAGTTCTTCAGCCGTTCGCAATCCTCCGTGGGTACCCCCAGCATTTCGGCGGTTACGATGGCAGGCAGCGGGTAAGCGAGATCGGCGATGACGTCCATGCGGCCGGTGGGCTGAACGGCGTCGATCAGAGCGTCGACGATGCCCTGGATGTGCGCCCGCATCGATTCGACGCGCGCCGGAGTGAATGCGGCCGCGGCGAGCGAGCGCAGGCGCGTATGCGCACCGGGGTCCATGAAGAGCATCTGCTTGACCATCACCTGCGCGATGGGCGTCATAGCGGTCAGCCCCATTTCGTCGAGCTGCTGTGGCGTGGGCGTGCGATCGGCGGAGTAGCGGTGCAGGACGTGAATGACATCCTGATATCGCGTGACAACCCACGCGCTGAGGAACGCATCCCAGTGGACGGGATCCTCGGTCCGGAGGCGGCGATACAGCGGGTAGGGGTTGGCCAGGACCTCGGGATCGAGCAGCTGATACAGACTCAGTTCCGGGCAAACCGCGGCGGCGCTCATCGGGATCCTCCTGCCGCGGCCGCGCACGCGCGTTTGGCGTCGATCGCTGCCACGAGCGTGGCGACGGTGGGAGACTCGAACAGCGTTCGCAGCGAAAGCTCGACTCCAAACGCATCTCGAATTCGAGCGATCATCTGCGCGCCCAGCATGGAATGGCCGCCGAGAAGGAAGAAGTTGTCATCGGGGCCGACGCTTTGGGACCGCAGGAGCGCGGCAACGATGGCCGCCAGACGCTCCTGAAGCGAATCATCGCCGCCGTTCGCAGGAAGGGTAACCCCTTCAGACACGGGTTCGGGCAGCGCCGCGCGGTCGATCTTGCCGTTCGGTGTCAGGGGAAATGATCCGAGCCACACGATATCGCTGGGAATCATGTACTCCGGCAGATGCGCGCGCAGGCTGTCCTGCAAAGCGCCGTTCTCCGGACGCGCGCCGCTGCGGGCCACCACGTACGCGGTGAGGCGGCTTTCGCTGCTTCCATGTCCGTTCCCGGCCGTGACAAGGGCGGATGCGACAGCCGGATGGCGAGAGAGCGCAGCCGCGATCTCCTCCGGTTCGATGCGGAATCCTCGAATCTTGATCTGATTGTCCGCACGTCCCAGGAAGACGATCTGGCCATCAGGGAGTTGCCGGGCCAGATCGCCGCTCCGGTACATTCGGGCGCCGGGCTCGGAGCTGAATGGATCGCGAACGAACTTCTGCGCGGTCAGGTCGGGGCGGTTGAGATACCCGCGCGCAACGCCGGCGCCGCCGATACAGAGTTCCCCTGTCTCGCCGGGCGCCACGGGAATCAGGTTCTGGTCAAGGATGTGGATCTGCGTGTTGCGGATTCCCCTGCCGATGGGCGGCAGTTGCTCGGAGCTCGCCGCCGCGGACATCGTCCCCGAGGTGGCCACCACGGTGCACTCCGTCGGGCCGTAATTATTGACCAGGCGGAAGGGCAGGGAGCCAGCCGGGTATCGATGCAGGGTGTCGGCGCCGGTGAGCAGAGTGCGCAGCGACGCGTCCGAGGGCCAGTCGAGGCTGATCATGTGCTCGGCCATGACCGTCGGCGCGAAGGCGATGGTGATGCGGTGTGCGCACACCCAGTCGCGCAGCGCTTCCGGCTCGGTGCGCGATTCGTCGTCGACGAAGTGCACTGACGCACCCGCGGCCAGATACGGCCACAGCTCCCACACCGCGGCGTCGAATCCGAAGCTGGAGACGTGACTCGCCCGGTCGGATGTGCTCACGCCGAAAGTCTCGTTGTGCCAGGCAATAAGGTTGTCGAGGCTGCGGTGCTCTATCAGGACGCCTTTGGGCTGGCCTGTGGAGCCCGATGTGTAGATGACGTAGGCCAGGTCGTGTTCGGCGGTATCGGACTCGGGCGCGTGATCGGCCTCGCTGTCATCGAGGGCAACGAGCGCCCAGGGACCACAGGAAATCCGGCAGGAACAGGCATCTTCCGTTATCACGACCCGTGCGCTCGCGTCCTGAGCCATGAAGGCCAGGCGCTCCGCCGGGAACGCGGGATCGAGCGGCAGGTAGGCTCCGCCGGCCTTCAGGATTCCCAGCGCGCCAACGACGATGGATGGCGTGCGCCGCATCAGCAGCCCGACTGGCTGATCGCGGCCGACGCCCAGAGCGCGCAGCTTATGGGCCAGTGCGTTCGATCGCCGGTCCAGCTCGCCGTAACTCATCTGCCGGCCGTTGCCGCTCACGGCGAGGGCATCGGGGTGATTCCCAATCGCGAATTTCACGTGTCCTCCTCGGTAGCCCGCGCCGGATCCAGGCGGCGCGAGCTGATGTCATGTTGTTCCTGAGGGGCGCTTTAGCAGCGAACAGCATTCAGCACTCCCCCGTTTGTCAAATGCACTGCGTTGTCCAGGCCCCCCAGCCAGGCGGCAATGCGATCGAACTGCCTCCACAGCCCCAGCTGCTCCAACTCCCACGAATGTCCCCAGAGATGAAACACGCCGCCCTTCGGCTGCAGCGCAGCCGTTATTCCGGCGGCCAGACGCTCCGGGTCGGTTTCCCCGCGAAACCGCCTGCGCCAGTTCAGCAGCCCGCTCCAGTTTCCGTACCGCAGGGTATGCAGGTAATACGTGGCCGCCGGATGCGGAAAAAGCTGCAGCGAAACGGGCATCCGCAGCGGATCGAATACGGGACGGGTCTGAAAGTCCACAGTCGTTCTGCACAGGCGATAGCCTGCCAGCGCCGCGCGCTCGGTCACCGCTCGGTTGAATTTGCCGCCCGGGTAGCAGAACGAGCTCACCTCGACCCCCAGCAGATCTTCGAGGGCGCGGCGGCTGTCGCGGAGCTCGCGGTCGAGATCGGCCGTACGCAGTCGCGTGAGGTTGGGATGCGTCACGGTGTGGGAGCCGATTTCCATTCCCATGGCAATCAGCTCCTTCATCTCCGAGCGGCTCACCAGGCCGTCGCCGACAGCTCGCAGCGGCACGTAGAAGGTGCCGCGCAGGCCGTGGCGCGCCAGCGTCGAGGCGACCCGCAGGTCGAGTGGATGCCCGTCGTCCCAGCTGGTGGTCACCAGAGTCACAGGACCTCGTTCCTCCGCCATCCGGCGAGTTGCAGAAACCACAGCGGCAGGAATACGGGCGTCTGCAGCAGGTATCGCCGCCACAAACGCCGTGGTTCCGCGAACAGCCGGAAAAGCCACTCCAGGCCGTGCGATTGCATCCAGCCGGGCGCCTGCCGCACGGCCCCGGCATGGAAGTTAAACGCCGCTCCGACCCCGAACATGACCACGCCAGGTAGGCTCGTCCGATGCGCGGACATCCACGCCTCCTGCTTCGGCGTGGAGATCCCGACGAAGACGATATCGGCCCGGGAAGCGCGGATGCTGCTGACGATGCCGGCATCCTCCTCGGCCGTGAGCGGGCGGAAGGGAGGTGCATACATGCCGGCGATCTGCAACTCGGGGAACCGCGCGGTCAGGTTGGAAGCCAGCTTTGCGAGGACATCAGGCGTGGCCCCGTACAGGAACACGCGATGCCGGCGCCGCGCCGCCTGCTCGCATAGGCGCAGCATCAGGGTCGGTCCGTACACGCGCTGCTGGCCGCGCCATCCGAACGAGCGCATGGCCCAGACAACGGGCATGCCGTCCGGGGTGGCGAGATCCGCTTCGTTGAGGATGCGGCTGAACCGCGGATCCTGGCGCGCGGAGACGATGCCGTGGACGGAAGTCACGCAGACGTATCTGCCGCTCGGCTCACCGCCGCGCTCCATGGCTTCGCGCGCGGCATCGATCCACTGAGCCGTCTGCTCGCAGACATCGCCGTAATTGACGGCGCTGATGGCGGTGCAGATCACCAGCTGCTTTGGCGCGGCGCTCATGCGGTAGCTCCGAGGGAGCAGTGCTCCTGCCGCCCCATGGCGAAATCGTAGATTTTCATCAGAGCTTCGAAGTTGTGTTCGGGTGTATAGCGCTCCAGATAGCGAGCTCGCGCGGCGCGGCCGAACCGGTCGGCCTGGCCGGGGTCGCGCCACAGACGGCGAATCGCCTCGGCCATGCGTTCCGGATCCCCGGCCTCGAACTGCAGGCCGATGTCGGATTCGACGAGTTCATCCAGAGCCCCGACATTGGAGGCGATCAAAGGTCTGCCGGCGCTCATGCTCTCCACAAGCACGCGCGGAAAACACTCATGAAAGAGCGAGGGAATGATAATTGCCCGCGCATCGCCGAGCAGCGAAAGAACGCGATCGCGCGCAAGGAAGCCGGTGAAGGAAACCGAGTCCTGGATGCCGATCCGGACTGCTTCCCGTTCGAGCTCCGAACGCAGTGGACCGTCGCCGGCGATCAGCAGCCGCGCCTCGCCGTTCAGATCCGCCGCTTTCCACGCCTGAAGCAGGCTGCTCACGCCCTTTTCGGCGGAGAGCCTGCCCACGAGCAGGAACACGTTTGACGCCGATGGCGGGGTGCGCGGCAATCCCCGGTCCTCAACGAAATTCGGTTTTACCTGGATTCGCTCCTCGGGAATGCCGCCGGCCACTGACAGGCGGCGGGCATGTTCGCTGACGCAGATGAATGCGCTCACCTGCTCGGTCCAGGTTTTGCGCGCACGATTGGTGGCGATCATACGCACCACGGACGCGGAGGCGAGAAACGAATGGCGATAACAGCGCAGCCATACGCCGCGCCACGGCGTGCGTCCCAGACAGTCCTGGCACTTGTGTCCGTTCCGCTGAAACTGCGCGTTCGCGCAGAAGAGGCGGAAATTGTGCAGCGTCTGGACTGTCGGTACATTCTCGTCACGACAGGCGGCATGGACGGCCGGCGTCAGGCGCATCCAGAAATTGTGGACGTGCGCGACGTGCGGGCGGAACTCGCGGCATAGTGCGCGAATCGAATCGTACTGGCGCCGCGACCAGTGCGAATCGAAGGCCAGGGCGAGCGCCCCGCGGAGGTCGACGCGCGGGTCGGCCTCGTTGCCCGGATTGATGAAGCGCACCTCGACGCCGTTGCGGCGCAGCAGTTGGACCTCCGAGTTGGCGACCGCATCCTCGCCCCCGAGCTCGCGATACCGGTTGTGCAGCACCAGCACTCTCATACGTCCGCGCGCCGCCATTCGCGCCGCAGCAGCTCGCCGAAGCCGAGGATCAGCAGCCAGGGCAAAGCGGGATGCCAGATGATGTCGGTGGTGAACATGGAACGAATCGTCAGGACTGCGAGCACGCCCACCGCTTCCAGCGCCAGGCCGCTTTCGACGGCGCTCATGGCGCGTGACAGGAATGCCCGCAGGAGCCGAAGCCAGGTTCCGGCAAGGCAGATCAGGAGCGGCACGACCGCGAAGATGCCCATGCCCAGCATGGCTTCCAGATAGGTGTTGTGCAGGCTGGATGTGGACTGGTCGCCCATCTGCTCCAGCGCCGCGAAGCGGCCGCCCGCGAACGCGCCGTAGCCGCTCAGCGGCCGCTCCATGAGGCGCTGCCATGCGAAGCCCCACCAGTCCGTCCGGCCGCTCAGCGAATCGAACATTTGCGCATCCTGTCCGCGGCGGAAGTATTCGAGGAACGTGGATTGGGCCGAGGTGGCAATGAGGAGAATGGCCGCGGCGATCAGGCCGGTGAAGAGCACCACGGCGCGCCGCGACAACAGCACCACGAGCGCGGCTCCGACCATAAACGCCGTGAGCGCGCTTCGCGTCTGTGAGAGAACCAGCGTGACCATGCTGCTCACGAAGACAAGCCAGTACAGCAGTGCCGGCCGGCCGCCGCGGGCGCGGTCGAGGAGACGGCTCAGGGCTACCACCGACAGCACCGCGGCGATGTGGCCCACGCCGTTCGAGGCCATGCTGGGAAGCACGCCTGCCAACTGGAACGAGAGCATCCCCGGGGCGGGTTCGAGGGCGACCTGTGGAGCGACGAGCGCGCCAACCCAGACGCTGCACTGAAGCAGCGCGAAGAGCAGCCATGTCCAGTCGAACAGGCTTCTTAAGTCCTCCGGTCCGGAAGCTTCGGAGACAACAGCCGCAATTACGGCGATGTCGATCAACAGCTCGACGGACTTATATAACGTCCACGCGGGGAAGACGCTCCATGCGGTGGAGATCAGCCCCGCAAGCGGAAAGAGCGCCATCACAAGAATGAGGCCCGAGAGCAGTGAGTTCACCCATTCTCCACGGCGCAGGGCCACACGCCAGAGGAGGACGAGGCCTACCGCGCTCACGAGAGCGACGCGATAAAGCGCCCACAGGTCGAGCGGATTATCCTTGATCGTTTGTGCGTCGCGGATGCGGAATACAAAATCGCTGCAAAGCAGCATGGCCCACAGAGCGTGCCACCAGCGGAGACTCGCGAATAGCACGCGGATTCGCGCGACGGAACCGAGCACGGCGCCCGGCAGGACGATTCCCGCGGCTGTGGTGGCGACCACGATCACGGCCGCCGACACAGCACTGAACCTGCTGCTCAGCCACACCATGGCGGCCGCCTGAAGCAGGGCGAAGGCGATGAAAATCAGCCACTCGCGGCGCAGGATCGTGGTCATTGCCGGACCCCCTCCCGCGATGCATCACCGCAGAGCGCCAGCAGCCGGGCCGGCCTGGTGCTCCAGCAGAAATCGCGGAGCACCCTCGCGCGGCCCGCCTCGCCCATACGGGCCCGCAGCTCTGGGTTCAAAGCGAGGGTCTCGAAAGCGACCGCAAGGTCCGCGACGGCCTGTTCGGGCGTGTTCGGCGGAACCCTGATGCCCGTTTCGGGCGTGACCTGCTCGGCAGGTCCGCCGCACTCCATGCACACAACCGGCTTGCCCGCGGCCATCCCCTCCAGGCACGTCCATCCGCCGGAATCGTGAAGACTGGGGTGCGCCAGGATGTCCGCCTGCCGGAGTAA
>Ga0070739_10001551_pt1 | contig 34003 bp, 31 predicted proteins | sample Coa_R1_7_FD_66445 | JGI IMG/M metagenome (GOLD analysis project Ga0070739, IMG submission 66445) | Surface soil microbial communities from Centralia Pennsylvania, which are recovering from an underground coalmine fire - Coalmine... | ecosystem: Environmental > Terrestrial > Soil > Unclassified ...
CCAAAATTCGTTCCTCTTTCAGGCTGTCTGCCTAGCTATACTGGTTGGGCTGGCAGTCCTGTGGTTCGTAATCGCCCGAAGGTTTGCCTTCTGATTGGGTGAAAGTCGTATATAAATGCCAAGCTATCTACCGTTATGCTGATTCCGAAATCATCGGCCGGGGAGAGGAGTACCTTCGCCGCGGCGCCGTCCACGCGCTTCGACGGCAAGGCAATACGCTCCAGGCCAGCGTGGAGGGCAGCGACTTCGAGCCGTATCGAGTCCTCATCACACGAGACGAGAACGGAGATTGGGAAGCCGACTGCACTTGTCCATACGAGTGGGGCGGCTGGTGTAAACACATCGTCGCAACGGCGCTGGCCTATCTGCGTGACCCGAAGACCATTGAGGAACATCCACGGCTGGACGTTCTCCTCGCCTCCATGGAGGCAGAGGAGCTGCGCGCCCTGATATGTACGCTGGCGGAGCGCAATCTTGATTGGACCATCGAGATCGAGGCCGAAATAGCACGCCGCCAGCGGATTTAGCTTGCTAGGGCTGTCGGTAGGCAATGATCACGCCGTCACGGATGGGGACGAGCGAGGTGACGAACGCCGGATCGCGCGTCAGCAATCGCGTAACTTCCATAACGCCCTCTTTATCCGGCGAGTGGTCGGCAGTGTCGAAGATGCCTCCATGCCAGAGCATGTTGTCGATGAGCAGCACACCGCCCGGTCGCAGCTTCTCTTTGATGACCGGGATCGAGGCAGGATAGCCTGCCTTGTCGATGTCGTTGAACATCAGGTCGAACGGCCCTTCCGTATGCCGAAGCGTCTCCACGGCCTCCCCCACGGAGTACTGCACGATGTCGTTGTAGCCGAGACGGCCCAGGTAGCCGCGCGCCTTCTGGGAAAGCTCCTCGTTCCAGACTACGTGATGGACCACCCCACCCCCATTCTCCTTTACGGCGCGGGCGAACCAGGCGGTCGAGTAGCCGTATCCGGAACCCAGCTCGAATACCCGGCGGGCGCCCATCAGCCGGGCGATCAGGTAGTTGAAGTAGCCGGCCGCCGGGCCGATGATCGGAAAGCGCGTCTCCTTGGCATACGCCTCCATCTCCTCCATGACGGGATCGCGCGGCGGGACGAGGCCGTCCAGATACTCCGGCAAGCGGGAATGAAACAGCGGTTCGGACATGAATCTTCTCCTTTGTCGTTTTACTATTCTTCCGGCTGGCTCACTTTGGCGATGATCGTCTCCTCGCGTGCCTGCAGCAGCGGCCCGGCCAGATGCAGCGAGAGCGCATAAAGCCCGATGGCATACGCCACCGCCAGCGGAATACTCAGAGTCAGCCAGTACGGGTTCACCAGGTTAAAGCCGGGCAAGGCGAGCGCGCCTATAACCGGCAGCAGCAGCACGAAGGCGACGATCATGACGCCCCAGTAGACGAAAAAGTAGCCGCAGCCGCGCGAAGCGGAGTTCGGGCGCATGCGCCAGCCCCGCATGACCAGCCGCAGCGGAAAATAGATCGAGGCCAGGTTGCCGATCGCCAGGAAGACGATGAGCGCCAGCTCGATCCAGCAGACGAGCAGGCTCACATAGTCCAACACGCCGGCGATACCGGCCAGGATCACCATGAACAGGATGTTGAGGGCCGAAAGCACCACGAAAAGCGCCACATTCTTGCCGATCAGAACCTGCCGCCGCGAACAGGGAAACAGAAAGAGGACCGAAGCCGCGCTGCCTTCCGTGCCAAAGAGGTTGCAGACCAACTGCATCTCGATCAACAGCGGCAGGCTCATCATGACCCAGGCCATAACGACCCGGATCTCTGGCCTCATGATCACGCCTGTCGGTTTGATGGCGAAGAACCCCACGACCAGCATATAGGCCAGGTTGAGCAAGATCACTTTGAAGTAAGGATCGCGAACGAAGTAGCGGGCTTCCTTTTCCACCATCGCCTCGACTACCGGCGGCAGACCTGTGCGGAATGTGAACCGTGGACGGCGGACCGGCTCGGCTGGGACCTGTGCTGCAGAGGAGATGGGCGTTGTGGGGGCGGGCGTCGGCGCGCTCGCCCTGGTCCGTGCGGAGAGGCGGACGGCGTCGCCGGCATAGACCCGTTTCAAGAACTCCGCCGCCAGGATGAACGTTACCACCGTAAAGCCGGCCAGGCTCAACAGGTATTCCAGCGCCGGCAGCATCTGTCCACTCCCGGCCGCGGCGATGGCGCGGGCGGCCAGCCCCGGCGGCAGGTAGTTGAGCGCTTCCCAGAGAGGACTCTGCACCAGCCCGATCCAGTTCATCTGGCCGGCATACGTGCTCATCTCTCGCCAAAAGATATAGAATAAGATCGAGAACAGGGTGACCAGCACCATGGCGAGATCGCGATAGCGCCGGCTGCGCAGGATGCCCGCATTGGCCAGGAGGACGGCCTGACTCAGCGAGAAGGTGTGCAGCAGGAACAGCGCCATCGTCAGCAAAATGATCCCAAACGCAGCCACACTGTGGGTAAAGCCGATAAACACCACCAGCATGGTCGGCAGGAGAAACAGGACCGGAAAATCCAGGAAGGAGCCGAAGATCACGCCCAAAAAGATTTGCCGCACGGAGACCGGATACAGGAAGAGCCTGGTCACGTCGTAGGAGTCGTTCATGGCGAAGCCGAGCAGCGGCGACATCACCCAGAACCCGTAGACCATCAGCAGCACGGCCCGCAGAAGATGGCCGTTATAGGGCGGGGCCAGGTCGAGGAAACCGATCAGAGCGCCGCCCGCCAGAGAGACGGCAAAGGGCAACAGGAAGACCAGCGTCAAAATCACGCCGGTCAGAGCCGTTCCGCTGCGCTGGTATCCGCGCAGCAGCAGCTTCCCTTTCAGCCAGAATAGAAGCCGAAGATAGGTCAATGAAAGGCCCCCACCCCTGGCCCCTCCCCCAATTATAGGGGAGGGGGAATTGGTTTTTCTCACCCGGTCACTCTTCACCCGCTCGCCAGGTCATCGAGCCTTCGCGCTCAGTTTTTCACAGCCAGCTCAGCGCCTCATTATCCACGTGAGCGTCCACCAGTTTGAGGAAGATGTCTTCTAGCGAGGAATCGCCGCCGGCTTGCGCCATCGCGCGCAACTCCGGGATCGTGCCTTCTCCGACGATGCGGCCGTGATTGATGATGGCCACGCGCGAGCAGAGCCGCTCGATGACCTCCATGACATGCGAGGAGATGAAGATGGTGGTGCCCCGATCCGTCAGGTGCCGCATGACGTTGCGGATGGCGCGCACGGAGATCGGGTCGATGCCATTGAAAGGCTCGTCCAGAAACATGACGCGCGGGCTGTGAATGAGCGCGGCAGCGAGCGCGATCTTCTTTTTCATTCCCATCGAGTAGTCCACGATGAGCTTGTCCTGGGCATCCGCCAGCTCCATAAGCACCAGCAGGTCGGCGGCACGGGCTCGCGCTTCGTCGGCGCTCAGGCCATACATCCGGCCGGCAAACTGCAGAAACTCCGCGCCGGTCAGCCGCTCGTACAGATTCGTCTCTTCGGGCAGCACGCCGATGTGCGCCTTCACTTCCAGCGGTTGGGTCGCCAGATCGTACCCGGCGACCTGGATCTGGCCGTAATCGGGCCGGAGCAGCCCGCACATCATGCGGATCGTGGTGGATTTGCCGGCGCCGTTAGGACCCAGGAATCCGAAAAACTCCCCCTTGCGCACGCGCAGGGTCACGTTATCTACGGCGGTGAGCGGGCCGAAATGCTTGGTCAGCCCGACGGCGACGATACTGTAGTCCTGTCCTTCCTGCAAACGCTCCTGGCTGCGATTGAGATCAAAATCCATGCATAGCCCTTTCTCGCCGGCAACGGCCGCTCCTTCTCTTGCGGATTATAGCACAAGGCGCGCCAATAGTTCAGGGGAAAGTGCAAACTCTTGGGCACATTGGACCCGATCTGTACGTCTGCATTGACAGCACACAGCCGCGTTCTGGATAATAGGTGGGAAGACGAAAAAGGAGAGAGAGCCGATCGATGGAATCCGATAACATCGTGCGCCTGTTCTCGGGAGAGATGGGCAGTGTCTACGCATTCACGGAAGAGGGCTGGCTGCAGTTGCTGGAGCTGGCCCGCGAGTACGGCTGGAAACCGAAAGGAACTCAGCTCCCTCCCGAGCGCGAGAACACGCATTGGGCGCAGGACTATCTGCCCTTCCGCTACCGCATTGTCTCGGCCGAAGACGCCGCCGCGCTGAGTGAGGCGCTGGAGAAGGCCGAGAAAGACCTGCCGGACCTACATATCATGGAACGGGACCACGAGCGGCGCCCCAGCCTCTCCTTTGAGGCGGAAGACGGTCTCCCGGCGGATGGCTTCCAGGGCAAGCAATGGCTGGACGAATTCCTGGCCTTTTGCCGGGCCGGAGAGTTTCGCATCGGCTGATCGGCAAGCTGCCGCGCGTCCGTAAGGCGGCCTGGCCGATCTTGCCTGTCTGCCAGGCCGGGAAGCATTCCCGGTAGGCGCGCAAAGCCTGCCTATTCGCTAGAGGAAGGATCGGGAGAGGCTCCATCATTCCCGGCATGGGACAATTCCTTTTCGTGCATCCTGGCTTCCCGGAGCAAGAAATGTCTGAGAGCATGAGCCGCCTTTACGGCTTTGGCAAAATCCCCTTCGCTCACCCCCTCTTCGATGGCAGCAAAATAGCCGGGCAGCCGCTCCAGGACCAACTCCAGATCGAACGGCTCCTCAGGCGACGGAGCGACCTGCCACTCCTCGAAGCGCAGGTCGGTGAGGTGCCGTGCGGCCAGATTGACCCAGACGATAAAGCGGGCATCCTTATGGGCCGCCCACTGTAGAGGGCCCGGGACGGCCTCTAAGGGTATCCAGAAAGCGTGCTTGGTGTCGCGGCCGGGCAGGAGCACCCGCAGCCTATCTTTGTCACGACGGATCACTTTCAGGAGGGCACGGCACATCAGATCGTCGTCCATGGGAGTGGCTCCTTATCAGGAGAGCGCATCGAGAATCTTGTGCTCACCGAGTCCTTCGCCACTTCCTCCGGCTTTTCCTGTGTTGAGAGACCTATCGACCTGGGAAACACACGGGGCGAGACTGCATTCAGGCTGTTGCGGAGTTACCGTAATCCATTACCGGGGATTTTTTGTCCATCGAAGAGGTCGAGACGCGCAGGCAGGAGAATGTTACTCCACGAGCCAGCCGTTGTCAAGGAGGACCCGCTTGATCCTGCCAATATGCTGCTCCTCAGATCCATAGGAATGGCGCGCATAATCGGCAGAGGCAGGCTCGACCGGACCATGCTCCGCTTCATAGATTCGAAGCATCGTCAGGAGTCGTTCGGCGATGTCGTTTGTGGCTTGTCTTTCCGCTTGCATCTTTCTCATCCCCGTTACGGAGCTTCCAGGATCGTCTGCTCCTTTTATCCGGACGGTTCGTTTTCCGAATTGTTCATCTTCCCCTCGATTCTATCAGGGATCGCGGGCGTTGAGAAGAGAATTTCTGCATAGAACAGCTGTGAATTTCTACACGCTATGGCTCTTGTTTTGATAAAGTCCTTGAGAATCAGTAACCCTTAAGCAGGACTTTCGCACGGTCTATATGCCCCGCAAAAAGCAGTTGGGACACTTTATCCAGCTTTGCCCGTCGGGCGGGGTCGCCGTGCGCTTTCTTCCTTTGAAGATAGAGTTGGATGGGAAGGCGCAGATCCTGGGCCGTGTACGCAAAGGCAGGATCGGCGCGCTTTCGCCGCAATCGCTGAGTAATCTCCAGGTCCCGATAGCCGTATTCGACGGACGGCTCGATCATCGTCCCCTCGCCCCAATCGTTCCACGTCACCAACTGAACGATGGATGCGCGGCTCAGCAAAGCCCTTTCGAGGGTCTGGGTGTAGGTCTTCCCGTCCCGATCCTCGATCGAACCCCACGATTTGCCAACACCGGCCTCGGCATAGATGTCGTGGAAACGCGGATAGGCGGCGGGAATGAACCGGGGCCAATCCTTTGCGCGGCGATAGAAGCTGTCGAGCTCCTGTTCGCTCTTTGCGGTTCCCCCGTCCGGCACCGGCCACCCGAAACCGCCGATCGCCGGGTCCCGGCGGCCTAGCTCCGTAAAGAGCAGGGGTGGCTCAGGCAGCGGAGCGAAGATCTGTTTCCATTGATCGCTCCGATAGTAGCCACCGCCGAAAACGAGCAGAACGGGCCTGCCGTCGATGCGCAGGTAGGCGGGGGAAGCAAACCAATGCGTCTGGAGCCATTGGAGAAGCGCCTGACCGTGCGCTACTGCATCCTGCGGCGCCAGCAGGTGATTTGCGATCAGTTTTGGTACGGTCTGATCTTCGTAGCAGATCGCAAAGTGGAGTCCCGCTCGCTCCAGGACCGCGATCAAGTGCTGTGCGTTGCGATGGACCTGCGGGTAATCGTAGAGGTTGTCGGTGCCATACCAGTCGATGATCGCGCCGTCTATTCCCGCGAGCTTCATCAACTGCGCGTGACATTCCAGCAGATCGGGATCGTTAGAATCGTAGAGGCCGATCAAGGGGAAGTAGTGCGAGGCCACCTCGGGATGTCCATCGACAAGATGGTCCGGCCGGTAGTGGTTCATGGTCCAGTGCCATCCCCAACGGTTGTGGTTCGGGGAGGCTTCGAACCAGGGCATATAGTGCGCCATCACGTAACGCGTTTGGCCGGATGGCCCGGACTCGGCGGCTGCCTGCTGGAATCCCTTTGCCGGCTGGCCGGCCCGGCAGGCAGAAAGTACCAGCGCCGGCAGTAAGCCCATCACGATAGCAGCCAGCCCTACCTTTTTCCTTAGATGCGAGAGCACGGTCATCGGTATTCGTCCAGAGAGAGCAGATAAGCAAACTTCGAGGTCGTGGCTTGCCTGACCTCGAAGTTTGCGGCGATGAATCCAGTGAATGCCGTCCCGCCAATCCCATCAGAGAGCGCATTAGGGCTTATGATTTGGCGGGCGCGGGGGAGTCGTAACGCTGCTCGCCTGCCCCTGAAGTTGCTGGATCGCTATGGCTTTGGCATCGGCAGGCATCTTCGGATCGTTTTGGATCATGCGTATCTGGCCTGCCAGAGAGAGCGGCGCGGATTTGTTAACCTCTTCGCGCTGACAGCCCACCATCAAAGCCACCATGCCGAGCAGGAGGGGCAGCGATACCCGCCGCCGGAATGTTTGTGTCTTCATGTTCAGTCCAGTTTCCGGAGCGATCATCGAGGGGACCTTAGAATAGCTGGCAGCAGTACGCGCCAGCGATATAGATGTTTTTGTACCAGTTGAGCTGACCGCGCGCAAACGCTTTGGCGTGGCCGTCGATAAAGATCAGGTTGGTCGTCTTGTTATGCCGGTAGCGCGGAAGCGAGGCGCACTCGCCCCAGTCCGCCCAGGTTGGGGGGTTGGTACTGTACTGGAAGTCACAGTCATGATTGCGCGACTGCTCCAAGTCGTAGTGTTCTCCATCGACAGAGCCGGGCGGATTGCCGACAGTGCTCGTCCAAAAGCCTTCCCAGGTCGCGAAAGTCAGCCAGCTCGAATTGCCGTCGTTCTGGCCCTTTTCGACGACAATAACCTTGTCGGCCGGCGCGTCCACGACGGCCAGCGTCTGGGTCTTCGGAGGATTCGGATTCCAGGGCGCCAGGCCATCCGGCATGAGGTCGAGATGCGCGCCATACTCCGCTTCCTGGTTGCTGGGGAACGACGGGCAGTGATAGATGCCTCCGGCACCCGTAGCCCGGTTGTTAAAGTTGAACTTGCCCCCGTTCTTGATGTAGGGATAGATCATGTCGTACCAGCGGACCTGATCCCAATCGGGAAACGTATACTGATCCATTGGGAACGTCTCGTCGTAATCCGAGACGTACATGGCCAGGCCAAGTCCGATCTGTTTCTCGTTCGAGAGACAGGTGATTGCGCGCGCCTTCTCGCGAGCCTGAGCGAAGACAGGGAACAGAATGGCTGCTAGGATTGCAATGATAGCGATAACGACCAGCAGCTCGATCAGGGTAAATCCTCTTAGCCTTCTCATGGTTGTCTCCTTTCCTAAACCTGCCCCGGCGGTGTGAGATTACCGAGGCATTGCCATACATACATCATGAATCGCTGGAAGAGCCGCGCCGCAGAGAGGTGGAGGCGCGCGGAATGACCTGGGAGCGCAGGCAAACTCGCAGTCCGCTGTTCTCTCCTTGAAGCGTCCGCAGCAGCAGACGCGCCGCCTCTTCCCCCATCGCCTCTACAGGCGGGCGCACGGTCGTCAATCCCACCGTGCAGGAACGGGCATCGTCGTCAAACCCGACCAGCCCGTAATCGCTTCCCGGCGTTTTGCCCTGGTCGGCTGCTGCCTCCATCACCCCATACGCCATCGCGTCGTTCGGCGCGATCACGCCCCAGGGCCTATCCGGATCGGCGAAAATCTCGCATTCCGCAAATGCCCTTTGCGCCGCCTGATACGCCGCCTCGAAGACCCGCTCGGGGTAGTAGACGCCCTGGGGCGGCTCGGCTGGATAGACCTGCAGATTCTCTCGCGGCAGGCGGGCATGCCGAACGGCATCCCGGGCGCCCTCGATGCGCTCCGGAAGCCAGGTCTCTAGGAAAGGCGCCAGGAACAGGAAGCGCTGGTAGCCCCTACGCAGCAGATGCTGCGCCGCCTGATAGCCGGAGTAGCGGTTATCGTAATAGACTTGGGCTAACGGCGGCCGGATCTGATGCCACGAGACGTAGACCGTGGGGACGCGCTCGATGTCCACGCAGGCCAGGATCTCGTCGGACATATCCCGCGAGTCGCAAAGCCCGATGACCGCCAGAGCCTGGACGCCTTCGGCGCGCAGAGAATCGATGGCTTCGCTCATGGAGATGGCATTGGCGTCGTCGAACCCGCGATCGTAGGGTCCCAGTCGTTCGGGAAATCGATCGAAGTAGTAGTTCGCGCCCCCCGCCTGAGAAATGACCTGTTCGAGAGAGCGGATCGCCAGGCGCGCCCAGAGGCTGCCGACGTCGGGTTCCGTCTCCTCCCGGATGCGTGCCGTGGAGACGATTCCCAGGGTCGGGGCAGTCTTCAGATCAGGAAGCACGGTGGACGAGTGCGGAATGTCCTGGCCGCGCAACGCTCCGGTGGGATAGCGAACCGGCGACACAACAGCCTCGTCCGGAACGCGGCGGTTTCGAGCGACGAAGGTGCCGCGCCGGGCAGAGGTCTCGAGGGTGCCGTCGGCGATCAGGTTGGCGATGGCTTGCTGCACGGTGGAGAGGGCGACGCCATACTCCTTTGCCAGGTTATGCCGGCTCGCCAGCATGGCACCGGCGGGCAGGCGCCCATCCTGCACCTTGCGCTGAATATCCTCTTCGATCCGCTGATACGCCGGGATGGGCGAAAGAGATCGAGTCCGTTTGTGGGTCGTGTCAGAAGGCATCGAATTTCACCAGAGCGTTGAAGAAGATACAGCTAGATACAACTGTATCGCTATAGCCCAATATACACCGATCCATCGTTTTTGTCAATACCCTTTTTACAAGTTTTAAAATATTTAATTCTGTCGCGGAGACCGCATGGCTTTTGATGGTCTTGACGGCAGGAACCGGCATAAAGACGGCGAATAGGCTATTATGTCGTCTTTAGGAGGATAGCCGTGAATGCAGAACAGATTCTGACCACCTGCCAGGAGGCCGGTGTCCGTCTGGCGCGCTTTCTTTATTGTGACAACGGCGGCGTTATTCGCGGCAAGACCAGCGGCATGGCTAGCCTGTCCAGCCGCCTGCACGACGGCATCGGCCTGACCGTGGCGATGATGGCGATGAACAGTCTCGACCAACTGCAGCCCATCGAGGGAATGGGGCCGGTCGGGGAGGTCCGGCTGATGCCGGACCTGGACTCGTTTGCGGTCCTGCCCTATACTCCCCATAGCGCGGCGTTCTGCTGCGACATGGTCCGGACCGACCATGCTCCCTGGGACGCCTGTCCACGCTCCTTTTTGAAGCGGATGCGCGAGCGCGCCGCTGCGCAGGGGCTGCGTCTGCTAGCGGCCTTTGAGGCGGAGTTTTCGCTGGCCCAGCGACTTCCGGACGGCAGTTTCACGCCTTTCGACCAGACGCTCTGTTTCTCTTCCATTGCCATGACTCAGGCTGCCGCGTTCGTGGACGATCTGGTGGCCGCGCTGGAAGCGCAGGGGCTGACGGTGGAGCAGTACTATCCGGAGCTGGCCCACGGGCAGCACGAGATCTCCATTCGCCATGGCGAGGCCCTCCAGGCTGCCGACCATCACGTTCAATTGCGAGAGACCATCCGCGGGGTCGCCTGGAACCATGGCCTCTATGCCTCGCTGGCGCCCAAGCCCTGGCCGGACGCTGCGGGCAATGGCGGCCACATTCACTTTAGTCTCTGGGACGAAGCAGGGCAGAACGTGTTCTATGACCCGGCTACGCCCGATTCCCTTTCGGAGCGTGGACGTCACTTTCTCGCGGGCGTGCGGGAGCATCTTCCGGCGCTAGTCGCGCTCACCTGCCCCAGTGTCAACTCCTACCGGCGGCTGCAGCCACAGAGCTGGAGCAGCGCGTTTGCCGTCTACGGCCACGATAACCGGGAGGCGGCCATCCGGATCGCGTCGCCATTCTGGAGCGACCGGGCGGGAACGGTAAACCTGGAGCTCAAGGCCGCCGATTCCAGCAGCAATCCCTATCTCGCGCTGGGCGGACTGCTGGCAGCCGGCCTGGATGGACTGGACCGGCGCCTGGATCCCGGCACGGCGATCGAAGTAGACCCCGTATCCCTGACCGAGGAGCAGCGGCGCGAACAGGGCATCGCGCGACTGCCCGGCAGCCTGGACGAGGCGCTATCCGCTCTGGAGGCCGATTCGGTGCTGATGTCCGCTCTCAGCCCCTTGCTATCACACTCCTATCTGACCGTGCGCCGCTCGGAGGCGGCTGCTTTTCGCGACAAAGACACCGACTTCGAGATCGCCAACCATTTCTATAAATTCTGAGCGATGGACCTCTCCGCCATTCCCCTCTTCGACCACCACTGCCACGCCCTGCGGCGGCCCGGCCTGCCTCTGGACGGGCTGGCCTTTCGCCGCCATTTCAGCGAAAGCGCCGACCCGGAAATGGCCGCCCATCTCCCCTTCAGCCTGTTTTATGCGCGTGCCTTGCGGGACCTGGCAGTTTTGTTAGACTGCGAGCCGGAGGAGGAGAGCGTCGTGGCGGCACGCTCCAACATGCCCCTGGAAGCGTATGCCCGCCACCTGTTCGAGGCCGCCAAGATTACTGCCCTGGTGGTGGATACCGGCTTTCGCAGCGTGGAGAACTATCGCCTGGATGAGCAGCGGGCCTTTCTGCCCTGCTCCGTTCATGAGGCCCTGCGCCTGGAAACCCTGACGGAGCAGTTGATCGTCGAGACGCAGAGTTTTTCGGAACTGGAAGCGGTCTATCGGGCAGCTCTGGAAAACGTTCGTTCGCGGGGGATCGTCGCCTTCAAAAGTATCGCCGCCTACCGGGGCGGTCTGCAGGTCAACCCCCGCTCACGCGCCGAGGCGGAGGCGGTCTACCCGGCGCTCAAAGCGCAGGCACAGCGGGAAGGCAAGGTACGCCTGGAAGAGCGGGCGCTGCTGGAATATCTGCTGCGCATCGGTCTCGATCAGGCCGCAAGCCAGGATTTACCGGTGCAGTTTCATACCGGCTTCGGCGATCCCGACCTGGATTTGCGCGCCGCCAATCCGCTCCATCTGCGGTCCCTATTGGAAGACCCCGCCTTGCGCGGCGTCCGCTTCGTCTTGCTGCACACCTATCCCTTCTGCCGTGAAGCAGGTTACCTGGCCTCAGTCTATAGCCACGTCTATGCCGATCTCTCCCTGACCATCCCCTTCGCCGCGCACGGCGGTGCTGAAGCCATTAAAGCCGTGCTGGAATTGGCGCCTACGTCAAAACTGCTCCTGTCAACCGACGCCTTCAGCATTCCGGAACTTTTCCACCTGGGAGCCTTATACGCACGAGAAAGTCTTGGCATGGCGCTATCGAGCCTTCAGGCGCAAGGCTGGATGACGGCCTTCCAGGCCGAACACGCCGCCCAGCAGATGCTCTACGGCAATGCCGCCAGCCTCTACGGCGTAAACTGAACCAATAAGAGGAAGCTTAAAAATGGCACTTCTGGCTGAATCCCTTGTAGATGAGTGGCTGAACCGCCAACGATTCTTCACTATTCGCGGCGTCAAACAGAATCTTGACGAGATTGACCTGCTCGCCGTGCGCCCCGAGGTTTCTGGGGAAATCCTGGCATGGCATATAGAAGTCCAAGTAAGCTTTCGACCGGTGAACTATATGACGCCCTTGACGGATGCCCTGGAACGAAAGCTTGGGAAGCGGAGAACCTCAGCTGTCCGTCGCAGTCCCGAACAGGTTGATGAATGCACGGGTGCCTGGATGGAAAAGAAGTTCAAGAATACAAAGAAGGTGCGGCTGCGCGATTCCATCTGGCCGGGGCTTAATTGGCAATATGTAGTCGTACATGGCGTCGTCAAGCACAACCAGGAGTTAGAATCGATCTCACAGCATGGAGCCAAAGTGGTTCCGCTGAGTCGCGTGCTAGCCGATTTATGCGCTGATGGCTTCTCCCTCTATACCGGCGCTTCCGGGGGCGATCTCGCGGACTTGATTCGGTATTACGCGGAGACATCCAACGGGCAAACTTGACCCCGCAATTCCTTTCCTGTACAATCTTACATACAGCCGTAGCTGATAGGACACAATATTATGACACTGACGATTACACTTCAACCAGAGATGGAAGCACGTTTCCGAGAAGAGGCTGCTCGCCAGGGATTGACCGTCGAACAGCTAGCGGAGCGAAGTCTTCTTGAGAACGATTTGCTCTGGCGTATCCGCACCGCTGCCCCTGAGGCGGAGACGCGAGAACTGCATCGCCTGTTGCAACGGCGTAAATCGGGAACACTGACACAAGAGAAACAAGCCCGACTACAAACCCTTCTGGATGAACGAGAGCAGCGCGGTGCGCAGAGATTGGAGGACTTGACTCAGCTCTCTCGTCTGCACAATATGCCTGTGCGTCAGCTCATGGAGCTACTGGGCATTCGCCCTATCCCGGCTCCGTAGCCGCCCATGGCCACACGACGCAAGATCCCGGCTCGCCTTCGCAGACAGGTCGTCGCGCGGGCGCAAGGCCGCTGTGAATACTGTCTGTCGCCAGAAGCGTTCTCATTAGACTCCTTCACCGTCGATCACATTCATCCCGTCTCCGATGCAGGAAGCGATGCCCCCGACAATCTTGCCTTTGCCTGCCACAACTGCAATAATCGTAAGCAGGATGCTACGATGGCCCACGATCCGGAGACTAATAAGCCTGTTCCTCTATACCACCCACGTCGTGATCGGTGGAGCGACCACTTTAAGTGGAGCGAGGATGGCTTGACGGTGTTGCCTCTGACAGCCACCGGTCGGGCGACCACTGCTCGACTGCAACTGAACCGACTCGGCGTAATCAATATCCGCCGCGCCTTGCTGGCGCTGGAAGAGGAGCATCCGCCGAAGAACTCTGCGCCCTGATTTTCGGTTGACGGGAGGGAGGGAGATACGGTACACTAGGGCGAGCATGCCCCCAGAAGAAGCGAGGTCTTGGAATGAGAACGGTTAATGTCGCCATTGTCGGGGCGACCGGCGCGGTCGGAACCGAGTTCCTACGCTTGCTGGCGTCACGTGAATTCCCCCTCGCCTCCCTGCGCCTGTTGGCTTCCGAGCGCTCCGCCGGACGTCAACTCTCCTTCCGAGACCGGCCGATCACCGTCGATCTGCTCACCCGAGACGCGTTCCAGGGTATCGACATCGCCTTCTTTTCGGCGGGCGCGGCGCGCAGTCGCGAGTTCGCTCCGGCAGCGGTAAAAGCAGGCGCCCTGGTCATCGACAACTCCTCCGCTTACCGCCTGGATCCTGAAGTCCCGCTCGTCATTCCCGAGATCAATCCGGCGGACATCTCCACGCACAAAGGCATCATTGCCAATCCGAACTGCTCGACCATCATTCTGCTCATGGCCGTCGCTCCGCTGCGCTGGCTCGCTCCCATACGCCGCATCGTCGTCTCGACCTACCAGGCGGCCAGCGGCGCCGGCCTGCAGGCCATGCAGGAGTTGATCGAGCAGACCAACGATATGCTCCACGACCGGCCGATCGCGCCGCGCGTCTTCCCCTACCCGATCGCCTTCAATCTCTTCTCGCACAACACCCGGATCGACGCGACCGGTTACAACGAGGAGGAGCGCAAGGTCATCGCCGAATCCCGCAAGATCCTGCACGAGCCGCACCTGAAAATCACCGCGACCTGCGTGCGCGTGCCGGTCCTGCGCGCCCATTCGGAAAGCGTCAACGTCGAGTTCGAGCCGGGCAAACGGCCTACCCTGGACGCGATTCGCGGCGCGCTCCTCTCCTTCCCCGGCATCACCCTCGTGGACGATCCTGAGGAGAACCATTTCCCGATGCCTATCGAGGCCAGCGGCTACGACGACGTCCTGGTGGGGCGCCTCCGCAACGACCTCTCCAACGACGATGCCATCGACCTGTTCGTGTGCGGCGACCAGATCCTTAAAGGCGCTGCGCTCAACGGCATCCAGATCGCCGAGCGCTGGATGCACATGCAGGCGGAAACCGCCGGAAAAGCCGGATAAGGCGGTTTATTTTTAATCAGGGACAAAAAGAGCCGGGGAGACGAAAATGAGCGAAGCGATCTTCGGACAGGTAGTGACGGCGATGGTGACGCCGTTTGATGTGAACGGTCGCGTAGACCCGCACGCCGCCGCCCAGCTCGTCACCTACCTGCTGGATAACGGCTCGGACGGCATCGTCGTCAGCGGCACGACCGGTGAGTCGCCCACGCTGACCCATGAAGAGAAGCTAAACCTCTTCCGGCTGGTCAAGGAGACGGCCGGGCCGCGCGGCAAGGTGATCGCGGGCACGGGCGGCAACGACACCGCGAGCAGCATCGCGCTGACGCGGAAAGCCGCCGAGATCGGCGTAGACGGCGCGCTACTGGTGGTCCCTTACTACAACAAGCCTTCTCAGGAGGGTCTGTACCGACATTTTCGTGCCATCGCCGAGAGTGTTCCCGAGCTGCCCTGCATGCTCTACAATGTCCCGCCGCGCACGTCGCAAAATATGGAGGCGGCCACGACCTCGCGGCTGGCCCATGATGTGCCCAATATCGTGGCGGTCAAGGAAGCGTCCGGCAACCTGATGCAGTGCGCCGAAATCTTCCGAACGGCCCCCGCCGATTTCGCGCTCTACAGCGGCGACGACGGAATGACTCTGCCGATGCTGTCCGTCGGCGGCGTGGGCGTGGTCAGCGTCACCGCGCATCTCGTCGGCAACGACATCAAGGCAATGCACACGGCTTTCTTCTCCCATCGGCTGGAGGAAGCGGCCCGCCTCAATGCGAAGATGCTGCCGCTCGTGCGCGCTTGCTTCCAGCCGACCACGCCCAGCCCGGCTCCCGTGAAGGCGGCGCTGAATCTGCTCGGCCATAACGTCGGTGGGCTTCGCCTGCCGCTGGTCGAATGCAACGAGAAGGAGCGCGATGTCGTGCGTACCGCGCTGGTCGAATATGGCCTGCTATAAAACGCCGGGCCGATAAACGACCCGGCAGGAACAACGAGCGTCCTCTGGACGCAAAACCTGTTTCGCCCGTGAGGGCGGTTGACCTTGTTCCTCAAAGTTCCCCCTCTGCTTACGAAGGAGAGGTAGGGCCGATACGGAGCGTAGGCGATACGTTGCGTGGACACGCAATGTCGAAGCGCCGTCCTCCGCGGAGGAAGGCCCATGGTGATGAGGAGTGAGGTCTATTGAGGTGAGGGCTTGCTTCCGTGACAGACGAGACTACCCCAGAAGGTAAGCTCCAGATCATCTCGCTGGGTGGCAGTGGAGACATCGGCAAGAACATGCTCGCCTTCCGCTACGAGGACACCTTTCTCGTCGTGGACGCGGGCGTCATGTTCCCCACAGAAGAGCATCCCGGCGTCGATCTCATTATCCCCGACATCACTTACCTGCTCGAAAACCGCGAGAAGGTCCAGGCCATTCTGCTGACGCACGGCCATGAGGACCATATCGGCGCGCTGCCCTTCGTGCTCAAGCAGTTGCCCGTGCCGGTCTACGGCACGCGGCTGACGCTGGGCATGGTGCGCGAGAAGTTGATCGAACACGGTCTGGCCGCCAGCACGGAGTATCATGAATACCCGGAGACTGAAGCCGTCCCGTTCGGACCGCTGTCGGTCGAGGCGATTCACGTCACCCACTCCCTGCCCGACGCCGTCAGCCTGGCTATTCACTCCCCGGTCGGCACGGTCGTGCATACCAGCGACTTCAAGATCGACCAGACCCCCATCGACAACCGGCTCTTCGATGCCTCCCGGTTCACCCAGTTGGGCGATAACGGCGTGCGCCTGCTCCTCTCCGACTGCGTCAACGTCGAGCGCAAAGGCTGGAGCCCCTCCGAGCGCATGCTGGTGCCTATGTTCGACCGCTACTTCCGCGAGAGCATGGGCCGGGTCATCGTGGCGACGTTCGGCTCCAACCTGCACCGGGTCCAGACCGTCTTCGACGTGGCGGCTCGCTACGGGCGCAAAGTAGCCGTCTTTGGCCGCAGTATGGCCCAGAATATCGACATCGCGCGCTCTCTGGGCTACCTGCAGATCAACGACGCTCAGCGTATCCGCGTCGAGGACATTAAAAACTACCATCCTGTCGAGATCGTGGTCCTGACGACCGGCAGCCAGGGCGAGCCTCTGGCCGGGCTGACCCGCATGAGCCGTGACGAGTCGGCCAAGGTCCAGATCGAGCCGAACGACACGGTCATCCTCTCCTCCACGCCGATCCCAGGCAATGAGGACATGGTCTGGCGCGTGGTCAACCGCATTTTCCGCCTGGGCGCCACCGTCGTCTACGATCTCATCCAGCCGGTCCACGTTTCCGGTCACGCCTATCCGGAAGAGCTGAAGATGATGATCAACCTGACCCGACCGGAGTTCGTAGCGCCTTACCACGGCGAGCCGCGTCACTATCACGCCTACACGCAGCTTGCGCTCGACATGGGCTTCCCGCCGGAGAATATCCTGACCTTCGAGACCGGGCAGATGCTGGAGATGGACGCTCAAGGGGTGCGCCGCTCGGAGGAAACGATCCCGCACGGCAGCGTGCTGGTGGACTTTATCAGCACAGGCGGCGTGAGCGACGTGGTGCTGCGCGACCGGCGGCATCTGGCGCAGGACGGCACGGTGATCGTCACTGTCAGCGTGGACCGCAGCAATGGGGAGATCGTGGCAGGGCCGGACTTCATCTCGCGCGGCTTCTTGCTTCCGGAGGACAGCAGCGAGCTGTTTGATGAGGCGGGCGAGCGTGTCGTTCAGGCCCTCGACGAGATACGCGGCGCCGAAGGCGCCGACCTGGACACCGTGCGCGCCGCCGTCCATGATACCGTCGCCCGCTTCCTGCGCAAGCGCACCAACCGCCGCCCCGTCGTCGTCCCCATTATCATCGAGATTTAGCTTCTCGTCGGATTAGCTGGCATAATACCGGAGCGCGACGGACTAAAATCCATCGCACATTCGTTCCATCGCGACGTGGAATAATGACTTTGTCTCCTTCACACTATTCATCCTGATGGGCTGCGTGCTGGCGGCGGATTTCGCGCTCCTGGTCGCGCTCGGCGATAGACTCGCGCTTGTCGTAGAGCTTCTTGCCCCGCGCCAGAGCGATCTCCACCTTAGCGAACCCGCGCTGGAAGAACATGGCAAGCGGCACGATGGTCAAGCCTTTCTGCTCGGTCTTGGCGCGCAACTGCTCGATCTGCCAGTGGTGCAGCAGCAGCTTACGCCGCCGGCGCGGCTCGACGTTCCAGCGGTTGCCTTGCTCGTAAGGGGTGACGTGCGCGTTGTAGAGCCAGGCTTCCCCGTTCTCAATGCGGCAATAGGCATCCTGTAGGTTGACGCGCCCGGCCCGCAGCGACTTGACCTCCGTGCCCACAAGTACCAGGCCGGCATCGAACGTCTCCAAAATCTCATACTCATGGCGGGCGCGGCGGTTGACCGTGATCATCTTCCTGGCATTCGGGTCGCGCTCGGCCGTCGCCGTCGAGCCGGCTTTTTTATCTTTTTTCATGATGAAAAAAAGGGAAAAGATAGAAGGGAAAAGGGAAAAGAAGAAAGCGGAAAGGGTTTACTTTTCCCTTTAACCTTTTCGCTTTTCCCTCTCCGTATTGCGGTCCCGCAACGCCTGGGCGAGCGTATCCAGGAGGTCGCTCTGGTTGATCGGCTTGCCCAGCACGGCGTCGGGCATCGTCTCCGGCACGTGGGTCTCCAGCAGGCTCTCGCCCCATCCGGTCAGGAGGAGAACGGGCATGTCGGGCCAGGCATGCTTGATCTCGGAAATCAACTGCAGGCCATTCATGCCCGGCATGCCGTGGTCGGTCAGGACGAGCTGGTACGTCTCTTTGCCGGAGCGCAGATGCTCCAGCGCCTCCTCGGCGCTGTGCGCGGTGGTTACGCGATAACCGTGCCGGCTGAGGATGCTGGTGAGGACGCTGGCCACGAACGGCTCGTCGTCCACAACAAGGACGTACGCCCCCTGCGCCGCCGGTGTGGAAGGAGCGGACCGTGGCGGCGTCGCCAGGGTGTCCGCTTGCCGGACCGGCAGGCGGATGAAAAAGTGGGTCCCCTCCCCCGGCGTGCTCTGCACCTCGATCGTGCCGCCATGCCGTTGGATGATCGCCCAGGACATCGCCAGCCCCATCCCGGTCCCCTCGACGCCGCGCGTTGTGAAGAAGGGATCGAAGATGCGCCCGGCCACCTCCGGCGTCATGCCCAGGCCCGTATCGGCCACCTCGATCTCGACCTCCTGCGATGAGCGGGTCCGTGCCGCCAGGGTCAGCGTCCCACCGTTGGGCATCGCGTGCAGGGCATTTTGGATCATATTGATCAGCACCTCACGCAAGCCGCTCGGCTCCGCGAAAATCCGGGGCGTTTCCTGAATATCGGTCTGAATCGTGTAGACACGGCCCTCCTTCTGCGCGGCATCTTTCCAATGAGGGCGCGTCATATCGATGACGTCTTTGATGACCATCCCGATGTCGGTGGGCTCGCCGTGGGTGCCGCCGCGCTGGCGGGCGAAGCGCTGCAGCCGCTGCACGGTCGTGGAGGCATCCTGGGAGGCTTTTTTAATGATTGCCAGATAGCGCGCGATGGCCTCGGTATCGTCCAGACTGTCTTCGGCAAGCTCCGTGTAGCCCAGGATCGCCATGAGCGCGTTGTTGAAGTCGTGCGCCACGCCGCTGGCCAGTTCGCCAATGGCGCGCATTTTCTCCATCTGAACCATCTGCGCCTGCATCGCGCGTGTCTCGGCCAGCGCGTCTTCGGCGGCCTGACGGGCCACATCCGCTTCCTGGCGGGCTTTGACCGACTCCGTTACCTCGAACGCCAGCAGCAGCACGCCGCTGACCGCCCCGCTCTTGTCCCGCACGGGAACCAGGGAGATATCGAAGACCACTTCGCCATCGCCCGGTAAATGGTGGACGTAGTGGCTGGCGTGGAAGGGCGATCCGGCGCAGACCGTGTCGAACAGGTCCGCCGGCAGGTCTGCCAGGAAATCGCGGAAATGCCGGCCGATCAGAGCCTCGGCAGGCCGCCCGAACCTGCGGGCGGCATCCGCATTCGCCGTCATGACGCGCCCGGCGGTATCGAAGTAGACGATGCTGACCGGCGCGTTATCGAAGATGGACTGAAGCTGGCGCCGCTGCGCGGCGATCTGGTCGTAAAGATCGGCTTTGTGCAGGGCGAGCGCGACCTGATCGGCGAAGGCAGTCAGCAGCGTGCGGGCATCGCCGGGGATGTCACGTGGCTGCGGGAAGTAGACCTCGACTACCCCGTAGGCATGGTCATCCTGGCAGATCGGGCTGGAGACGAGCGCGGCGGGCCGGCTGCCGTCTTCTAAGAGGGGAGTCTGGATGTCCCGTCCGGCGATGTGCGTCAGCACGAGCGTCTGCTTTTGGGCCACGGCCTCTCCGGCCAGGGTGTTCTCGCTGGTCAGATACTGCGCCGGATCGGTCTGCAGTCCCATACAATAACCGATCTCGAATCGCAGGCCGTCCGGCTTGAGCAGGAGCACGGCGGCGTGGACGGAGTCGAAGAAGGAGGCGGCCTCCTGCGTGACGGCGCGCAGCAGATCGCGGGTCGTCAGCGATGCATTGACGAGCTGGCTCAGGCGCATGAGCGCCTCGGCGCGCCGGCGGGCGCGCTCGGCGGCGCGGCCGGCGCTGGCGAGCAAGCGCTCGCTCATCACCGTCTCGCTCACGACCTCCGTGGTCAACAACAGGTGGCGTGGGGGCGTCTCTTCGCCCACGGCCTGGACGGACCATTCCAGGTAGGCGACGTTGCGGGTGGCATGGTGGACAAACTGGAGGCGTTGGGGCGTGGTGGCTCTGGCGGGCTGCGGGCCTTCGAGCAGGCTCTTGAGGGACTGGTCCCAGGCGGCCTGCGTAACGCCAGGCAGGTACTCAGAGGGAGACGTGCCGTTCACGTCCTCTTTTCCCATCCCAGCGCGCAATAGCGTCCGCAGGGCCGCATTGACCCAGAGTGTCTGGCCGCTTTGAGCGTCGAGGATCCCGACGCCCAGAGGCAGGCTGTCGAGCGTCTGCTTCCAGAGGGTATCGCTGTCGGTCAGCGGCGCCGATTGGCCATTGGCCGCGCTGGGATCCCGGCGGTGCGTTGGTGATTCGGTCGATCGAGTTTTGGTACGGCTTGGATCAGGCATTACGGCGTCCTGGCACGTGGATACATTGCTAAGAGTTCCGTCTCTTCAGGAACAAGCCCAGTGAACACATCACGGATTCACTATACGGCTTATTCGACCTTATCCCTATTATTCCTTCCTGGCCGCAAAAATTTAGGGTAGAGGTCCCCACTCCCGACCCCTCCCCCTCGCCCCTTGTGGGAGAAGGGAGAAGGGTAAAGCAATTGACCAGTCGCCAGATTTCTGCTATACTGTGGCGGGAGGTGACGCTTTATGGTCAAAGTCCGGCGCGCTCGCCGCCAGGATTCGGAAGCCGTCCGCCGCCGTAACCGGGATATTATCGGCCTGCTCCTCTTCTTTCTCGGCGCGGCCGGCCTGCTCTGTCTGAGCTGGAAGCAGTCCGGGCTGCTGCCCCCCCTGATGGATAGCAGTCTGCACGCGCTGGCCGGCAAAGGCGCTTATGCCATTCCTCTCCTCTTCATGTTCGTCGGCACGTTCTTCCTCATCGGATACGAGCGCCTGACCTTCTCCGAATCCTCGCTGGGCGCCCTCCTCCTGTTTCTGGTCTTCGTTACGGGGTGGCACGTACATGGGGTTCCGTCCGATAATCCCTGGAGCACGGCCGGCATCGAGTTCCGGGGAGGATGGATCGGCTGGATGTTCGGCGCGCCGCTCACCGCGCTGACCGGCGGGCCGCTCTTGAGCGACATGTTCCTGATTTTCCTGGCGCTCGTGGCCGTCGTGTTGATTGTGGACCAGCCATTCATCGAGATCGTGCGGCGGGTGCATGCCCGCAGCCGGGAAGGCGTGCTGGCCGGCGCGGCGCTGATCCCGGCGCGCAGCAAGAACGGCCGTACAGGGACGCGCAAGATGCTGGCGCCTGCCGCTTCTTCGGAGAGCGACCGCGCCGAGCGCGCGGCGCGCGTGGTGGAGCGCGCCCTGGTTCCGGCCGGCGCCGCGAACCGCAAGGCCTCCGTTCCGGACGCAGACGAGCCGGAAGCGGATGGCCCGTCGAAGCGGTGGCGGCTCTTTCCCCTGACCCGCTCCCGGCGCGACCAGGAAGAGGAGGAGAGGCCAGAGACGGGCGACGAACGGCGTCTCCGCAATGGGGACCGCGCACCCGCAGAGCCGGAAGACGATCTGCCGGTCGTTCGGGAGCGCGCCCTCCCGGCCCGCCGTGAACCGAAAGCGGACAGCCTCCCGACAGTGATCCCATCTGATGGCGCCTCTCAGCCGCAGTTGTCCATCTTCGTCCTGCCGCCTCTGACCATTCTCAAGGAGAAACCGCCCGCTTCCGCCAAACGCTCCCAGGCCGAGCTGACCGACAAGGTCCACATCATCGAGCAGACGCTGGAGCAGTTCAACATCGGCGCCAATGTCGTCGAGGTCGCCAGCGGCCCCAGCGTCACCCGTTATGAGGTCCAGTTGGCGCCCGGCATCAAGGTCAGCAAGATCGTCAGCCTGGCCGACAATCTGGCGATGAGCCTGGCGGCCATCGACGTGCGCGTCGAAGCGCCCATTCCCGGCAAGTCGGCCATCGGGGTCGAAGTCCCTAACTCTACGCCGGTCACCGTCACCGTGCGCGAATGTCTGGATACCGACGAGTTCCGCAACGCGCCCTCGAAGCTCACGTTCGCGCTGGGCACGGACGTCGCCGGCCAGTACCGCTACGCCGACCTGACCAAGATGCCGCACTTGCTTATCGGCGGCTCGACCAACTCCGGCAAGTCCATCTGTCTGAACTCCCTCATCGCCAGCTTGACCTACCGGGCCACGCCGCGCGAGGTGAAGATGCTCATGATCGACCCCAAGCGTGTCGAGCTGAGCCTGTGGGACGGTATCCCGCACCTGATGCATCCGGTCGTCAAGGATGTCAAGCAGGCGGCGGGCCTGTTCCGCGCCGCCCTCAAAGAGATGGACCGCCGCTATGACATCTTCGCGTCATTGGGTACGCGCAACATCGACGGCTACAACGCGAAAGTGCCCGAAACGGAGCGGCTGCCCTATATCGTGCTCATCGTGGACGAGCTGGCCGACCTGATGCTCCAGCAGGGTCCGGAGATCGAGACGAGCATCTGCCGTCTGGCGCAGCTTGCCCGCGCCACCGGCATCCACCTCGTCATCGCCACCCAGCGGCCCTCCGTGGACATCATCACGGGGACTATCAAGGCCAACATCTCCTCCCGCATCGCCTTTGCGGTGGCCTCCCAGGTCGATTCGCGAACGATCCTGGACATGACCGGCGCGGACCGGCTCATTGGGCGCGGGGATATGCTGTTCATGCCCATCGACGCGGCCAAGCCCATGCGCATCCAGGGCTGCTACATCAGCGAGAGCGAGACGAACGCGCTCGTGGACTACCTGAAGGCGCAGGAGCGGCCCAGTTACTCGTTCACCATCGCCGAATCGAGCAGCGGCGACGGGCGAGGCGGTGGCGGATCGGCAGACGACGACGTGGACGACGACTTCTTCGAGCAGGCCGTGCGCCTGGTGGTCAATAACGGCCAGTGCTCGACGTCCATGCTGCAGCGGCGTTTCCGCATCGGCTATACGCGGGCGGCGCGCATCGTCGAGATGATGGAGGAGCGGGGTATCGTCGGCCCGTTGAATGGGGCCAAGCCGCGCGAAATCCTCATCAGCAAGGACGAGATGGAACGGCTGTTCGATCCCACTAAGCTTCCTGGCGTGGACGATTATATCGACGAAGGCGATGAGTAACGCTCCTGCAGAGCCGGAGGGCTTTCCTCCGGCTCTGGAACAACTCCTCCGTGATCTCAACAGCCGAAAAGGTTCCGTGCATCGAGGGGCGATGCGCCGGGCAAGTGCCCTGCCGCCCAAAGCGCTCCTGCGACTGGCGCAGAGGGAGACAAAGCGCTACCGAAGGCGCTGGTGGACGATCCATCTGCTGACTTTTGGTTATGTAGCGGCTTGTGTTGGCACGTTGATCGTGTCTTACCTTAACGACGGTCCGCAAACCGATCCAGGCACGTTATTGCTTTTCTTTGTCTTGCTACCGCTGTTTGTAGCCGTTTCCTTCGGAGAACGGTACGTACCCACGCGGGCACATCGCAGTATTGCACAGTTGATCGAGGATGCTTCGGATTTTCGTTTCCTCAGCATTTTCCTATCAATGCTCAAGGAGATCACGTGGCAGGTAGGCTGGGCGCCTGACCCCGTAATTTATCTCAGCATGCGTAATGCCTTCCGGCGGCTGGTACTAGAGATTATGGAAGGCAATCCGCGACAGATTCCCTTTAAAGAGCGTCATCAAGCCCTGTCGTTCGTATTGGAAGCGCCTTATAAAGATGTAGACCTGACGCTTTCCGTCCTCAAGGCGTTGGAGCAGATCGGTGACGAAAGCTTGATTCCGGTTGTGGAGAAGCTTGCAAAGGAGCGGCCTGCCACCAGGGAGGCAGAAGAGATTCAAGAAGCAGCCCGCGCCTGCCTGCCCTTCCTGCGCCTCCATGCTGAGGACGCCAGGCAGGCGAAAACGCTGCTGCGGGCTGCCGATCCCTCTGCATCTCACGACGCGGGCGATCTCCTGCTTCCCGTTACCGAAACGGAGAGTATCCTTCCACCGGAGCAACTTCTGCGGGCCGCCGATCTCTCGGGAACTCAGGTCTCCGGGACCTTGTCGAATCCGGAGGCTGTCATGGAAAGCGCTCCTGTGCAGGAGCACCGACGGAACGCGTCGAAGGAGGAGTCCTGAAGCAGCTTATAACCGGGGAAATCCATTCTGGTCCGGGCGACTGAAGTCGCAGCAACGAAGGCACAAAGTCCGCCTGCGCGGACTGTTACCGTAAGCTTTTGCCTCTGCCTTCCAGCCTCTACAGACCCATTGCCCTTATACGACTATGACCAGCACACAGACAGAAACAGACTTGACCGAAGCCGATCTAGAAAAGATTTTGCACGACTTCAACAGTCGCGACAACGCGATCTATGAGGCCGCGATGCAACAGGCCCGCGCGCTCTCCCCCGAAGACCTGTTTCGCCTAGCCAACAAGGAGGCGCGAAACTACCGGCGTCAACGCCGAAGAGCCTTTTGGATCTACCCCTGGTTGGCAGGCAGCCTTATTTTCTTCGCAAGCGTAGGCGATCTATTCCGCTCTGTACCCGTATGGAAGGCTATTGTTGTAATCTGGTTCCTGCTATCCTGGGCTTCTTATTTTCTGTCCATCTGGGCATATTATATGCCGTCGAAAGCGCGGAGGAGCCTTGCAGCAATTCTTGAAGAGACACAAGACCTTCGCTTTCTCGGCATCATTCAAAATTTAATTCGCGCAGTAACGCAGGACCCTACCGTTCGTAAAAGCGCCTTTGCTGCCTTCAGGCGACTGGCGCCTCAGCTTCTGGACCCTCATCAGAAAGTCGTTTCGGTCCAGGAGCAAAACAAAGCCCTGCTGATGCTATTATCCTCGCCGTATTCCGATGTGGATATGACGGTGTCGGCCCTCAAAACTCTGGAGCAGGTCGGCGATGAGAGTGCTATTCCGGTAGTTCAAAACCTTGCTGACTTACCGCCAGCCACATGGAAAATGAAACGGATTCGCGAGGCGGCTCAGGAATGTCTGCCTTATCTGCGCGAACATATCCGGGAAGCCCGCCAGGCACAGACGCTGCTGCGCCCGTCCGATTCCGCTGCCTCTGGTACGGAAAGCCTCTTGCGGCCCACTAACACGACCGGCATGGAGACTCCCCAGGAGCAACTGCTGCGGGCCACCAGCCATCCCGACGACCAGGGATCCGAAGAGAAAACGGAAGCGCCGATCAAAGGAATTTTGCCCCGCAAACGACAATATACACGCGATGAAACGGGCGATTCTTTTCGACTTGGACGGCGTCCTGATCAATAGCTATGAAGTCTGGCGCCATCTGGTCAGCGCGACCGCGGTCGCCTTCGGCTACCCGCCAGTCTCCCGCGAGGTCTTCCATCAGACCTGGGGACAAGGCCTCCGCGCGGACATCGAGCGGTTCTATCCCCATGCCACGCTCGAAGAGGTCGAAGCGTACTACGACGCGCATTTCCTGGACCATCTCGAGCATCTGACGATCTTTTCCCAGGCCAAAAGCGTGCTGGATCGTGTTCGCGAGGCGGGCCTGGCGACGGCCATCGTCACCAACACGCCCCGCCCTCTGGCGGAAAAACTCCTTCGCCGGGCTGAAATAGATCCGGATGTATTGGTCGGGGGCACGGACGTGCCGAACGGCAAGCCGGCTCCGGATATGGTCCTGCTGGCCTGCGAAAAGCTGGGAGTGACGCCGGACGAGGCGCTGATGATCGGGGATACGGTCTATGACCGGGACGCGGCCAGGGCGGCAGGAGTCCGCTTTGTCGGGCTGGGAATCCCCGGCGACGATACGCTGGAGCGCCTGGAAGACCTGCTCCTTCTCATCGAGAGCAACAGAGAGCGATAAACACAAGCGAGGAGACCGAGACACGATGCCGGTTAAGGCGAAAGTTGTGTGCTGTGGCAGCCTGTACCTCCTGCTGTACAGTTTCCTGCTGGGCAGTTTCCTGGCGGCGCCCCGATCGGCGTGCGGACAGACGCCGGAAGAGCTACGCGCAACGAATCCGCCGCCCAATGCTCTCTGGCTGGATACGCTGGACGTGAGCCAGATCATCCAGGGCTGGGGCACGCCGCACGCGGGCCGGTCGGTCGAGGATCATCCGCTCACCTTAAAAGGCGTCGTCTATCCGCATGGCATCGGCACCCATGCCCTGAGCACGTTTCAGATTGCCCTCAAACGAGTCGCGACCCGCTTCGTCTCGATGGTCGGCGTAGACGACGAGAAGACCGGGAACGGCTCGGTGACCTTCGAGGTCTGGGTGGATGGGAAGAAGCGGGCGGACAGCGGCGTGCTGCATGGCGGCGATACGCCGAAGCTGCTCTCGGTAGACCTGACCGGCGCGAAGTGGCTGAACCTCGTGGTCACCGATGCTGGAGACGGTTTCGACAGCGACCATGCCGACTGGGCGGGCGCCCTGCTCTTCCTGACGCCCGGCGCGAAGGCCAAACCGCAGGCGATGGCTGTGCCGGTCGAGCCGCCGCGCATGGTCGTTCCCCCGCCGGATCCCCGTCCGGCCCTGCATGGTCCACGCATCGTCGGCGCGACGCCTGGCCGGCCGTTCCTGTTCCTCATCCCGGCAACGGGTGACGGGCCGCTGACCTTCTCCGCCCGCAACCTGCCCGCCGGCCTGACGCTGGACGCGAATACGGGCATTATCCGTGGATCGTTGCAGCAATCCGGCACGACGGTTGCAGAGATAACCGTGCATGGGCCGCTCGGCACGGCCCGGCGGGAGCTTACTATCGTCGGCGGCGAGCACAAGTTGGCGCTCACGCCGCCGCTGGGCTGGAACTCCTGGAACGTCTGGGCGGGCGCGGTGGACGCGGGGAAGGTCCGTCAGGCTGCCGACGCGATGGTCGCGAGCGGCCTCGCCGCCCACGGCTTTGCTTATGTCAACATCGACGATACCTGGGAAGGCAGCCGCGACGCCGGCGGCGATATCACCACCAACGATAAATTCGGGGACATGAAGGCGCTGGCCGATTACATGCACGGCAAGGGCCTCAAGCTCGGCATCTACTCCTCGCCCGGCCCCAAGACCTGCGGCGGATTCGAGGGCAGCTACCAGCACGAGGGCCAGGACGCGCGGACCTACGCGCAATGGGGCATCGACTATCTTAAATACGACTGGTGCTCCTACGGCGACATCGCCCACGGCGGCAGCCTGGAGGAGCTGCAGAAACCCTACGCGGTGATGCGCGCCGCGCTCGATAAGGTGGACCGGGACATCGTCTTCAGCTTCTGCCAGTACGGCATGGGCAACGTGTGGGAATGGGGCGCGCAGATCGGCGGCAACTGCTGGCGCACCACCGGCGACATCAACGATAGCTGGGGCAGCCTTCACGATATCTATTCCCACCAGGACGGGCATGAGAAGTATGCCGGACCAGGCCACTGGAACGATCCGGACATGCTGGTCGTGGGCCAGGTCGGCTGGGGAAGCCCGCATCCCAGCCATCTCACGCCCAACGAGCAGATCCTGCACATCACGATGTGGTGCCTGTTGTCGGCGCCGCTCTTGATCGGCTGCGATATGACCCACCTGGACCCCTTCACCATCGCTCTGCTCTCCAACGATGAGGCGCTGGACATCAACCAGGACCCGCTCGGCAAGCCTGCGGGCCGCAAGAGCCTCGACGGCAGCAAGGAAGTGTGGGCGCGCCCGCTCTGGGACGGCACGATGGCGGTCGGCCTCCTCAACAGCGGCCCGGAGGCGACCGAGGTGACGGCCCGCTGGTCCGATCTCGGCCTGCACGGCCGCCAGCCGGTCCGCGACCTGTGGCTGCACAAAAACGTGGGGACCTTCGCAGACGTCTATACCGTCTCCGTTCCCGCCCACGGCGCCGTCCTGCTCAAAATCGGCAAGCCCCAGAGGCGCTAGGCGTTTCCACCAAACGTCATTACCGAATGGTCCTATGGTACAATGGCACCAGCAGCCCTATTGCAATAGGAGGCGAGAACGATGGAAAGCGCTCTGCCGGTTACGGCAAAGACAATTTTGGCGGAGGCCACCGTCGCAGAGGACGGTTCGCTGCATCTGACTGATCCTACCGCCCTTGCTTTCAAGCCAGGAGAGAAGGTCCTACTTGCCATCTCGCCTATAGCGAACGGAAAAAGGGAAAATAAAGAACCCCTGCTGGGCACGGTCACTCGCTATGACGACCCCTTTGGTCCTGCCACGTCTCCAGAAGACTGGGAGGCACTTCGAGGATGCTGATAGATACCCACATATGGATATGGTGGGTCAGTGGGGATGCTCAACTGAAACCAGAGTTTAGGGCGGTGATTACGGCAGCGCAACAGACGGGGATCGAGGTAAGTATCATTTCATGCTGGGAGGTAGCGAAACTGGTGGAGAATAAGAAACTGACGTTGACTCTCCCCATTCTCGATTGGCTGCATACCGCTCTTGTTTACCCAGGCGTTCGCCTTCTGCCTCTGACGCCGGAAATTATCGTCGATTCGACGCAACTACCGGGCACATTTCACAAGGACCCAGCAGATCAGATGATCGTCGCTACAGCAAGAGTATTGGACCTACCGCTTATGACGATGGATGAGAAAATCATTGCCTACCCGCATGTCTCTCTGGTTACTGTGTAGAAAGGTGAAGGCGCTATGACTGGCCCTGTGGGGAAGCTAGACGGCCATGCCGCCATCTACGGCGAGGCCACAGCCGGTGACAAAGGCAGCCTCGTCGGAGGCGAGATAGAGGGCGGCGTAGGCGACATCTTCCGGCTTGCCGATGCGCCCGATGGGCTGGCGCGCCTCGAAGGCTTTGCGGGCAGCGACAGGATCGGGCGCGGTGCGGATGCGCTCCTGCAGCGACGGCGTCTCTATGGTCGCCGGGGCGAGAAAGACGGCGCGGATCTGCTCCTGGGCATGGTCGAGGGCGATGGCGCGGGTCAAGGCGGCCACGCCGCCTTTCGCCGCCGAATAGGCGGCGCGATTGACCACGCCCATCACGCCGGTCACCGACGACATATTGATGATAACGCCTCCACCCTGCGCCCGCAGGATCGGGATGCCGTACTTGCAGCAGAGAAACACGCTCGTCAGGGTCGTAGCGATCTGCTCGTCCCACTCTGCCTCGCTCGTATCCTCCACGCGGCCCTGCACCACGATACCGGCGTTATTAAAGAGAATATTCAGCTTCCCGAACCCCGCTAGCGTCTCCTGAAACATGCGCTGCACCGCGTCGGTCTGCGACACGTCGGCGTGAATAAAAATCGCTTTTCCACCCTCTCGCGTGATCCTCTCCACGGTCTCACGCCCGGTCTCGGCATTCCGATCCACGACCGCCACCGCCGCGCCTTCTTTTGCGAACAGGAGCGCGCTCGCCCGGCCGATACCCACGCCTGCCCCTGTAATGATCGCCACTTTCCCTTTCAACCGCATCTCTCTACTCTCCTCTTCGCTACCGAAAGCCTGTACCTACCGCCAGGCTGCAGGAAATTTCACCACCCGCTCGCTAGAAGCGAGCGGGTGGTGTAATCTCTGCAGGCTAGGAGATGGTATCGGCTTGTAGCAAAGCGTATAACCGCTGTTGGCGCGCGAGCAGGTCGAGGTAGCGGGCATGACGCGCTGCATCCGGGGTAAAGGTTCGGCCCAGGCGTGCCTCCATCTGCGCGGCGGAAGAGATCCGCCCCGCTGCCTCCAGGGCCAGCAGGGCGGCGCCGCGCGCGCTCGCCTCCGGCTCCGCGGCCAGGGTCACCGGCTGCCCGATGGCATCCGCGAACATCTGCGCCCAGGCGGGCGAGTGGCCGAGCGCCCCTCCAGAGGCGACGATCTGACGCGCATCGGGAAAGACCTCGGTGAGGCGTTGCGCGGCCAGCGCGAACTGCACGGCCACCGATTCCATAGAGGCGGCCAGGATGTCGAGGGGGCTTGTATCCAGATTCATGCCGGTAAGAGCCGCGCGTGCGTCCGGATTCCAGCCGAGGCTGCGCTCGCCTGCTAGGAAGGGCAGAAAGGTAAGCCCGTGAGAACCCGGCTCCATGCGCGCCAGTTGGCGCTCCAGCTCTTCGGCGGGCGGCAGTTGCAGCGTACGGGTCATCCAGGCATAGACGCTGCCACCGTCGCTGAAAGCGGCGCCCATGAGAGGACGGCGCGCATCCACGCGATAGCGCCACAGGCCGGCCGGCGCTTCCCTGTGCGCCTGGTCTTCCTCCCAGAGGACGCGGATCGCGCCGGAGGTGCCCAGGTTGATCGCCATGCGCTGCGGCGAAACGCACCCGCTGCCGACATTGCCGCAGGCGCCATCCCCTACCGCCGGGTAAAACGGGATCTCCCGCAGCGCAGGCCAGCGTTGGGCATAATCGTTCTGCAGGCCGAAGAAGGCGGTTTTCAGATCGACGATAGGCGAAAGCTTCTCTGCCGGAAGATGGATCGCCTCCAGAGTCTGCGTGTCCCATTGGCACGCCTGCTGATCGAGCAGGCCCGTACCCGAAGCCATCGAGACGGAGACGCGGCAGGCTTCCCTGCCGAATAACCGGGAGAACAGGTACTCGCTGGGTGAGACCCAGCGGGCGACACGGGCGAACAGCTCCGACTGTGTGTCGCGCAGCCAGACCAGCTTCGCCGGATAGTAGGAGGGATGGAGCACGCAGCCGGTCCGCGCGTGGATCGCAGTCGCATCGAGCTCTTTGCGCAGGCGCCGGGCGGCTTCTGCCGAGCGGGTATCGCTCCAGTTATAGATCGGAGTGATCGGCTCTCCCTGCGCGTCCAGGCCTAGCAGCGCATGCCAGAAGGTCGAGACGCCGACGGCGCGAATGGCTTTCGCGCGGTCGCCCGCCTGCGCCATCGCCTGATCCAGGCAGTCCGTCAGGTGCGCCAGCAGCTCCGGAGCCGGCATCTCCACGCCGCCGTCCGGCGTAGTGCGCATCCGGTACTGAATCTGGGCGCGAACGCCATCGACCTCCCGGCCGGCCGTATCCCACAGCAGGGCACGCGTGGAGGACGTACCGATATCCAGCGCCAGCGTCAGGGGGGATCGGTCACCGTCCAACACCCAACACCCGGTCGGCCTTCTCGGCGACGCCGTCTCCCCGCTGGACCGTGTCGCGGTACTCCTCCCATACGGCCTGTACCCGGCCCTCGGTCACATCGCCGGAGTGGGCATAGATCCGGTAGCGCAGGCGCAGCGGCTTGCGTGAGCTGAGGACGATGGGCTCCTCGGCATAACGGCCGAAATTGGGCGAGAACGGGCCGTAGTCGCGGGCGAACCAGGGCGTGGGATAGTCCGGATTCTGCGGATGGTCGAAGACGGCGATGCCCCCGGTCTGCCTGCCGAGCTTGCCGGAGCTATCCAGCCAGGCTGCGCGCTGTCCTCGGATCTCCTTCTCGCTGTGCTTGCCCTCGGAATTGGTCAACTGGCCGCCGCCCCGAACCGCCAGGCCCTCTGCCGGACGAATGCACGGCAGACCGGCCTCGTTCGTGGGATGGAGCGTTACCGTCGTCTGCGCCGGGGCGCGCAGCACGATCTCGATATCGAACAGGCGCGCTTCCGGGGGCGTATCGTAGAAAGTGAAGGTCCGCGTATCTGTCAGGATGACGCTGCCGCTCTGGGTGACCCATTCGCACTGCTCGGTGAAGCTGCCGACCTCGCCGCCGCTGGCGATGTTGTCGAACTTCTTGTGTACGATGCGGCCCGATCCCAGGCGCTCCAGCCAGAAATCGTAGTCGTCCACGCGGCCATGTCCAAACCAGATGCCGTGATGGTTACGATGGTCCACCGGCGCATTGGCCAGCAGGGAGGCTCCGTTGGCCGCCCGCAGAGGATAAAGATAGGGTTTCCAATTCGACGGACCGAACAGATACCGGGCGGCCTCCTGGCCTCCGATGCGGATTACAAGCTGTCCGCTTTCTTCAAGGATCTCTACCATGTCTTACAATCTCCCTTCCTATTCTCCATTGTACCTAAAATTTTACCCAGGAAATGGGGAGCGCGTCGGTGAACTCAAAGGAGCAACCCCACTCTGCTCCCGCCATGCAGCAGGAGCTGCGGAGGAGAAGTCATGGCGTATACAGTGACGCTGTTACCGGGCGATGGAATTGGACCGGAGGTTACGAATGCGGCTATAAAGGTCGTGGGGGCGACCGGCGTGCCGATCACATGGGAGTCGATGGAGGCCGGCGCGGAGGTGGCGACCAAGTATGGCTCACCCGTCCCTGACGAGGTCATCAACTCCATCCTCAAGAACCGGATCGCCCTGAAGGGTCCGATCACCACGCCGGTCGGCGGCGGCTTCTCCAGCGCCAATGTGGCGCTGCGCAAGCGCCTCAATCTCTACGCCAACGTCCGGCCGGCGCGCACGATGCCGGGCGTCAGGTCCCGCTACAACAATGTCGATCTGGTGGTGATCCGCGAGAACAGCGAGGACCTCTACTCCGGGCTGGAGCATATCGTCATTCCCGGCGTGGTCGAAAGCCTTAAGATCATTACGGAGACCGCGTCGCTGCGGATCGGTCGCTTCGCCTTTCAATATGCCCACGACAACGGGCGCAAGAAGGTCACCGCCGTCCACAAAGCCAACATCATGAAGCTGGCCGACGGCCTCTTCCTGGAGTGCATGCGGCGGGCGCACCGGGAGTTTCCGGAGATCGAGTACGAAGAGCTGATCGTGGATAATACCTGCATGCAGCTCGTCATGCGGCCCGAGCGATTCGACGTGATGGTAATGGAGAACCTGTATGGGGACATCATCTCCGACCTCTGCTCCGGCCTGATCGGTGGGCTGGGCCTGACGGCCTCGGCCAATATCGGGGAGAACGGCGTCGCGATGTTCGAGGCGGTCCACGGCTCCGCGCCGGACATCGCCGGGCGCAACCTGGCAAACCCCATCGCGCTCATCTTATCGGCGTCGATGATGCTGCGGCATCTGCATGAGGCCGAAGCGGCGCAGCGTATCGAGCAAGCGGTGGCGAAGGTGCTTCAGGAAGGCAAGGCGCTCACCGGCGACCTGGGCGGCAAAGCCACCACGACCGAAATGACCGAGGCCATCCTCGCCGCCCTCTGATCTGGTTCCTCTGCCGGTCATTCTATCGTGATCACGACCGGATTCGCATATTCGTTCGCTTCCTGATGACCGGGCGATAATGTCGGATCGTCCGGATTATCGCCCATAAACCAGGTTTGAACGGAGTATGCGCCCGCAGGAACAGGGTTGCCTTGTTGATCTTTTTGATCCCAATCTGCTTCGAAAGTAATCGTCTCCCCAGGGAGGATGGATATCTGTTTTGCATCTCCGCCACATCCGCCCGTTTGCGAAAGCTGCCACACCGTTTGGGTACCCTGAGCGACCTTGATATCGAAGTATTCGCAGGCAGCTACGGTCATACCGATGGGAGGGATGCCAACGTTTTTGACGCTAAAAGATACATGAACGTTTTCACCGCGCGTATAGCTGGACTTGTTTGTGACAACAGTATATTGTAATGACCCAAACTGGCGCGGAGCAGAAGTAACGGCATTGTTTGTGGCCGAGCCGTTGGATCCCCCACTGCCACACCCGGCAAGCAGTGTCCACAGCAGAAGAACGATCCAGCCCTGTGTACTCGCCAAATTCCGGCATTTATATACTTGACTAAGCAGGGTCGTCGGAAGATGGAGGAATGATACCCTCAATCTCAATCTTAGGGTCTATGCCGTTTATCCTATCAAGGCATCTGACAAAGGAAACAATAGG
>Ga0070739_10001554_pt1 | contig 33933 bp, 30 predicted proteins | sample Coa_R1_7_FD_66445 | JGI IMG/M metagenome (GOLD analysis project Ga0070739, IMG submission 66445) | Surface soil microbial communities from Centralia Pennsylvania, which are recovering from an underground coalmine fire - Coalmine... | ecosystem: Environmental > Terrestrial > Soil > Unclassified ...
AGCCTCGCGTTACCGTGCAACTTCATCCGGTGCCCTCCTTCGGGACTGAGGTGGCTATGACACCCCCAGCCTCTAAGGAGGCCCGGATGAACAACGCTCTCAGGAACTACACCTAGCCCCCCACCCGGCCGGCGCCGTCCGGCGAGCGCCTAAGCTGCCGGGCGCGTGATCCCGATCAAGGACAACATCCCGTCCGAGCGCTTCCCGCTCGTGACGATCGGGTTGATCCTGGCCAACGTGGTCGTCTACATCCTGGCGGTCAGGCACGGCGGGTCGTTCATCAGCGGGCCGACGCTCTACGAGGAGCTCAAGTACGGGACGATCCCCAAGGCGCTCACCCACTGCCTGGGGCAGGACCTGGTCGTCGAGGCGCGCGGCGTGTCCTGCGTGCACGGCTCGCCGCCGGGGGGGATCCCCACCTGGGTGACCGCCTTCACCGGCATGTTCATGCACGCCTCGATCCTCCACATCGGCGGGAACATGCTGTTTTTGTGGATCTTCGGCAACAACGTCGAGGACGCGATGGGACGGATCAAGTACCTCGGCTTCTACATCGTGGGCGGCCTGGCGGCGCTGGCCCTCCAGGTCGCGGTGAGCCCCAACTTCACCGGGCCGACGCTGGGCGCCTCGGGCGCGATCGCGGCCGTGCTCGGCGGCTACATCCTCCTCTATCCCCGCGCGCGCGTCCTCACCCTGGTGATCATCATCTTCTTCTTCACGGTGATCGAGCTGCCCGCCATCCTGATGCTCGGGATCTGGTTCGCCGAGCAGGCCGTGTTCGCCGCGGCCGACCTCACGACGCCGACCGGCGGAGGCGGCGGGGTGGCCTACTTCGCCCACGTCGGCGGCTTCGGCTTCGGCCTGCTGACGGTCAGGCTGCTGGCCACCCGCCGCCGCTCCCTGCCCTCCCACCCGGTCTACTGAACGTGCGCCACGTGGTCCTGATCCTGGCGCTGGCCTTCATCCTGGCGATGGCGGGGCTGACCGTCGACGACTTCGCCACCAACGGCGTCACCGGCCTGGGCGTGGTGGGCGCGGGCGTGGTGGTCGTGTGCGGGATCGGCATCCTCGGCGCGCTGCTGCAGCACCCCCGGCGATGAGACGACCGCCGTCGCGACACCCGCCGCCCTCCCCCCGCCCCCCGCTCGAGGTGCTGAGCGGCGGCGGGCGGCGGCCGGTTCGCGGCCGGGCGGGCGCCGCGCGCGGGCACGCGGTCAGGCGACGGCGTCTCGCCCTAGGCGCGCTCGTGCTCCTCCTGGCGGTGGGGATCCTCCTCGGCCTGCTCTCCTCCCGGGCGCGCAGCCCGGTGATCGCCAGCCTGCACACCCCGCGGCTGCCCGCTCGGGCGCCCGCGGGGGGCGCGTCGGCGCCGGGCGGGGGCGCCTCGGCGCCGGCGTGGTCGCTTCGGCCCGCACCGCCCGCCGAGCGGGTATCGCCGCGGCTCCGCCAGCGCCTGCTGAGCGGCCTGCTGTTCGACGTCAGGACCGGCGCCGTGCTGTGGAGCCGAGCGCCGGCGCGGGTCCTGCCGATCGCCAGCCTGACCAAGATGATGACCGCGCTCGTCGTCCTGGAGCACTCGGCCCCCACCGACCGGGTGCTGATCACGTGGGCCGCCACCCATTTCTCGGGCTCCGGCGTCGGGCTGCTCCCGCTCGGCAAGCGGGTGCCGGAGCTGGCGCTGCTCTACGGGCTGCTGCTGCCCTCCGGCAACGACGCGGCGATCGCCCTGGCCCAGCACGTGGCCGGCACCCAGCAGCGCTTCATCGCCCTGATGAATGCGCGCGCGCAGGCGATGGGCCTGCGCTGTAGCCACTTCACCACCGTCTCGGGCCTGCGCGACGCGGGCAACCACTCCTGCGCCCTCGACCTGGCGGTGCTGGCGCACGCGGTGCTCACGCAGCCGCTGCTGTCGAAGATCGTCGCCAGCCCCAGCGCGATCGTGCCCTTCCCGATCAAGGGCCACCGGCTCTTCCTCTACAACAACAACCCACTCCTGATCGAGCGCTACCCGGGCGCCGACGGCGTCAAGACCGGCTACACCGTCGCCTCGGGGCCGTGCCTGGTGGCGGCGGCGCGCCGCGGGCGAAGCTGGCTCGGCGTCGTCCTGCTCAACTCGGGCGACGACATCGACCAGGCCGAGCGGCTGCTGAACGCCGGCTTCGCCAGGCTGAGGCGCGCGTAGGCACCGGCCGCGCCGCGCGCATAGGGCGCGTCGCGCCGGGGGCGCGTCGCGCCGGGGGGGCGCCGCTCTCAGGCGCGCTTGTCCACCGCCACCCACGCCTCCTGCAAGAGGTCCGACCCGGCGACGACCGCGAACAGCGAGGCGACCGTCCGCGCCAGGCGCGGCCGCTCCAGGTAGGTGAGGAGAAGGGCGGTGCCGACCCACTGGCCCAGGCAGTAGGGACAGACGACCAGCTCGCCGATGGCGCGGCGAAGCCCCTCGCCGCGCGGCTCCTCGGAGACCTCGGAGGGGCGGTCGGACTCGCCCTTGTAGCGGGTGAAGGGGGCGCGGAAGAACGAGGTGACGCGGTCCTTGGCGATCAGGCGCGAGAGCTTGTAGGTGCCGATGGCGAGCAGCGCCAGGTCGCGGGCGGGCACGCGCTCGGGGAGCGCGCGCCCCGCGCGGCGATAGGCGAGCGCGTAGGCGAGCACGCCGCCGTTGTACGCCGCGGCCAGGGTGAGGTGACCGCCGAGCGGCTTCTCCTCCTGGGGCGAGTAGGCGCGAAGCGGCTCCATCCGAGAGGGCCTACCCGCCAACCGCGGCGCGAGAACCCGTCGCCCCGCGCGACGCGCCGCCCGTCGCCGCGCCACGCGCGAACCCGTCGCCCGCGCGACGCGGCGGCTGTCGCCCGCGCGACGCGGCGGGGTTTCGCGCCGGGCCGCGGCGAGCAGGCTCCCGGCGGCAGGCCATCGTGTCACTCCCCTACGCTCTCCGCATGCGATCACCGCACCCGCCCGTGAGGCCCGGTGTCCACGCCTGACCAGCTGGCCTCGCAGGCGGAGGCGCAGGGGGACGGCGGGCCGCGAGCCGCGGTGATGGCGGAGTGCCGGCGCGTGCTCCATCAGAACTGGCGCGAGGGCGTGCACGACGGCCAGGCGTTCGCCTACACCGCCCCCAGCCCCGGGCGCTACCCGTGGCAGTGGTACTGGGACTCGTGCCTGACCGCGATCGCCTGGCGGCGCTTCGATCCCGCCCGCGCGCGGGCCGAGCTCGAGTCGCTGCTGCGGGCCGCGGACCCCGACGGCTTCATCGGCCACACGATCTTCTGGGGCGAGCCGGTGCCGCGGCTGCGCAGCCTCTACTACAACGTCCTCTCCCGCCGCGACTTCATGACCGCGACGATCCAGCCGCCGCTGCTCGCCTGGGCCTGGCGGATCGCGGTCGGCGACCCCGCCCAGGAGCCGTGCATCGTCGCCCACCACCGGGCGGTGGAGGCGCGGCGCGACTTCGAGGGCGACGGCCTGCTGTGGATCATCCAGCCCGACGAGTCCGGGCTGGACGCCGCGCCCAACTTCGACGACGTGTGGGGCTGGCGCGCCAACGGGCTGCCGGGCTTCCCGCTCCTGGTGCGACGCAACCGGCGGCTCGGCTTCGACGCCGCCCGGGTCCGCGCGGCCGGCGGCCCGGTGGTGTGCAGCCCGCTGGTGAACGTCCTGCACTGCCTCTCGCGCCTCGCGCTGGGCCGGCCGTCGATCACCGGCGCGCTGGTCGACCGCCTCTACGACGAGCGGCGCGGCCTGTTCCTCCAGCAGGTCTACCCGAAGTGCGAGCGGCCGCAGGTGATCACGTGGGCGGCGCTCTCCCCGCTCGCCCTCCCCGACCTGCCCGAGGCGATCGCCCGGCGCCTGGTGGAGGAGCACCTGCTGGACCCCGAGCAGTTCTGGCTCCCGGTTCCCCCGCCCTCGGTGTCGGCCAGCGAGCCCAGCTTCTCGGTCAACGACCGCTTCCTGGGCCTGCGGCGCTACTGGCGCGGACCCACCTGGGTCAACTCCGCCTGGCTGGTGTGGATGGGGCTGCTCAGGCTCGGCTACGAGGAGCAGGCCGCCGACCTGGCCGGCCGCCTGATCGGCGCGGTGGCGCGAGCGGGGCTGCGCGAGTACTACCACCCGATCACCGGCCGCGGCATGGGGGCGCGGGACTTCGCGTGGTCGGCGCTGGCGGCCGAGCTGATCGCCCAGGACCCGGCGGCGAGCATGTCCTACCTGTAGTCGGAGCCGCCCTTGCCGGAGCTGATCAACGTCCTCGAGGCCGCCCCGGACCTGGCCGCCCACCTGAGCGGCCCGCGGCTGGAGGCCGCGCGGCGCGAGTGCGTGGCGGCGGCCGTCGCCTTTCGCGCCTCCGATTTGTCGGTGATCGAGCGCCCCGCCGATTTGCGCTTCGGCGTCGGCCTCTTGATCCTCGAGGGGCTGCTGATCCGCAGCGTCGGGCTGGCGGGACGGTTCGGCGCCGAGCTTCTGGGCGAGGGCGATCTGCTGCGGCCCTGGCAGCGCGAGGACCTCGGCACCTCGCTGCCGCGAAGCGGCCGCTGGCGCGTGCTCCAGCCCGGCCGGGCGGCGATCCTCGACGGCGAGTTCACGCTTCGCGCCTGCCGCTACCCGGAGTTCATCTCGAGCCTGGTGGGCCGCGCGGTGCGGCGCTCGCGCTACATGACGGTCAACATGGCGATCATGCACCAGCCGCGAATCGACGTCCGCCTGCACATGCTCTTCTGGGAGCTGGCGGACCGCTTCGGAAGGGTGCGGGGCGACGGGATCCACGTGCCGCTGCGCCTCACGCACGCGATGCTGGCCGACCTGGTGGCGGCCCGTCGCCCCACCGTGACCAAGTCGCTGGGCGAGCTGGCCGAGCGCGGCGTGGTGCGCTGGACGGGCGAGGACTGGCTGCTCTCCGGCGAGCCCCCCGCCGAGCTGGAGGCGATCGGGCGGGTGGACGTTTCCGCCGAGGAGTAGCCGGCTCCGCGCGCGGCGGGGGCACGGCAGCGGGCTACGGCAACGACGGCTACGGCTGGCGCACCGCCAGCTCGGCCTCGGCGCCGGCCTCGGGGATGACGAGGATCGCGCCCTCACCCGACGTGTAGGCCTCCTCGCCGTGCTGGACGACGTCCATGCCCACCGCCTCCTCCGCCTCGGCCACGCGCAGCGGCATCAGCGCCCCGAGCACCCGCAGGATCACGTAGGTGCCCACGAACGCGTACGCGGGGCCGGCGAGCGCCGCGATCGCCTGCCAGAGCAGCTGGCGCGGATGGCCGAAGGCGAGCCCGCTGGAGACCCGGTTCCACGCTCGCTGGGCGAACAGGCCGATGAAGAGGATCCCGGTGAGCCCGGCCAGCCCGTGGGCGGCGAGCACGTCGAGCGTCTCGTCCAGCCGGGTGCGCGGGCGCCAGAGGATCATCGCGTAGCTGGGCAGGGCGGCGATCGCGCCGAGCGCCATCGCCCAGGTGGGCGAGACGAAGCCGGCGGCGGGCGTGATCCCGACGCAGCCGACGATGATCGCCGTGGCGGCGCCGATCGCGGTGATCTTGCCGTCGAGCAGGAGGTCGAGCAGGAACCAGACGACCAGCGTGCACGCCGGGCAGAGCAGCGTGTTGACGAACGCCAGCACGTCGCCGTGGCCGGTCGAGTAGCCGCTGCCCCCGTTGAAGCCGAACCAGCCGAACCACAGCAGGCCGGCGCCGAGCAGCGCGTAGACCGCGTTGTGGGGCAGCAGCGCCTGGCGTCCGTAGTCCCGGCGGGCGCCCACGACGACGGCCGCCGCGAAGGCCGAGAAGCCCGAGTCCATCTCCACCGGCACCCCGCCGGCGTAGTCGAGCGCGCCGTGGTGCTGCAGCCAGCCGCCGCCCCACACCCAGTGGGCGAGCACGGCGTAGACGAGCAGCGACCACAGGACCATGAAGATCAGGAACGCGCCGTAGCGCATCCGCTCGACGACCGCCCCGGAGACGAGCGCCGCGGTGATGATGCAGAAGGTGGCCTCGAAGGCCATGAACAGCAGGTGGGGGATCCGCGTGCCGGCACGCGCCGAGAGGGTGACGCCGTGCAGCAGCGTGTAGTGCAAGCCGCCGATGAAGCCGTCGCCGTGGCTGAAGGCGAGCGAGTAGCCGAGCACCGCCCAGGCCACGGTCACCACGCCGAGCGCCCCGACGCTCATCATGAACGTGTTGAGCGTGTTCTTGGCGCGGACCAGGCCCGAGTAGAACAGCCCCAGCGCGGGCGTCATCATCAGCACGAGCGCTGTGGCCACGAGCATCCACGCCGTGTCGCCGGCGCTCACCCGCGCCGGCAGCTGCGCGGCGAGGCTCAAGGTCCGACCGGCGTGACGGCCGAGGTGTCGGTCTCGCCGGTGCGGATGCGCACCACGCGGTCGAGGGGCACGACGAAGATCTTCCCGTCGCCCACCTCGCCCGTGCGCGCCCCCTCGCACACCGCCTCGATCGTCGGCTGGACGAACTGCTCGGAGACCGCGATCTCGAAGCGCACCTTCTCGGCCAGCTCCATCTTCACCGTCGTCCCGCGGTAGGTCTCAACCCGCTCGAGCTCCCCCCCGTGGCCCTGCACGCGGCTGATCGACAGCCCGCGCACCTCGGCCCTGTAGAGCGCCTCGAGCACGTCGTTGGCCCTCTCGGGGCGGACGATCGCGATCACAAGCTTCATCGGTCGACGCGCGTTGTGTCAGGCGTGGTGGGAGTTCGATGAGGCAGGCGGCCCGGCGGCTGGCCGGCGTCCTCGGGCTGCTGACGGCGCTGATCCTACCCGCGGGCGCCGCCGCGCGGCCCGCCCCCCTCCGGGCGGGCGCCGCCGGGCGGCCCGCCCCCTTCCGGGTGGGCGCCGCCGTCGGGAGCATCGACCCGTCCTACCCGGTGTACATGGGCGGCTACGGCGGCGGCCCCTCCGGGGGGACGATCGCCCGTCACACCGACCCGCTCACCGGCCGGCCCGAGGACTTCACCGTGCGGGCGATCTCGATCTCCAGCGCCGGCCACACCGTGGAGCTGGCCACCGTCGACACCCAGGGCTACTTCGCCGGCTACCAGGAGGGCCCCTACGGGATCTCCGACGTGCGCGCGGCGGTGGCGAGCTACCTGCGGGCCCACGGCGTGACCGGCGCCAGCCCCTCCGACATCGTCGTCTCCTCCGAGCACGAGCACGCGGCGCCGACGGTGATCGGGATCTGGGGGCCGCCCTCGCACCAGCTGCCGTATCTGAAGATGCTGGCGGCCACGCTGATCGCCACCCTGGAGCGGGCCTACGCCACGGCCCGGCCCGCCACCATCACCTGGGGCCAGGGCGACGCGCCGTGGGTGGCCGACCGGGTGATCGCCGAGGGCAACGCGTTCGAGGGCTGGCCGCGCGACGGCTCGATCGGCACGCTGTGGGCGCGCGACGCCCGCACGGGCGCGACGATCGCGCTCTACGCCACCGAGCCCGGCTACCCCAACATCGTCTACGGCCCGGGCGACATGATCGGGCCCGGCGGCCAGCCGGCGGCCGTGCTCTCCAGCGACTTCCCCAACTACGCCGACGCCTACATCGAGCGGCGGCTCGGCGGGATCGCGATCGTCGCGCCGGGGACGCTGGGCAACCAGACGGGGCCGCTGCAGACCGACGCCGCTCCGAGCCCCGACCTCCCGCCCCAGGGCGGGCTGCGCCAGACGCGCGCCTTCGACGACGTGCTGCACATGGGCGAGCTGATCGGCAACCTCGTGCTGGGGTCGCTGGCCCACGGCCACCCGATCGCCGACCCCACCGTCCAGTCGGCCGAGCAGTACCTCCTCAGCCCGGTGGACAACCCGGCGCTGATCGCGCTCGACGAGGCCGAGCAGGTTGACGGCGAGCAGCTGCTCGGCTCGATCACCGGCGGCCAGATCTACCCGGCCGACCGCTCGTTCGACCCGCCCTACGGCGCCGGCGCGGCGCTCGGCACGTGGGTGACCGCGCTGCGCATCGGCGACGTCCTGTTCACCACGATGCCGGGCGAGTTCTTTCCCGAGATCCACGCCGCCTGGGAGCAGGGGATCCACGGCGCCGCCGGCAACTTCGTGCTCGGGGCGGCGCAGGACTTCCTCGGCTACGAGTACCCGGCCTACGCGTTCCCGTTCACGCTCGAGGGCTCCGATGAGCACATCTTCAACCCCAGCGTGACGCTGGGCGACCAGGTGGTGACCGCGGGGGAGCAGGACGCCGCGCAGCTCGGCTTCCGCGTCGACTACACCTCGAACGCCGAGCTGAGCGCGCTGACCAACGACTACCTGCGCGCCTTCCGCCCCGGCGTGCAGGCGCTGGCCTTCCCCGCCTCGGGCGATCTGCCGGCCGACGGCAGCGGCTTCGCGCCGGTGATCGAGGGCGTCTCGCAGGCCGCGCGGGTGTCCTCCACCGGCGCCTGCGTCGCCGATCCGCTGGGCGCATGCCCGCTCCCCCCCGCGCCGATGGACGGCTTTCACTGGCGCTTCGGCGACGGCACGAGCGCGGTCGCCCCGGCGCAGGTGTTCGCGCGCGCGTGGTTCTCGCCGTTCCTGGTTCACCGCTACCGCCGCCCCGGCACCTACGAGCTGACGGTCAGCGCGGCCGACCAGAGCGGGCAGAGCGACTCGATGACGCTGCCGATCCACGTCTACCCGCCGCTGCGGGTGCGCCTCGTCCGACAGGGGTGCCGGTGGCTGGCCCGGGCCAGCGGTGGCCACCGACCGGTGCTGGCCTACCGCTGGCGCCGCGGCCGGGGGCGCATCGCGGTCACGGTGGCCGACGCGGCGGGCGGAATCGCGAGCGCGGTCGTGCAGGCGGGCGGCCGGTGTGCAAAGCTGCGCCGCCTTGAACGTAGTGGGACAGCGCATCCGCCGGCGAGAGGACCCACGGTTCCTCACCGGCACGGGGCGATACGTCGATGACCTGAAGCTGGAGGGGGCGCTCTACGCCACCTTCGTTCGCTCACCCTGGGCGCATGCCCGGATCACCGCCCTCGACGGATCGGCGGCCGGCGCGGCGCCCGGCGTCCAGGTGTTCACCGCCGGCGAGCTGGGGCTGGGCCGGCGCCCCGCCCCGCCCTTCCTCGGGCTCGACGAGACCTGGCACCAGCCCTACCTGGCCGACGAGCGGGTGCGCTTCGCCGGGGAGATCGTGGCCGTGGTGGTGGCCGAGAGCCGCGAGGCGAGCGTCGACGCCGCCGAGCTGGTGGAGGTGGAGTACGAGCCCCTGCCGGTGGTGACCGACCTGGCGGCGGCCGCCGCGGGCGAGGTGCTCTTGTTCGAGCCGGCGGGGACCAACGTGTGCGTCGAGCGCCCCCGGGCGAGCACCGACGAGGAGCTGTTCGACGGCTGCGCGGTCGTCTGCGAGGGGACGCTGACCAGTCAGCGCATCGCCGCCTGCCCGATCGAGCCCCGCGCCACCGCGGCGCGGTTCGAGGACGACGGGCGGCTCACCGCCTGGCTGTGCACGCAGACGCCCCACCAGGACAAAGCGGGGCTGGCCGGAGCGCTGCAGATGGAGCCCGCCGCGATCCGGGTGCTGGCGCCCGACGTGGGCGGCGGCTTCGGCGGCAAGGGCCTCTCGGTGGAGGACGTGGTGGTGGCCGCCCTCGCCCGCCGCACGGGGCGGCCGGTGCGCTGGACGGAGACCCGCAGCGAGCACATGGTCTCGATGGCCCACGGTCGCGGGCAGCGGATCGCCTTCCGCATCGGCGGCTCACGCGACGGCAGGGTGCAGGCGCTGCGGCTGAGCATCCTGGCCGACGCCGGCGCCTACCCCGGGATCGGCGCCTTCTTGCCCAACCTGACCGCGCTGATGGCCAGCGGCGTCTACGCGATCCCCAAGATCGACGTCGAGGTGCGCTCGGTGGTGACCAACACGACGCCGACCGCGGCGGTGCGCGGCGCCGGGCGCCCGGAGGCCACCCAGGCGGTGGAGCGGGCGATCGACGTGCTCGCGCGCGAGCTGGAGCTGGACCCCGCCGAGGTGCGCCGGCGCAACTTCATCCCCCCCGACGCCTTCCCCTACACGACCGCGGCGGGCGCCAGCTACGACAGCGGCGACTACGCCACGGCGCTCGACGCCGCCCTCCAGTCGGCCGGCTACGAGCGGCTGCGCGCCGAGCAGGCGCGGCGGCGCGCCGACGGCGCCACGCGCCAGCTCGGGATCGGGCTGAGCACCTACGTGGAGATCACCAACGGCGTCGCGGAGGCGGAGTTCGGCGCGGTGGAGATCGCCGCCGACGGCAGCGCGACCGTGCGCACCGGCTCCTTCTCCCACGGCCAGGGGCACGAGACCACCTTCGCCCAGATCGTCGCCGACCGACTGGGGATCCCGTTCGAGCGGATCACCGTGGTCAAGGGCGACACCGACGCGGTCGCCCGCGGCACCGGGACCTACGGCTCCAAGTCGGTGCAGATCGGCGGCAGCGCGGCGGTCCAGGCGGCCGACGTGGTGATCGAGCGCGGCAAGCGCCGGGCGGCCGAGGAGCTCGAGGCGAGCCCCGAGGACATGGTCCTCGACCTCGAGGCGGGACGCTTCCACGTCGCCGGCGCCCCCGAGCCGGGCCTCACGTGGGACGAGCTGGCGGGCGCGCTCTCCGAGCGCGGGCTGTTGAGCGAGCTGAGCGCCGAGGTCGACCTGGAGGGCTCCACCCCGTCGTTCCCGTTCGGCGCCCACGTGGCGGTGGTCGAGGTCGACACCGAGACCGGCGGGGTGGACCTGCAGCGGATGGTCACCGTCGACGACGCCGGGCGGATCATCAACCCCCTTCTGTGGGAGGGCCAGGTGCACGGCGGCGTGGCCGCCGGCATCGCCCAGGCGCTGTTCGAGGAGATCGCCTACGACGGGGACGGCAACCCGCTGAACGCCAACCTCGTCTCCTACTGCATGCCCGCGGCGCCCGAGCTGCCGGCCTTCGAGGTCACCCCGATGGAGACGCCGACCCCGGTCAACCCGCTGGGGGCCAAGGGCATCGGGGAGGCCGGGACGATCGGCGCCACCCCCGCCGTCCTCAACGCGGTGATCGACGCCCTGGCCCCGTTCGGGGTTCGCCACATCGAGATGCCCGCCACCGGCGAGCGCGTGTGGCGGGCGATCCAGGAGGCCGCGGGCGGGGCCGCGGGCGCGCGCTCCTCAGGCGGCTGATGCGGCGGCGCGCTGGGCCTGGGCCGCCGCGGCCAGCTCGCGCTCGCCCTCGCCGATGAACGTCTCGCCGCTCCACGGCCCCGGCTTGGGCCGCGGCCGGCCGCCCGGGAAGGCAAGACGGAGGATCGTGCGCTGGACGCTCCCCCACTGCCTGAGGAAGGGGCCGGTGTTGTAGGGCAGTCCGTGGCGCCGGCAGATCTCCCGCACCCGCGGCGCGATCTCGCCGTAGCGGCTCGACGGCATGTCCGGGTAGAGGTGGTGCTCCACCTGGTAGCCGAGGTTGCCGCTCATCACGTGGAAGAACGGGCTGCCGTTGATGTTGGCGGCCCCGATGAGCTGGCGGACGTAGCGGCCGCCCGGCGTCTCGTCGCGCACCTCGTCCTCGTGGAAGACGTAGGTCTGGTCGGGGAAGTGGCCGCAGAAGATGATCGCGTTGGACCACACGTTGCGCACGATGTTGGCCGCCACGTCGGCCCACAGCGTGGCGGTGTAGGAGCGCCGGAACGCTTCGCGCAGGCGCGGGCCGCCGCGCTCGCGCCCGCGCCCGCGCCGGCCCCGGCGCCGCGGGCGACGGCGCTCGGCGAGCTCGCGCGCCACGGCGAGCGCGGCGGTGGCGACGGCGGCGCTGAGCAGCGGCCACGCCACGTAGTCCTTCTGCACCTGGAGCCGGGCCTTGCCGGCGATCCCCTTCAGATCCTTTCTGATCTCCGGCCACTTCTTCCTCCCGGCGCGGATCGCCTCGAAGTCCATGTCGTGCACCGCCACCCCCCACTCGAACAGGATCATCAGCAGGACGTTGTAGAGCGGCTGGAGCAGGTACACCGGATGCCACCGCTGGTGGGGGTCGATGCGGAAGATCTCGTAGCCGAGGTCCTTGTCCTTGCCCAGGATGTTGGTGAAGGTGTGGTGGATGTAGTTGTGCGAGTGCTTCCACGCCTCGGCGGTCGAGGCGGTGTCCCAGTCCCACACCTGCGAGTTGATCACCGGGTCGTTCATCCAGTCCCACTGGCCGTGCAGGACGTTGTGGCCGATCTCCATGTTCTCGAGGATCTTGGCCACCGACAGCGAAGCCGTGCCCAGCACCCAGGCAGGGCGCCAGCGGCTGGCCAGCAGCTCGAGGCGCCCCATCAGCGCCAGGCGCCGCTGGAGCGCGATCACGCCGCGGATGTAGCGGGCATCGCGCTCGCCGAGGTCGGCGCGGACCTCGTCGTGAAGCTCGTCGAGCTCGCGCCCGATCTCGGCCAGCTCCTCGTCGGAGAGCTTGGCGAGCGGGTTCTCGATCCCGTTCTCGTCGTGGGTGCGGTATCCGGTGGCCATGCCGTCTCCTTTACAGCTCGATCTCGATTGGTCCCTCGGGCGCGTTGATGCACGTCCTCACGGGCTGGCCCTCCTGGCCGCCTACCTGACCGTTGCGCAGGTCGCGCACCCGACCTGAGCGCAGCGTGCCCACGCACGTGTGGCAGATCCCCTCGCGACAGCCGAAGGGGAGCGTCAGCCCCGCCTCCTCGCCGCTGATGAGGATCGGCTGCCTTCCGTCGGACTGCACCTGGCAGCCCGACCGGGCGAAGGTGATCGTTCCCCCCGCCCCCGGCTCGCCGACCCCGATCTTCGGCTGGAAGCGCTCCATGTGCAGCCGCTCGAGCAGCCCCGCCCGCTCCCAGTGCTCGGTGAGCGCGTCGAGCATCGGGCCGGGGCCCGACACGAACGCCTCGCGCTCGCGCCAATCCGGGCAGAGCTCCTCCAGCCCGCTCGCCGAGAGGCGGCCCATCGTCGCGGTGTGCTGCTCGTGGAGGCGGTAGGAGGGGAAGGTGCGCGCCAGGTGGCGCAGCTCGCCGCCGAAGATCACCTCCTCGGGGGTGCGCGCGGAGTGGATGTGCACGACGTCGCCCAGCGCGCCCCGGCGGCAGAGGCTGCGCAGCATGCTCATGATCGGGGTGACGCCGCTGCCCGCCGAGATGAACAGGAGCCGCGCGGGCGGCGGGTCCGGCAGCACGAAGTCGCCCTCCACTCCGCCGAGCGCCACGATCGCCCCGGGGCGGCCGTGGCGGACCAGGTAGGGGGAGACGACGCCGCCCTCGACCAGCTTCGGGGTGATCGAGATGCAGCGGTCGGGCCTCCCCGGCTCGGAGGTGAGCGAGTAGGCCCGCCAGTGGCGCACGCCGCGGATGTCGACCCCGATGCGGACGTACTGGCCCGCCCGGTGGCCCTCCCAGCGGTAGCCCGGCTTGATCAGCACGGTGGCGGCGTCCCGGGTCACGTGGTCGATGCGCTCGATCCGGCCCCGCAGCTCGCGGGTGGACCACAGCGGGTTGATCAGCTCGAGGTAGTCGTCGGGGAGGAGCGGCGTCGAGAAGGCTCGCACGGCGCGCAGCACCGCCCGCTGCAGTCGCGGGACCTTCGGTTTGGCGCCTGTCTCAGCCATCGCATCGCCCTCCTCGGGCTTGTACCCGAGGGGGCGAAAAACGTAACACCAACCGATGCGACATCAATCGGTGTCATGGTTGCCCGGGGCCGCCCGCGCCCGCGGGGCGGCGGCGGGCGGGTGCGGCGGGGCGGCGCGGCGGGGCGGCGCGGCGGGGCCGGCGGGCGGGGCCGGCGGCCGGGGCGGGGCGGAGCGGCGAGCCGGGGCGCCGGTGGGCGAGCGGGCGGTCGGCTACGAGGTCAGGAGGCGATCGGCTCCCTTCTCGCGGCCGGCCTCCTCCCGGGCTCCGGGCGCGGGGCGCCGATAAGCCTCTCCCCGCCCATCGCGATCAGCTCGTCGACCACCTCGAGGACGCGGCCGTGGATCTCGTCGGTCATCTGCGGGAGCGCGCGGACCGCGTAGGTGCCGATCGCCTCGGGATCGCTGCGGCGGCTGCGCGAGATCCGCGGGCCGGCGAAGCGGCGCAGCGGCGAGCGGCGGTTGCGGCGCATCTCGTCGGCCCACTGCAGCAGCCGGTCCATCCGCAGGTCCTCGATCTCCTGCGGAGCGGCGGTCCCCACGACCTTGGAGGCGTAGGCGTAGAGGTCCTGGCGGCGCTCGTCGTCGAGCATGTCGTTGTAGCCGCGCAGGAACGCGCCGATCACGCGCGACACCGAGCGCGGGTGGTCGCTGAAGCGCTCGCCGGCGAGCATCGACGCGAGCTCCATCACGCAGGCCCCGCTCTCAGGCGATGCGTGCTTGCCCCTCCCAAGCCTGATCGTCTGGTGGCTGGCATGAGTCATGTCGAGGTCTCCTTTCGTGCGGCGGCGGTGCTGTCTCCCCACTGCATTTTCCCCCTCCGCGCCCGCTTGTCTCCTGCTCCGTTCGATGGCTGACCCCCGGCGGGCACGGTCGCGCCCCAAAGGACGAAAAAGCCGGCGGCGAGGCTCCCGACGCCTCGCCGCCGGCAGGTCGTGGGCCGGCGCTACTGGCCCTGCTTGACTCCCGGCTCGCCGTAGGCGAACTGGATCGGGAAGGCGTGCCGGTGGCCGGGAAGGTTCGCCTCCCGGCGGTACTTGCCGAGCGGGAGGATCACCCGCCCGAACGTGCTCGCCAGCATCATCGCGCTGGCGGCGTAGAAGGCGGTGAACGACGAGGCCATCGTCACGTAGCCGCCCGCGTACTCCCAGCCGGTGCCGCCGACGGTGAAGAACACGCCCAGCAGAGCCGCGCCGACGCCGAGCGGCAGCAGCACCGCGGAGATCGCCAGGCTCTCGCCCAGCGAGGCGAGGAACGCCGCCAGGGTGACCGCGCCCAGGCAGTAGAACCAGTACCCGAGCGCCGGGACCGCCTGATGGGGCGCCGGCGCCGGGATCAGCTTCAGCGCGATCATGAAGTTGAGGAACCCGTAGCCGAGCCAGAACGCGGCCCAGATTCCGTGCACGGCGGTCGCCAGGCCATCACGCGCCTTGTAGGCCCAGATCGCGCCGACTCCCTGGGCGATCCCGCCCGCCGCCGTGGCGAAGGGGAAGATCAGCAGCGCGGTGGCCGGCGCGTGCCCGTACCAGCCGACCTGGTAGGCGGTGACCATGAAGGTGGCCACGGCGAAGCCGAACAGGCCGAGAATCGACGGGGCGGCGATCGGCTGGAGGAAGACCCGAGCGTGATCGCGCCACTGGTCGAGCTCGGCGGCCGCGCCGTTGGTGGCGCCCCGAGCCTGGGGTTGTGTAACGGTGCTCATCAGACACCTCCCTTTCAGGGTGGGAAACGATGTGATCGTGTGTCGCTGCCCCCGGGCTACCCGCGGCGCGGGCGCCCGCCGGCCGGTGGCCGGCCAACCGGTCCGTCGGCTTACATCGCCTCGGGGAGGCGTTCGGCCGGTGACGGCGAGCCGCCGATGGGCCGGGAGCGGCGGCGGGCCTGGCGCAGCTCGGCCGGCGGCTGGCCCAGCAGCACCCAGCGCGAGCGGGGCTCCGGCCGGAGCCGGCCGCCCTCGGCCAGCCGGCGCAGCGCGGTGGTGACGGACGGGCGCCGGGCCCCCACCACGGCGGCCAGGAGGTCGTGGGTGAGGCGGACGTTCACCCGCACCCCCTCCGGCGTCACGCTGCCCCAGCGGTCGGCGAAGTGCCACAGCACGAGCAGCAGCCGCTCGTCGACCCGCCGCAGCCCGCACACCGCCAGATGGAAGGCCAGCCAGTGGGCGCGCTGCATCAGCCGCTCGGCCACGGCCGCGGTGATCTCCGGCCAGCGCGCCGCCCGCAGGCAGAACTCGCGCCCCAGCACGCCCGCCCGCACCGGCTCGGTGACCTCCCAGTCGACCTCGCTGGCCACCGAGTCGTCGGGGCCGATCCTCAGCCACGGCTGGAGCACGTCCCCCGGCCCGAGCAGCTCGGCGCAGGTGTAGGCGCCCACCGTGACCTGCCGGGCCAGCAGGCCCTCGATCACCAGCAGCCCGACGTTGCCGTCGCGCCGGAAGTGCTCCGGACCGACCGGCCACGGGCCGGTGGGATAGTCGACGACGTCGACCACCACGTGGCGCCGCGCCAGCTCGAGCTGGCCGGGCGGGATGCCCTCCGCCAGATCGGGGTCGTGGTCGAGCAGCGCGATCACGCTTCGCAACTTCAGCAACCTCTACGCGAGCACCGGGCGGGTCAGAGAAGTAACACCTACCCGGCCCGGGACGCGGCAAACAGCGGGCGCGGGGCGCGCCTGGAACCCCGCCCAGCGGGTATCACCGAGCGGTGAGCTCCCCGGGCGACGACCACCTGCCCGTCCGCGTCCTGCTGCGGCCGATCGGCACGCCGCTGCCGCTCGGGCTGGCTGGCCTGGCGATCGCGGCGCTGGTGGCGAGCGGCCTCGACCTCGGCTGGGTGCCCGCGCGCGAGACCGCCCAGGTCGGCCTGGTCCTGCTCGCCGTCCCCACCGTGCTTCAGCTCCTGGCCTCGATCTTCTCCTACCTCTCGCGCGACGGCGCGGCCGGCACCGGGTTCGGCGTGCTGGCCAGCTCGTGGCTGGCGCAGGGGCTGATCCACGTCGCCTCGCCGCGCGGGCTCTCGGCAACGCTGGGCCTTCTGCTGCTGATCGTGGCGGGCGTCCTCTGGCTCACCGCGATCACGCTGGTCCAGGCCAAGCTGGTGCCCGCCCTCGCCGTGACCTTGGCCGCGACCCACTTCGCGCTGTGAGCCGGTCCTCGCCGGCGGCGCGGCGGGCGGGCGTCAGCGGGCGTCAGCGGGCGGCCCGGACCGCGGCGGCGCCCGCGCCGGCGACCGCCGCGGCGCCCATCCCGGCCAGGAGGAGGTTGCGGTGCTTGGCCAGCGCGTACTGCGGGCTGTGGCTGTGGGCCTGCTCGTCGAACGGCCCGTGGGCGCCGCGATCCTCGTCGACCGGCTCGAACAGGTTGTCGTGGCCGCGCGGGTCCAGCGGCTGCTCGGTCTGCTGGGAGTCGAACCCGGTGCGGGCCAGGTAGCGGTCCAGGAGCCACGGGGCCACGCGCTCGCCGAGGATGTTCATGACGGTGGGGATGCCGACGTAGATCTGGCGGCGCCGGTGGTGCGCCGCATGGTGGATGGCGTCGGCGGCGATCTCCGGCTGGTAGATCGGCGGCACGGGCATCGTCTGCTTGGGGAGCTTGGTCCGGCCCCAGGTGAACTGGGTCGTGTTCAGGCCGGGGAGCTGGATCATCGAGATCCGCACCCTGGACCGTCTGTGGCGCAGCTCGGTGATCACGCTCTCGGTGAAGTTCTTGCACGCCGCCTTGGCGCCGCAGTAGGGCGACTGGAGCGGGATCCCGCGGTAGGACATGGCCGAGCAGACCTGGACGATCGAGCCGTGGTCGCGCGGGAGCATCCGCTTGAGCGCCACCCGCGTGCCCCACACCATCCCGTGGTAGGTGACGTCGGTGGCGCGCCTGAACTCGTCCGGCTCGATGTCCAGGAACTCGGCGTAGACGGTCACCATCGCGTCGTTCACCCACACGTCGATCGGCCCGAAGGCGTCCTCGACCGAGGAGGCGGCCGCCTCCACCTGGTCGTGCTCGGAGACGTCGACGGGGAGCACCAGCGCCTGCCCGCCGGCCTCCTCCACCTCTCTGGCGGCGGCCTCCAGGCCGCGCCGTCCTCGCGCCAGCAGGGCCACGCGGGCGCCATCGGCGCCGAACTTCCGGGCGGTCGCGCGGCCCACGCCGCCCGACGCGCCGGTGATCACGACGACTTCGCCCCTCTTGGGCATCGCTCTCTCCTTTGGACTTGGTCGGGTCGGGACAGCCCTACCCCGACCCGCGGCGGCCCACGCCCCTCGCCGCCGCCCGTCCCGGCGGTGACGGCGAGGCGGTGGGAGATGGCGGCTCGCGGGTAGCGGGCAGCCGATGACCGCACGGCGCGACGGCTACCTCCCGATCGCGGGGTACGCGGCGATCGGCGATTCGCGCGCCCTGGCCCTCGTCGGCTGCGACGGGGCGATCGACTGGATGTGCCTGCCCGCGATCGACTCGCCGAGCGTATTCGCCGCCCTGCTCGACCCGGCGGGCGGCGGCAGCTTCGCCCTCGCCCCGGCCGCGCCGTTCCAGGCCACCCGGCGCTACGTCGATCGCACCAACCTGCTCCAGACCGAGTACCGCACCGCCGAGGGCGTGGTGCGGGTGACCGACGGCCTGACGATCGACAGCAGCCAGAACGCGCCCTGGCGCGAGCTGGCGCGCCGGGTCGAGGGCGTGGGCGGGACCGTGCCGATGAGCTGGCGGGTGCGGCCGCGCTTCGACTTCGCCCAGCGCTCGGCCCCCCCGGCGCGCGTGGGCGAGACGCTCGTCTACCGCCACGGCCGGCTCCAGGTCGCGCTGAAGGGCTGGGAGGCCGGCGAGCCGGCGGTCGCGGGGGACGCGGTCGAGGGGCGGTTCGAGATCGCCGCCGGGCAGGCGGCGCTGCTGGCGCTGCTGGCCGGCGAGGACGTGGCCCTGCCCAGCCCCGACCGCGCCGCGGTGGAGCGTCGCCTGCAGGGGACCGAGACCGTGTGGCGCGACTGGGTCGCGCGAACCACCTACCAAGGGCCGTGGCGGGCCGCCGTCGAGCGCAGCCTGCTGGCGATCCGGCTGCTCGCCGACGGGCGCTCGGGCGCGATCGCCGCCGCCGGCACCTGCTCGCTGCCCGAGGTGCTGGGCGGCGAGCGCAACTACGACTACCGCTTCGGCTGGGCGCGCGACCTCTGCTTCACCGTCGAGGCGCTCCTGAGCGCCGGGATGGAGGAGCTGGCCCACGCCTCGGTCTGCTGGCTGCTCGACGCGGTCGCCACCACCCACCCCCGGGTCGACCCGCTGTACTCGCTCACCGGCCAGGTGGTTCGCTCCCAGCGCGAGCTGCCGCTGCCCGGCTACCGCCAGACCTCGCCGGTGCACGTCGGCAACCAGGCCGGCAGCCAGCTCCAGCTGGGCGGCTTCGGCGACTTGATGGAGACGCTCGCCCACTACGTGCGGGCCGGCCACATCCTGCACCCCGAGACCGGGCAGCGGCTGGCCGACTCGGCGGACCTGCTGAGCGCGATCTGGCGCTCGCCCGACGCCGGCCTGTGGGAGCTGGATGACACGGCGCACTACGCGACCTCGAAGCTCGGCTGCTGGACGGCGCTCGACCGGATCCTCGAGCTCGTGCAGCGCGAGCAGGTCCCCGACCGGCACGTGGCCCGCTGGCGCGCCGAGCGCGACCGGGTGCGGGAGTTCATCGAGCGCGAGCTGTGGTCCCCGGCGCGCGGCGCGTACGTGATGAGGGCGGGCGGCGACGAGCTGGACTGCGGCGTGCTGCTGGCGGCGCGCCGTCGCTTCGCCGATCCCGCCGGGGACCGGATGAACGGCACGATCGACGCGATCCGCTCCGAGCTGCACGCCGGCGGCCCGCTCTTCTACCGCTACAGCGGGATGCGCGAGCAGGAGAACGCGTTCTTGGCCTGCTCGTTCTGGCTGGTGGAGGCGCTGGCGCTCGCCGGCCGCGCCGAGCAGGCGGCCGAGATCATGGACGGGGTGGTGTCGCTGGGCGGCGATCTCGGCCTCTACTCGGAGGAGATGGACCCCACCGACCACAGCCTGATGGGCAACTTCCCGCAGGCGCTCACGCACCTGGCGCTGATCAACGCCGCGGTCGCCCTGGGGGAGGCGGGCTAGCGCCCGATCGGGGATCATCCGGATCGGTGGCCACGCCGGACCCTGACACGCTGCTCGCCGAGACCCGGGCCTTCAACGCCGAGCTGGAGCGCGTGCTGGCGAGCATGCCCTCGATCCACACCCAGCCGGTGGCGGAGACCCGGCGCGCCCGGCGCGAGGGGCGCGGGATCTACCCGGCACCGGTGTTCCTGGAGCAGGCGCGCAGGATCGAGATCGACGGCCCCGGCGGGCCGCTGCCGCTGCGCGTGATCGAGCCCGAGGGCGCCACGGCGGGCGCCTTCCTGCACCTGCACGGCGGCGGCTGGACGCTCGGCGAGTGCGACATGCAGGATCCCCGCCTGAAGCGCCTGGCCGACGAGACGGGGCTCACCGTGGTGAGCGTCGGCTACCGGCTGGCGCCCGAGCACCCCTACCCCGCGGGGCCCGACGACTGTGAGGCGGCGGCGCTCTGGCTGCTCGGGGCGGACGGGCGCCGAGCGCTCGAGCACGGCGGGACGCTCGCGATCGGCGGCGACTCGGCGGGGGGCCACCTGGCCGCGGTGACGCTGCTTCGCCTGCGCGACCGCCACGGGATCACCGGCGCCTTCGGCGCGGCGGTGCTCCAGTACGGCGCCTTCGATCTGTCGATGACGCCGAGCCAGCGGCTGTGGGGCGAGCGCAACCTGGTCCTCTCCGGCCCGATCATCCGCTGGTTCGCCGAGCTCTTCCTCCCCCACCACGATCTCGAGCAGCGGCGGCACCCCGACGTCTCGCCCCTCTTCGCCCCCCTGCACGACATGCCGCCGGCGATCTTCACCGTGGGCACCCAGGACGCGCTGCTCGACGACACGCTGTTCATGGAGGCCCGCTGGCGGGCGGCCGGCTGCCCCACCGAGCTGCGCGTGTGGCCCGAGGCGCCCCACGGCTTCCTGTCGCTGCCGATGAGCGTGACCGACGTCGCGCTGGCGGCCGAGCACGAGTTCCTGCGGGCGGCGCTGGAGATTCCCGCCCGCCCCGCGCAGGGCCCGGAGGGAGACGACCAGGCGCGCGTCGCCTCGCCTCCGGGGGGCCACCCGGTTCAGGCCGCCTCTTCGACGGGACGCGCGTCCCAGTAGCCGGCGGCCTCGCCGGTCACCGGCTCGGGCTCCTCCCGGGCCGACAGATGCGCCTGAGGCAGCGCGGCCGGCCTGAGGACGAGGAGCGCCGCACCGATCGCGGCGACCAGCAGCCCGGTGCCGGCCTGCACCCTTTCCTTGGCCTTGTCGGCGTCGGCCGCCTTGCGTCTCCCGGCCAGCGTGACGCGAACGATCCGGGCGCGGCGGTCGTCGGGGGCGGGGCGCCAGCGCAGCGGTCAACTCGGCGGCCAGCGCCCAATCGGCCTTGTAGGGAAGCAGGCCAGGTTGCCGGCGAAGCACTGAGGCTGCTCCGTTTCGGTGAAGATGGTGATATACCACGCCCCGGTGACGACGCTGCGGGGCGAGGCTTCCGCTGCCGCGGCTCCCGACGCGCTGGGGGCGGCCGCGGTCAGCGCACACGACTTGGCGCGACGCTATGGCGTGGGCGCCACGGCGGTGGACGCCCTCCGGGGCGTCTCGCTGGAGGTGCTCATGGGGCAGCTGGTGGCGATCATGGGGCCGTCGGGGTCTGGAAAGTCGACGCTCATGCATCTGCTGGCCGGCCTCGACAGGCCGACCCGGGGCACGGTGGCGATCGCCGGCACGGACATCTCCTCGCTGGACGATGCCAGGCTGACCCGTCTGCGCCGCCACCACATCGGCTTCGTATTCCAGTTCTTCAACCTGCTGCCGATGCTCAGCGCCGAGGAGAACGTCGTCCTCCCGCTCACGATCGCCAGCGAGCGCCCCGACCGCGCCTGGCTGGACGAGCTGCTCGCGCGCACGGGGATCGCCGACCGCCGTTCGCACCGGCCCTCGGAGCTCTCGGGTGGGCAGCAGCAGCGCGTGGCGATCGCCCGGGCGCTGGTGACCCAGCCGACGATCGTGCTGGCCGATGAGCCGACGGGGAACCTCGACTCCAAGACGGGTGGCGAGATCCTGGAGCTGCTGCGAGCGTGCGCCGACGACTACGGCCAGACGATCGTCATGGTCACCCACGAGGGCCGCGCCGCCTCGATCGCCGACCGGATCCTGTTCCTGGCTGACGGTCTGATCGTGCGCGAGCTAACCGGGGCCAGCTCGGGCCAGGTGCTCGAGGTCATGTCCACGCTCCAGTGAAGGCGGCGCAGCCGTGATCCGCGTCGCGCTCAAAGGGCTGCTGGGGCGCAAGCTGCGGGCCGTCCTGACCGCGGTGGCGATCGTGCTCGGAGTGGCCATGGTGAGCGGCACCTATGTGCTCACGGACACGATCAAGGGGGCGTTCGCCACCGTGTTCACCCAGGCCTACAAGAACGCCGACGCCGTCATCACCGGCAAGAGTGCGATCGCGTCCGACAATGGTGCCGGCGGTGGTCCCGGCAGCCCTTCGCTGCCCGCCTCCCTCCTGACCCGGGTGCGGGCGCTCCCCCAGGTCGCGCTGGCCACGGGCGGCATCGGCGACACCGCCCAGCTGGTGGGACGCAACGGAAAGACCATCTCTCATGGGGGGGCCCCAGGCCTGGCCTTCAGCCACACCGCGGCCGGCCAGCGCTTCAGTCCGCTGCGCCTGGCCAGCGGCACCTGGCCGAGCGCCCCGGACGAGGTCGACATCGACGCCGCCACCGCGCAGACGGATGGGTACAAGGCCGGGGAGGAGATCGGCGTGGTGGCCCGAGGCCCGGTGCAGCACTTCCGGGTCGCCGGCACCGTGACGTTCGCCGGGGTCGCGTCGCTCGGCGGTGCGACGTTGGCGATCTTCACCCTGCCAACCGCTCAGCGCATCTTCAACAAGCAGGGAAAGCTCGATCAGATCGATGTGGCGGGGAAGGCCGGCGTCTCGCACACGGCGCTGCTCCAGGCGATCCGGCCGCTGCTTCCGTCCTACGGCCAGGTCCGCACCGGCCAGGCGCAGGCCGAGGCCCAGACGAAGGACACCAGCGACTTCCTCAACATCTTCCAGGACTTCCTGCTCGCGTTCGGCGGAGTGGCGCTGTTTGTGGGGGCGTTCGTGATCGCCAACACCCTGTCGATTACGATCGCCCAGCGAACCCGCGAGCTGGCAACGCTGCGCACCCTGGGAGCGACGCGGCGCCAGGTGCTGCGCTCGGTGCTGCTGGAGGCGCTGGTGATCGGTGTGTTCGCCTCCGTGATCGGGCTGTTCCTGGGGCTCGGGCTGGCCAAGGGCCTGAACGCGCTGCTCGCCTCCTTCGGGATCGATCTCCCGCACAACGGCACCGTGTTCAAGTCGCGCACCGTGGTGATCTCGCTGCTGGTGGGGATCCTGATCACCACGCTGGCCGCCCTGCGGCCCGCCGTGCGCTCGACGCGGGTTCCGCCAATCGCCGCGGTGCGCGAGGGGTCGGTGCTGCCGCCGTCGCGGTTTGCCCGATTCGGTACCCACGGCGCCGTGGCGACGCTTTCCTCGGCGGTGGCGCTGCTGCTGATCGGGCTGCTGGCCGGCGGGATGTCGACAGGCCTGCGGCTCCTGGGAATCGGGCTGGGCGCCGCGGCGTTGTTCTTGGGGGTCGCCATGCTGGCGCCCAAGCTGGTCCCGAGGCTGGTGCAGGTGCTCGGGGCACCGGCCAGCCGCTTCGGCGGCGCGGCGGGCCAGCTGGCTCGCGGCAACGCGGCGCGCAACCCCGCCCGCACGGCCACCACCGCGTCGGCGCTGATGATTGGCCTGGCTCTGGTCACGTTGGTGGGGGTGCTGGCTGCGGGACTGAAGACGCGGTTTGAGGACTCGGTCAACCAGATGTTCGTGGCCAACTACGCCGTCACGGCCGACAACAACTTCTCCCCCATCGCGCTGTCCTCGGAGGAGACGCTTCGTCGGGTGCCCGGTGTGCGCACGGTGGTCGGGATCCGGGCCGGGAGCGCCAAGGCGTTCGGGTCACGGCTGCAGCTCACGGGGGTGGAGCCCGGTGCGGAGCGCCTGATCGCGCTGAAGTGGAAGGAAGGCGGTTCGCGCACGCCGTCGCTGCTTGGCAACGACGGCGTCTTTGTGACCAGCGCCTATGCGAGCGCGAAGCACCTTCACGTCGGCTCCCCCCTGACGCTTGAGGTGCCAAGCGGCGCCCTCCTGCACCAAACCGTGGTGGGCATCTCCAACCCGCCGAAGGGCGGCTCGCCCTACGGTGACGCGGCGATCTCAGCCGCCCGGTTCGACTCCGCCTTCCAGAACCCCCAGAACCTCTACGTGTTCACGGACATACAGGGTGGGGTGACACGAGATAACACGCGCGTGCTCGATGCCGCGCTGCGGGCGTTCCCCGATGTCAGGCTGCAGACGAAGTCGCAGTTCGTCCACAACCAGGAGCAGGGACTGAACATGCTGCTCAACCTGCTCTACGTCCTCCTTTCGCTGTCGATCGTGGTCAGCCTGTTCGGGATCGTCAACACGCTGGTGCTGACGGTGTTCGAGCGCACTCGCGAGCTCGGGATGCTGCGAGCCGTAGGCATGAGCCGTCGCCAGGTGCGGCGGATGATCCGCCACGAGAGCGTGGTCACGGCACTGCTCGGCGCCGCACTGGGCATCCCTCTCGGGATCGTCCTGGCGCTGGTCATCGGTGTCGCGATCAAGTACGCGGCGTTCACGGTCCCGGTGGGGACGCTCGTGGCGTTCGTGATCGCCGCGATCTTCGTGGGGATCGTGGCCGCGATCTTCCCCGCTCGGCGCGCGGGTCGCCTCAACGTGCTGGAAGCTCTCCAGTACGAGTAGCGTCTTGAGTAGCGTGCGTGCTGCTCGCGCGATTCTCGCCGGATTGGCCTGCGTGGCCGCGGCCATTGCCGTCACCGGCCCACTGGCGGCTTCGGCTCGGGCCGAGTCGACCACGATCACGTCCTTCGACGGGACCCCGATCCACGTCAACTTCTTCCCCGCGCCCGGGCTGGGGCCGCGCCAGCGGGCGCCGAGCGTGCTGCTCGGGCCGGGGTGGGGATCGCCGGGGGGACACCAACACGTTCGACTCCACCGACACCTCCACCGGGATCCCCGGCGTCGGCACGACGCTCTGGCGACCGTCGATCCGGCGCGCAGGCCGCCCGGCTACGGCGCGGTCGCGCCCAACGGCTGCACCGGGGGCGGCACCGTCAACTTCCGCCTGCCCCCGCGCACGCGGGCGGCCCACGCGGCGATCGGACGGCGGGTCCTGGCGCGCGGGCGCCGGCGCCTCACCGTGCGCCTGGTCGGGCTGGGGTGGCGGTCGCTGCGCCTGCGCATCGTGATCGACCGCGCCGGCGGCCCCACCCGAGTCCTGACGCGGACGGTGCACGCGTGCCCGTAGCGGAGGACCGTTTTTGGGCGGGCGGTGCAACTTTGGCCGCCGGGATACGTTGAATGGGGCAGTCATGACCATGCGCGGTCTGTGCAGATCGGTGGGTGTCGGCGTGCTCGGCGCGGCGCTTGCCCTGGCGCTCGCCGGCCCGGCCGCGGCGGCCAGCTTCAGCGCCAACGGCAGCGCCGAGCAGGTGTACGTGACCGGCCTGGCGCCCCACGCGCGGATGTCGCTGCTGCGGCCCAACGGCCGGGTCCTGTACACGCAGCGGGCCGACTCCCTCGGCGGCCTGCTGTTCCGCAACGTGCCCCCGGGCGCCGGCTACCACGCGCGGCTGCTGCCCCGCGGGCCGGAGTCGAGCCCGATCACGGTTCACTCGCTGGCCGCCGCCCCGTGGGACCCCAGCATCTACAACCAGCCGATCAAGCCGGACGGCTACCAGTACCTGACCGTGCGCGACGGCACGAAGCTGGCGATCTACGTGCATCCGCCGACCGACGTGACGAGCGTCGCGCCCGGCTCGCCCACGCTGCCGATCACCCCGGCGTCCACCGGCCCCACCCCGACGCTGATCGAGTACGCCGGCTACGGGTACGCCCGGCCACCCTCGGAGGGCGGCGCCGAGAGCTCGATCGAGCTGCTGGCCAACATCATGGGCTTCACGGTGGTCGACGTGAACATGCGCGGCACCGGCTGCTCGGGCGGCGCGTTCGACTTCTTCGAGCCCCAGCAGAACCTCGACGGCTACGACGTGATCGAGACGATCGCCCACCAGCCGTGGGTGCTCGACCACAAGGTGGGGATGATGGGCATCTCCTACGGTGGCATCAGCCAGCTGTTCACGGCGCAGCTCAACCCGCCGGACCTCGAGGCGATCGCGCCGCTGTCGGTGATCGACGCCACCGCGACCACGCTCTACCCGGGCGGGATCCTCAACACCGGGTTCGCGGTCGCCTGGGCCGACGGCCGCATCCACGACGCCGAGCCCGCCGGCCCCAACACCGGCCAGCCGTGGGCCTACCAGCAGATCCAGCAGGGCGATCAGACGTGCAAGGAGAACCAGGCCCTGCACGGCGAGGCGGCCAACCTGACGGCCAAGATCCGCCGCAACAACCACTACATCCCGTCGGTGGCCGACCCGGTCGACCCGGTCACGTTCGTCAACAGGATCAGCGTCCCGGTGTTCCTCGCCTGCCAGTGGGAGGACGAGCAGACCGGAGGCCACTGCCCGGAGCTCGTGCGCCACTTCACCGGCACGCGGCTGAAGTGGTTCACGTTCACCAACGGCGCCCACATCGACTCGCTCGACCCCTACACCTACGACCGCTGGTACGACTTCCTGGAGCTGTTCGTCGCCCACCAAGCGCCGATGATGAACCCGTACTACGCCGCCTTCCGCAGCAGCGCGCCGCTCGTCTACCAGGCGGCGATGGGGCTGCCTCAGAACGACGCGGTCACCTTCCCGCCCGATCCGATCCAGCAGCAGCCCGACTACAACACCGCGCTGTCGATGTTCGAGGCGCTGCCGGAGGTGCGGATCCTGTTTGACAGCGGGGCCGGGACCTCGCCGAGCGGCCAGATGACCCCGGGCGACCCCTACCCCGGCTTCGAGCAGTCCTTCTCCACCCTCCCGGTCCCGGGCACGACCGCCCGGACCTGGTACTTCGGGCCCCGCGGCACCCTCAACGCCCGCCCGCCGGCCCGGAAGGGCATCAACTGGTACCGCTCGGACCCCAAGGCGCTGCCGCTCAACGACTACGCCAACCCCTCGAGCGAGGGCGGCGGGCTGTGGGGCAACGCCTCGCAGTGGCAGTGGACGTGGAAGCCCAACCCGGCCGGCACCGCCGTCTCCTACGTGTCGGCGCCGCTGACCAGCGACACCACGGTGATCGGCGCGGGCGCGGTCCACGTGTGGCTGCGAGCCTCCCAGCCGGTCGTCGACCTCCAGGCCACGATCAGCGAGGTGCGGCCCGACGGCAACGAGACGTTCGTCCAGAACGGCTACCTGCGCACGACCTGGCGCAAGCTCTCCCGGGGGGTGAACAACATCCTCAAGGAGCCGAGCACGCTGCTTGACCCGATCCCCAGCGCCCTCGCGCGCGACCTCGCGCCGCTGCCCCGCAAGGGCTACGTGGAGGTCGTGATCCCGCTCTACTACGAGGGCCACGTCTACCGCGCCGGGTCGCGCATCCGGGTGACGATCGCCGCCCCCAACGGCGCCCAGCCGGTCTGGTCCTTCAACCAGACCAAGCCACCGCTCGGAAGGACGGCCAGGGTGTGGGTTGAGTTCTCGCGCCGTACGCCCTCGAGCCTCATCCTCCCCGTCGTCCCCGGGGTCAACGTGCCGACCGGGCTGCCGCCCTGCCCCGGCCTGCGCAACGAGCCCTGTCGGCCCTACCAGCCCTACACGAACCTGACCGCGCGCCGCTGAGCGGGAGCGGGTCGGCGCGGCCGCCGCTGCCCCGCTGCCGAGCAGCGGCCGCCGCGCGCCCGCCACAGAGCCGCGGCGGGGCAACCGCGCCCCTCTACAGCCGCCCCCGCACCACCTTCCCCAGCGCGTTGCGGGGCAGCGCGTCGGTGAACTCCACCCGCTTGGGCACCTTGTAGGGGGCCAGCCGCCGCCTGGCGTGGGCGAGCAGCTCGGCGGGCTCGACGGGGCGCTCGGCGACCACGACCGCGGTCACCTCCTCGCCCCACCGCTGGCTGGGACGTCCCACCACCGCCACCTCGCGTACCGCCGGGTGCTCGGCGAGCGCCTCCTCCACCTCGCGCGGGTGGACGTTGTGGCCGCCGCTGATGATCAGCTCCTTGCTGCGCCCGACCAGCCGGAGGTAGCCGTCGCCGTCGAGCTCGCCGATGTCGCCGGTGCGAAACCAGCCGTCGGCGGTGAACGCGTCGTCGACCCGCGCGCAATCCGGACGGCCGGGATCCCAGTAGCCGGCGATCACGTTGGGCCCGCGAACCTGGACCTCGCCGTCCCGGGCCAGCCGGAGATCCACGCCGGGAAGCTGGAAGCCGACGCTTCCGGGCTTGCGCGGACCGTCGTGCGGGTTTGAGGTGAGCATCACGGTCTCGGTCATGCCGTAGCGCTCCAGCGGCATCTGGCCGGTCTCGGCGGCGATCCGCTCGGCGAGCAGGGCGGGGAGCGGGGCCGAGCCCGAGACGAGCAGGCGCAGACCGGCCAGCCGTCGCGCCAGCCCCTCGTCGAGCAGCCGGCGGTACATGGTGGGGACGCCGAACAGCAGCGTCGCCCCGCCCTCCACGCAGTGGCGCGTGAGGTCGTCCGGGTCAAAGCGCGGCCGCAGGATGATCGACGCGCCGGCGCACAGGCTGCCGTTGACCCCGACGCCGAGGCCGTGGACGTGGAACAGCGGCAGCGCCAGCGCCAGCCGGTCCTCGAGCCGCCAGCGCCAGGCCAGGTTGACGGCGGTTGCGGAGGCCAGCAGGTTGCCGTGGGTGAGCAGCGCGCCCTTCGGGCGGCCCGTGGTCCCCGAGGTGTAGACGAGCAGCGCGGGGTCCTCGGCGCCGGCGCGGTCGAGCGTGCGGGCGCCGGCGCCGCCGCCCGCCCCGGGCGCGGGCGGCGGGCCCCCGGCGAGTGTGTTGAGGCCGAGGATCCGCGCCCCCGGCGCCGCCCGGCGCACCCACGTCGCGATCGGCTCGGCGGCGACGACGGCCACAGCGGGACGGGAGTCGGCCACGATCCGCGTCACCTCGCGCTCCGTATATGCCGGGTTGACCGGCACGACGATCAGGCCGGCGCGCAGGGCGGCCAGGTAGGCGATGATCAGCCGCGCGCTGGAGGGCCCGCACAGCAGCACCCGCTCGCCGAGACCGGCCCCGAGCCCGAGCAGGCTCGTCGCGGCCGCGGCGGTGCGCGCCTCGAGCTCGTCGCTGGCGATCCACGTCCCGTCCACGTCCTGGAGCTGGGGCCACGGCGGGCGCTCGGACCAGCGCCGAGCGATGCGGCCGGGGAGGCTGGCGTCGCGCAGGAGCTCCGAGCGGAGGTCGGCGATCTCCTGCGGCAGGTGGGCCGCCCAAAGGCGTTGGTCGGGGAAGGCGGGCAGAGCAGGAATTGAAGCGGCCAGGCCGCGGCGGGGTGTCGGCCTTGATCGCCGCCCATATGGCCTGCAGCCTTCCACGTCGTCGCGCATCGGGACGATCGAGAACTACTGGAAGGCGATCGCCAGCGACCAGGCGAGCACGAGGTCGGCGAGGTAAATCGCGCTCAGCGAACCGGCCGAGCCCGAGATCCCGATCCTCCAGGCGGTCAGGTAGACGATCCACCCGCCGACGAGGTGGCCCAGGATGCAGCCCGCCCCGCAGTGGCTCACCCCCTTGGAGATCGGCCACCAGTTCCGGCGCGCGAACGCCAGTAGCCCGGCGGTCGCGCTCAGCGTCGCCCGAGGACATCATCTCCTCCACGGCGGTGCCGTGCTCCTGCGCCCATCGCCGCGAGATCCGCCGCCCGCGCGTGAGATGGAAGCACGCCACCGGCCCCAGTAGCGGCCCCTGATCGGCCACACCCAGCGAGATCGTCAACGTCGCAGGCCGTCGCTGGCGCTGGGACGAGGCGGCACTCGTCGATCTCGCCGCCGCGCTCGACGGAATCGGCTTCGAGCAGGCCGAGCTTGACCTGACGCGTGTCGCACATTGGAGGGCGCAGAGTCTCACTCCTCACGACAGCGCCTGCGTCGCGGTCGCCGAGGCGACCCACACGCGGCTCATCACCGACACCGACCTGATCGTCGAGATCGCCAAGGAGGTCGCCCAGCGACTCGCCGATGCCGAAAGCTGACCCGTCGCGGTTTGCGCATTGGCAGCAGTGGGCGGAACCAGACATTGCGCAAACCAGGGCGTCTGCGTGGCTACAGACGCCCTGGCTGTGGCGCGGTAGCGGTCAGCGACCGCCCAGTGCGTCACTACCCTTCGTGTGCCGCTAGCTCGACGATGCGTGTCTGGGGCGTACCTGCGAGCGCCGGCGCCGCGCGTCCGGAGCTCCAGAGGTTTTCCAGTCGGCCGCGAAACGCCTCGGCTTCAGCTTGCGTGTCGAACTCCAGGTCGACCTTGATGTAGTGCGGATCGTCGAGCGGGCGGAAAACGCGGTAGCCGCGCACACCCCCTTCCGCTCGTCGTACCGGATCGGCGTCGAACGCCCTCTTCCACATGTCGAAGTCACTGATTGCGTGTTCGATCTGCAAGATCGGCAAGCTGCTTCTCCTTTCACTACAGCCTAAGTGAATTTAATTCGTCGGTACTCTACTCAAATGCCAGGCGAAGTCAAGCGACGCTATGACTCCCCGCGCCGGCGGCAGCAGGCAGCCGCCACCCGCTCCGGCATCCTCGACGCTGCGGAGCGACTGTTCGAGCGGCACGGGTACGTCCAAACCTCGGTCGAATCCGTGGCCGCCGCAGCGGGCGTAAGCGCGAGGACGATCTATCTGGCGTTCGGCTCGAAGAGCGGCCTTCTACGCGCGCTCTGGAACCTTCGGCTGCGTGGTGACGAAGGCGAACAGCCAGTCGGTGAGCGGACGTGGTTCCTCGCGGTCATCGCGGAGCCGGATCCCAAGCGCGCTCTGAGACTGAACATCCGCAATGCCAAGCTCGTCCGGCAGCGCGCTGGGCGGTTGCTCGACGTGATCCGCGATGCGGCGGTCTCCGATACCGAGGTGGCTGATCTCTGGGCGCGGATCCAACGTGAGTTCTACGAGAACCAGCGAACGGTCGTCGAGGCCCTCCACCGCCGCCGAGCGCTACGGACGGGGCTCGGCGTCACGCGCGCGACCGACGTGCTCTGGACACTCAACCATCCAGACGTCTACCGACTGCTCGTGGGCGAACGCGGATGGTCGCGGGACCAGCACGAACGCTGGCTCGTCGACGTCCTCTCCGCGCTGCTCCTCGCCCCCGACGCGTGACGCGATCGCACACCGCACGGCGCCGCCGGTCGCGACGGGTCAGGTATGTGCGTATGGAGCCAGCCGGGATCGAACCGGCGACCTCCTGCTTGCAAAGCAGGCGCTCTCCCAACTGAGCTATGGCCCCGGGCGGAGCGAGTCTAGCCGTCGAAGTCGAAGTCGCGTGGGGGCCGCTGCTCGAACCAGAGCCGATCGTGGTCGGGCGTGTCCTGGAGGAACTCGGGCGTCTCCTCCAGCACGTCCTCGCCCTCCCTCTCCTCGGCGCCGTGCTCGGCCTCCACGTCGTACTCGATCGTCTCGCCACCGGCTGCCTCTGGTTCAGGCGCCGGCACGGGTGCCGGCGGGGGCGACGCCGGCGGTGGCGCGACCGGCTCGGGGACGGGCGACACGGCCTCGGCCGGCGCTGGGGGCAGCGCCGTCTCGTCGTGACCGGCGGCCGCGGGCTCGGGCGCCCCGGGCTCAGCGGCTGGTGGCGCGTCGTGCTCCCACTCCTCCCAGGAGGCGTGCGAGCCTTCCTCCTCGGCCCCCTCCCACGCCGAGTCGGAGTGGGAGCCCAGGTCAGGCTCGGCGTACGTGGTCGCCGGACGATCGTCGAGTAGCTCCTCGTGGAGCCCGCTGGGCTCGGGACCGCGCCTGGTCGGCCCGAGGGCCTCTCGCTCCAGGCGCTCGATCTCGGCCGGGTCCGCGCCGCGCCGGCGCTTCAACTCCAGGTGCTCGCGGATTGCGTCGTCCAGAAGGCCCATGGCGGAAAGGCTACTGCGCCCTCGAGAGGTTGGGGGCTCGGGCAGGCGCAATCACCGTGCGGTTCTTTCCGGTCCGCTTCGCCTCATAGAGGGCCGCATCGGCGTCGGCGATCAGCTCGTCCTTGGTGCAGTCGGTCGAGGCCGCCACGCCGAGGCTTGCCGTCACGTGGAGCCAGCCTTCACCGTCGTTGCGGGGGATGGGGGCAGCCTCGATGGCCGTCCTGATGCGCTCGGCGATCGCGTAGGCGCCCTCCAGGTCGGTGTGCGGCAGGATCAGGGCCATCTCCTCGCCGCCGTACCGGGCGGGGAAGTCCGCTTCACGCGAGGTGTCCGCCAGCACCCGCGCCACCCGCTTGAGCACGACGTCGCCCTGCTGGTGGCCGTGGGTGTCGTTGATCGACTTGAAGTTGTCGATGTCGAGCATGATCAGGCCCAGCGGGGTGTGGTAGCGGCGCACCTGCTCGACCTCGGTGCCCAGCAGCTCCTGGAAGCGCCCATGGTTGGCCAGCCCGGTGAGCTCGTCGGTCACCGCCTGGCGGCTGACCTGGAGGTGAAGGTCGACGTTCTCCAGCGCGAGGCTCGCCTGGCCGGCCAGCGAGCGCAGCACCTCGCGGTCATCGGCGGTGAACTGCCGCTCGCGGCTGACCACCGTGATCAGCCCGTGCGTCCGGCCGCCCGGCTCCACCGGCGACAGCGTGACCGCGAGCACCGCGACACCCTCGCCCGAGCTCTCACCCAGCCCGCCCTCGTTCAGCGCGGCGCGCTCGGCCTCCAGGATGTGGGACTCGAGTCCGTCCAACGTGCCTTCCCTCAACGCCTCGGCGAGCGGCTCATCGGCGGAGCTCCTGACGCTGACGCGGCCGGCGCTCGCCTGGACCGCGTCCACCGCGGTCTTCAGCGCCAGCTCGAGCAGCGCCGGACGGTCGAGGTTGGCGGCGAACGTCTGGCCGATCCGCCGGATCGCCTCGCGCAGCCGCGCCCGCTCCAGTGATAGCTCGTCGAGGCGTCGTTCCAGCTGGTTGGACATGTTGTTGAACTCCTGGCCGAGCTCGGCGAACTCGTCGTGACCCTCGATCTGGATGGGCGAGGAGAAGTCGCCTCCGGCCAGGCGGCGCGCGGCCTGGAGGAACCGGCTCACCTGCCCCTGCAGCGCGCGCGAGGCGAGCACCGAGAAGCCAAAGGCGAACAGCAGGACCGCGACGATGAACCCGGCGGCGAGGATCCTGCTCCCGGTGAGTTGGCCCGAGGCGGCGGTCGAGGAGAGCACCGTCACCTTCACTGGGCCGCCGAACCCCGGCAGAGACTGCGTCAGCGCCCTGTAGCCAATCCCGTCGATGCGCACGGTTCCCGTGCGGCTCGCCGGGAGCGCGACGGCCGAGCCGTAGGTGGAGGCGAGCGTCCTTGCGCCCTGGCGGATGATCACGGCGACGCCCGGGCCGGAGAGGTCGCGGATGTACTCGCCGGCGGTGATCTCCGACACCGCCACGGTCCACAGCGGCTTGCCGCGGCCGATGGTCAACGTCGCCTCCCCGGGAGCGAGCGCGGTGCGGGCGCCCACGTCGGCGATCGACCTCGAGCCGATCGACACCGCGATCCGCGCCAGGCCCAGCTGGCCCGCCAGCGAGGCGACGCGCGCGGGCAGCGAGCGCGTCCCGGAGGAGGCGAGCATCCGCGCGACCGTCTGCGCATCGTGGCTCGCGGCGCTGCTCTGCTCGATGTACAGGCTTCGCGCCGCGGTCGCCAACCCGTTGGCGCGGGCATCGCTCTTGGCCCGCTGGCTGTTCCCGATCAGCACGAAGACCAGGAAGCCGACCGTGACCATCGGGATGACCACGATCAGCACGAAGAAGCTTGTGAGGCGTGTCCGGAAGCTCATGTGAGTTCCCCAGCCATCGCGGAGCGTATCGGCCACGAGGGCGTAAACCGCAAGCCCCGGCGCCACGATCGGCCGGCCCACCGCGGCTACACTCTGCCCGACCGCGCGGCTAGCGCCGCCGCACGGGGCTATAGCTCAGTTGGGAGAGCGCCTGGATCGCACCCAGGAGGTCGCCGGTTCGAGTCCGGCTAGCTCCATCACGAGAAGGCGCTGCACAGCGGCGTCTTTTTGTTTGCGTTGATCGCTTTGGATGCCGCAGATTTGCGCTCCATTTCAGGCACTAGTGGGCGCTCCCCGAAATACGGTTCGGGTCCGTTGAAGGAGTCATAGCGTTGGTGGCGAATCTTGCAGGCGATGGCGAGCAAGTACGTGATCGAGTTGAGCGAGGTCGAGGAGCGTG
>Ga0070739_10001555_pt1 | contig 33907 bp, 33 predicted proteins | sample Coa_R1_7_FD_66445 | JGI IMG/M metagenome (GOLD analysis project Ga0070739, IMG submission 66445) | Surface soil microbial communities from Centralia Pennsylvania, which are recovering from an underground coalmine fire - Coalmine... | ecosystem: Environmental > Terrestrial > Soil > Unclassified ...
GAGGCGTCACGCGCGCTGCCCACGGCCGGATGAACGTCGACGAGCGACCGCCGCCGTCGCTCGTCAGCGTCGTCGTCCCGGTACGCAACGCCGAAACGACCATCGAGGCGCAGCTCGCGGCGCTCGCGCGCCAGACCTACGACGGCGCGTGGGAGCTCGTGATCTCCGACAACGGAAGTCGCGACCGCACGCTGCAGATCGTGGGGGCCTGGAGCGACCGGTTTCCCGCCTTCCGGATCGTCGACTCCTCGGCGGAGCCGGGCGTCGCGCACGCCCGCAACGTCGCCGCCGAGACCGGCGGCGACCTGCTCGCGTTCTGCGACGCGGACGACGTGGTCGAGGACGGCTGGCTCGCGGGGCTCGTCGCCGCTGCACGGAATGCGGACGTCGTCGGCGGAGCGCTCGACCACGCGTCGCTGAACGACGGTGACCTGTGGTCTGCGCGCGGCGGCGCGACCCAGGAGCTGCCGCGCACCTACGACTTCCTGCCGTACGCCGTCGGCGCGAACTGCGCGGTGCGGCGCGCGGTCTTCGACTCGATCGGCGGCTGGCGGGCCGGACACGCGGGCGGCGACGACGTCGACTTCTCGTGGCGCGCCCAGCTCGCCGGGTTCACCGTCGCGTTCGCCCCCGACGCGGTCGTCCGCTACCGGCACCGCGACTCCCTCGGTGGCGTCGCACGCCAGGTGTTCGACTACGCACGGTCGGAGGTGGGGCTCTATCGCGCCTATCGCGCCGAGGGAGCCCGCCGGCGCACGCTGCGCGAGGTGGCGCGCTCGTACCTGCGCAGCGCCGCTCAGCTGCCGCTGACACCGTTCTCGCGCCGGCGCCGCGTCGTCCTCGTGGTGTCCCTCGCGGAGAACCTCGGCCGCCTCGCGGGCAGCCTCGAGCACCGCGTCTTCGCGCCCTGAGTCGCCCATCCACGCGTCTAGCCATTGGGCTAGGAGCCGGGGAAACGCTGTCCCAACGTTGCGTAGGACGGTTCCCGGCCCGTCCCTACGATTGCGGATGGTGCCGGGAATGGCCGTACCGACCGTGGTCGCAGACGAGCGAGCGGCTCGCCGGCTCGCGCCGCCTGCCGCCGCAGAGGCGCACCTCTGGTGGGCGGATCTCGACGCGGGCGCGGACACCGTCCGGCGTCTGAGCCCCTTCCTCTCCGACGACGAGCTAGACCGCGCGTCGGCCTTCCGCTTCGCGCGCGACCGGCGGCGCTTCGTCGTCGGCCGCGGCGTCCTGCGCGAGCTGCTCGGCGCGTACCTGAACACGGAGCCCGCGTCGCTGCGGTTCGCCTACGGCAGTCACGGCAAGCCGCGAGTCGACGGGGCGGAGCTCTCGTTCAACCTGTCGCACAGCGGTGCGTGCGCCCTGTACGCGTTCGGTGCCGGTTTCGAGCTCGGCGTGGACGTCGAGATCCTCGGCGTCGAGCTCGACTTCGAGCAGGTGGCGGAGACCGTGTTCTCGCCGCGCGAGCTGACGGAGCTGCGCGCGCTGCCGAGCGAGGCGCGACCACACGCGTTCCTGCGCGGCTGGACGCGGAAGGAGGCGATCGTGAAGGGCTGCGGCGACGGCCTGAGCATGCCGCTGCAGAGCTTCGACGTCCCGCTGCGCCCGTTGGAGGCCGCCGAGCCGGTGGAGAGGCCGCTGCAGATCGTGCGCGGCTGGCGGCTGCACGACCTGTCGCCTCTGTGCCCGGGCTTCGCAGCGGCGCTCGCGGCACGGAGACGCATCGAGACCATCGTGAGCACGGAATGGCGAGATCACTCGGAGAGAACGACCGGAAAGGAGCACGTGTGAGCATCGGAGATCGCACCAGTGGACCCGGAGGCCTGCGCGGCGCGCGCCGCAAGGCCGTCGACGTGACGCAGCTCGTCGAGACGCAGCTGATCGACGAGTCGCCGCTGCCGCTCGTGATCACTCCCGCGACGGACGGCGTCGACCTCGCGGAGTGGGCGGCGGAGAACCGCTCCGACGTCGACGGGTACTTCGACAAGCACGGCGCGATCCTCTTCCGCGGCTTCGGGCTCACGGGCGCCGCCGACTTCGAGCGCGTCGCATCTGCGATCGCGGAGGACCTCTTCGCCGAGTACGGCGACCTGCCGCCCGAGGGCGCCAGCGACCGCGTCTACCACTCGACGCCGTATCCGCCCGACAAGATGATCCTGTTCCACAACGAGAGCTCGCACCTGCCCACGTGGCCGACGCGACAGTTCTTCTTCTGCGTCATCCCGTCGCAGGAGGGCGGCACGACGCCGCTGCTCGACTGCCGCCGCGTCTACGAGGCGCTCGACCCGGAGGTGCGCGCCGAGTTCGAGCAGAAGCGGCTGATGTACGTGCGCAACTTCTCCGAGGGCATCGACGTGCCGTGGCAGGACTTCTTCAAGACCGACGACCGAGCCGAGGTGGAGCGGGTCTGCACGGAAGGCGGGATGGAGTGCGAGTGGACCGCGAGCGGCGGGCTGCGCATCAAGCAGATCTCGCCGGCGGTCGTCACGCACCCGCGCACCGGCGAGCGCGTCTTCTTCAACCAGGTGCAGCTGCACCACGTCTACTGCCTGGATCCGGAGACGCGGGCTTCGCTGCTGCAGCTGTTCGGCGAGGAGGAGCTGCCGCGCAACGTGTACTTCGGCGACGGCTCGCCGATCCCGGACGAGACGATGGAGTACATCGGCAACCTGTACGAGGAGCTGTGCGTCGATCCCGCGTGGCAGCAGGGCGACCTGATCGCCGTCGACAACATGCTCGTCGCGCACGCGCGCAGGCCGTTCTCCGGCGAGCGCAAGATCATCGTCGCGATGGGCGCGATGTGGGGCGTCGACAAGCTCGCCGAGCCGGCCGCAGCCTGATGGCGCCGCTCTCCGGACCTCGTGTCGCGGGCCCGATCCCGGGCCCGCGATCCCGCGAGCTGCTCGAGCGTCAGGAGCAGCGGGAGTCGAATGCGCGCACGTATCCGCGTCGCCTGCCGATCGCGATCGCGAGGGCGGAGGGACCGTTCATCGAGGACCTCGACGGCAACGTCTTCCTCGACTTCCTCACGGGCGCCGGCGTGCTCGCGCTCGGTCACAACCATCCCGAGGTGGTCGAGGCCGTGCGCCGCCAGCTCGACGTTCTCTGCCACGGGCTCGACTTCCCGACCGAGGCCAAGGACGAGTTCGTCTCGGTGCAGCTCGAGCTGCTGCCGACCGAGTTCCGCGAGCGCGCGAAGGTGCTCTTCTGCGGACCTGCCGGGGCGAACGCGGTCGACGCGGCGCTGAAGCTCTGCAAGACGGCCACGGGCCGCTCGGAGGTGATCGCCTTCCAGGGGGCATTCCACGGCAGCACCCACAGCGCGATGGCGGTGACGGGGATGGTGTCGCAGAAGGAGCCCGTGCAGAACTTCATGCACGGCGTCCACTTCTTCCCCTACCCCAACGCGTACCGGAGCGCGGTCTCGCCGGAAGGCGGACCGGACTGGGAGGCGTGCCTGCACTACTTCCGCAGCGCGCTCGAGGATCCGCTCGGCGGCATCACCCGGCCCGCGGCGGTGATCATGGAGATGGTCCAGGCGGAGGGCGGCGTCGTGCCCGCGCCGACCGGGTTCGTCCGCGGCGTCCGCGAGGTCACCGCGGAGCTGGGAATCCCGCTGATCGTGGACGAGATCCAGACGGGCTGCGGCCGGACCGGGACGTGGTTCGCGTTCGAGCAGCACGGGATCGTTCCGGACGTCGTGCTCGCCTCGAAGGCGATCGGCGGCATCGGCATGCCGGTCGCCGTGATGTTCTACGACGAAAGCCTGGACGTATGGTCGTCGGGAGCGCACACCGGCACGTTCCGCGGCAACCAGCTCGCGTACGTGGCGGGCACCGCCGCCGCGCGGATCATCCAGCGGGACGGGATCCTCGAGCGCGTTCGCGAGCTCGGCGCGCACGCCTTCGACGTGCTGCAGGGAATGCAGCGCGAGAACCCGGCCGTGGGCGACGTCCGCGGCGTCGGGCTGATGCTCGGCGTCGAGATCGTCGAGCCGGGCACGTCGGAGCCGGACGGCGAGGGCGCCCGGCGCGTCCAGCGGGCGGCGCTCGAGAACGGGCTGATCGTCGAGCTCGGCGGCCGGCACGACGCGGTCGTCCGCCTCCTGCCGCCGCTCAACATCGCGCGCGAGACGCTCGACCAGGCGCTGGGGATCCTCGAGCGCGCGTTCAGCGTCGCGCTCGCCGAGCAGCTCGTCGCCTAGCTAGATCGAAGGAGTCCGGCTCGTCAGGCGGCCGGGAGCCGGACCGCATGCGTGCGCACGGCGCGCGCTCCCGACGGCGTCGCGAAGACGGCCTGCAGCACGGCGCTGCCGGCCTTGATCGACTTTCCCACCGGCAGGGTGACGAGACCGAGCCCGGTGGCGCTCTTGACCACCGGACCGCCGATCCGCCGGCCTCGCCGGAGGAGCGTCAGGCTCACCCGAACCGCCTGGTTGACGCGGACGCGCACCGCGATCTGCCGGCCGCGCGACGTGCGCGTGACGCGAGCCTGGAGCAGCGACGCGCTCAGAGGCGGAGGCGCCGCGACGCGCGGGTGCGACTGGAAGAACGCCCAGATGGTCGCCGCCGGATCGAAGCCGGCGACGTCGAGCGGCCAGCCGTGCCCGAGGCCCTGGATCGTGGTCAAGCCGACCTCGGTTCCGGCGGCGCACTGCCAGGTCTGCGTCGTCACCCGACCCTGCGAGCGGGTGGAAGACGCCGCGCCACAGCGGTTCACCGAGCGCCAGTGGGAGATGGTGGCGGGAACGGGCGGAAAGACGGAGTTGCCGTTGAAGGGCACCGCGGTGTCGGCGAGTCCGTGGATCTCGAGCACCGACACGGGCTGCGCCGGCACACACGTCTGCTCGATGAGCGAGGCAGCGACGGATGCGATCGCCGCGATGCGATTGGAGAGATCGCACGCCATCTGATACGACGCCACGCCGCCGCGCGACGTGCCGGTGGCGAAGACGCGCTGCGGATCGATGTTCTGCTGCGCCTCGACGGTGTCGAGCATCGTCGAGAGCTCGGCCGCACGCTGCTTCCACGAAGCGGACCACGGGACGCCGTGGATCTCGGGCAACGTCGGATACATGACGACGTACCCCGCCTTGCCGGCTTCCGCGGCGATCGCCTTGCCGTCGACGAACGCCTGCCCTGCGAACGAGATCACGAGCGGGACCGGCTTGCTGCTCGAAAGGCCCGGCGGCCGGTAGACGGTGTAGCTCGGGCTGTCGGCGGACGCGCCGCCGCTCCAGACGACCGTCGCCGCCACGGCGGCCAGCAGGACAGCGACGCCCAGACCCGCCAGCAACCGGATCCGAACTCCACCGGCCGTCGCCCCCGCGACCCTCATGCCCGCTCGACGCTCCACGAGCTGTCGACGTACACCGGCGACAACCGTACCACCGCCCGCGGAGCCCGGTCGAGCTCGGGACCGTAGACGTCGAACTGGGCGAGCGGCTGCCAGCCCAGCAGCTCCTCCCCGTCGGTCCACTTGTCGTAGATCCCGACCCAGAGCGAGAAGCGGCCGCGCGGGAGCGGCGTGCGCGGGAGCACGCAGCTGACCCTCGTCCGCCCCGCGCCGATCGGGGTCTCGCGACCCGGATTGACGACGAAGATCGGGTTCGCCGTCCCCTCGCTCACGCCGACGTAGATCCAGCCGCGATAGTCGCTGTCGCTCTCGAGCTCGAGCTCGATCCGCAGGCCCTCGTCGGTGCGCACGAGACCGTCGCCCACGGGCAGCGCCGAGACGCTCCGCACCGCGACTCGACCCGCCACCGCGAGCTGCTGCTCAGCCCGTGACTCGACCGCCTGGCGATAGCGGGAGAGCACCTCGCGGACGGGGCCGGTGTTGACGACTTCCCCGTTGTGGAGCCACACGCCGTCGCTGCAGGTCGCCTCGACGGCGGCGAGGTCGTGCGAGACGAAGACGAGCGTCGTCCCCTGGGAGAGCACGTACCGCATCCGGTCGAGACAGCGCTGCTGGAACGTCGCGTCGCCCACGGCGAGAACCTCGTCGACGAGCAGCACGTCGGGCTCGAGGAACGCGGCGACCGCGAATCCGAGCCGCGTCAGCATGCCCGCGGAGTAGTACTTCGCCTGCCGGTCGATCGCGTCCTCGAGCTCGGCGAAGGCGACCATCTCGTCGAACCGCTTCGCCACCTCCCTCCGGGGCAGGCCCATCAGCGAGCCGGTGACGAGGATGTTCTCGCGTCCGGTCAGGTTCGGATGGATCCCCGCGCTGATCGCGAGGAGCGCCCCGACGCGCCCGTTGACCTCGACGTTGCCCGCGGTCGGGTACATCACCCGCGTCAGGATCTTGAGCAGGGTCGTCTTCCCGGAGCCGTTGGCGCCGATCAGGCCGACCGACGACCCCGGCTGCAGATCGAGCTCGACGTCGCGGAGCGCCCAGCGCCACCCGCGTCCCGACGCGCGCCCCTTCACGCGATCCGTGACCCGCTGCAGCTGATCCTGAACCTGCGCGCGCCGACGGTCCGCGCGGAAACGCTTCCAGATCTCCTCCGCCCGGATCGTCCCCTCAGGCGATGTCTGCAATGCCCGTCTCCAGCTTCTTGAAGACCGCGAACCCGGCGACCAGCACGACGACCGAGCTGGCGGCGCCGATGAGCAACTGCGTCCAGTTGGGAGCGAGCCCCATCAGCACCGTCCGCCGGAAGCCGTCGATCACCGGCGCCAGCGGGTTCACCGCGGCGTAGACGTCCTGCGCCGTGGCCGACTTCGCGATCGTGTGGCTGCCGTACGCGACGGGCGTCGCAAAGAGACCGATCTGGAGCGCGAGCGGCAGCGCGTAGCGGAGATCGCGGAGGTAGACGAGGACCGACGAGGCGAGAAGCGTGATGCCGGCCGCGAAGAAGAGCTCGACGAGCACGAGGAGCGGCACGTAGACCGTCTCCAGCTTGGGCGCGTAGCCGGTGGCCGGGAACAGCACGATCAGCACCGCGAGCGACATGACGGTGTCGAAGGCAGCGACCGCCATCGCCGCGAGCGGGAAATGCTCGCGGGGGCAGTAGACCTTGTTCACGAGCGCGAGGTTGTTGACGAGGCTCATGCCGCCCACCGAGACGCAGTTGTTGAAGAACGTCCACGGGATCAGGCCGAGGTACGCGAAGAGGACGTACGGCGCGCCGCCCGTGTCGATCTTGGCGAACCGCGTGAAGACGAGCGTGAAGACGAGCATGAACGCGAGCGGCGTCACGAGCGCCCACGCGAAGCCGAGCAGCGCCTGCTTGTACCGGGAGCGGATGTCGCGCTCGGCGAGCGAGATGACGATCTCGCGATAGCGCCACAGCTCTTCGAGCGCGGAGACCGGGTCGATCCGTCGCCGGAACATGCTCTCCGGCCGCGGCCCCTCCTTCGCGGGAGAGGCCGTCGGCGACCGCTGAGCGGTCTGCGCGAACGCGACCGCCTCCGACGAGGTCGTCTCGCTCATACGGCGACCTGTACCGCCGGTGGACCCGGAGCGACGCGGTCGGCGATCAGCGAGCGGAAGCGCTCGTGGACGGCGACGGCTGCGGCACGGAGTTCTGAGGCAGCGACGACGCAGGTGATGCGGCTGTCGCCGCGCGTGACGCGCCTGGCCGTGATGCCTGCGAGCGAGAGTGCGTCGACCATCGCGGATTCAGCCCCTCGGGACGTGCGCACGCCGGAGCCGACGAGCGAGACCCTGCCGACCTCGACGTCGGACCTCGGTCCGTCCGGATTCGAAGCCTCGACTGCGACGCCGGCGACCTCGGCACCGTACAGGAGCGGGTCGCTGCGTGGACCGACCCAGGTGCCGGCCGAGCCGTGCGGAGGCCTGACGACGATGGCCTGGTGACGATCCTGCGCGAGGTCCAACGCGTCTCGCGCGATCCCCGCCCCGCCCGAGCCGGTCAGCTCGAGGAGCTCCTCGTAGCTGATCCTCGAGAGCTCCAGGGCGTCGGGGACGAGGCTCGGGTCCGCGCTGTAGATCCTCCCCTCGTCGAGGACGATCTCACAGCGGGCGTCGAGCGCGGAGGCGAGGGCGACCGCGGTGACGTCGGACCCGCCCGGGCCGAGCGTCGTCACCTCGCGGGCCATCGAGACGCCCTGCCCGCCTGCGACCAGCACGATCTTCCCGCCGGCCAGCGCCCGGACGAGCCGCTGCGGGCGCACGCCGAGGATGCCGGCGCCGCCGTGAGCGGCGTCCGTGACGATCCCTGCCTGCGCGCCGGTGAAGGAGACCGCATCGCCGCCCTCGTCGCAGACGGCCATCGCGCAGAGCGCGGCGGCGATGCGCTCGCCGGCCGAGAGGAGGAGGTCGTACTCCCTCGGGGTCGGTCGAGGCGTCACCTCGAGGGCGAGCCGGACGAGCTTCTCTCGGGTGGCCGGCGCCGCCGAGACGACTGCGACCACCCGCTCACCGGCCAGCCGCGCGGCAACGAGCTGTCGGGCGAGAGAGCGGATCGACTCGGCGCAGGAGACCGCGGCGCCACCGAACCTCACGACCACGGTCGCAGCCGGGGTCCCGAGGGCGAGCTCCGACTCGCTCCCGACGCTGAGGTTCGTCGCCGCCACGTCCCCAGTCTAGGACCCTCGCCGCCGCGTGCCGGCCGCGCGCCGAGGTGCTAGCCCGGGACTGTTCCAACGGCTAGCCCGGTGCCGGTCGTTCCGACGATCGGCGCTTCTCAGGCGGCCGGAGGATGCTGACGCCTGCGAGCCTCGACGCGCACCTCCGGCATCCGCACGACGTTCTCGAGGTGCGGCAGGCTGGTGATCCGTCGCAACACGCGGCTCGCGAGCGGGATCAGCCCGGCCGCGACCGCGCACCAGCAGAGGAGGGCGACACCGACCCACGTGAGCGCCGTCACGGCTGCCTCCCCGTCGAAGCCGGCAGCGGCCGGCCTCTTTGCTCGCGTTGCACTTCGGTCATCGTGACGCCTTGATCGGTCGGCGAGCTCCACGGCTTGAGAGCGCAGGACCACCCGATGGAGTGTCGAGAGCCGATCGGGCACTCAGCGGCCGGACACGAGCGCTGCTCGCGGCCGTCTGCCCGCGCGTGCGAGCAGAGCGTCGTCGATCTCCGAGCGCAGCTCGTCGATCAGGCGCGGATCGGGCCGGACGTCGGCGGCGTGTCCCTCGGTGACGCCCCGGACCGCGTCGGGCAGGCGCTCGAGGTCCTCCACGCACGTGACGAGCCCCGCTGCCGCCAGCTTGCGGCCGAAGCTCAGCTGATGATCGTCGACCGTCTCGCCGAAGCGCTGCAGCCTCGGGACCACCACCGGGCACTTGTCGACCGACAGCGCACTGATGACGCTGCCTGCGCCCGCGTGGGTGACGACGACCGCCGCCTCCCGCATGAGCCCGTGGAGCTCCGCGAAGGGAAGGAAGTCGACGACACGTGCGCCCGGCAGCGAGATCGTCGCCGAGCCGCGCTGGACGACGAGCTCGTCGATCTCCACGAGCGCGCCGACCGCCGCGAGCATGCGGGCGAACGGGATCTCGTGCGTACCGACGGTGACGAAGATCACGGCGAGCCCACGACGTTGCCGACGTACCGGGCGCGCCTGACGGCAGGAGCGAGCTCGGGCCACTGCACGTAGACGCGATGGACGACCGGCGCGATCAGGCGGAGGCTGAGGGACGGCTCCTCGCTGCGGGTGAGGCTCTCGACGTAGACGATCCGAGCGCCGAGCAACCGTCCGAGCCAGGCAAACGGAACGACGACTCCGGCTCCGGTCGAGATCACGAGCGCAGGCCTGAGCCGCGGCAGCAGCCTCAGCGCGAGGCCCAGGTTGCGCAGCGCGTTCATCGCGCTCCGATTGGTGGGCCCGTACGCCGTGACGACGGTCTCTCCGTCGAGCAGGGAGCGTGAGTCGCTCTTGTCGAACGTCACCCAGACGGCCGTTCTCCCCTCCCACGCCGCGCGCAGCATCGTCAGCTGCAGCAGGTGCCCGCCCGTCGAGCACACGAGCAGGACGTCCACCGGCCCGGCCGGGAGGCTCCCCTGCTTCGCCGAGCGTCTCCGAAGCATCGCCAGACCGTAGACCACGATCGGCGCCCCGGATATGGTCCCTCGGGCCACGGCCGCCATCGCTAGCCCATCGACTAGGTACGCCGACCCAAACTGCCCCAACGACCCGTGGCAGGCAAAAGGGGTCGAGCCTACGATCCGCACGGCCGAGCGCCGAAGAGCAGGCTAGCGTCCGCTAGGAATCAGGAGCCCGATGGATCTCAACCTGTATCTCCGCGTCATCTGGCGTTTCCGCGTTCTCGTCGTGCTGGGCGTGCTGCTCGCGGTCGCGCTCGCCGGTCTGACGATGTTCAAGGTGAGCTCCAAGGGGCTCCACTACCGCCAGCACGAGACGTGGGCATCTCAGGCCGTGTTGCTGATCACGCAGTCCGGCTTTCCGCAGGGTCGCAGCGTCTACCCGTCGGCGGTGACCAAGGACGGCGTCGTCCAGCCCTCGACCTCGTTCGCCGACCCGTCGCACTTCGCCGACCTCGCGGCGTTCTACGCGAAGCTGGCCGGCAGCGACGCGGTGATCCAGTTGATGGAGCAGCAGTCGCACCCCGCAGGCGTGATCGGCGCGGCCCCCGTGACGATCGGCTCCGGGTCGAAGACGTCGCCGCTGCCGTTGCTCGCGATCACGGGTGAGGCCGCCCATCCGAGGGCGGCGCGCAAGACCGCTGCCGCGGGCGCCAAGGCGTTCATCACGTATCTGACCCGCCAGCAGAACGCGGCGGGCATCCCGCCGAAGCAGCGTGTCCTAGTTCAGGTGATGAACCAGCCGTCGCAGGCGTCGCTCGTCCAGGGCAGGAAGAAGACGATCCCGATCGTCGTGTTCCTCACGGTGCTGATCGCGACGCTGGGCCTCGCGTTCATCCTCGAGAACCTGCGACCGCGCGTGCGCGCGATCGAGACGACGGCGCTCGAGCGGCCGCCGGAGTCGGGCCTCACCACCAGCCAGAGTGCTTAGCGCACACCCGCCCGGCGCTCGCCTGCACGCGGTGCAGGGCGGATCGCGGCGCGGACCGATCGCGGCGAGCGCGATCGTCATCGGCGCGGTCGGGCTGCTCGCGGCCACGGTCGCGACAGGCGGCCACGTCCGGCTGTTCGCGCCGATCACGCTGCTGGCGGTCGTGCTCGTCGTCGGCTCGAAGCGCCTTCTCGCCTGGCACTCCCTCGCGGCGGCGATCGTGCTCGTGGTCCTCTTCGTGCCGATCAAGCGGTACGAGCTGCCGTCGAGCCTGCCCTTCCACCTCGAGCCGTACCGTGTCGTCGTCGCGCTCGTGGCGGTCGCCTGGCTGACGTCGCTGCTGATCGACCCCCGCGTGCGCTTCCGGCGCACGCCGATCGACACACCCCTGCTCCTCTTCCTGTTCGCGATCCTCGGCTCGCTGCTCGCCAACGAGAGTCGCGTCAGCAGCCTCGAGACCGAGGTGGTGAAGCGGATCGCGTTCTTCGTCAGCTTCTTCGTCGTCTTCTACTTCATGGCGAGCGTCCTGAAGCGGCGGGAGCAGATCGACTTCATCGTCAACGTGCTCGTGTGGGGCGGCGCAGTGGTCGCCTTCTTCGCCCTGGTCGAGTCGAGAACCGGCTACAACGTCTTCAACCACCTCTCGTCGTGGATCCCGGGGCTCCGGGTGGGCGAGGTGCCGAAGACCGCGGTGCGCGGTGCACGACTGCGCGTCTATGCGTCGGCGCAGCATCCGATCGCGCTGGGAGCGGCACTCGTCATGCTCATCCCGCTGTCCGTCTACCGCGGCCGACGAACCGGCAGCCGCCTCTATTGGGTGGCGACCACGCTACTGCTGCTGGGCGCTCTCGCCACGGTCTCGCGGACGGCCGTCGTGATGCTGCTCGTGATCGCGTTCGTGTATCTCTGGCTTCGCCCGATCGAGACCCGCCGGCTCTGGCCGCTGATCGTGCCGCTGCTCATCGCCGTGCATTTCGCGATCCCGGGAACCCTCGGCTCGCTCAAGCAGGCGTTCCTGCCGAAGGGCGGGCTGATCGCGCAGCAGACGAACCAGAACATCGGCAGCGGCAGGCTCGCCACGCTCGGGCCGGCGCTGCACGCGGAGTTCGCGCCGCATCCGCTCCTCGGCGAAGGCTTCGGCACGCGCGTGACGCAACCCGACGAGGTCGTCAAGGTTCCGAACGCGCCGATCCTCGACGACCAATGGCTGGGAACGCTGCTCGAGACCGGCGTGATCGGCACCGCGCTGCTCGCGTGGCTGATCCTCCGCTTCGTCCGACGGGCGGGTCGAGCCGCGAAGGAGGATCCGTCGTCCCGAGGCTGGCTCCTGACCGCGACGACCGCGGGCGTGCTCGCGTACGCAGTCGGAATGTTCACCTACGACGCGTTTGCGTTCATCCAGGTCACGTTCTTCTTCTTCTTCTTCCTCGGCCTCGGTGCCGCCACGCTGCAGCTCCGCGCGGACGAGCCGAGCCGCCTCGACGCGGCAAGCCGCGCGTGAACGCGCCTCCTCGGCCCTTGCAGTCCGAGGGGCCGAGCCCGGACGCCGCCGGAGCGCTTGCCGTCTCGGTCGTCGTCGCCGTCAGGAACGGCGCGCACCAGCTGCCGGGACTGCTCGAGGCTCTGAGCCGCCAGACGCTGCCGCGCGAACAGTTCGAGGTTCTCGTCGTCGACGACGGCTCGACCGACGACACGGAGCGCGTCGCACGGGAGAGCGGCCTCGCGCGCGTGATCCGCTGCGGGCAACCGGTGGGGAAGCCGCGAGCGGTCAACATGGGAATCCGCGCGGCGGCCGCGGAGGTGATCGCGCTGACCGACGCCGATACCGTGCCGGACGGGGACTGGCTCGAGCTCGGCCTCCGGCGGATGCGCGACGAAGAGGTCGACATCCTCGGAGGGGGCATCACGGTCACGCTCGGCGACCGCCCCTCGGTGGCCGCGCTGGTCGACGCGATGAACTGGCTGGATCAGCGACGCTGCTGCGAGCAGCAGCGCTTCCCCGTCGGCGCGAACACGTGGGCAAGACGGGCGACGTTCGAGCGCCACGGCCTCTTCGACGAGGAGATTCCCTACTACCACAACGACGCGGAATGGGGGAAGCGCGCCACGGGGGCCGGCGCCGTCCTCGTGTACGCGCCGGAGGTGCACGTCTCGCACCCGCCGCGCACCGAGCTCCGCCAGGTGGCGGAGAAGGCATACCGGCTGGGCGCGGGCCTGGCGCCGCACCGCCGGCCGCCGTTCACGACCATCGGCGGGCTCCCGCCGCTCTTCCTGAGCCCGAGGGCGTATCTACCGCCCCGCCGGATCAACCTCGGCCGCCTGGCCGAGCTCGGGCAGCCGCTGAGCCGCGCGTCGAAGGTGCGCATCTACCTGGCGCAGTGGCTGTTCGTGATGCTGCCGATGCTCGTGGGCGACCTCTCGGGCGAGCTCGACTACGCACGCAGGCGCGAGCGGCGGCCACGCTCCACGCCTGTTCGTCCCGCCGAGCGCTAGCTCGAAAGTCCCTCCGGCAGCGGGTAGCCGAACTCCCGGATCCCGTCGCTGCAGCACGCGGAGGCGGCGGCCAGGACGTCCGGGGGCAGCTCGGTCCGCCACAGGTACACGCGCTCACGGTCGATCGCCTCCGAGACGCCTGCTTTCCACGGCTCGCCCTCGCTCGCGATGGCAGCGCCGGTGCGGCGGGTGTCGAGCATCGACGGCTCGTAGGGCTCGTCGATGAAGGCGCACAACCGTCGCAGCTCGTGCTCGGGCGCCTGGAGCAGATCCTCGAGCCGGAGGGTCGTGGCACGGGAGTCGTTCCGGAAGAAGTCGCGGCTTGCGGCGTGCCACTCGTTCCAGAGCCTGCAGTTGTCGAGGACGGAGTCGCTCGCCCAGGGAAGCTGCCGCAACGAGCTCGCCGTGTCGCGAGGGTCGCGCACGATCCTGACGATGGGAGCCGTCGGCCACTCGGCGCGGATCGCGTCGAGGTGGAGCAGGTGATTCGGCGTCTTCTCCGCCCACCGGGCCTTGCCTGCGCGCCTCGCGTAGCTGAGCGTCAGCGACTCCAGCATGGCGGTGACGCTCGGCTTCCGCCGCAGCAGGAACCAGCCGATCTGTCGCCGGTCGAGGCCGAAGAGGCGAACGACGTTCTGCTTCGCCAGCGTCAACGAGGAGATGACGCGGACCGCACGGTGCGGCCACAACCGGTCCGTGACGGCGGCGTGGATCTGGTCCGGCGTGAGCTTGTGGAAGAACTGCGTCTCCGGCCCGCACCCGATCTGGCTGTGAGCGCCGACCATGGCCGCGAGGAGCGTCGTTCCGGATCGCGGCACGCCGACGATGAAGATCGGGGGCCGGTCGTTCGGCATCCTTCGGTGTGCGCTACGCCGCCGGGTCCGGCGCCGCGCCGTCGACGGGGCGAATCCTCGGAGCGTCGCGGCGCCGCCGCGCCCGGGAGAACTGCCGCAGGAGCAGCATCAGGTCCGCACCGACCCGCGGGAACAGGATCCGCAACGCGCCGACGTAGACCGGCGCCGCGACGACCAGCGCGAGCGCGACGGCGACCAGTCCAGGAATCCGGCCGTGCCCGACACGGACCACCGCCTCGGCGGCGCCCATCGAGACGGCCGTCGCGACCGCGGCGGGAAGGAGGTCGCGCCAGAGCTGCAAGGCGGAGATCCGCGTGTGGCGCCGGACCACGAACTGGAGGATCGCGGCCTTCACGACCCCGTAGGCGGCGGCCGCCCAGGCGACGGCGATGATGCCACGGTGTGAGATCGCCAGCACGAGCACGCCGTACATGAGCACCTCGCTCGCGTTCCACCAGACGAGCGTGCGCGCCCGTCCCGCCGCGATCATCAGCGGCCCGGTGCCGGTCAGCAGGGCGGCGATCACTCCGACGATCGCGAGGATGCGGGCCGGCTCCACGACGGGCGTCCAGCTCTTCCCGAAGAGGGCGGGCACCACGGTCGGCGCGACGACGACGAAGAATCCGAGGCACGGCACGATCGTCGCGGCGTGCACCTGCGTGATCTTTGCCCGAAGCCGCCGCATCTCGTCCGCGTCCGCGGCACGCGCGTAGAGCGGGAGCGCGAGCTGAAGCAGCACTCGGCTGACCTTCCCCTGGTACGTGACCCCGAACTGGTAGGCACGCCAGTAGATGCCGACCTGGGCAGCCGGCAGGCGTGCCGCGAGGATCGCGTAGTCGATGTTGCGATAGGCCGTGAAGAAGAGCGACGAGAGCGAGATCGCCGATCCCGTCGAGCTGATCCGCTTCGCCGACCCGCGATTCCAGCCGAGACGTGGCATGCGCACGCGCGTCAGATAGAGGAGCGCCGTCACGGCCGCGAGCGCCACCTGCCCGAGCACCACGGATCGCGCACCGAATCCCGCCACCGCCAGCACGATGGACACGGCGGTCGAACCGACCATCGAGGCGACCGCCACGACGCTGATCAACCGGAAGTCGAGCCGCCGTTCGAGCAGCGCCTGGGGCACGGCTGCGAGCCCGGCCAACAGCCAGACGGGCGAGGAGAGACGGAAGAGCGACGAGATCGCGTGGCCGAAGATCGGCGTCACCAGCACCGGTGCGAGCAGGAAGCTGAGCACCGTCAACGCGAGCCCCGAGCCGATGCTCAGCGACCACGCCGTCCGCAGGTCCTCTCGCGTCACGTCGCGCATCTGCACGAGCGGCGTCGCCACGCCCTGCACGGTCAGCGCCGTCGCGATCGCGACGATTGCCGTCGGCAGGGCGGCTTCGCCGAACGCGGCAGGGGGAAGCAGCCGCGCGAGGACGACCGACGACGCGAGCATCATCGCCTCGGAGGACACCCTGGCAGCGCCGAACCAGCGCACGCCGCGCAGCGTCGCGCTCCTCAGGTCGACGGCAGCAGCCGGCGCTTCCTCCGCCTCGATCATCGGCCCCCCGCCCATATACCGACGATAGACGGGCGAAAGCCTCTCCGAACCCCGAACTCCGACGAGCTAGCCCTTGGTTTAGGGGTTTCTGGACAAGGCGCGATTCCCTACCGGAGGCGCCGGCCTAGAACGAGTATCCGAAGAGCTCGATGTCTTCGCGATAGACGTCCTCGACGATCCTGCGGGTGGCGGCCGTGTAGTGATCGCGATAGTCCGATCGCGCGGCCGGAGCGGGCGTCTTGTTGTGATGCGGCAACCCGACGCCGGAGGACAGGCCGAGTCGTTCGCGGACGTACGCGAAGTCGCGATCGAGGTTCTCGTACGACCCGACGAAGTTCACCGCCACCGTGCGGGAGAACGGCAGGCAGAGGAACCTGTGCTGCGGCAGGAAATGGAGCGACGTCTCGACAGTGTCGCGGGAAACCCACCGCGACACGAACTCCTCGAAGTCCCCGTACCGCGTCAGGTTCTCTTCCGCCCAGGCGCGGTCGGATCTGTTCATGCCTCCCTGCGCGAGAAATGTGTAGGCGGACAGGAGACGGTCCCAGGGATTCCTGACGAACGCGAACTTGAAGTAGCCGTCGAACTCGTCTTTCGAGAACACGATGCGGTAGAGCGCGATCGTCAGATGTCCGCCGGCGAGGTTGCCGAAGAGGCTCCGGCAGATCGAGACGCCGGCCACCTTGGGGACGTGGACGAAGATGCACTTCAGCTCGTCGAACTGCGCCAGCGAGTATCCCTCGGGTGTCTCGGTGTGCCGAAGCTCCTGGAACCGGCGGAATCGTCGACGGTTGACGAGCGCGCTGGCCCGCCGGCGGGCATCGTGCGGCAGCCGGTTGATGAGCCGCGAACCGAGCGGGTCCGCGTCGACCTTGTGCTGAGATCGTTGTGCCTGCCCCGCCTGCATGGTCGCCTGCCCGCCCCCGGGCTCAGGGTCGTCGGAAGGCCAGGCGGCGCAAGGCGCGCCGCTGCTCGGCTCGTAACTGGCGGACGACGTCGGCGTCGTCGTGCCGCGGCGCCCGGCGCACCCAGCAGCGGAGGTAGCCGTAGGCCATCGCCACGGCGGTGACGTCACGGCGCATGTGGAGGAGCGACCGGAGAGCGAGGTACGTCGGGCGGTACCCCATGTAGAACGCCGCCTCGCCCTGCCCGGCCCACGTCCGCCGGCGACCGTCGCGGGAGCCGAGCTTCCGATGGTGGCGGAACGCGAGCCCTTCGATGCTGCGTGTCTGCCAGCCGAGCGTGCGCGCCTTGATCTCGTCGATGCCGTCCCATCCGAGCCGCTCGACCAGCGGCGTCACCGCGCAGAAGCACTCCCAGCGGTAGGCGCGGACGGCGCCGCGAACGTGGCCCGCGGAGACCCGCTGCGGGGTCCAGCGGCCCTTCTCCAGCTCCAGGCAGACGCCGCCGGCGATGCCGAGCCTCGGCTCGGCGGCGAACACCTCCAGCAGCCGCTCGAAGTAATCCGGGTCGAGCGACACGTCTGCGTCCAGCTTGAGGACGAGGTCCGAAGGCGCCTCGAGCGCGGCGATGCCGGCGTTGAACGCGATCACGTCCCTGCCGACGCCGCGGCCCTCGGCGAGCGCGCCGCCGACGGACTCGCTGCCCGGGGACGAGAGCGCGTGAATCCAGGGATGCTCGGCCGCCAGCGACGCAGCGAGCTCGCGGGTGCCGTCCACCGAGCCGTCGTCGACCACGACCCACGCGTCGGGGAGAACCGTCTGTGCGAGGAGCGAAGCGGCGAGCCGCTCGAGGTTCTCCCGCTCGTCGCGCGCCGGCGTGACGAGCGCGTATCCGCGTGGCGACCGCGAGGTGCTCATGGGTCGAGTGGGCGCAGGACCGCCCCTGCCGCGCCGAGGTGGCCGCGGCGGACGGCGCGTGCGCCCGCCCCGAGCGATGCAAGCGCCCGCGAGAGAGAGCCGAGCGCGATGCCGACACGGACGGCGACCGCGCCGCGCGAGCCCAGATGCTTCTCGGCGTAGAGACGGCGGCTGCGCGCCAGCGTCGGCAGCAGCGAGGCACGCGGCGCCGACCGCCCACCGAGGTGGCGCACGACCGACTCGGGCGTGTAGACGACCCGCTGCCCCGCGTTCCACGCGCGGCGGCAGAGGTCGGTGTCCTCGCAATACATGAAGAAGCGTTCGTCGAACCCGTCGAGCTCCTCGAGCAAGGAGCGACGGACGAGCAGGCATGCGCCGGACGCCCACTCCACCGCGTGCGGTGCTGCGTACGCGTCCGGCTCGCGGACGAGCTCGTCCACCCACGGCCGGTGCGGAAAGAGGCGGTGTAAGGAGAGTGCCTGCGCATAGGTCGACGCGATCCGCGGGAACCGCCGCAGGGACGGGTGCAGCGTGCCGTCCTCGCCGACGATCCGCGGCGCGACGATGCCGACGTCCGGCTGCTCGCTGAGGACGTCGAGCAGCGCGAGCACGTCTCGCCGCGACGCCTCCGCGTCGGGGTTGAGGAACAGCACCGCCGGCGCGCTCCCGGTACGCCAGCCGGCGTTGCAGCCCGCTCCGAAGCCGCGGTTCTCTCCGAGCGGGACGACCCGGACCGGCAGATCGCGGACCGCCTCGAGCGTACCGTCCGACGACGCATTGTCGACGACCACGACGGCGAGCTCGGGCGCGCCGACGAGCGGCCGGACGCAGGCGCGGGCCGTCGAGGCGTTCTCGTAGGTCACGACCACCACGTCGACGCTCGGCTCGGGCTCGATCACGGGCACCGACCGAGCGTAATACGGCCTGTGGCCCGTGGCGCGGCTTCCGCCCGCGAGCGGGGCCAAACCACCTGATCGGCCAGGGAAAACCGGCCGGTTCCGCGCCGAGTCTGGCCTCGACATCCCCCGCGACTGGCTTATGCTCGGAAAGCCGTGTCCGAGTTGGACCGGCGTAGAGGAGCATCCATCCGCACTCCGGGGGAGGACGTGACAGGACGGCACGCGTGTTCGGGGCAGCCGCGTCTCGGTTGCGCCCGATGACGAGCGTCACCGAGATCTGGCAGGACGCTCCTGCCCTCGCGAGCGACGCGCCCTATCCGGACATGGCCGCGCACGGGCGCGGCTGGCTCATCCGGCGGGCGCTCTTCTGCGCGGACATCCTCGGGCTCCTCGCGGGCGCGATCTGCGCGGAGTTGATCTTCGGCAACAGCCGCGTCAGCCACGGCGTCCGCGACCACTACGCCATGGGCGTGGAGCTGCTGCTGTTCGTGCTCACGCTGCCCATCTGGCTGCTCATGGCGAAGCTCTACGGGCTCTACGACCGCGACGAGGAACGCACCGACCATTCGACCGTCGACGAGCTGGCGACCGTCTTCCACCTGGTGTCGATCGGGACCTGGGTCGTGTACATCGGAGCGCGCCTCAGCCACGTCGCGGAGCCGCAGCTCCCCAAGACGGTGACGTTCTGGGGACTGGCCATCGTCTTCGTCACCGCAGCACGGGCCGGCGCGCGCGCGCTCACGAGGCGGAAGCCCGCCTACGTCCAGAACACGATCATCATCGGCGCCGGCGACGTCGGCCAGCTGATCGGCCGTAAGCTGCTGCAGCACCCCGAGTACGGAATCCGCGTCCTCGGGTTCATCGACTCGCAGCCCCGGCAGCGCCGCTCCGACATCGGCGATCTGGCATTGCTCGGCCGGCTCGAGGAGCTGCCTCGGATCGTCGACGAGATGCGAGTTCAGCGGGCGATCGTCGCCTTCTCGAACGAGTCGTACGACGACCTCCTGCATCACACGCGCCGGCTCCGGAACCAGGGCGTCCAGGTCGACCTCGTGCCGCGGCTCTTCGAGGCGGTCGGCCCGCGGGTCGAGCTGCACACGGTCGAGGGCCTGCCGCTGATCGGCCTGCCCCCCGTCAAGCCCGCCCGCACCTCGCTCGCGATCAAGCGGACGATCGACGTCGTGCTCGCGTCGCTCATGCTGACAGTGTTCGCGCCCGTCTTCGCGTACATCGCGCTGCGCATCCGGCACGACTCGTCCGGCCCCATCTTCTTCCGGCAGACGCGGCTCGGCCTGAACATGCGCGAGTTCACGCTCCTGAAGTTCCGGACGATGTACGCCGAGACGGATCCCGACGAGCACCGGCGCCTGGTGGCACGGACGATGTCGGCGGCGACGCCGGTCGGCGGGAACGGCATGTACAAGCTCGAGCAGGTCGACTCCATCACGTCGGTCGGCCGCTGGCTGCGGCGCTCGAGCCTCGACGAGCTTCCGCAGCTCCTGAACGTCCTGCGGGGCGACATGTCGCTCGTCGGCCCGCGGCCCTGCATCCCCTACGAGACCAAGCACTTCGCCGCCCACCACTTCGATCGCTTCCTCGTCCCCCAGGGGATGACCGGCCTCTGGCAGGTCACGGCCCGCTCGCGCTCGACCTTCGGCGAAGCCCTCGACATGGACGTGGCGTACGCGCGGAACTGGTCGCTGCGGCTGGACCTGCGCCTCCTTCTGCGGACGCCGCTCGCCGTGCTCCTCCAGCGGGGCGCGATCTGAGGCACGGGTAGTGCGCGGCCGGCGTCGCGCGAGCGCCCGAACGTTCTTGGGCACGCAGGCTCTCGCCGCCTACCGGCTGTGGACGCGAGGGCGGGACAAGGCGTTCTCCGTCGCGGTCGCGGGAGGGTTCTCCGCGTTCGGGCCTCGCTCCGTGGTGCAGCTGCCGTTGCGGACCGCGGGGGCGCGCCGGATCGCGATCGGCGCGGACGTCTTCGTCGGGGCCGGCTCCTGGCTACAGGTGATCGGGCCGGAGCACGAGCCGGAGCCGGCGCTCGTGATCGGCGACGGAACCTCGATGTCGGGCAGCTGCGTCCTCTCGGCCATGCAGAGCATCGTCCTCGGCAGGCGCGTCCTGTTCGCTCGAAACGTCTACGTCGCCGACCACATGCACGGCTACGACGATCCCGAGACCGCAGTCGCCGACCAGGCGGTGACGCGGGTCGCGCCGGTGGTGATCGGCGACGGTGCGTGGCTCGGTCAGAACGTCGTCGTCGGGCCGGGCGTGACGATCGGGCGGGGCGCCGTGGTCGGAGCGAACTCGGTCGTCCTGTCGGACGTACCGGACTACTCGGTGGCGGTCGGGGCGCCGGCGCGCGTCGTGCGCACCTTCGCCGCGGCGCCTGCGGGCTGACCCTCAGACGGTGCTGGGGACCGGGTCGTCCAGCAGGCCGCTGTTGTGGGCCCAGAGGGCCGCTTCGGTCCTGTTGGCGACGCCGAGCTTGCGGTAGACGTTGGAGAGGTGGAACTTCACCGTCTGCTCGGTGACCCAGAGCAGCTTCGCGAGCTCGCCGTTCGACTTCCCCTCGGCTGCCAGCTTGAGGATCTCGAGCTCCCGCCGCGTGAGCGGGCTCGACTCGTAGGGCCAGCTGGCCGCGGCCGCGCTCCGGCGCGAGATCGCGACCGGCGTATAGAACACGCAGCCCTCGAGCGCCTGCCGGACCGCAGACGAGACGTCGTCGGGATGCGCACGCCTGAGGATGAACGCCGCGGCGCCGGCCGCGAGCGCCTGCTCGACGTTCCGGTCGTCGGCGCCGAGGAGCACGACCTTCGTGCTCTCGCAGATCCGGTGGCAACGGGCGACGAAGTCGGGGGCGCTGAGCTCGGACGGCGTCGAGTCGACCTCGGCGATGACGAGATCGGGCCGCGAGGAGCGGATCGCCTCGAGCGCCACGTCCAGCGATGTCGCCTTGGCGACGACCACCACGTCCAGCCGCCCGAGAATCCCCTCCAACGCCTCGAGCAGCAACGGATGCCGATCGAACAGTACAGCTCTTTTTGCCCTCATGCCCTCAGCCTCCACCAGCTCGACCCCCCACCAGACTGTACTCGGACCACGCCACAAAGCAAGCCCGAGAGATCCGGTGGTGCGGCGCCCGCCCTCCGGCCGCGCGCGAGTGTAGCCGAGGGCGCGCGGGACGAGCGCCGGAGGTCTCAGGACGCGGCGACGGTCATGCTCGCGTCGACGACCAGTGCGCCGTCGCGCGGACCGCCGATCGCGCGCACGGTCCAGCGATAGCTGCCACCGCGCAGCGTGGTAGAGAGGCTCGGCCGCGAGACCAGCTGGTCGAGCACCACCCGCGGACCGGCCGAGACCCTGATCCGATAGGCGTCCGCGCCGGGCACCGGCGGCCAGGCGAGCCGCGTCGCCCCGCTCGGAACCGGAGCGGGCGCCGCGACGTGCGGGGCGCTGCCCGTGCGTTCGGCGCTCAGGACGCCGAGCATCGCGGCGAAGCCCAGCCCGAACAGCACGAGGCCGACCGCGACCACGAGCGCCCTCGACCGCCAGACGCGGAAACGCCCGCCGTGCTCCTGCTCCGGCTCGGGCAGGGCGACGGGGACGACGACGCGGTCGTCCCTCGCCGGCTCCGGTCGCGACCACACCGGGCCGAGCGGCAGGTGCGCGCGGGCATACGCGGCCAGCTCCGGATCGACGAGGACGAGCTCCGGCGAGACGCAGCGGAGGTCGACCGGGGGGTCGCCCGGGTCGCCGACGAGAGGATCAGCTTCGAGTGCCTGCATCGACCGCTCGCCACCAGTGTGCGTGGAGCGGAGGTCGGACAGGCTCTCGCGGGCTTGGAGTGGTCTTTAGCCCTCCAGGCTGCTGAGGCCGCAGTTCCAGCACACCGGCCTGCCGCTCACGTCCCGGACGGCGTTGGCGAGCGTCACGGCCTCGCCGCACCGCCGGCACGCGATGAACACGAGCGAGGCGGGATCGCGAGACGCCGCCGAGCTTGGCCGCTCCTCGGAATCCGGCGACTCGTCGACGTCGGGGCGCGAGGTCGGGATCTTCACCAGGGCGCGACGGAGGGCGAGGGCGTTGGACGTTTCACGACACGATCTTCCGCCCTCGCGCACGCGCGACTCAATGGTCGAAAGAATAGGAACGCGCGTCGTCGGTACGCGTCTGGAGGCTAGGACTGCGCGATCACGTTGGCGATCACCAGCCAGATCAGCACGACCAGGATCACGCCGAGCACGACCAGCCTGATCGTCGCCGCCCGCTCCGACTCGGCACCACGAGGCGGCACGAGCCGTCTGCTCTGCCTGACCATTTTCCTCAGGGCGTCCGTGAGCGCGCGTGGCGGCTCGTCCGGCCGATCCCACCACGTGCGCGGTGCCCCGCCCTCATCCAATGTCCGCCTGCGCATCGCCGCCGTCCTCAGCGTATCCGCGGATCTCGCCGACGCATATCCGACTTAGGGCCAGGATCCCGCCGCGCCGCGCAGGGCTCCGGCCGGTCGGTCGAGGCCCCGGCGTCCTGCGGGTCGTCGGCGGTGGGTTCCGTCGGCGGGGTCTTCCCGGCGTCGCGCGCGGGGTGGGCGTCCCCCGCACTCTGGGAGTCAGCCGGCGAAGGGGCATCGTCGCCGGCGGGCGGTGCCGGCGGCGGCGGCGCGTCGTCGCCGGAGGAGGACGGCGGCGGCGGCGGCGCGGAATCGCCGGCGGGAGGCGGCGGCGTCGGAGCCGCACAGCCAAGTGCGCCCGCGGAGGCGAGGAACGAGCCTGATCCCGCGATGCTGGAGGGCGCGCCGCCCCGGAGCAACGCGACCTCGGTGGCGCAGCTCGGCAGCTGGAGCTCCGTGGACCAGGCGCCGTCCGGAACCGGCTGCTCGCTCGCGGAGGTGAGGAGGACGAGCCGTCCGCCGTCCTGCTTGTACGCGGCGACGGTCAGGCGCAGGTCGGTGTCGGAGCAGCCGCTGATCGCGGCGGCGGCGCGGGCGGTCGAGCCGTCGAGCTCGAGCGTCGCCTGGGCAACCGTGCAGCTCGTCGCGGGCGGCGGCGGCGGTGGTGGGGGCGGCGGTGGCGGCGGCGGCGGCGGCGACGGTGACGGTGACGGTGACGGTGACGGTGACGGCGTGACCGCAACCGGTGCGGGCGGGGTCGGTGTCGGTGCCGGCGGGGGGCTCGGCGGAGGAGGCGGCGGGGGGGTCGGCGCCGGCGGGGTCGGCGACGGCGGAGTCGGGTGTGTCGGATGCGGCTTGGGCTTCGGCGGCGAGGGCGGCCGGCGCCGCGGCGTGGGATGCGGTGTGGCCCGCGTGCGCTGCGGGGCGGGGCGGACTGCGACCGGCGTCGGAGCCGGCAGGGGTTTCGCAGGAGCGACGGCGGGAGGCGCTGCAACGGGGATCGGGTGCCGCCGCGTACGAGTCGGACCGCTTGTCCGGGGTGGCCGGACGTGGCGTCGGCGGGCGACGTGTCGCCGCGACGACGTCGGGTTCACGGGGACGGTGACGACGGCCACCTGGGAGGGGCCGCCGGCGCTCGGCAGCCCCGAGAGGACCTGGTCGGGCTCGACCGCGGCGCCGCGCCACAGGAAGGCCCCGGCGAGGATGACGATCGCGACCGCGACGACCACGGTGAGGCGCAGGCGCCTGAACATCGGGCCATGATCCAGCGGCGGCCGGACGGACCGCGAGCCTCTTACTTACACGGAGCGACGTGCGGCGGCAGGAATGCGAGCGAGCTGATCGTCTTGCCGGCGGGATGTCCGCCCGCGAGCCCCACGTAGACCACCTTGCCGGCCGCGCTGGTCGCGCGGGCCGCACGGCACTTCTGCCACGGGGCATGCGCGATCGTCGCGAAGCTCGCGACCGGCGCGCCGACGCCGAGACCGCTGTTGCCGGAGTAGTACGAGCTCGTCGTGCTGAGGCCGACCACGGTGCCGGCGGCGCTGTAGAAGACCCGGAGGATGCCCCCGTGCAGGTCGTAGAGCGCCGCGGTCAGCTTCTGACCCGCGGGCTTCCCGTGCACGGCGACGGACGAGACCCGTCGCGGCGCACCGTAGAACGCCTCGACGGTCGCACGAGACATGCCCATCCGCGCGCCGCCGATCGCGGTCCCGAGCTTCAGGCTGGGCACGTCCCACTCGTACGCGCCGGCGTCGGGAGCGGCCCGCAGAGGACGAGGTCGGCCGTCGATGTCGGTCGCCGGATGGAAGGTCGGGTCGCCGCGATCGGTGAGCGGCGAGCCGTGCCCGATCCGGAAGTTCGCAGCCGCCTGGTTCAGGAAGCCGGGATCGCTCGATACGAACGAGGACTGGCCGCACTGCACGGCCGAGCCGCCGCTGCCGAGCACCACGTTGTAGGCGTAGAGCGTCGCCTTCTTCAGAGCCTGAGCGCACGTGTACTTGTTGAGGCCGCCCTGGACGTTCCCGACGATCTGCAGGCCCGCGTAGTGGCCGCAGGCGAAGGCGCTCAGGCCCGCAGGGGACGTGTTGTACGCGACGACGATCTTGCCGCAGGAGTCGGTGGACGTGCCGAGACCCAGGACCTTGCCCCCGGCCACCGCAGGCGTGAAGAAGTTGTTCTGGATGACGAGGTTGTCGATCGTGTTCTGGCGCCAGATGTTCGTGGCCGGGCGCGCCAGCAGATCCGACGTTCCGCACCGGACGAAGACGTTCCCGTCGACGACGGTCCCGGCCGTACCGTAGAACTGCACGCAGTCCGGGTGCGCCTTCGGCCGGAGCGTGCGAAGTACGTCGTGGAAGAGGACGTGCGTGATCAGGATGTTCGAAGGAACCTCCGCCGTGCAGCCGGCAGCCGTGCGCCCACCGTAGGGGCCGCCGACGAACGAGTCGCCCGGCGTGTTGTCGTAGCCGCCCACCGTGCCGCCGGCGACCGTGATGTGGTCCGACCCGTTGATCCCGAACTGGCGCATGTCCATGTTGGCGACCTCGACGGCGGTCGAGCAGTCGTAGACGTCGAAGTCGCCGCCGGTGTCCATCGCCGTGGGGTTCGGCTTCAGCGTGATTCCCGCGGTCGCGGGGGTGAGATCGTGATGCGAGCCGCCGAGAAACGTCACGTGCGAGATGCCGCTGCCGCGGATCCCGCCGACGACGGCGAGTTGCCCGGGGATCGACTCGAAGACGACGTTGGCGGAGGCGCCCGCCTTCGACGGGTCTCCGGTCATCTTTTCGACGGGATACGTGCCCCCGGCCACCTGGACGACCTGCCCCGGCGACGCCACGTGGTACGCGTGATCGAACGTCAGACACGGTGCGGCGAACGTGCACGGGTTGTGGTCGTTGCCCGTCGCGGAGACCACGAGCGGCGACGACGCCTTCGGCGCGGCACCGGCGCCCGCGCAGATCGCGAGGGTGCAGCCAAGCAGGACGGCAACGACGAGTCGCAACATGGGCGCTGCACCGGCGCTGGACGAGGTGGGACGCCGGTGCGGTCGTCTCAGCTTAGGCGGACGCCCGATCGGGCGCAACCCGCTTTCGGCCTAGAGGCGACTCAGGACGCCATGCGAACGCCGCGCGGTGGCAACGAGGCGTTTGAGCTGTACGCGCCGCTGCCCGAGGGGGCGGGCGCACTGGGGGTGGTCGAGGACGTCGTCGTCCTCGTGCTGGTGGTGGTCGTCGTCGAGGCGACGAGCGCGGCGGAGGAGCACGGGAAGGCGCCGGACGCGAACAGGTTGCCCGAGTAGGTGAGGTTCGGCGTACCCAGCAGCTGCATGCACGCGTAGCGCGAGAAGCCGCCGAACCTGTTGTTGACGACGACCAGCTGCCGGTAGGAGGCGCAGTTGAACGTCGAGAGCCAGCCCGTCCCCGCGTCGTTCCCGTTGAAGACGATGACGCCGCAGGTGTCGTTCTTGCCGCCGGCCGTGACCTCTTGACCGCCCTGGACGGCGGGGCTGAAGGAGTTGTTCGTGAAGGTCAGCTGGTCGAGGGTGTTGCCGGACCAGAGGTTCGTGGCAGGGCGTGCCATCACGTTCGAGGTGCCGCAACGGACGAAGGTGTTCGAGTCGACGACGCTGCCGGCCGTGCCGTAGAACTGCAGGCAGTCGGGATGGGCGGCCGGCGCGTTGGTCCGCAGCACGTCGTGGAACAGGACGCCGTGGATCAGGATCCCGTACGGGTTCTCGGCGGAGCAGGTCGAGGTGCCACGGCCCTGGTAAGGACCGCCGACGTGCGAGTCGCCGCCGGTGTTGTCGTAACCGCCGACCGTCCCGCCGTCGATCGTGATGTTGTCGGAGCCGTCGATCCCGAACTGGCGCATGTCGATGTTCTGCACGGTCACCGCGCTCGAGCAATAGGTGGCGTTGAAGTCCCCGCCGCTGTTCATCTGCGTCGGGTTCGGCTTGAGCGTGATTCCCGAGCTCGGAGACGAGAGGTTGCCGGGCGACGAGCCGACGAACGTGACGTGATGGACGTCGGCCAGGCTGATGCCTCCCACGACGGCGAGCTGCCCCGAGGGTGTCCTGAACGTCACGTTCGAGGACGCGCCGACCTTGCTCGGATCGCGGGTCATCTGCTGCTGCGGATACGTGCCGCCCAGCACCCAGACGGTCTGCCCTGCGGAGACGACGTGGTAGGCGTGATCGAACGTCTGACAGGGCGAGGTCGCGGTGCAGGGGTTCTTGTCCGAGCCGCTCGGCGACACGTACACGCTCGAGTTCGTCTTCGGAGTCGTGGTCGTCCCGGTGGTCGTGGTGCTCGCGGTCGTCGTCTTCGCGGTCGTCGTGGTCGCGGTCGTGGTGGTGGCGACGGTCGTCGTGGTTGCAGTCGTGGTCCTACCGGTGGTCGTCGTCGTGCCGGTTGTCGTCGTCGCAGTCGAGGTCGTGTGGTGGTCGCGCGAAGGTGGCGGCGGGGAGCTCGAGCCTCCGCTGCCGGAGCTCGAGCAGGGCGCGGTCGCCGCGGTGATCGCCACCAGGGGCGACACCGTCTGCGATGCGGTCAGCGACTCGACGGCGAGCGAGTACGTGGTGCCGCAGGTGAGGCCGGCGGCGGTGCGGACGAGCGTCGGTGCGGTGCCCGCGCGGACGTTGTTGACGAAGTAGGCGTACTTGACGACGGAGGGATCGGCCGGCGCGCTCCAGGCGATGGTGATCGAGGTCTGCGTCGCGGCCGTCACCGAGAGCCCGGTCGGCGGGAGCGGAGCGGCGTCCGACGACCCCGCTGCCGGAGCGACGAGGACGAGAAGGGCGGATGCGCAACCTGCGACGAACGGCAGGGCGCCGAAGCGGCGGGGGGCGCGGCGACCCATGCCCCGAACATCGGCGCCGCGAGCCGGGGCTGCTCCCTCAGACGAGCGAAACCGAGGCGAATCCCCCGAACGAGGGAATCGCCGGCTTCGCTACGTCTGGATGCGGGGCAGGCCGAACCGCAGGCCCGCCGGCCGGGTCTGCCGGGCATCGGCAGACGGCGCGAGGCCGAACTCCTCGTTGCCGAACTCGCGCGAGCTGCAGGCCGGGCAGTAGACGCCCACCTCGACGGGGTCGCCGTCGAACCCGCCGCCGAGAAACGCCCGCCAGCCGATCGGACTGCCGATGGCCGGCTCGCCGCACTCGAGGCAGAAGACGCTCACCTCGAGCATGGGGTCGTCAGTCGAGACTCGGGCCATGGATCCTCCTTGTTCGCTCCCAGTCCCCCACTTCGGCCAGAAGCCGCCCGTTCCTTATCCCGCGCACGGGCAATTTGGTCAAGCTCTCGCGCGCGAGTTTCGCCGCTCTGTGCAGAAGACACGTGCACCGGGCGAGAGCCTTCAGCGGACGTCGTGCTCCAGCCGGAGCAGGACGTTCGCCGCGTGCGGGAAGTAGCTGGGAAGGTCGAGCCGCCCGCGGTCGCGGAGCCCCGCGCGCCGCAGCGCACGCCGCAGCTCCGCCTCGGTCAGACGGACGCCCTGGTATGCCGGCGACTGGTCGAAGCCCCGGCTCAGACGCGCGCGGACCGAGACCGCCGCGGCGCGTGCAAGCCGCCACGACCGCGCGCGCACGGTCGGCGCGAGCACAGGCAGATGCACGACCGCCTTGCCATCGGGAGCCAGCGTGCGCGCGACCTCGGCGAGCAGCCGGGCGACGAGCGCTTTGCGAGGCAGGTGCTGCAGGACGCCGTAGCAGACGACCACCGCGGCGCAGCGGTCGGGGACGCCGTCCAGCGCGAGCCCGGAGACACGCTGCAGCCGCACGTTCTCGAGGCCTCGTTGCGCTGCGCGCTCCAGCATCAGCGGCGAGACGTCGACGGCGAGCACTCCGGCGAAGCGGCGTGCGAGCTCGACCGTCATCCGCCCGTCGCCGCAGCCGACCTCCAGGCACATCCCGTCGGGCGCCGGCCCGAGCAGCGAGAGGATCCGCTCGACCTGCCGCTCGGCGGACTCGCCGGTCCCCAGCACCCGCGCCTCGCCGCTCCCGGCCGCCGCGTCCCAGGTACGGCGCATCCGCTCGGCCACGGCCGCGCTGCGTCGCGGAATGCGCACGCGAGATCGCCTACCGCCGGCGGGGCGGGCGATGGCGCCCGCGGTACTGCGGCACCTTGCCCGTCAGCCGGCTGGCGACGTCGAAGAGCTCGCACTTCGCCGTGTCGAGCGGGTGGCCCGGCGGCCGCGGGCGGAGCCCGAGCCTGCGCAAACCCCAGTTGACGTCGTAGACCTTGCGGCGACGGATCGAGTCGTACGTCCAGAAGCCGATCTCGAAGGAGACCACCGGCTCGTCGCCCGGATGCTCGAGCCAGTGCGCCCACCGGCAGGGGACGAAGCAGCCGTGGCCGGGCGGGATCCGGAGGGCCTGGTCCGGGCCCTCCCGCCAGCGGAGGAAGAAGCGCCCGTGCAGCAGGTCCTCGTGCTCGACCGGCGTCGTCTCCTCCGGCGGCCGGACGTACCAGACGGTCTCGCCCGAGAGCGTGCAGACCAGCTTCAGATCGACGTCCGTGTGCAGCGCGACGACCGCGCCCGGCGAGAAGACGCGTACCACCGTGGTGACGTTGACGCGGCCGAGGTGCGGGTCGGGGCCTGCGAGCTCGAAGATGCGGTCGAGCCAGGCGCGGAACTCCGGCTCGGCCCACTCGTGCGGGTTGTAGATCCGGTACTGGATCTGCCGCGCCAGCGCGTCCTCGAGCACCGGCCACTGGGCGTGCGTGAAGATCGGGCGGTCGAGGCCCGGCCGCTCGCGTCCGGGGTCCGCGAGCTGCACGATCAGCTCCTCGGCCGGTGCGCGGCGGACGAGCTCGTCGATCCGCTCGCTCGTCAGGAAGCTGCGGTCGAGGTCGTGCTCGAACACGAACGGGGTCTCGCCGTCGCGCGCGTGCCCGGCCCGCGGCTCGGCCGACGTCTCCCCCCTCGGCGTCATCCTGATAGGAAAGCACGCGACGGCATCCCTCGACGACAGGAGCAGCGCGTGAAGACCTCTCTCGGCATCTGGGCCCTCGGGCCGATGGTGACCCGGTTCGTGCCCGGCGGCTACCAGCCCGAGCACGCGGGCGAGTCGACGGCGGAGCGGGTGGCGCGCGCGGTCGCGGGGCTCGGCGAGCTGATCGACGACTACGAGTTCCACTACCCGCAGGAGCTGTCGCGCGAGAACCTCGAGGACGTGCGCGGCGCGCTCGGCGGTCACGGCATCTACGCGCTCGCGACGGGGACGCACCTGGATCCCCGCTTCGGCCGCGGCGGGCTCTCCTCGCCCGACGACGAGGTGCGCGAGGCCGCGCTCGCGCAGGCGCTCGAGGCGGCCGAGCTGGCCGGCGAGCTGGGCGCGCAGATGATCGTGTGGCCCGGGATCGAGGGCTACAACTATCCATTCCAGACCGCGTACGCCGACGCGTGGGCCCGCTTCGTCGACGGCATCGGCGAGATCGCGTCGCGCTGCGGCGCGGGCGGCGTCAGCCTGTTCCTCGAGCACAAGAACTCGGAGCCGGCGATGAAGATCCTGATGCGCAACGTCGGCATGACCCTGCACGTCATCCACACGCTGCGCGCGCGCGGGATCGACAACGTGAAGGTGAACATGGACTGGCAGCACCTGATCATGAACGGCGAGCATCTGGCCGAGTACGCGGCGCTGCTCGCCGCCGAGGGGCTGCTCGGGCACCAGCACGCCAACTCGGGCTGGGGCACGTTCGACGACGACAACATGGTCGGCGCGACCGCGTTCATGGAGACGCTGGAGCTGGCGCTGGAGCTGCGGCGCGCCGGCTACGGCTCGCGCGGCGAGCGACTCGGCTTCGACCTCTACCCGTACACCGAGGACGCGGTCGCGGCCGTCCGCCGCAGCGTCCTGCAATGGCGCTTCATCGACGGCGTCGCCGCGAAGATCGACGACGCCGCGCTGCGCGAGGCGCAGCGGCGCAAGGACGCCGTCGCCGCGTACGAGCTGGTCTACGCCGCCCTCGGCGCGTGAGCCACGCGCACGACGCTGTCCTCGTCGGCCTCGACGTCGGCACCAGCGGCGTCAAGGCGATCGCGGTCTCCGCGCCCGGCGAGGTGCTCGCGCGCGCAGAGCATGCCTATCCGGCCTCGAGCCCACACCCGGGCTGGTCGGAGCAGGACCCCGAGGACTGGTGGCGCGCCGCCGAGGCGGCGCTGGCCGACCTGCGGGTGAAACCGGTCGGCGTCGGCTTCTCCGGGCAGATGCACGGGCTCGTCGCACTCGACGCCGAGCGGCGCGTCCTCCGGCCGGCGATCCTCTGGAACGACCAGCGCACGGCTGCCGAGTGCGCCGAGATCGAGGAGCGCGTCGGCTTCGACCGGCTCGTCGAGCTGACCGGCAACCGGGCGCTGACCGGCTTCACGGCACCGAAGCTGCTCTGGCTCCGCCGGCACGAGCCCGAGGTCTACGCGCGCATCCGCCACGTGCTCCTGCCGAAGGACTACGTGCGCCTGCGGCTCGAGGGAACCCTCGCGATCGACGCCGCCGACGCGTCCGGGACATTGCTCTTCGACGTCGTGCGGCGGCGCTGGTCGGAGGAGGTGCTCGACGTCCTGGAGCTGCCGGCGGCGTGGCTGCCGCCGGTCTCCGAGTCGACCGAGATCGGCGGCGCCGGCGACCAGGCGGCGGGCGCGCTGGGGGTCGGCGTCGACCGCCCGGGGCCGCTGTCGGTCGTGCTCGGCACCTCCGGCGTCGTCTTCGCCGTGCTCGAGCGCTACGCCGCCGATCCGCAGGCGCGGCTGCACACCTTCTGCCATGCGCTGCCGGAGACGTGGCATGCGATGGGCGTGATGCTCTCGGCGGCGGGATCGCTCGGCTGGCTGCGCGGCGTCGTCGGCGGCGACTTCGCGACGCTCGTGGAGGAGGCCGCCGCGTGGCCGCCCGGCACGGAGGGCCTCCTGTTCCAGCCGTACCTCACCGGCGAGCGGACGCCGTACGCCGACCCGGCCGCGCGCGCGGCGTTCGCCGGGCTGACGGTCCGCCACGACCGCGGCGCGCTCGCCCGGGCCGTGCTGGAGGGCGTCGCGTACGGGCTGCGCGACTCGCTGGAGCTACTGCGTGCCGTGGGCGTCGACGTCGACCGCGGTCGCATCTCCGGCGGCGGCGGCCGCAGCGGGCTCTGGACCGAGATCGTCGCCACCGTGCTCGGACTGCCGCTCGAGCGGACCGCGGTCGACGAGGGCGCCGCGTACGGCGCGGCCCTGCTCGCCGGCGTCCGGGCCGGCGTGTTCGCCGACGCACACGAGGCGGTGGACGCCTGCGTGCGCGTCACCGCCGTCGTCGAGCCGAACGCCGCCTGGGCCGACGCCTACGCAGACGGCTACGACCGGTACGGCCGTCTGTACCCCGCTCTGCGACCGCTCGCGTAATACCGCGAGTACGCTGTCGGCATGGCGGTGGTGCACGAGACCCGCAGCCACGGGCTCCTCGTCGGCGGCGAGTGGATCGAGACCGGCGAGTGGGACGAGGTGCGCTCGCCGTACTCGGGCGAGGTCGTGGGTCGCGTGGCTCGCGGAACCGCGGAGCACGCGCGCGCCGCGGTCGACGCAGCCGAGCGCGCGATGCGCGAGCCGTTGCCGGCGCACGAGCGAGCCGCGATCCTGCGACGGATCGCCGCCGCGATCGCCGACCGGCAGGAGGAGCTCGCGCGGTCGATCTGCGCCGAGGCCGGCAAGCCGATGAAGGCTGCCCGTGTCGAGGCCGCCCGCGCCGTCGAGACCTACACGCACGCAGCGGCCGCCGCGCTCACGCTCACCGGCGAGACGGTGCCGATGGACGCCGGGCCGTCCGGCGTCGGAAAGCTCGCATTCACGCTCCGCGTCCCGATCGGCGTCGTGGGCGCGATCACGCCGTTCAACTTCCCGCTCAACCTCGTCGCGCACAAGCTCGCGCCCGCGCTCGCCGCCGGCTGCGCCGTGGTGCTGAAGCCCGCACCCGGCACGCCGCTGACGGCGCTGCTGCTCGCCGAGCTGACCGAGGGCGCCGGGCTGCCGCCCGGCTGGCTGAACGTCGTCTGCGGCCCGGCCGAGGAGATCGGCGAGGTGCTCGTCACCGACGAGCGCGTGAAGGCGCTGACGTTCACCGGCTCCGGCCCCGTCGGCTGGAGCCTGCGGCAGCGCGCGCCGCGCAAGCGCGTCCTGCTCGAGCTCGGCAACGTGACGCCACTGATCGTCGCCGCCGACGCCGACCTCGGCGCGGCCGCGGACGCGGCGGCGCGCACAGCGTTCTCGTACGCCGGCCAGACGTGCGTCTCGCTGCAGAAGATCCACGTGCACCGCGACGCGTACGAGCGGTTCGTCGAGCTGTTCCTGCCGCGTGTCGAGCAGCTCGTCGTCGGCGACCCGGCGGACGACGACACGGACGTCGGCCCAGTGATCAACGAGTCCGCACGCGAGCGCCTGCTGCAGTGGATCGCCGACTCCGGCGGCGAGGTGCTCGTCGGCGGGGACACGACGGCAGACGGTCTGATCAGGCCGACGGTCGTCGCGGAGCCGAGCCCGGAGGCGGAGCTCGCGTGCGCCGAGGCATTCGGGCCCGTCTGCACGCTGCAGCGCTTCGACGACGACGAGGAGGCGTTCGCGCGCGCGAACGCGACGCCGTACGGCCTTCAGGCGGGGATCTTCACGCGCGACCTGTCGCGGGCGCTGCGCGCAGCGCAGCGGCTCGAGTTCGGCGGCGTCACCGTCAACGAGGCGCCGAGCTGGCGCGTCGACCACATGCCGTACGGGGGCGTGAAGGCCTCCGGCAACACCCGCGAGGGGCCGCGCTCCGCCGTCCGCGAGCTGACCGAGGAGCGGCTCGTAGTCATCGACCTCGGTTGACCCCGGAAACTGTTTCTCTATGAAGGAGGGCCGGGCGTCAAGCGCGGTCAGGGTGGGTGGTGTCTGGTGGCTTGAGCGGCGCTCATTTCTCTATTGCTCCCTGTGTTCGGGGGGAGTAGGTGAT
>Ga0070739_10001557_pt1 | contig 33795 bp, 27 predicted proteins | sample Coa_R1_7_FD_66445 | JGI IMG/M metagenome (GOLD analysis project Ga0070739, IMG submission 66445) | Surface soil microbial communities from Centralia Pennsylvania, which are recovering from an underground coalmine fire - Coalmine... | ecosystem: Environmental > Terrestrial > Soil > Unclassified ...
TGCCTACACCAGCCCTGCCCTGCTTTCGTTGGCGCAATCCGCCGATCGTCTCTTTGTGCAAACCGAAGGCGAACGCCAAGCATTTCTTGATCTCGGCATTCCCGCCGAGCGCCTGATTTTACAAGGCATGGGGCTAGACCGCGATTCCTGCACCGGCGGCGACCGGCTCCGCGCGCGAGCAGAATGGGGCATCGCTGCGGAGGACGTGGTGATCGGCCACCTGGCCAATAACAGCCGCGAAAAAGGCAGCGTCGATCTGCTTCGCGCCGCCGAGCGCGCCTGGCATCAGGGCGGCCGATTCGTCATTGTCCTGGCCGGCCCGGAGATGCCGAATTTCCAGAGTTTTTGGCGCGGCCATCGTCCCAGCGGCCGCATCATTCGTCTTGGTGTGTTGGATGCTCGTCAGAAGCGTGACTTTTTCGCCGCCATCGACGTGTTTGCGCTACCCAGCCGTTCGGATTCGTTCGGCCTGGTTCTGCTGGAGGCGTGGGCCAACGGTGTGCCGGACATCGGCTATCGCGCCGGCGGCATCGGCTGGGTCATCCGTGATGAGAAAGATGGCCTGCTCGTGCGTTGCGGCGACATCCACGGCTTGGCCACGGCGATGCTGCGACTATCGTCAGATGCCGAGCTGCGGCATCGTCTGGGAGCCGCCGGATTGGAACGCACGAAACAAGAGTTCGAGTGGACGGACAAATTCGAGATTGTCCGACGGGTTTATCGAGGAATAACTTGTGAGGGCAACCGCGTCGGCTTAGAATCAGCGTAAATGAGGCAGTGAGTTGTGGAGAGCAAATTCATCCAGTGGGACCACTTATGGCGACGCAGCGAATGACAGTTGCGACAATCGCTGGTGAGGCGGGGCAGATGGTCGCTGCATTGTTTCGTAAGTGGCACTCGACCGAGGACGCCTCCGAACAGGATGCGGTGCGGAGTGCAGTTGATACGTTTGCTAAACAATTGCAGGATCACGGCGGAATCCCGCCGGTCGTTTATTATTGCGAATGGTTCGACTACTGGTCGATGTGCGACTTGCTCCATTTCGGGACTATGGTTGGGGGAAAGCAGTTCGAGGCCAGCTGTGGATCACGGAGGGACGCGATAGTGCAGGCCGAGCAGTACCGCAATCAATTCCCTGAACAGCAGTGGCTGACGACTCGCTTCCGAGAAGCGGCCGAGGCGTGGCAATTATTGGCCGAGTCAGCGACCGTCGTGATTTTGAGGCAGGTACTGAGGCCATCATATACGGATGAGGAAGTGGTGGCTACATTGTCAGATACTGGCATTTTTGCCGGCAAACTTGGAAATCCCGATCGATGAGGGGCGAATAATCAAGTGAGTGGCGAGCGTGGAAACAAACACGAAACCTCTCTACATTCTGAAAAGGAAGGTAGAACCACAATGGAACCTTGGCTAATTATTACCCTGATCGTCCTGGGAGTGATCGTGCTCGCCGGGATCGCCGTTTACAACGGTTTGGTCAACAAGAAAGTCGAAACGGAGAACGCCTGGTCGCAGATCGACGTACAGCTGAAGCGGCGTCACGATTTGATTCCGAATTTGGTGGAAACCGTCAAAGGTTACGCCACGCACGAAAGGGAGACGCTGGAAAAGGTCATTCAAGCCCGAAACGCCGCGGTCAACGCGCACGGCGTCGCCGAACAGGCGCAGGCGGAGAACGCGCTGACGGGTACCTTGAAGACCCTCTTCGCCGTCTCCGAGGCGTATCCGGATCTCAAAGCCAACCAGAGTTTCCTTAAATTGCAGGAAGAACTGACGGCGACGGAGAATCGCATCGGCTTCGCACGGCAGCATTACAACGATGTCGTCGGCCAGTACAACGCGGCGTTGATGCGTTTTCCATCGAACATTCTCGCCAACATCTTCGGCTTCCGTCAGGTGGAGTTCTTCCAGCTCGACCCTGCCGAGATGGCGGCAGTTCGCCAGGCGCCGCAGGTGAAGTTCTGATTCCCACAGAGCGAGGCCGCACACAATGGGTGCCCTATCGCCGACCTTCCGCGATCTGATTGCCGAGAACAAGCGGAACAGCGTCCTCTTGGTGCTAATCTTCTGCTTGTTCACGGCCGCGGTCGCCCTGATCCTCGCTCTTGGGATCGTTGCCTTCAATGATCCCGAAGCCATTGCCCACTTGCGGTTCGGGGAGGCGTTCCTGGCGGGTGGCATCGCCGCCGTCGTCGCGTTGCTTTTTTCTCTGATCGGCTACTACAGCGGCGATCAATTCATCCTGGCCACCAGTGGCGCTCGCCTTATCCATCATGCTGACGACCCGGAGCTCTTCAACGTCGTCGAGGAGATGGCCATCGCGGCGGGCATCCCCATGCCGCGCGTGTATCTGATCGACGATCCTGCTTTGAACGCTTTTGCCACCGGCCGCGATCCGCAACATGCAGCTGTGGCCATCACTGCCGGTCTGCGTCACCAGTTGACGCGCGATGAGCTGCAAGGCGTCATGGCACATGAGATGTCGCACATCCGCAATTACGACATTCGCTTGATGCTGCTCATGGCCGTGCTGGTCGGCACAGTTGTGATGCTCTCTGATTTATTCTGGCAAATCGCGCGCACCAGCGGCGGAGGACGCAGCAACAAGAACAGCAAAAGCGACGGCGGCGGGTGGATTGTATTGATCGTCGTTATCCTGGCGGTGGTGTTGGCGATCATCGCTCCATTCTTGGCTCAAATCATCCAATTCGCCGTCAGCCGCCAACGTGAATACCTGGCCGACGCCACCGCCGTGCAATTGACGCGCTATCCGCAAGGGTTGGCCAATGCTCTGCGGAAACTGCAAGGTGATGCGGCGGTGCTGAAAACGGCCAACCGCGGCATCGCTCATCTGTTCATTGCCAATCCGATCAAGAAATTCCAAGCGCGAGCCGACAGCCCCTTCGCCAGCCATCCTCCATTGAAGGACCGCATCGCGCGTCTGGAAGCGCTGGTACATTCGGCGAAATAGTGGTTAGGGTTGTCTCTTTTGCGGATCGCTGAAATTCTGATTTCTTGCATTAAGCGGCGATGACGACTGCTGCCCGGCAGGTGGATTGTCTAGAGAGTAGCCTGGCACCGGCGCCGGGTTGGAAGCGCCATAGTTTTGCCGTCCTCCTGCAGCTCCATCGGGTTTCACTTCGATAGACTTGATCCGTGGAATTTTGAGATCCACCTTAACGGTATCCGCCCATTGATTCTCACCGATGTTGCCGGCTTCGTCGATGGCCGCCACCTTGAGCGAAAACTCATAGCATTGGCCGAGGTTCAAATCCTTGGTCTTGTATCGCCAGTAACCGGAATTGGGCAAGTCGCTGGCTATCGCCTTCCAATCGCCGCCTTTGTGAGGGGCCAGATAGATGGTGATCGGCAGAGAGCGAAGAAACTCGTCGCCGGCCTTCCAGTAGACGGTCAAATAGCCGTCGTCTCCTTCTTGTCTGACAAGGACATTGGTGACGACGACGTGCGGCTTCTTATCGTCCACTTCGACCCAGATATCGGGAGCGTCTCCCGGCTTCGGATCGGGTTCGGCCAGGCCGACGCCGCTGCGGGGAATCACACGGAACCCCCAGCGGCCCGACCTTTCCACACTCACTGTAGCCGGTCCAGTGGACCCGCCTTTTTCCTGACATTTCCGCCAGCCCTCGCCCGGATGCAGCTTCCAGATATCCACGCTTGTTACCGACGAAGGGCCGACGGTTTCGGCATCGAGCTTGTAATCGAGTTGGAATGTCTTGCTTCGGACGTACATGACCTTGCCGGCGCCGGCTTGGTCCTGCGGCGGCGGCATGCGTGCGACGTTATTGGAAACCTGCAAACGCAGCGTCCGGACTTCCGAGCGACGCTCAGCTTTGTCAACCGCCATCAGGCGCACTTCCAACTCTCCGCCCACCCACGAGGGCTTAAAGGTGTGCGCGCCTTCTACACTCAGCGGCAAAAACAGCGGCACCCAATCGCCGCCGCTAGTTGAACGGTAGTCCGCCAAGATTTCCTTGAGGTTCGGTTCGGTGATCTTCCACCGGATGGTAGGCAACGTGTTTTCTCCGGGCGGATCAGCAGTAAAGGAATCGATGATGGGGTTCTGGGTATCGACGCAGATGCGGATGCTCGGCGTAGCGCCGCGGAGGTTTTCCGGCGATAGCGCCCCGCTGACATCGCGTGTTTGCACGATGAAGGAGTACCACCCGTCCGCCGGCGCCTTGAACTGGAACCGGCGATCCGGCGGCCTGGCGGAAGCGGAATAGTGATACTCTCTTCCATCCGTAGACACGTGTAACAAAATCTCAAGGGACGGACTATTTTCGTGGAGCGTAAAAGGGATGTAGAAGGAACGGTCGGGGCAGTAGAAGGTGCGGACGCTCTCCCCTGCTTGGGCAAACAGCAGCATGGGTACCGCGAGGAATAGGCCGCATGTCAAGAGCACGAGCCAGACCGCATTGCCGCGGTTGGTATGCGGCCCGCTGCCTCGTGGGATGAATCGGCCCATGTTGCTCTCACTCGTCTCCGTCCGAGGCCCACGCGGCTGCATTCGGCGGAGAAATCGAATCATAGGATTTCGCTAGGGGCATTCCGCCGTCTCATACGCAATCTTCCCCCTCGCCGCAAGGCCATTCCGTTCTCTTTTTATCGACAGGCGCGGCGATATGCTTGAGGTAAACCTTGGCGAGCGGGGTCGCGTCAGCGCCCCGAGACTCGGGGCGCTGACGCGACCCCGCTCGCCTTCTGCTCTCTCGGGGCGCTAACGCGGCCCCGCTCGCCTTCGGAATTTACCGCGACAACGCAACTTGTGGTCCCGCCTCGCCGCTGGTTCGTTTTTGCCACAGTTGCTGTAGCTGCGCGCTCCACGATTCCAGCGTCTGCCGTACTGCTTCCGGCGGTACAAACGCCAGGACCAGAACGAGCATCATCAGACTGAACGTCACCAGGCCCATGAGCAGAGCAATCAAAGTGTGGAACACAACCGAGCCGCATACCATGAACCAGCGTGTGTGGCGGTTCCAAACCAGGAAGGGGAAGCCCAATTCCAAAAACAGCGTCCCAACGACGCCTATAGCGCAAAACAACTCCCACAGAAAACGATGTTTGACCAACCTTTCGAGGAAGTCAACGTAGGCCGGCACATCGAAGGGAGCGAACGAGTAGTTGAGCAAGAAACCGTTAGGAGCGGTGCCGTTCCACCACGAAGTTCCCATCAGCTTCGATGTGCCGGCCGCGAAGTAGATCAAGCAGAAATTCATCTGCAGCAGCCGCGTAGCGAAGGTGGCCGACACGCGTGGCTGGGGCGGCTGCGGCACATACTTGTCGCCCAAACGCTGGCGTTCACGGCGCACTTGCAGCCAACGGTCTACCGACAAGGCCGCGCCGCACGGTGCGAACATTAGGTAGAACAGGCCGATGTTCGTCATCGTGTCCATGCCGAATAACATTCCAGGCTGCATGATGCGATGCAGGTACATCAACGAGCCAATCCAGGTTAGTACGCTCGTGACGCGAGTCCACAGGCCGACGGTGAACAACAGCATGACTACCATAATGCTGAGGTGGATCACCCAGATCCACTTGGGATCTTCAACATGGTAGTAGATGGACCACATGGATTGGCCCTTCATCCATTCGCCGTCGGATTCCCAGCCATCCTTCCAACCCGATGGCGGCCCTTGAATGGGATTGTCCGTGCGTACGAACTTGGTCACGTCGTTGCTGATCCAGGCATACGGGCCGAAGTAGTCTGTCAGGCCGATGCAGTAGACGAGCTGGACGTAGAGGATGAGGATGCCGGCAAAAATGCGCATCAGTCCCAGCGTCGTCGGGTCGGACGGCTCGAAGAAGAAGCGCTCGACGGCGCGAGCGGCGAAGGTCAGCGGATGCTCTTCACTCTCTTGCCGACCGACCGTATCCGCATGATGAGTAGTAGTCGCTTTCATGGTGATGTACCTGTTGCAATATGTTTAGCCGCGAGCCGGAGGCGAGTGCGGTGGGACCGGCGTCTCGCCGGTCCATCTTTGGTGGGACCGGCGTCTCGCCGGTCATCTACGGCTCGGGGCTAAACGCCATAGTCACTTCTTCTCCGTTTGCTGCCGAAATTTGTCGCTTTGCTCGGCGTGGATCTCGACGAAATTAAGGATTTTCCCCGGATCCTCCGCTGTCGGAATAAAACCCAATAGAGACAGCATATTTCCTTCGGGTGTAGGTGCGTACGTACCCGGCTCGGGATAACGCTTGGACACGCGGACGATGGGCACATGCCAAAACAGGAACGGATCGTCGGGATCAAGTATCTTTCCGTCGGGGTCGTATTTGCCCATGTAGAACGAGAGGAAATTGGTGGGATCCAAGGGATCCTTGCCCTCGTAAAGCTCCTTGGGCGTAATCATCTTGTGGACGAGCCGATAGACACGCACGGCCTTGACCGGGTTGGCGGGATCAGTTTCGGCGTGGGCGACGTGTCGGGCGTACGAGGCGATCAAGAGCCGGGAAAACTCCATCGGTTCGGAATACTGACTCATCAAAGGCGGCATTTCTTCATAGATAAGCCAAAGCGGCGCGGGCCGCTTGTCGTTGGGATCGACAAACTTGTAGATTTCCCCGGCAAGTTTACGGCGATTCATGATCTCCTCGCCGGATGCATGGGGGATGCCGGGAAACAGCTCATATTTTAGCTTGGTTTTCTGCTCGAACTGACGGATCAAGTCTTGCGTCATTATCGGCGGGCCAGCCGGAGTGATGGTGCTTTCCGCCGCCGCCAACATGCGCTGATGGTGCAAGCCGATTGGGCTTTCCTCGCGATTGGGAATCTTCTTCCAGCGGGTGCTGCCGTCGGCATACTCGATGTGGAACCACACCAGGGTCGGCGGTCCCGGATCGGGCGAGTAGAAGTGATAGGCGTTGGTAAAGTGCGTGAAGAACAGATAGTGCCGATAGAACTTACTCCAGATGAGCGTGGACAGCCAAGGCGGCGGGTCGTTGCGCGGCGGCACGGAAGTTACGGCCGTGAGAATACCGCAGAAATGAAACAACACGAAGGCAACGGCGGCGATGCGCCGGCCCGTTCGCGGCAGCAGCACGATAAAGGATCCGAACAGGGCGATCCCGATCACGGCCTCCAAGAACATCTCTCCAGAGTCCCAACTTTTATCAAGGGCCAGGTAACTCAGAAGCGCTACAAAGGCGGACACCGCCAGCACACCGGCCGACTCTACGCGATCTTCCAGCTCCCAGCTGGCCGTCTGCAAGCGCCGCGCCACGGCAGCGCCCGCCAGGAGAAGGCCCGCTCCTAATAACAACACACGCAGCGGAATCAGCGATGTCTGCGATAACGCCAGACCGACGACGGTACAGGCCAGCCCGGCCCCCATGAGCGGCCACGGCCGGCGGAAGGTTCGCAGGGCGCTGGCAAGCGGTGAGTCTGCGGCTACAGGATCGCGCGTCATGGAATGCTCCTCCCGATACAAAGGATGAAGGATTAGGGATGAAGGATGAATTCAAGGTTTTCTTCTTCATCCTTCATCCCTCATCCTTCATCTTGCTGTCTATCCTTCAGGATACCCGATTGAGTCGGGCAAGCTACGGAGGATGACGAAAAAAAATCGGTCCAGGAGAAGACCGACCGGCCACTCAGAAGGAGAACGCCCAATGCAGCGATTCTTGCGCTGGGAAGGGATCTTCGCCGGTTGCGACTTCTTACGGAAGCACGAATCGTTTGGGAATCTCTGCCCCGGCGACATAATTGAGTTTGCCGAGCTTGCACATCTGGTAGACATGGATGCGAAAATCAGGACACGTGCTGACCAGGCAGTACGCATCCGTCGGTGTAAACCCAAAGTCGCCGATGAGCCAATCGATCAAGTTGATCGTCGCCGTCTCGACCGCCACTTCCAAGGGACGAAACGCATACACGGAAATGATCGATTCGGGTTTTTCGATGCGCATCCAGGGAATACGCTTGCCCTTCTGAATATCGAGATGGAGGCGCACGGTCGCTTGCGTTTCAGCGGCCGTTCCGGTGAATTCGGTATCCCCCTGGCTGGCGTGGACATCGCCGAGGTAAAAGAGAGCGCCGGTGCGGAAAATCGGCAGCAGGATCAGGTTGCTGGGACAAACATCACGGATGTCGAGATTGCCGCCCCATTCGCCTTGACCGTCGATGCTGGTCGTCACTTCGCGGTCGGGCGCCACGCCCAGCGTGCCGATGAACGGCGTGATCGGCCACGACAGTCGCTCGCTGAAATGCAGGGTGCCATCGCGAAACGTGCCGCTGGGTCCGGGAGTATGGCGAAAGATTTTCGTCGTGTAGTCGCCGGATAGCTCCGGCCAGCGTGTCGATTCGCCGAGTGGACCTCGGCGCGGACCGATGGCGATCCACGAATAATCGCTGACCACGATCTCCTCGATGGTGACAACGAGCGTGTCGCCGCGCTCGGCTCCTTCGAGATAAACTGGACCGCCAATCGGGTTTGCCAACGGCGGGCTGCGGTCAAAGCCGGGGCGTCGAGCGGGGATGGCCTTATCAGCCGACGTCTTGAAATAGCCGGTGCTGGCGTCCCAGGTTTCGATCTCGAAGGTTTCACCGGGCCGAACGCGCAACAGAGGTTCGTCGCGCCCATCGAAAACATATTTGCGGGCCTGGTCGCGCGTGATTCGTTGCATAGCTGACTCCGTAACTGCTCTGGCTATTGCAAGGCGAGTCGTGGCATCATGGAGAATCGCCGAATGTCAATTTCGAGCTTTCCGACACAAGACACAGGATCAACCTATGGCTACCGTCTCCACACGACGACGCCGACCCGCACCAAAGAAATCTTCTCCCGCACCTGTCACGGTCGATCGATGGAGCCTCCGCATTCCCGCTAGCGCCATGACGCTGGCTGGTTTCCGCGAATGGGCCACGTCGGATGAATTTCCCGAACATATCCGAGCAGCGTTCATCGGACAGGAGATTTTTATTGAAATGAGCAATGAGGAACCCCAGAGCCATGTCGCCGTCAAGGACGAAATCAGTCGTGTTCTCTCGAACTTGAATCGAGAGCAGAAGCTCGGCAAATTCTACGGTGATGGCCTTCTGGTCTCCAACGAAGACGCGTCCGTATCCAACAATCCGGATGCTTTATTCTTCACACTCGAGAGTTTCCGCTCCGGCCGAGTGCGCCTGGTGCAGAAACCCGATCAGGAAGATCGTTATCGAGAAATTGAAGGCACCCCCGATTGGGTCCTGGAGGTTATCAGCGACAGTTCGGTCGAGAAGGACACGGAACGCCTGCGCGAAGCCTACCACCGCGCGGGCATCCGCGAATATTGGTTGATCGATGCGCGCGGCGACGACATCGACTTTCAGATTTTGTATCACAGCAAGGATGGTTATGAGGCGGCACTGCGACAACGAGACTGGCAGCAATCGCGCGTCTTTGGCCGATCCTTCCGCCTGGAGCGTCAGCAGGACGAATTCGGCCTATGGGAATATACTTTGCACACCCGAAAACTCAGCAGGAAAGGCAAGACCACATGAAACGACATCGTGCAGTGGTGATCGCTCTCGGATTCTTCGCCGCCGGCGTAGTAGCCGGCGCATGGTTCTTGCGCCCCGCGCCGCAAGCAGTCCGGGCCGAATCGACGGCTGAACAACCCACCGCCCGCCGGACGGTTCCGCCGGACGATGGCAAGCTACGCATCATCTGCTTCGGAGCGCATCCCGATGATTGCGAGTTACAGGCAGGCGGTGTGGCCGCGAAATGGGCGGCGCAGGGCCATCACGTCAAATTCGTCTCCGTAACCAACGGCGACATCGGCCACTGGCGCGAGGCCGGCGGCCCACTGGCGCGGCGACGAACGGCAGAAGCCGCGCGCGCCGATCAGATCCTCGGCATCACCTCTGAAGTGCTCGACATCCACGATGGCGAGCTGTTGCCGACCTTGGAGAATCGCCGAACGCTGACACGGTTGATCCGTGAATGGAAGGCCGACATCGTCATGAGCCATCGGCCCAATGATTATCACCCCGATCATCGCTACACCGGCATCCTCGTGCAGGACTCGGCCTACATGGTCACGGTGCCGTTCTTCTGTCCGGATACGCCGATCCTGACACACAATCCGGTCTATTTCTTCTATCCCGACCGTTTCCAGAAACCCAATCCGTTCCAGCCCGACATCGCCGTGTCCATCGACGACGTGATGGATCGAAAGCTCGACGCTCTGGACGCGCTAGTATCGCAGTTTTACGAGGGCGGCGCCAATGGCTCCGCGGATTTGTTGCCCAGCGATCCGGACAAACAAACAGAGCGACGCCGCAAGATCCGCGAGGGGTTCGACGCGCGCAACCGCGATCTGGCCAAGCGCTATCGAGACAAACTGATCGAATGGTACGGCAAGGACAAGGGCGGCGAAGTGCGGCACGCCGAGGCGTTCGAGATTTGCGAATACGGCCGGCGGCCAAACAAAGAGGAGTTGGCTCGCTTGTTTCCGTTCTTCGAGAAGAAGTGATTGATAACACGAGCGCTGAGCCGCGACCGTAAGGGAGCGGTAGGAAGACCGCTCCCTGACGGTCGCGGCTCAGCTGACGCGGGTTACAGAATCCCTGCGCCAAAACCCTCGGCGCGCTTGTCCTCGCGGCCGCCTACGGGGCTTGACGCTTCCTTGCGATTGCCGCCGTTGCCACGGTAGCCACGCGAACCGCTCATCTCACTGACGATTTGCGTATAACTGGCGGCGCCGTCGTAATCGCTGTCGTAATCATCGTAGGTGCAGACGTAGCCGGGCAGCTTGGAGCGTTCCTTCTCGGCATGGAACGCCTTCAAGACCGCCGTTTGGATGACTTCGCGGCAGGCCGAATTGATCGGATGCGCGATGTCGGCGTGCAGCTTGACGCGGCCATCCGCGTCGCGGGTGGCGCGGTCCTCGTCGAGCTTACTGCCGCACTGGTTGCAGAAGCGAGCACGCAGGTGGTTTTTGCAGCCACAAGCGGGACAACGATCCGTCAGCTTGCGGCTGGGCATGGCAACGAACGAGCCTTTGGTTCCTTCGATGATCTTCAGGTCGCGCACGACGAAGGCATCATCGAACGTCACCGAGCAGAACGCCTGCAGGCGCTCGTTCTCATTGCTGTCTTCCATGAGCTTGATACGGACTTCGGTGATGACCACAGTTGTTCTCCTTTTTTCTGTGGCACACTCAATGGCAACTCCGAACGACGAATACACGCGCGCCGCCCAGCTCATCCCGTGCTGAGTTAAGGGCGCGTGCGAGGGTCAGGGCCTCGCCGGGGTTGCGGCAGAGAGCGAACACGGTGCTGCCGCTGCCGGTCATCAGCTGTCCCACAGGCCCCAGACCGGCCAGTCGCAAAAACAGGTCGGCCACAGCAGGACAAAGCCGCTCGGCCGTCGGCTGCAAGCGATTGTGCAGCTGCCGGCCAAGTTCACTCACGTCTCCCGCCGTCGCGGCCTGGCGAATGGCCGCGCCGGATCGCGGCTCGTTGGGTACGGTCACGCCGCGAAAGACCTCCACCGTAGATAAACCCATCGGCGGAACTACCAGTACCAGATCGAGCGCCCAGCCCAACCGCAGCGGCTCGATCACTTCGCCGCGTCCGGTACACCAGGCAGCCGGCGCAGCCAGAAAGAACGACACGTCGCTTCCCAACTCCGCCCCCAGCCGGATCAGCTTGGAGCGATGCCAACCCAGACGCCAGAGGCAATTCAGTGCAGCAAGCGTGGCGGCGGCATCGCTGGAACCGCCGGCCAAGCCAGCCGCCATCGGGATGCGCTTCCACAAACGAATGCCCACGCCATCGGATCGACCGGATTCGCGCCGCACTAGTTGGACGGCGCGGCAAATAAGATTCTCAGATCCGGTCGAGAGAGAAGGGTTATCGCAGCGAAGCGCCGTTGCTTGCGAGGTTTCCTCCGTGAATTCCAGTGTGTCGTACAGGCTGACGGCCGCCATGAGGGTCGCCAGCTCGTGATAGCCATCGGGCCGCTTGGCCAGCACTTCCAAAAACAGGTTCACCTTGGCCGGCGTCCAGACACGGACAGCCGACGCCGAGCGTCGCATAAACATCAGGTTCGCTTCGGGTGAGGTGCCCGTCCATGGGTAGTTGACGAGTCCAGCGGCAAACCATAGTGCGTCTCATTCCACGACTCGAAGGAGGGGCAAGCGATCCGCTTATTACCGCTTTGCCCTCCTCGATCATCGGCATCGATAATACCGCCACGATAGTCCAGCGTCAAGTCGGCTCTTTCTGGAATAATGGCCAACGGCCGGTGCCAGCCGGCTGGTGCGTGTTTCACCAGCCGGCTGGCACCGGCCGTTCGCCAGCAAACGAGAGACGTTCTCCTACGGTGCCTTCATTTTTTCGACGATTTTTGGAGTAGTTGGAGGATCTCGGCGTTTAAGCTCCGGATTTCTTCCTTGATCTTTTCGTACTCTTTTTGCAGCCGCAGATTCTCTTTCTTCAGCTCATCAAGGCGCGATCCATCTTCCTTTGGACGTTTCGCGCCGCCGGCTTGTCCTTGCAAGGCGTCCCGCTCTTCTTGCAACAGGCTCTGGCGTTCCCGTTCGTCATCCAGCCATTGTTGTAAAATTCGATTCCACCTCCGCTGCTCCGCCGCAGCGGAACGCGCCTCGACTTCGTCGGAATCTACAATTTCACCCCCGTTGCTCGTTATCCACCGCCGCAAGTTGAATTCGTTGTATCTCTTCCTCAGCACATGCACTTCGCCATCGGCGAATGCCGCTTGGAAGACATCAGGGAACATGCCGCCCAGTTCCGGCAGTGGCTTATCGGCCTCGTAGGGCAGATCTTCCGGCTTGGTCCACGGCACCGCTTTTCCCGCTTCGACGATGAGGATGGTATTCGACACGCCATCGGGGAAATGCGCCGGAAAAAGCTGCGGCTGCCGATCCACGAAACCTGCTTGGATCTCCACTCCTAACCGGCCGCCCACTTCGGCCCCCTTGCGTCCGTCCTTCGGTTTGGGACTGACAAAGACCTGGTAAAAAGTCGAGAACGGTTCTGGTGTCTCGATGCCAGGCGGAGCAAACTCCCTCGGCATCTTGCTCAGCAGTTTTCGGTTAATCGGCCCATCCCACGGTTCGGAGAGCTTGAACTGCTCGTACAATTCGCGCTCGCCAAGGTAGGGCAGGATCAGCACGCGCCAGCTCAGCACCGCTTTGCCCTCTTTGTTGATGAGGGCGGGCGGCGGTAAGAAACCTTTGTTCGCATCGGCATGGGTGATGCACGCCCATGCCAGCTTGCGGAGATTGAGACGGCTCTGCACCATGTTGCGAAGAAGGTTAACTTCCTTGTTCGACGCCTCCGCCTTCTCGCCGCGACTCGCGTTGTCAGGCGGAGCGGATTCTTGCGGCGAATTCGCTTGCCTTGGCGCGGCGGCCCAGAACGTGCCCACGCCGCCGAGTCCAATAAGCAACACGACGATCATTGCGATTTTCACTCGTGTCCAGTACATTGCTCGCACCACTCCTTCTGCCAAGGCGGCGATGCTCGGCTTAATGGCCGAACTCGCCGTGAACAACTTTATGGTTCGCAAAGTGACCGGGATCAACTGTGTGAGGGCGGCCGCCGATGTTTGCACAGACAAGTCAGACATAAGCGTGGCAGCCGTCAGGGCGACACCGCGCCGGATCAGTCTGCGGCGCAGCATCTCTCGGCCGCGGGCCAGACGGCTGGCTACGGTGCCGCGCGGCCAACCCAGCTGCTGGGCCGCTTCTTCCAGCGTTTTCGACTCGAAGTAACAGGAGACGATGGCGGCGCGAAACTTCGCCGGCAGATGATGTACTTCTTCGGCAACGATCCGATGCTGTTCGCGGGCCTCCATGCTATCCGCAGGCACCGACAATTCTCGATCACTCAACTCTCGTTCAATGGACGTTCGTTTTCGCATCTCAGCTTGCGCCTTCAGAGCGATGTGATAGGCGACGCGATACAGCCAAGAGCCGAGCGCTTCGCGGCGGCTGATGGAGTTGCACTTGCGCGCCAGGACGAGAAATGTAGCTTGAAACGCATCCTCGGCGGCTTGCTCGTCGCTCAGCACTTGCCGGCAGACGTGCAGCACCATCGCGGCGTGTCGCCACAGCAACAACTCGAACGCTGCTTCGTCACGTTGATCCACAAAGCGGCGCAGCAACTCCGCATCGCTGACCCCCGCGGCGGCGGGATCGGCAAGTACTTGGCGAAGATAGTGCAAGATCGAAGGGTATCTATTGCTGGACATCGGAAGCTCGCGGCTTGGGTCGATGTTAAGAGCTAGCGGACACGACCCCCACCAACCCGAAGCGCTAGCGAGGGAACTGCTTGCCTCGCTGGCGCTTCGGGTTGCTGTCTCAGAATCGCAGGACGTTTTGGCCGCTAGCTCTAATATCTAGAATGATCCCAGAGCAAGCCGAGCGCATCCACTTTTTTCCGATACGTCCGCAAACGGGGGATGAGATTGTAAAACAAAAAAGGGATGATAGGCCGTACTTCTCTTTCTTTTCAGAATCGGAAGACGGCCTACCAGCCTCAGGCTCCGCCTGATTTCGGAGTTCCTTTTAGCTGCTCGAACCCGTCACGTTGTCCGCATAGTCGATGCCGACAACGATTCCGGCGAGAGCTAACCCGTCCGCTGCCGGAATGTGCGCGAGGAGATCACCCAACAGATCGCTCGGCAACGGCTTATTCAGGAACACTTGCGAAGCGATCTGCAATGTCATCTCACCCGAGACGTTTCCCTGGAGGAGGATGGCAGCAGTGTCGATGGCAATCTCGATGGCAGCCTGTAACGGTGATTGGCCTGCGGCTCCGGCACCCGCACCTCCGCCGGCCCCGGAGCCGGTGCCTCCACCCGTGCTTGAGCCGGAGCCTCCGGTAGAGCCGCTGCCGGTCACGGTAAGCGAGCCTAGGACGTCCGGGAGTATAGGTGTGCCGCCTACCAGCAAATCCTCGACCAGGGTGTATGTACCTGCCAGCAGCCCGCCCGGTACCGGCAGCGCCACCGTTGCATGGCCGTTGGTCACGTTGCCGCTGCTAAAGTCACCGGCTGGCCATTGACCATTAACGCCACATCGATGGTGCCTAGATTTAGCCCCCCGAGGGGGGTATTGACTTGCACCGAAATGGGCGCTATCTGGCTCGATGTGCTGAAGGGGATGACAGCGTTCCCCGGCACCAAGGTTATGAGGCCTGTCGGGACGACACGGTCTTCAAGACTTTCTAATTGCAAACTCACCCGGCGCTGCGGATGCCTCGCCTGGCGACTGTGGCTTTGGGGCGAGCGGCTCAAATCAGCTTGCTTGGAGTTACGTTGGAAAGGAAACATCGTTACCTCCTCGGCGAAAAGTAAACCAGTAGATCGGACGTTCCATTTTCTCCTGCGAGGGGATACGCTCCCTTCGCAGGTTGCCGACGGGGACAGAATTGTGTCTGGCCGTCGGCGCGCAACCCGTCCTCTCGGACGAACGCCACTCATCGGCGGTGATGAGTTGCTTAGCTTGGACAGGAAAAAGAAAGTTTGCCTGGTCGAACGAGTCCGTCGCAATCGCTTTTGCCTTGGGTGCAGCGGGCTTTGGAGGTTGCTCTTGGCGCAATGGGAGTTTGCGTTTAGCGCAAATCCTCTGTAGGCTCACTACACCATCCGCATGAAGCCGTTTGCTTCGTGGCCGATGTTCGAACAGTCGGAAGGGATGTCAGCGTGGACAGGGGAGGTCAGCGTGGACTCAGAGTAGGCTACGCCGCGGCGAATGAGGCGGTAGCGTAGCAGTTCTCGGCCGCGAGCAAGACGACTAGCTACCGTGCCGCGCGGCCAACGAAGTTGTTGTGCCGCTTCCTCAAGCGTTTTCGCCTCGAAGTAGCAAGCCACAATGGGCAGGCGATACTTCTCTGGCAGATGCTGCACTTCTTCGGCAATCATCCGAAGCTGTTCGCGCTCCAGAGCATTGTCCGCCGCCGCAGGCGCATCTTGGCCATTCAATTCCTGCTCGACGGAACTGCGTTTCCGCTTCTCGGCACGCGTCTTGAGGGCGATGTGGAGGGCGACGCGATAGAGCCAGGAAGCGAGCGCTTCGTAACAGTTGATGGAGTCAGCCTTCCGCAGCAACACGAGAAATGTTGCTTGAAACGCATCCTCGGCGCTGTATTCATCGCCCAGGACTTGCCGGCAGACGTGCAGAACCATCGCCGCATGACGCCACATCAACAACTCGAATGCCGCTTCGTCTCGTTGATCCACAAACCGGCGCAGCAACTCGGCATCGCTAATGCGAGCGGCGGTAGAGGCGTCGAAAGCACGGCGACCGTAGCGAAGAATCGAATGCTGTCTCCTGGCGATCATGGGCTGTGAGTTCCTCCATTCGATTCGCTGTGCTACTATAGAATATGATCCCAGATCAGGCCGGGCGTATCCACTATTTTCTTGGAAAATACACAAAAAAATAAAACACAGATTCGGCTCTCGCACGGATCAGACCCATCTGAGCCGTGCAAGAGCCGAATCTGTGTTCGCTTTCTCGGTTCCATGCGAAACGCAGGAATCAAGATCAACTTGCGAAAGATTATTTCTTCTTGGGTAGTTCCTCTTCTTCGCCGACCCGCTGTTTGCGCGGCTGCCGGTTGTCTTTCTTCATGGCATCAATTTGGTCGTGCAGCTTCTTCAGCTCCGCTTGCATCCGAGCATGTTCTTCCTTCAACTGGCGGACGCGCGGATCTTCGCCGGCCAGCTCACGTTCGACTTCTTGTTCTTCTTTGAGCAATCGCATTTGTTGGCGGGCTTGTTCCAACTGTAGCCGCAGTTCTTCGTTCTTTCGCTGCCACAAATCGACTGTATCCCGATCATTGGCACTGCGGCGAGAACGGGCTTCGATCTTCGCGAGATCCATTACTATGCCGTCGTTAACGGTGATGGCATAGCGCAGTTGTTTTTTGTTGTAGTTCTTGGTCAGTGTATGGACCGATCCATCGGCGAAGGCGGCGTGCATGATGTTGGGGAAAAGTCCACCGAGTTCCGGCAACGGTTCATCGTCGGCGTAGTGCAGATCCTCCGGCTTGGTCCACGGCACCGGATTGCCGGCTTCGATGATGAGAATGGTATTGGACGTGCCGTCCACGAACCAAATCGGAAACGGAGTCGCCTCGCCTTTGATAAATGCCGGAACAGGAGTAGACGGATGGGTAATGCCTCCTTCTGGCGCGCCTCCTGGTGCTGCCCCCCCAGCAGCCCCTCCCATCCCTGGCATCCCTGGCATCATCATCGGCCCTCCCTTCTTACCACCTCCAGGAGCCGTGCTCCCAGAACCTCCTGGAGGCATGCCGCTGCCTGGCGGTGCCCCGGCGCCACCTGGTGCTCCGCCCCCCATTCCTGCGGGCGGCATCTTACCAGAGCCACGTCGCATTCCTCCCATCATGGCCATCATCCCAGCACTACCGGGCGCGGGTGCTGCTGCTTCCTCGGAGGGTCGAGCGCTGACGAACACCTGATAGAAGGTCGAATACGGTCGCTGTGTCTTGACGCCGGGCGGCGCGTACACCGCCGGCATCTTGCTCAGGAGCTTGCGGTTGTGCGGGCTGTCCCACGGCTCATCGTGCTTGAACTGCTGGTAAAGCTCCCCTTCACCCAGGTAGGGCAACAACTCAACGCGCCAACTCAGCAACGCCTTACCATTTTGGCCTACCGTCGCCGCCAGAGGCAGGTGCCCTTCATGCGTGTCCGCATAGTTGTGCATGGCCAGCGCCAGCTTTTTCAAATTGAGACGGCTTCGCGCCATTTCGTGCGCTAGTTTGGCGACATCCTGCGGTTGACGTTCCTCCACAGCCGGGTCCTCTGCCGGTTCGTCCTCTTCATCGCGAGCACTCGCTGGGGGCGCTTCCGCGCGTGTCATCTCCACAATCGACGGCTGCCCCGATTGCGGAGCCACGGTCGTCGCTTTCCGCAACACCGGCGGTCTCTCTTGCTCCTGGGTCGCCAACAAGATCACGCCAGGTCCCAGACTGGCGAGGAACAGCACGACCACCGCGAATTTCGTTTTTGTCCAGTACATCGTTTGCAACACTCCTTCCGCCAAGGCGGCGACATGCGGCGAAACGGCGGCGGCCGTCTGTCCCGCCGCCACCAGTCGCGCCGTGTGAATGACCGAATCGACCAACCCCGTCAGGGCCGCCTGCGCCGAGCGGGCGGCCAGTGCCGTCAGGAGGGCGCTCACGGTGAGCGTCACGCCGCGCCGCAGCAGCCGGCGACGCAGCAAGTCCCGCGCGCGAGACAAGCGGCCGGCGACGGTGCCGCGCGGCCAACCAAGCTGCTTCGCCGCTTCTTCGTGCGTTTTGCCCTCGAAAAAACAAGCCACCACGGCAGCGCGATAATCCGCTGGCAGGCGATTCACTTCTTCACAGATGATCCGCCTCAACTCACGCTGGTCGGCGGTTTCGGACTCCACCGGCGCGACGAGACAATCCAATTCCTCCGGCGCGGCAGCTCGTGTCTTGACGCGCGAACGTGCCTTGAGAGCAATGCGATAAGCAACGCGATAGAGCCAGGAGCCAAGCGCTTCGCGGCGGCTGATCGAGCTAGCCTTACGCACGAAGACGAGAAACGTCGCCTGAAACGCATCCTCGGCACCCTGCTCGTCACCCAGCACTTGCCGGCAGACATGCAGCACCATCGCTGCATGACGCCAGAGCAATAGCTCGAACGCCGCTTCGTCACGCTGATCCACAAAGCGGCGCAGCAAATCGGCATCCCTAACGCCGCCGCCGGACGCCTCGCCGAGGACGCGCCGAAGATAATCCAGGATCGGATGATTTCGCGTGTTGGCCATTGGATGCTCACCCCTGAATAGAACTCCATCTAATATAGAGCCGTTTGCAGGGCGAACGCATACATTATTTTTTTCTCGCTCCCGCACGTGATGAAGAAACCAGCATGAAAAACTACGTCACACATCTCGAAAGCGCCCTTGATGGCACCAAATTCCCTCCCGGACGAGTCCACACAGTCCATCAGGGACGCCCCTTGTGGGTCCGGTACGATCTGCCAGCGATGCGCCGCGATGTCACGCCGGGCACCTTCGCGTCTCGCCCGCCGAGCTTATGGCGCTATCGTGAATTGCTTCCCTTGCCGTCGGACGCCGAGCCGGTGACGCTTGGCGAAGGAATGACGCCGCTGCTGCCGTGTCCGCGCCTGGGACAAGCACTGGGATTGCGACGCCTGTTTATCAAGGACGAATCGCAGTTGCCGACCGGCAGCTTCAAAAGCCGCGGGATGACGCTGGCCGTGAGCATGGCCAAGCAGCTCGGCCTGCGCCGCTTGGCCATTCCCACCGCCGGCAATGCCGGCGGCGCTCTCGCCGCTTACGGCGCCCGCGCCGGCATGGAAGTTTATGTGTTCATGCCGCAAGATACACCGATCATCAACCAGATTGAGGCGCATCTGGCCGGGGCGCGTGTTTTTCTTGTTAACGGACTTATCACCGATTGCGGGCGGATTGTCCGCGAGGGCACGCCAAAACTCGGCTGGTTCGATGTGTCCACGCTCAAGGAGCCGTATCGCCTCGAAGGCAAAAAAACGATGGGCCTGGAGCTGGCCGAGCAGACTAAGTATCGGCTACCGGACGTGATCCTGTATCCGACCGGCGGCGGCACCGGCCTGATCGGCATGTGGAAAGCATTCGCCGAGCTGCGCGAATTGGGCTGGCTGCGCTCCGAGCGGCTACCGCGTTTGGTTAGCTGCCAGAGCGACGGCTGTGCGCCGATTGTCCGCGCGTTCGAGAAAGGGGAGCGCTTTGCCGAGCCGTTTGCCAATGCGCACACGATTGCCAGCGGTCTGCGCGTGCCGGCGGCGGTCGGCGATTTCATGATGCTCGACGCCATCCGTGCCAGCGGCGGCTGCGCCATCGCCGGCCGTGAGGGACGCATCGTCGAATGGATGCGCCGCGGCATGAGTTTGGAAGGCATCTCGATCTGCCCGGAGACGGCGGTTTGCTTCGATTGTCTGGAAATGCTCGTTGCGGCGGACAAGATTAGGACGGACGAAGAAGTGGTTGTTTTCAACACCGGTGCGGCGCAGAAATATCCGGAGGTTGTGTCGCTGAATTTGCCGCGCATCGATAAAGACCGGCCGGTGGACTACACGTCTCTGATCGCATGATTTTTTCGGTTAAACGGCAGGCTTCATGACGGTTTGCTTATTAGCCCGGAGTGCCAGCGACGGGTACATCGGCCCATCGCTGGCGCTCCGGGCTAATGGAGGCAAGCCATGATCCGTGACCGTTTGCGCCAAAACTTGTCTTTTATCCACGAAGCCCTGCGCCAGCCGGAGGATTTCGCGCTCCGCTGGCATCTGGAAGACCGACCGTATTCGTGGAGTGTTTTCGCAGCGTTAGCCCTGACGGCCATCGCAGGCACCACGATCTATGGATTGATCCTGGGCCTAAGCGGTGGGCTGACAGAAATGTTCCGCTGCGGCGGCGCCTTCACATTGGCGGCCGGCATCGCCTGGAGCTTGCCTTTACCGGCACTGTACATCCTGAACAGCTTGACCGGCTCGCGGCTGCGCGCCAGCACCACGTTTCTCGCTGCCCTTGTCACCACTAGCTGGGGCGGCCTTGCTCTGCTGGCCTCCATTCCCATCGCTTGGTTTTTCACGGCCGCCGTCCCCAAAGCTCTTGTGTTGTTTGCCGTTCACCTGGCGGTGTTCACCGGCGTCGGCGTGGCGATGGCAGACGTATTCAGTCGCGTTATGGAGCGTCTAGAGCCGCAGCGCGGCCGGCAGCCGGCTTGGTGGCTGCTGCTCGTCGGCATTATCGGGGCCGAGTTGTTTTACGCTCTAGGTCTGTTCCGCTTCTTCGTGAATGCGGCCTGATAGGGAGAGGAAAAATATGCTCACCGAGACACTAGCCAACCAAGATTCCGCCGTCCTTGACGCCCTCCCCTGCCCCGATTCGGCGACGGTCGAGACTGCCGAAACGCCGGAACTGGCGGTCAATGAACGCTCTGTCCTGGGCCTGGTCGAATTGCTGCTGAAAGCGCCCGGCCAGATCGATGCCTGGACACGCGATCCATCCCGTCAAGTAGAGCTGATCCCGTGCTTGCTCATTGTGGCACTGATGAGTTATACCCTGTTTTCCACGATTCTGGTCCTCTTGCTCCGCGCCGCTCCACCGGAGGCGGTGCCCTTCATTCTGGAGAATTGGAACGGCTCGGTCGGAAACGCCGTTGCTCTTGCTTTGGCCTATCCGATCGGGATGGCGGCGGCGTCCGGCATTTGTCTACCGACTATCTACTTTTTCGGCTTGCTTGCCGGCGTGCGCATCTCCGTGTTGCAAGTGACAACCTATGTCCTCAAGGGCAAAGCAGCGACGGCGGTCCTGCTGCTTGGCCTGACCCCGATTTATCTGGCCGTCACGCTCGGCATGGTGATTTTCAACGCCGATGACGAAGCGATGTCAGTAGCACTGACAGTGGGGTTGGCCTTGCCGTTTCTGGCGGGAGCGTGGGGGTTGCGTTCGATCTACGTTGGTTTCCTCAGTCTGGCGGATACGCTGCCGCCGGAGCGTCGTTGCCGACGGACGTGCTTTCTGCGCCGCCTCACCGTGGCCTGGGCTGTCGTCTACACTGCTGTCACGCCTGTGATGATTTGGTCGCTTAATCAACACCTGGCCGCTCATCTGAGGTGATGACCATGAATGTCCTCGGCCCGACTTTGTTGCTGTATCTGCTGGTTGGCTTGGGTATTGCTGTCGCCCTGTACCTCAGCGACCCCCCACATTCCAGCGGGGAACGCTTTCTACGGCTGATCACCGCCGTACCATTCTGGCCCTTCTATTTGCCGATCTTGCTGGCGCGGCCTTCCTCGGTCTCGGTGGCCGGGAATGACGATCTGGCGCGAATGCTCGCCGTGGTGGAGCGCGAGTTGGACGCCGCACAGTCCACTCTGGAAGCATGGATCGGCATCCCGGGGGAACAGCGGCGCCGTATCCACACCCTGCGCGAAGCCTGGCAGGCCCAAGCAGGACGCCTACGGGAGATGGATCGCCTGCTGGCGCGGCCGGAGTATGCCGCTGAAGATACTGCCGCGCCCGGCGCAGTGCCGCGCGTACGACAAAGTCTGTCTGCTCGGCAACAGAACCTGGAACGCTTACGACAAGTCCGCCAGCAGGCAGAGGCAGATCTGCTCGCCTCACTGGCCTGGGTGCGCGAATTGGCCTCACGCATTCACCTGGCTCGCTTCACAGACGCTCCGGCGGCACGGGCAGAAGAGTTGCTCACAGAAATCGCCGCTGCTGTCGAGACGTTCACCGCGCCGCCGGCCGTATCCGAGTCCGTCCAATTCATCAAAAAAGCCAAGTAATCGCCGGTTGCGTCAGACGCCACTCATTTCTGGCCTACCTCAATGACACCGTCGAAGGGTTCGGGCGGTTGTTGCAGGTTTTGCGTGGCGCGAGCGAGCAACATCAAGGTGGGGCGATCATGCTCGGTCTCGCCGAACAGCAATGTGTGCAGCGTGCGGCAGGCTTCCAGCCAGCGGCCCGCTTCATAAAGCGCCAAGCCGCGCTCATAGGTCAGGTGCCATTCCTGCCATTCCTCCGTGGCGCTTTCGGCGTGTAACTCATACAAGTCGGTGGTACCATCGATGCCGGGAAGCCGTGCACGGCAAAGTCGGCGCGTGGCGAAACCATTTGTCAGCTGAGCGTGTGTCGAGCCGGTAAGGAGGATGGGAATGCCGAGTTGTTTCGTGGCGCCCTCGACGCGGTTGGCGAGGTTGACGGCGTGTCCCAAAGCGCCGTAATGAAACTTCTTTTTGCTGCCGGAGTTTCCGCACAAGGCCAGACCTGTGTTGATTCCGATGCCTAGACGCACCGGCCGGCCCAGGCGCTGCTGCCAGTCGGCATCGAAGGTGGGTTGATCGGCCAACATGGCCAACGCCGTCCGGCAAGCGTGGGCCGCATGATCGGGCACATCCTTGGGAGCGTTCCACAGGGCCATCAAGCCATCGCCGGCATAATGCACCACGACGCCGCCCGTCTCCTGCACGCGCGTCGTCAAGCGATCCATCACTTCCCCCGCCAGGCGGAACGTGTCCATCGGGCCGAGCCGTTCCGCCATGTGCGAGAAGCCGCGGATGTCGCTGAACAACACCGTCACTTCGCGTTCTTGCCCGTCCAGGACATGCGGATTCTGCTCCATCTCGCGGGCCAGATCGCCGGGAAAGAATTGCTCTAGCTGCACCAGCCGGCGCAGCGCGCGAGCCTCTTGCTCCTGTCGGGCCAGGCCGACTCCGACGACCGAAGCCAACAACTGCATCACTTGCGCTTCCAAGGAACCGATGCCCAGACCGGCGTGAGGTGTGATGCGCGAACGACTGCCGTAGACAGCGCCGACAACGCGGTCGTGTGAATCGAAAATCGGCGACGCCGCCACCGCCTCGATGCCTTGCAGACTTTCCGCGGGGTTGGCCACGGACTGCGCCGCCTGAAACAAGGTTCGTCGTTCGCGCGCGACGCGCTCCAGCGTCGTTACGCTGAATTCCCGGCCGGACGAGCGGGTTTCTTCGGGATAGCGCGCCTGCACCATCCAGCGCCCCTCGCGGCGCAGCACCACCAGGCCGCGATCCAGGCCGACCAGCGTGACCACGGCTCTAGCCGTTTGCTGAAAAAACTCAAGCGAACCGGCGGCAGCACGCTGAACAGCAATCACCGTCTCAAACCAGTGCGCCAATGTCTCCGGCGACGGCGACCGGCCCAATTCCATCAACGTCGTGTGTGCCGAGTCGTCCGGCCGAGGAAACGGAGAGGCGATCACCTGAAGCAAGCGCTCTTCGGACTCCGGCTGGGGACGTTCGATGTTCACGGTGGTTTCGCCGACCATGAGATGCACCGGCGGCACGAACTCGCGGCTATTGCCGGTGGCAATCACCGTACCGTCCTCCAGCCGGATCGAGTTGCGCTGGCTAAGGTTCTCAATCCGCACCAGGCCGTCATCCAGCTCGAGTACGCGAATGTGGTCCTTCGACACATAGAGATCCTTTAGGACGCAGCGGGCAATATTATTGCGCGCCGGACCGCGACCGAACTCAAGAGGTCCGGACGGATGTTCAATCTCTTGGTCTTCCAACTTGTTCGATACGCGGATACGGAGCATGATGGTTGTGCTCTCCGGAGATTTCAGGGAGCGTTTTCCGCACAGTCCATTATTAAATACCTGAGCCGTCGTGCCAAGCAATTTGCCATTGACCGCCCCTCCGCCGTCCGCTAAGGGTGTCGGCCGCACCGTTCGGGCTAGGGCGGCGTGCGGTGGAACGCGCTTGCTCTAAGCCCTGATGGTAATATCGTATGGTTGTTTCCTCTCTTGTTTACCGCCTGATACCAGCTATTGTAGCTTGCCTCATCGTAATTGAAGTTCCCCGACTGAATGCCCAAGACGCCGACTTACCGGAGTCGATTCGGCTTGCCCATGCTCGCTACGCTGACTTGCCTCCGCTGGCTGTCACCTGGACCCAAACTACCGAGGCGACCCCGATAGGGAGAGAGAAGATTGCCGCAGATGTGCTGAACAGAGTTCTCAGCGATGGTTCCTGTGTCCACCAACTCGCTTTTCGGGACGGCCGGATATACATGCGACATGAAACCAAGGGCGTTTCGTCTTGGCCGCCCTCGACCGACGAAATCGCCTTCGACGGAAACCTGTTCTACGCCGCCCATAATCTCTTCTACGCCGGTGTTCCACGAAGCAGAGAGCCGAAGGACCGCCTGTATCTCCGTAAGTGGCTGCTCAAGAATGATGATCCGCAAGCAAGCTACTTTCAAAACGACTATTTTCGAGCGGCCTGCGTCCGGCTGCCAGTGCAAATAAAGGAGCTGGCAGCGTCCTGGCATCCGCAATCAGAATTGCTGGCTTTGTTGGCCGAAGGCGGGAGAGTCGAGGCGGTAAGTCCTACGCTGACGAACGGGCACCCCCTGGTCTTAGTCCGTGTTGCGGCCCGCAGACTACAGGAGAATGATGCACTTTCTCGGCGTTATGATTTCTACCTCGATCCCAAACGGGGCTACGCCGTTGGCCGTCTCGAAATCCGTGATGAGGCCGACAGCCTACTTTCCCGCTCCGACTGCACGCAGTTTGAGCAGCTAGGCGGCTTATGGATACCGCGTCTGTGCCGAGTGGAAGAGTACACGGTTGCGGGGACACAAGGTAAGGAAAAACCGATTTCCAAAGATTTTTCATCCCCTTTGTATGTGAAGTGTCTTCGAGTGAATGCTTTCGACACTCAACCGTGGCCGGAGGATCGCTTCCAGCTCAAGTACACGACGCCGGGTGCCTACGTCAACGACGCCTCATTCCCTGAGATCTCGGGGAGGGATGGTATCTTCTACCAGATCCCGGCAAATCCGCAGCGGCTGGATGAAGTGATTGCCGTACGGCGAGCGTTTTACCAGGCGTGGATGAACGCGGAAAAAAAATCGCGACCGCTGCGCATGTTGTTCCTGGTCCTTAACGGTGTGGCCCTGGCCGGCCTGGGGGTTTACTTTTTCGTGCGCCGGCGGAAGAAGGCGAGTTGCACATGATGGCCGCATGGTGGTCTAAACCTCTCCCGCTTGGTCTGCTCCTGTACGCTCTGACCAGCGGCATTGTCGTTCTGGGCGCATCGTTCGGCCATCAGTTTATAACTCCACCGGCAGAGACTCCCGAACAGAGCTTTCACGAGAAATTCTCTGCTTACGATGGCGGTTGGTACAAATGGATCGCCACTAATGGATACCAATACGATCCCAATCAACAATCCTCGACGGCCTTCTTTCCGTTGTATCCGTTGCTGGGCGCGGGCATGATGCGCTTGACCAACTTGGATGCAACCTGGGCTTTGCTGATCGTTTCGCACACTAGTCTGGCGGCAGCGTTTGTCGTCGCTGCCATCTACCTTCATGGCCGCCGACCTAAGCCGGACCGATCCACCGTCTCTCTTACTCTGTTGGCTCTGGGACTGATGCCCGCAACCTTCTTCTTCCGCATGACCTATTCCGAGTCGATCTTCTTGCTGCTCACCCTGCTGTTCTTGTTGGGCATCCAGCGCAATTGGCCGCTGCCAGTCGTCTCGCTGATCGCCGGTCTATCCACGGCATCTCGTCCCGTCGGCGTGGGGCTGCTCGTGCCGCTGGTGATCTACGCCTGGCACCTCTCCCCCCACCCCCGCGCTTTTCTCACGCGCATGGCCCTGTCCGCTCCGCTAGCGTGTTGCGGTTTGATCGCCTATGTCGCTTTTCTGTACGTGCAGTTCGGCGATCCATTGGTCTTCGCCAAGACCCAGATCCACTGGGGGAGAGCCGCACCTTCGCTGACCACCAAGCTGTTCGCTCTCGCCAGTTATCAGCCGATATGGGAGATTTTCCTCTGGCAGCCCCCCGCCGGATGGTCGGTGTTCGCCTGGGAGCAGGTCAACCCAGTGTATTTTGCTATCTCGGTCGCCGTGATCGTGTTCGGTGCCTGGCGCGGTCGCCTGAATATCTACGAGACTTCGCTGGCCGCGATGCTGCTGCTCATTCCCTATCTGACCCGCGGCTACGAGATGAACATGGCCTCGTCGGCTCGCTTCGCAGCCGTGGTTTTTCCCGTCTACCTCATCCTCGGCGAATGGCTGTCCCGTCTTCCGCCGGCCGTGTCCGCCGTAGTGCTTGGTATCAGCACTTTTTTCCTGGGGGCGTACTCGGCCTTGTTCGCCGGCGGATACCCGATCTTCTAAAGAAGCCTCCATACGAAGTAATGCTGGACCTTCCGAAACCGACAGTTTAAAAATGTGGGTCCATTCATTCGCACCTACTAGCAATCTCAGCGGATCATGTTTGAGGTTCCTGATACTCATCCAATAAATGTTCATCGCCGATACTTACCACTGCCTCCATGACCTTAACGTCGAAGACAATTAGCAAGACATCACCCGGCTCTCCGCCGCGGCGCCGAAAAAAAGGCCCGAGTCCCCACCCCGCATGGTCTTTGGCAACCAGCTTACCGAAGGACAGACCATCTACAGACTTCAGCATAAATGACCCCTGCAGGAAACGCCGGAATCCTGCCGGGATACTGAACGCTCCATTACCGAGCATACCCTCAGATAGTCGATACCCGACCCAAATCTTCCGATCAGAGGTCCAGCCTTGGTCTAGCCGCACAGTAGTTGGATGTTGATGCTCAGGGATAAGCGACTCCACTATAGTGGGGTTCACCTTGGCACCTCGAAGCCCATACACCCCAGAAGCAAAACGGTCAATCACGGGCGAGTATTCCAAATATGCATAGAAACTTGATCTGTTCATTCCCTGCCCAAGACAGAGTTCCTCAAACTTCGCCCGCTGCATCACCGGACCATGCTGCTTGAGGATCTGGACCATTGTGTACTCAATGCCGCGAAGCACCCCTCGCCAATCGATCTCCGGTTCAGCCCGGACACACGTTCCCTCGACGCAGTAGCCTGGTAGGTGTTCACACAATTTGAGCAGCACACGGCGCGGAGGCGCGAACCCCCTCATACTGTGGTGTCGCGCAATACCACTCCGTAACTCACCGACATCGATCTCGCCTGCCACCGAGAGGATCTTCCTAATCCTACTGAGAATCCGGTTTTTACCAGTTGAGCGCAGCCAGAACCAGCCACTTTCTCTGTCGAGCCATTCAAAGCTGGGACGGCGTTCAAGTACCCTAATGATGAATTCCGTAGTAACAGGAAGAGCGGTTTTTTCCTGCACAAGGGCAGCAATATCCGAAGCCGTCGCTACGCCGAAGCGTGCGATGGCCTTCTTCGCGAGAAAGATAGTCCGCCGAACCCATCTTGCCCGTTCCGGTGGTGCGACCATCCGCCTGCCATCGATTTCCTCAAGTTCGAAGGGAACTTTACGCCCCAGAATTAATGCCGCCTTTGCCAGTCCCTCCAGGCGAAACCTGCTTGTGGTCAATCCAGCCTCTTGGAGCTTGTATTCGATTGCATCGACTTCACCAGGAATATGGCTTGCCACCAACGCCAGTGACTTGTCCAAAATCGGTGTTTCGGGCATTTCACACTTGATCGCCCGGCGGACTCGTAGGCATATCTGCCGTACGCGTTCGCGGGTTAAACCATAAGTATCGCCGATCTCTTTCAATGTGAGGCCACCGCGACCATCAAAACCGAAATGTTGTACAGCAATGCACGAATTGCGGTCAGACGGCGAGGGGTTACGAGAGTGTGAAGCCCATGCCACCAAAGATAGCAGTTCATCCTCCAGTGAGACGTCTTTCTTGCACGGGGCTTTAGATATGGCTGAGGAAGATTCGAGTACAGTGGAGTCCTCGCTACAGCCGTTGCGATATGATTCGATAGCGCGTAGCAAATCGTAGAGGCAGTTTGGGCCGAAACGAGGAAGAGCCATCAGGTCGCCTACGGTGCAATTCTCCAGGTCGTGAAGCCGCTCATGGAATCCGTGTCTCTCGAGGCAATTCCTAGTCCATCCCTTTAATGGCAAATCATCGAATCGTAGGCTCTTGGGCAATCTGGGGAGGCGCAAGTTCCGAAAAGCTGATAACGGCACAGGGAGTGCGGGCTCATCCCTCCGTTCACCAACCTTGTTGGTTTGTCCGTCAAGTTCTTCTTTCGAGTTTGATTTTACTTGTCCTGGTACGACTGTCTCTAAGGATGTAAGCAAATCGACCAAACACTTTGCCCCAAACCCCCCGAGAGTGAGGAGTTGTCCAATCGTTTTGCTTCCCAGATCATGAGCATCTTTGAGAAGGCCAAATTGTTGCATCTTGCAAAGACAGTTGTAGGTCCGCGGTTCAATTTCTAGAGCCTCCACAGGTGTTCCCTCTGGGACTTGTGGCAATCGGCGCTTCTTGACAGCTTCCGGAAAGAGAGGAATCTTCTTCCGCACATGCTCAATGAGTTCTTGTCCTAGCGATTTGCAAACATCCGACCCAAAGCGCGTCCACGCGCTTTCGTCCAGATCTGCGAATCTGATGATGTCTTTGCAGCCGCTGCCAAGAAGGCGACGGGGAACGGGCACGTTGAGTACATCTCGCAGAGTAACCGGGGCAAGGCGTTGGCCGGACCTTGGATACGTCATGAAAGAAGCGCACCTCTGTTCGGGGCGGCGTACAGATAAGCAGCTTTGCGCGCCAGCCGGTTGAGGGTTTCACTGATATCGATGATTGAGTCCATAGCCTCAATGTAGTAACCCTCAAGTTGTGCTAACTCCATTGCGAGGGCCACGGCGTATTCTGTGAAAGCGACCTCGTATGCCAGGCGGCGGAAGACAGGATCGTCCATTGGCCCAGTTCCCTTTGCCGCTGCAAGTTGAGGGTGATTCAAGTTGACATAGATTGTTCTTTCATCTGGAACGTATTTTGCTCGATTCGACTCCGCTCCCATCTGATCGAACTTCACCTGGAAGCCCCCTCGGGGTCGCTGTTTTCTACCCGCCCCTCCCACGGCTTGTCCCTTTAATTCGCCGTCCTCGCTGGGAAACAGCAAGGGCTTGAGATCAGGCGGTTCTCTCCCCGTCCCACCCTCTCCGTCGCCCCTTCCGCTGCCTCCCGTCGGCGTCAATTCCTCTGCGGGTACTTCGGAACCAGGGACAACATCATGCTCTTGGGAGCCGCCATCATCTTTGATTCGGTAGAGGTCAGAGCCACCAAAGGCTTTGGACTGAGTCTTTCTCACCTTGTTTCTGAAGCTCTCGAAATCCTCATTAATCACCCTGGCGATTTCCGCCGCCTGCGCCGCGAGTTTCCTTGCCTCCTCGCTCACTTTCCTGCGTCTTTCGGCATCCACGAGACTACGCCGTGTTTCCTCGACCTTCTCGTGGATGAAGCCGTAGATCTCCCGAACAAGATCATTGCTTGGATTGAGTTGCATGGACCGGCTCATGTCGAAGGGGGGAATCGGCGAACTATCCTCCTCAAGCTTAGGAACATCGATAGCCCCAAAGATGTACTGCGACATCTCGCGCCCCTCGCTCCCCGCCAAGGTCGTTTCGTACCACACGCCTTTCGAGTAGATGGACACTCCGCGTTCATCTTCCTGGAGAGGACGCTTTGAGACCTTGATGACAAGTTGAACGTCGCCGAGGGAGTCTTTGACAGCTCCCGTTGTCTGGAATACTTTCTCCTCGGCGACCGGTGGCTCCGATATTTCGCACTCATGGTTGTTGACGAAAACAGCGCTATTCTTAGGCCAACGTGCCAAGTGCCGCTCGATGTAGTAGATGATACCTGCTTGATCGATGGACCGCAGATGTATGTTCTCGATCTCCACCAGTGTCCCGTTCGGCTCCTGCGTTCGGACTTCCCGCTCAATCACGCGCACAGGAATCTCATCGCCGGTAAACATTGCTTGGACATTCTCGCGGTCCAGTTCAACTTTTGAGCGGCGGTTATTACGGATGGTCGTGATCCGCATAAGACTGGCGATGCCGAATGCGGCTGATTTCCCTGTACCGAAACGCCCTCGCCCGCTGGCGCCTTGCTTCCGATCGAGGTTCTCGCCGTGCATCACGAAGAAATTATGCAGCCCTTCCCAGTCCATTCCACGCCCGTTGTCTCGAATCGTGATTCGTTTCCTCCGGTTATCTACCGTCACCTTCACGACTGCCCGCGTACCCGGCTCCACATACTGGAGTCCATTCGCCACATATTCCCACACGGCCAGTCGCTCGTTCTTGAAGAGAGCAGCTGCCTGAAGAAGATCACGGGCAACATGGCTCGTGACAAAGAGTTGATCCTGTGAATCAGGCATAGGTGTTACCTCTTTCTCACTTTCGCTACCAGCGCTTTCACAGCGGAACCCAATTCCACATCATCCCCAAACATGTTCAAAACGCGGTTGATTTTGCGCTCACGAGCTTCACCGATGACATAGGCGTTAAGACGAAAGAAAGCCTCGGCCTCTGGAGAACTGACAGCATCCTCGCCTTCCGCTGTCAGCTTCCGGAAAGCGTCACTGTTAAGCATCCGGACTCGCTCAGTACGTCGCCACTGTTGCTCGGCAGCAGTCAACTTTTTCTTAGTTGGCTGCACTCCCTTGATTGAATCAATCCGACTTCGCGCAAGCTCGAGACCGTTCGGCGTCAGGATCCAGCCATCTTTCTCTGAACCGAGGAGCAGGCACCCTTTGCGGTCGCTCTTGGCATCCCATAGGTGAGTCTTGATTGTGTGGATGTTGATCTGCTCTGGGTACTTCACCCATGTAAAGCGGCCGGGGGCAAGTTCATTCGCCCGCACAGCAATATCTTCTGTATCAAGGTAACGCGACTCCCCTCCCAGGAGGTAGACCGCCAAGGTAATGACTTCCATGTTCGACAGAGTCCGAGCGGGCGCAGATACTATGAATTCAGCCGGCTCACCCTTTTTTTTTCGCGTCATCGGAGTGACTTTCTCATTTATCTATCTGCCGTGGAAGCCCAGCCAAGCGGCATCCTTATTGGGAGCATTCGCCGCCACGATCAGTGCATGTCGGCTGCTTAGGCCGAAGCGTGAAAACGCACATGAGAAGTGGGAAATCCTCCCAACCTAACTTAGACTAATCTCTAGCGGGTCGGTTTGCAAGGATGGTTGGCGAGTCACCCAGATGGGATAGAGCACTACTTCTACCCGCCTGATGGCGGACCAACAACGGAGTTGCTGAGGTAAATAAAGGAGCCACCATGAAGCAACGACTAGTAATTGTTTCCCTGCTTTTCTGGCTATGTCGTGTCTTACCCGCTATGGGGGCTGACAAGCCGATCATCGTGGAAATCTGGCCAGCTAAAGCGCCAGATGAGGCCGCCAACATCGGCCCAGAGACGGTCCGCATGTCGCCGAAGCTGACCAAGAAGGAGGTCGAAGTAACCGAGTCCACCAAACTGCTGACCAACATCAGCAAACCCACCATCACGATTTATCGGCCGACGAAGGAAAAGGATACTGGAGCCGCGGTCCTCATCTGTCCCGGCGGCGGCTACTGGAACCTCTATTGGGAGCTGGAAGGCGAGGAGGTCGCTACCTGGCTGACTTCTCAGGGCATGACGGGAATCATCCTCAAATATCGCGTGCCGAGAAGGGCCGATGAACCCAAAGACGAGCCGGCCCGGCGTCCCCTCCAGGATGCCCAGCGCTCGATCAGCCTCGTGCGCAGCAAAGCCAAAGAGTGGTACATCGATCCCAAACGCATTGGCATTGTCGGTTTCTCCGCGGGCGGCCATTTGGCGATTGCCACGGCCACACGTTTCGAGAAGCGAACCTATGAGCCAATCGACGAGATTGACAAAGTAAGCTGCAGGCCGGACTTCGCGATCGCGGTCTATCCCGGCTATCTCAAAGCCAAGGACAAGGAGGAGCTGGCTCCCGGCCTGCGATTCCCGGCGAACACGCCTCCCATTTTCCTCGCGCACGGCGGGGCCGACATCATCAGCCCGCCCGAACACAGCGTACTCATGTATCGCGCTCTGAAGCGTGCCGGCATCCAAGCGGAGTTGCACATTTATGCGGGCGCTACCCATGATTTCGGTGTGCGTAAAGTCGATAAACCCTGCTCGACATGGACCGAGCGTTGCATCGACTGGCTACGAAGCCAAGGATTTCTCAAGCGGTCTTAGGCGGCCCTGCTACTTGCTGTTCGGCTTCTCAAACGCCTCGCTCGCCGCTTCCTGGAATCCCTTTCTCACCTCCGACGCGTCCGAGTTCTCGAAATTCGCCCGCTGGACCATGAGGATGTAGATTCGTTTCGCAACCGGATCGATCCACGCCTGGGTGCCGTACGCGCCGCCGTGGCCGAAGCTGCCGGGAGAGAGCATGGCGGTGACGCCTTGCGGCTCGCGGACGACACACCAACCCAGGCCCCAGCCGTTGCCGGCAGTGAAGCCCGTCTTGAGATCGCCCGTCTGGATTGTGGTCATGAGCTTGACCGTCTCCGGCTTGAGGTAGCGTTTGCCGTCCAACTCGCCTCCGCGCAGCACCATCTGGCAAAAACGCGCGTAATCCAGAGCGGTAGAAAAGAGTCCGCCGTTGGGTGCGGGGAAGCGGTCCTGACTGGTCGGCGATTTACCGTTGAGAAACCGGATCTCGGCCTCTTCGAGTTCTCCCTTGTCGGTGCGCCGATACGATTTGGCCAGGCGCGGCAATTGTCGCTCCGTGAGATAGAACGTGGTGTCTTTCATGCTCAACGGATCGAACAGCCGCCGCTTGAGGAGCTTGTCGAGCGGCTCCCCCGTGACCACCTCGACAATCCGTCCTCCGGTGTTGATCCCCGACTGGCAGTAGGTCCATTTCGAGCCAGGCTCGAATCGGACCGGCTTGGCGACATAGAGAGGGATAACATCGGTCAGAGTCTTGCACTCTTTCGCCTGGGCTAACGTAATTTCGCCCATGCCGGAAGTGTGCGTGAGCAGATGGCGGATTGTGACGCGGGCTGGCTTGCCGTCCGCGGTCTTGAGTTCCTTAAATTCGGGCAGGTATTTCTCAACGGGGTCGTCTACGGAAAGGAGTCCCTCGTCCTGGAGCATGAGCAGCAGCGTGGCGAGGATCGGCTTGCTCATGGATGCGATCCAGAAGATGGAGTCGGTCTGCATTGGCTCGGCAGGATTGAGGGCCGCGTGGCCGGTCGCGTCCAGGTGGAGAAACGAATTGTGCGTCGCCACGAGGGTCACGACTCCGGCGACCTCCTTGGCCGAGACGTATTTGCGCATGCGAGCGCTGATGCTACGGACGGCGGGCGGCACGACTTTTCCCGCGTTTTCCGTTACGGTGCCAAGCTCCCTTTCCTCTGCCCGTGCGGGCGAAAAAAACCCGCCTGTCGCCGTCATCCAAAAAACGGCAAGAACGACCAA
>Ga0070739_10001561_pt1 | contig 33764 bp, 37 predicted proteins | sample Coa_R1_7_FD_66445 | JGI IMG/M metagenome (GOLD analysis project Ga0070739, IMG submission 66445) | Surface soil microbial communities from Centralia Pennsylvania, which are recovering from an underground coalmine fire - Coalmine... | ecosystem: Environmental > Terrestrial > Soil > Unclassified ...
TTCCTGGCTGGATCTCGCCATCCAGCAGCTCGGCCCCCAGTAGGGTCGGCGCTAGCGCGAACGTCTCGTGCGCGCCCCCTACCCCAGCCCGTGCCGACCGGCTGCTCGGCCCGGTGCCGGGAGAGACTGCCCCAGCCCGGCCAATGGGCCACTTCTAAACGGGGATAAGCAGGCGAAGGCACCGGGTCGACGGTCAGTGCCGCGTCCACGCGCTCGTGGAGCACATCGGCCCGCTGCTCGACTAGCTGCTCGGCTCGTGGAGCAGGCTCATCGCTCGGTCATAGTCGCCCTGGACCATGTAGGCGTCGACGAGCAAGAGGCGCACCTCCTCGTAGTGGCCGCGGTACTGGGGGTCCTGCAGGATGCTGGTCAGGCGGGCGATGACCGGCTCCACCTGTTCCGGCTGCCGATCGACGATGGCGCGCATGGTGTCGAGCGCGCCCGCGACGTCGCCGGCGGCAAGCTGGCTGTTCGCCTCGTCGAGCACGCCGCCGCTCGCGGCGGGCGCCGCGGGCGCCTCGGCCGGCGCGGCGGGCGCCTCGGATGCGGGTTCTGGCTGAGCTGCGGCTTCGGCGGCCGGCGCGGGAGACGCTGGCGCCCTGGCCGCGGCCCAGGGCGTGGCGGAGACCGGCGGCTGAGGCTCGACCGGGACTTCCTGCGTGTTTTCGTCCTTCTGGCTCGGTGCGGTCTCGGGGGCGAGCGGCTCCGACCGCCAGCCGGACTGGGGACCGAAGGTGTGGTCCTCCAGATCGAGCGGAGGGCGCGACGGGGCTGCCGAGGCCGAAGCGACCTCGGTCGGGATCAGGGGCGAGATCGTCGGCGCGCCGGTCGCCGCAGGGGCGGGTGCCGCGGCCCCGCCTGCCGCGTCTGTGCCAGGCGGGGCCGCTAGCAGCTCGTCCGTGCCGGCGAGCAGCCCGTGGCGGGCGGTACCGAGCGTCTGCATCGCCTCGCTGAGCGCCGCCTCGATGCGGTCCAACTCGGCCTGAGCGTCGCGCAGCCGCCGCGCGATCTCCGCCCGATCCTCGGCCGCGTCGGCCTTGGCAGCGGCGCGAATGGCCTCGGCCTCCGCTTCCGCTGCGGCGCGCAGGCGTTGGGCGTCGGCCTCCGCATCGGCGCGAATGGCTGCCGCGTCGCGCCGCGCCGCGTCCATCAGCTCTCCGGCCAGTCGATCGAGCTGGTTGAGCGCTTCCAGCCGCACGCCGCGCGCCACGCGCAGGGCGGTCTCCAGGGCTTCCTGGAGCTGGCTGATCTGGGTGGCCTCGCCCTGGAGCGTGGTGCGGGTCTCTGCCAGCTCGCGCTGCACTCGCTCGATTGCCGTGAGGCCGGCCGCGGCGTCCTCGCCCGACGGCTCGCCGCTCGTCGCGTGGCTGTCCTGCGCCATGCGCCCTCCCAGGCAGATCAACTTATCCCGTGCTGATGTCCCGCTGGTCACGAGCCGATCGTTGGCTCCGAGGCGGCCCGCAGGTCGCGGTGGAGTTGCTCGAGATGCTGGCTCGCCGTGGCCAGGCCGTCGCCCGCGCCCCGGACCAGCTCCCGCAGCTCGGGCGGCAGGGCAGCGTGCCACTGCAACAGCTCGACGTAGCCTACGGCCAGGGTCAGGTCGTTGCTGAGCAAGTGCACCGCTTCGCGCGCCGAGCGGGTCACCGTCCGCAGTCGCTCCTCCAGCGCCCGCGCCTGCTCGCGCGCGTCGGCTACCTCGGAGCCCGGCTGACCCTCCGCCGCGACCAGGGCACCGCGCTCGGCGACGACTCGTTCGAGCTCCCGCACCCGACGGCGCAGGCGCTCCGTCTCGGACAGCGCGGTCGCGTCCCCGGGCGCGTCTGCCATAGTCCCGCTTCCACTTCTGGACTCGTTCCGCGCCCCACGGGCCGGTCGCCGCCCTCCGCGAACGCGGCGCGCGTCCAGTGGTAGTCTACTGCCTGCTGCAGCGCGTGTAAATCCGCCGCGCTCAAGGGGCCAGCGGAACAACGCGGCCAGCCGCGCCTCGCCGTGTGGTAGCCTGAGGGTGCGACCGCGCCCAGGTCGGAGCGTGCGGTCGCTGCCCGCCGACAGCAGGGAAGGAGGCCCGAGTGAGCCTGGAACATCGTGGGCTGCGCCACTCGCTGTCCCGGCCATCGCTCGACCACGCCGCGCGCGACCAAAAGCGGACGGTGTTGCGCCTGAGCGACGGGCTGGTGGTCGAAGGGCTGATACACGTGCCGCCCGGCACCCGCCCGCTCGACTTCCTGAACCGCTCCACCGAAGCCTTTATCGCCGTGACCAGCGCGACGGTCCATCTCGGGGACCAGGTCGAGCAGGTAGGCTTCCTCGCCGTGAACAAGGCCCACATCATTAGCGTCCGCGACCTGGCCGGCGGCGCGTAGCTCACTGGATCGGCGAGTAGCCCGGAGCTGGCAGGCGTGCTAGAATCGCGGCCAGCGGGCGGCGCTGCCGCGTCGCGTAGGCAGAGGGAGGCGCGTATGCTGATCGACCTGAGCCATACTATCGCGTCCGGCATGATGCAGGTGGCCTCGCTCCCGCCAGTCGAGGTGTGTCGGGTCAGCTCGCTCGCCGAGGGCAAGCCGACCAACGGGCAGGCGCTGCGGATCAGCGGCCACTCCGGCACGCACATCGACGCGCCGCTGCACGTGTTCGACGACCTGGCGAGCATCGAGACCTTCCCCGCCGACCGCTTCATCGGGCCCGGCGTGGCGCTCGGCGTGCCGAAGGGGCCGCGCGACCCGGTGACCGCCGCCGACCTCGACGCCGCCGGCCGTGGGCTGGTGCGGCGCGGCGACATGGTCCTGCTGCACACCGGCTGGGACCAGCGCTACGGCGATCCCGCCTACCTGGCCGACTACCCGACGCTCGCGATGGACGCGGCCGACTGGCTGGTCGAGCACGGCGTGCGGCTGGTGGCCCTCGACATGCTCTCGCCCGATCTGCCCCCCGGCCGGCGCGCTCCCGACGCGCAGCTCGTGGTCCATCAGCGCCTGCTGGGCAACGACGTGCTGATCGCCGAGAACCTGACCGGCCTGGCGCCGCTGGTCGGCAAGCGGCTGCAGGTCTACGCCCTGCCGATCAAGGTGGCCGAGGGCGATGGCGCCCCGGCCCGCATCTGCGTCGAGATCGTCGAGGGGTAAGAAGCATATCGAGTGGGAATGGAGCCACGCTCCATTCCCACTCGCTGCGGACGAAACCTGTTAGCGCGGTCGCGGCGCGGCTTCGCCGCAGCGCGGGCAGGTCCCCAGCGCGCCGAGCGCCTGCTCGGCCTCGGCCAGGAAGGCCCGTGGCTGGCCCACGTTGTGATCGCCTGGGCCGCCCGAGCGGTCCTCGGTCTGGTAGAGCGGGGCGCCGCAGCGCTCGCAGTACCAGGCCCAGCCGTCGACGTCGCTCGGCCCGCGCCGCCGCTCGACGACCAGCGTCCACGAGCCCTCGGGGCGGCGCGGCGAATGCGGCACGCGCGCCGGCAGCAGGAACCAGTCGCCCGGCCGCGCGACGAGCAACGTGCGCTCCCCGTCTTCTTTGACATAGTGGAAGTTCAGCTCGCCCTCGAGCTGGTAGAAGATCTCGTCGAACGGGTTCATGTGGAACCCCGTGGCCGTCGTCGGCCCGCGAGTGAGGAAGGTCAGGTAGTCGGAGTCCTCCCAGAGCAGGCGGCGCAGCACGCCCTGGTCCTGCCAGTCGTCGCGGTGCGTCGCCAGGTACTCCTGCAGGTTGAACGTCTTCAGCGGCGCGACGAGCATCTTCCGCCTCCTCCGCCCCCGGCGCCCGCCCGAGGAGCGCCGACTTCATAGCCCCGCGCTGTGCGACTGCGCGCTGCGCCTCGCCGCAGTATAGACCGGTCGGCGGGCGTGCCCACAGCCCCGACGGAGCCGCCCGGCCGCTCCTGGTATACTTTGGCGACACACCAGTCCACTGGCGCCACACGCTCACAGATGGGCAGCGGAGCAGGCACCATGGCGATCACGCGCGCGGACGTGGACCACGTGGCCGAGCTGGCGCGGCTCGGGCTCAGCGAGGAAGAGCGCGCCCAGATGGAAGCGCAGCTCGGCCAGATCCTCGAGTACGTGCAGGTGCTCCAGCGCCTCGACACGACCGCTATCCCGCCCACGGCCCAGGTGATCCCGCTGCGCAACGTGATGCGCCCGGACGAGGTGCAGCCGTCGCTGCCGACGGAGAGCGTCCTGGCCAACGCCCCGGCGCACGAGGACGCCTTCATCCGCGTGGCGGCGGTGCTGGAATAGCCGTCAGCCATCAGCCGTCAGCCGGGCGGCCATCAGCCACCAGCCATCAGCCGTCAGTCACGGCTGAGAGCTGCGAGCTGGTGGTTGAAAGCTGCGAGCTGATGGCTGAGAGCTGAGAGCTGATGGTGAAGACCGAGCTAGCCGACCTGACCCTGCTCGACGCGCGCGCGGCGCTGCGCGCGCGCCAGGTGTCGTCCGTCGAGCTGACCGAGGCGTTCCTGGCGCGGATCGAAGCGCTCGAGCCACGCCTGCACACCTTCGTGACCATCACTGCCGAGCGGGCGCGCGAGCAGGCCCGCGCCGCCGACGCGCGCCGCGCCGCGGGCGAGGACGGGCCGCTGCTGGGCTTGCCGATCGCCCTCAAGGACGTGCTCTGCACGGCCGGCGTACGCACTACCTGCTCGTCGCGCATCCTGGAAGGCTTCGTGCCGCCCTACAGCGCTACCGTCGTCGAGCGGTTGGACGCCGCCGGCGCGGTGACCCTCGGCAAGACGAACATGGACGAGTTCGCGATGGGCTCGTCGACCGAGAACTCGGCCTTCTTCCCCACTCGCAACCCCTGGGACCTTGAGCGGGTGCCCGGCGGCTCCAGCGGCGGCTCGGCGGCCGTGGTCGGCGCCTGGGCCGCGCCGGCCGCGCTGGGCACCGATACGGGCGGCTCGATCCGCCAGCCGGCGGCGCTGTGCGGCGTGGTGGGGATGAAGCCGACCTACGGGCGCGTGTCGCGCTTCGGGCTGGTAGCGTTCGCCTCGTCGCTCGACCAGATCGGCCCCCTCGCGCGCACCGCCGCCGACTGCGCACTGCTGCTCGGCGTGATCGCCGGCCACGACCCGCGCGACGCCACCTCCCTCCCCGACCCGGTACCGGACTACCTGGCCCAGCTCGCGGATGGCGCCATCGGTGGGGACAACGGTGCTGCTGGGGCGTCCCGCGCGAACGACGGGAGCAGCCTGCGCGGCTTGCGCGTGGGCGTGCCGCGCGAGTACTTCGGCGCCGGCATGGAGCCGGGCGTCGAGGCGGCCGTACGCGCGGCCATCGACCAGCTCGCGGCGCTCGGCGCGAGCGTCGGCGAAGTGTCGATGCCGCACACGGAATACGGTGTGGCCGTGTACTATCTCATCGCGCCGGCCGAGGCGAGTGCGAACCTGGCTCGCTACGACGGCGTGAAGTACGGCTACGCCGCGCCCGCGCCGACGCTGATGGACACCTACCTGCGCACGCGCGACCAGGGCTTTGGGCCCGAGGTGAAGCGGCGGATCATGCTGGGCACCTACGCCCTGAGCACCGGCTACTACGACGCCTACTACCTGAAGGCCCAGAAGGTGCGGACCCTGATCAAGGGCGACTTCGACCGCGCCTTCGAGCAGTACGACGTGCTGGCGGCGCCGACCTCGCCGACGGTCGCCTTCCGGCTCGGCGAGCGAGTCGCCGACCCGCTGGCGATGTACCTCTCCGACGTCTGCACGATCCCGGTGAACCTGGCCGGCCTGCCGGGCATCAGCGTGCCCTGTGGCTTCTCCGACGGGCTGCCCGTGGGCCTGCAGCTCATCGCCCCGCCGCTCGAGGAGGGGCGCCTGCTGCGCGTGGCCCACCGCTACCAGGAAGCCACGGACTGGCACCGCCGCCGGCCGCTACTGTAGGGAGCCCACGATGGCCGAGGCAACGAAGACACCCGTGAAGTACGAGCCGGTGATCGGGCTCGAGGTCCACGCCCAGGTGCGCACGCAGAGCAAGATGTTCTGCGGCTGCAGCGCCGCCTACTTCGATGCGCCGCCGAACACGCACGTCTGCCCGGTCTGCCTGGGGATGCCCGGCGTGCTGCCGGTGATCAACCGCGCCGCCGTCGAGGCGACGATCATGACCGCGCTGGCCTTGAACTGCGAGATCCCCGAGGCCAGCAAGTTCGACCGCAAGAACTACTTCTACCCCGACCTGATGAAGGACTACCAGATCTCGCAGTACGACCTGCCGTTCAGCCGCAACGGCTGGCTGACGATCGAGGGCCCGGGCGGCGAGACGCGCCAGATCGGCATCGAGCGCGTGCACCTGGAAGAGGACACGGCGCGCCTGGTCCACCGCCGCGACCCGGACGGCCACGCCTACAGCCTGGTCGACGTGAACCGCTCCGGCGTGCCGTTGATGGAGATCGTCGGCAAGCCCGACCTGCGCTCGCCGGCCGAGGCGCGCGCCTACCTGCTCAAGCTGCACGCGATCCTCCAGACGCTCGGCATCTCCAGCGGCCACCTGCAGGAGGGCGCCTTCCGCTGCGACGCGAACATCTCTCTGCGGCCGGTCGGCGCGACCGAGTTCGGCACCAAGACCGAGATCAAGAACATGAACTCCTTCCGCGCCGTGTTTCGGGCCCTGGAGTACGAGATCGCCCGCCAGACAGCAGTCCTGGAGGAGGGCGGCCGCATCGTCCAGGAGACGCGCGGCTGGAACGAGGACCGCGGTGTGACCGTGAGCCAGCGCAGCAAGGAGTTCGCCCACGACTATCGCTACTTCCCCGAGCCGGACCTGCCGCCGGTGTTCGTCTCGCGGGAGTGGGTCGCCGAGCTCCGCGCCCGCCTGCCCGAGCTGCCAGACGCCAAGCGCGAGCGCTACCAGCGCGACTTCGGCCTCTCCGCCTACGACGCCGGCCAGCTCGTCGCGTCGCCGGCCGTGTCGGCGTTCTTCGAGCGCGCCGTGGCCCTCTACCCCCAGCCCAAGCTGGTGGCGAACTGGGTGGAGGGGGAGTTGTTCCGCCTGCTCAAGGAGGCCGACGTCGAGATCGACGAGACGCGCGTCACGCCCGAGCACCTGGCCGAGCTGCTCGGCCTGCTCGAGAAGGGCACGCTCAGCGGCGCGCTGGCCAAGCAGGTGTTCGAGGAGGTGTTCGCCACGGGCGAGCGCCCGGCGGCGATCGTCCAGGAGCGCGGCCTGGCCCAGATCTCGGACACGAGCGAGCTGGAGCGGATCGTCGGCGACGTGCTGGCGGGCCACCCGCAGCCGGTGGCCGACTACCGCGCCGGCAAGGAGACCGCGCTCAACTTCCTCAAGGGCCAGGTGATGAAGGCCACCCGCGGCAAGGCCAACCCGGCCGTCGTGACCGACCTGCTCACCGCCCGCCTGCGCGAGGGCTAGCGCCCCGCGCCCGGTTGTTGCCGATGCCCGAGCCGATCCGCGTCGCCACCTTCGACTGCTACGGCACCCTCGTCGATTGGGAGGGCGGCCTCGGCGCGTTCCTGTACGATCTGGCGCTGCGCCGCGGCGAACCGCGCTTGGAGCCCGGCCGCCTGCTGCGCGAGCGCTGGGAGGCGATCCAGTTCGAGATCGTCCAGGGCCCATACCGGCGCTACCGCGAGGTGCTGGCGGAAAGCCTGCGGCGCTGGATGGCCGAGCGCGGCTACGCCTGGGACCCGCCGGAGGGCGAGGCGCTGCTGCGCTCGATGCGGAGCTGGCAGCCCTTCCCCGACACGCGGCCGGCGCTGGAGCGCGCGCGCCAGGCGGGCCTGCGCCTGGTGATCGTCTCGAACACCGACCGCGACATCATCGCGCACACGCTCCGCCACCTGGAAATCCCCTTCGACGACGTGGTCACGGCCGAGGACTGCGGTGCCTACAAGCCCGCCCTGGCCGTCTTCGAGCAGGTGCTGGCGCACATCGGCGAGCGGCCCGGGCGCGTCCTGCACGTCGCGTTCGGCTTCAAGTACGACATCGGCCCGGCCCAGCGCCTCGGCTGCCGCACCGCCTGGGTCAACCGCCACGCCGAGGCCCAGCCGTCCAGCGCCACCCCCGACTACACCTGGCGCGACCTCTGGGGCCTGGCCGAGCTGGCAAGGGCCCAGGACGCGTCCGGTCGCTAGCGGCGGCGCGGGCGGTAGCGGTCGTGGAAGACGCCGGCCACGCCGAGCAGCACGAGCGCCATGCCGGCCAGCGTGCCGACGCCGATCGACTCGCCCAGCACTAGCGCGCCCAGGACCACGGCGATGACCGGGTTCACGTACGCGTAGGTCATCGCCACGTCGGTGGGCAGCCGGCGCAGGCACTGGATGTAGGACGTGAAGCCGACCAGCGAGCCCACGACGACGAGGTAGGTCCAGGCCAGCCAGGCTTCGGGCGCCGGGGTGGGCCGCGGCTCGCCGCTGAGCAGCGCGGCCAGCAGCAGGCCGCCGGAGCCGAACAGCATCAGGTAGCCGGCGCTCACGAACGGCGTGACGGCGACCGGTCGCCGCCGCTGCAGGATCGAGCCGATGCCCCAGGTGACCGCGGCCAGCAGCAGCGCGACCACGCTGGCCGCGGTCACGCTGTCCCCGCCGCGCACCGAGAGCAGGCCGACCCCGGCCAGCCCTGCGAGCAGCGCGCCGACGAGCAGCGGCGTCGGCGGGCGCCGGTCGAGCAGGGCCTCCATTACGGCGACCCAGATCGGCACCGACGCCACCATGAGCGCGGCGTAGCCGGAGTCGGCCTTCTGCTCGGCCCAGACGACCAGGCCGTTGCCGCCGACCCAGAGCAGGCAGCCGGAGGCCGCCAGCACTACTAGCTCGTGTCGCGTCAGGCGCAGGCGCTGGCCGGCCAGGCCGGTCCAGAGCAGCAGCAGGCAGCCCGCGGCGCAGGCGCGTAGGGCCGCCATGGTGAAGGGCGGGAAGCCGGTCCCGTCCCGCACGGCGATACGGATGGCGAGGTAGCTGCTGCCCCAGACGAGGTAGACCAGCAGCAGGTAGACGAGGTCGGCCCAGCGACTGGCGCGGACCTCCGCGGCGGCGTTCTGCACGGGGCGGCGATCTCCCGGGGCCGACTGGCGAGCGCCATCGTGGGACGCGGCTGGCGGTCTGGCTGCTGGCCCACGCAGAATGATACCGCGCGCCGCGCCGCCGGCTCCGAATAGGCGCGGGGGCCCCGTATACTGGTTCGGGTAGGAGAGGAGCCGGCATGGGCGACGGAGAGCTGGAAGCGTTCGGGACGCGCGCGCTGCGACTGGGGCTGGGTGGCGCGAGCCTGGGGCTGGGCGCGGTCGCCCTCGCCCGCGGACTGGGCTGGGCGGGCCCGCTTGCGCCGTGGGCCAGCGGCCTGGGGGCCGCGCCGCTGGGCGAGCCGCTGAGCTTCGCCCTCGCCCTGGCGCTGCTCGGCGTGGGCTGGCTGCTCGTGGCCGACCGGGCCGCGTCCGCCGCCGCGCTGGCCCTCGCCGCGCTGCTCGTGGCGAGCCTGGTCCTGAACCCGCCCGGCACGCTCGGCGCGATCCAGGACCTCGGCCTGCTCGGCGGCTCCCTGGCCCTGCTCGCCTTCTCGCCCAGCACGCTCGCCCGCCTGCCGGCGCCGCTCGCCGGCCTGCTCGCCGCGGTCATGGCGCGCCGCCGGCTGGCGCTGCGGCTCGGCCTGGCGCTGGTGTTCCTGCTGGCTGGCTGGGGCAAGTTCGCCGATACCGGCACCTACGTTGGCCTGCTGGAGGCGACCGGCGGCGCCGCAGGCTGGCCGCTGGTCGGCGGCCTCAAGCCCACCGCCCTGGTCCTCTACCTCGGCGCCGGCGAGCTGTTCCTGAGCGGCCTGCTGCTCTGGGGCCCGCCGGCGCGGCTGGCCAGCGCCATCGCCAGCGTCCTGCTGGTCCTCGACCTGCTCGGCCTGCACGTGCCCGGCCTGCTCACGGCGAAGGTGCTCGGCCTGCTCGGCGGGACTCTCGCCGGCTATTGCTGGGCGAGCGGCGCCACCGTTCTCGAGAACGCCCAGATCGGCTGGCTGCGCGCCGGCGCTCGCGCCGCGGACGGCCGCGACGACGCGGCGGCCGAGCCGCACTGATCCTCGGCCGCGTGCCAGCCGCCCCTGCCCGGCCGCCGTCCCATCCGCGACATGAGCCTCGCCCATCCGCGGCAAGGTAATATCTGGCTATTGATCGTCCAGCGGCTGGCGGCCGGCAAGTGATCGCGAGGAGGGTGCCGTGGCGGAGCGGAGCTTGACTTATGCCTGCGAGGACTACGATCTGCAGCAGGCGATCGTGGACGGTAGCGTGCGGCCGGACGGGATTGCCATCCGGGCCGAGATCGTCGAGAGCAACGAGCGCCACGACCGCATGGCCCGCGAGGGCGCCTTCGACCTGGCCGAGTTCTCGATGTCGGCCTACCTCGTCGCCCGCGCGGAGGGCCTGCCGCTGGTCGGCCTGCCTATCTTCCCGCGCCGCATGTTCGTCCACCGCTTCATGTTCGTGAACGCGGCGGCGGGGATCACCGAGCCGGGCCAGCTCGCCGGCCGCCGCGTCGGCATCGGCCGCCACCACAATACGCTCGCCCTCGTCGCCCGCGGCACCTTGCACGACGAGCACGGGCTGGACCTTCAATCGGTGCAGTGGGTGACCGAGCGGCCCGAGACCATCGCCGGCGGCCCCAGCCGCTTCCGATTCGAGGCCGCGCCGGCGGGCCGCTCGCTCGAGGACTTGCTGCTGGCGGGCGAGATCGATGCGATGATGATCCCCCATACCATCGGCGCCTGGGACCGCGGCGACCCGCGCGTGCGGCGCCTGTTTCCGGACTTCAAGGCCGCCGAGCGGGCATCGTACGCGCGCACGGGAATTTTCCCGATCATGCACCTGGTGGTAGTCCGCGCGGACGTGCTGCGCGCCGAGCCGGGCCTGGCCGCGGCGCTGCTGGCCGCCTTCCGCGAGGCGCAGGAGCGCGCCTTCGCGCGGCTGGGCGAGCCGGCCATGGTCAGCCTGGCCTGGGCCCGCGCCCTGCTCGAGGAGGAGCGCGCCTTCTTCGGCGGCCCCCCCTGGCCGATCGGGGTCCAGGCTAACGCGCGCACGCTCGAAGCGATGGCGCGCTGGTCGCACCTGCTCGGCCTCACGCCGCGCCAGCTCACCCTGGACGAGCTGTTCTCCGGCTTCGAGTAGGGCAGCGCGGCCGGCGCTAGCGCGGCGGAGCGCCGCCGGTCGCCGGGCGGCTCACGCGCTCGCGCTCGGCGGCGACGTAGGCGACGAGCTCTCGGGCGAACGGGCTGGCCACCTGCAGGCGCGCCGGGTCGAGCGGCACGCCCAGGTACTGCAAGTAGAGCACGTCGCCGTCGTCGGCGAACCCGACGCCGACGCCCGCGAAGAAGAAGCCCTCGGCCTCCGCCGCTCGGCACAGCTCGGGCGTGCCCGCCTGGGCCAGCGGCAGTCGCAGGTAGATCACCTGGGCGCGGGCGGTGTCGGAGAGGTCGCGCCGCGCGCGGCCGATCTCGGTGGCCGTGTCGGCCCCGACGCGCTCGACGCGGATCTCGCCGTACTGCCAGCAGTGGTCGACGAAGACCGCCACCTCGCCCGCGCCCCGCGCCGGCTCGGGCGCGCCGTACTCGACCGGCGTCCCCAGGTTGCCGTAGATCCGCTCCAGGAGGGCGCGGTGCTGGGCCGGCGCGTAGACGGTGGACGGCGGTGGCGCGGCGAGGTACTTGAAGTAGAGCAGGTTGCTCTCCCGCTGGCCCAGCGGCTCGGCGCGGATGTGCTTGAAGCGCGTCGAGCGCGGCATCCCGCCCAGCAGCACGCCGCAGGCATGGGCGCCGAAGTCTTCCTCCATCCGCTGGCTGTAGGTGTGGCTGGTCACCGGCTCGCCGAAGACACCCAGCAGGCCCAGCCGCGCCGCCTCTTCCTCGAGGAAGCCGCGCATCCGCTCGAGCAGGTGCCGCCCGCGGTGGGCCGGGGCGACCACCGCCGCCCCGCTCTCGGCCACCGGTCGTGGCTCCGGCCGCTCCAGCGCCAGGTGCCCGACGACGGCTCCCGCCGCGTCCACCGCGACGACGGACACCAGGCGGCCGGTCACGTTCTCGTGGGCGATGCGCTCCGGGTAGTAGAAGTCGGCGTTGCCGTAGCTGTAGCCGTAGGCGCGGTAGACGCACTGGGCAACCTGGATCGCTTCGTCCGGCCGCATGCGGCGGATAGTGTAGTCCTGCTGGTGCGCCAGCGGCTCGTCGGCGCGGTAGGGCGTGAGGGCCGCGGCCGGCAGGTGCTCGGCGATGTCTCCTTGCGGGCGGTGCTTGAGCAGCCGCAGCTCCATCCCCGCCTTGCCATGGTTGAGCCAGTGGGCGTGGTCGACCGTCTGGCGCAGCAGGTCCCAGGTCGCGCCGGCGGCCAGCCCGCGCCGGGCGTCGCCGCCCGCGCCCGGCGCCGACGGGTCGAACGGCAGCCCGCGCTCGTGGATCGCCAGGCCGAGCACGGCGGCCGTGAGCGTGCCCACCAGGCGGAACGTCGCCCGCTCGCCCGGCTCGAAGCCGCGCTCGATCACTTCGCGGCAGACGCCCTCGATCGCCGTGGCCAGGGCCTCCACGGCCTCGCCGGGCAGGTCGCCCTGGGTCGCTAGCTCGCGCACGTAGGCGCGGGCCAGGCCGAGCGCTCCCGCCTCGTTCGGCAGGACCAGCTCGCTGCGGAACTCACCCTCCATTCCCTCCCCCTGGCCGCATCCAGCTCCTACAACGATACTACGCCGGTCGTTCCCGGCCCCGCAGCAGCGGCGCCCGCTGTCGGCTTTGTGGATGAGTTGTGAGAACGCCGCCGACCGGGTAATCTCAATGGCTGGCGCCGCGCGCAACGCGGTCTAGTAGTCGGTCACCCGTGAATCGCCAGCCTACGGAGCCGGTCTGAAGGCTGGGCCAGCAGAAGCCGTCTTGTGGCCCGCCGTTCACGGCGGCTGGCAAGCCAGCAGTTCAGGTCTGAGAGAGCACCAAGGCGTGTTTCTCCTGCAGGAATGAGAGTGGCATGACGATTGAGCGCCCGCGCACGGGGTGGCCCGGCCAGCGGACCGCGTTCGTGGGCCGCCAGGGCGAGCTGGCGACGCTGCTGCAGCACCTGGCAGCGGCCGGGCGAGGCGAGGGGCACCTCGTCCTCCTGGCCGGCGAGCCCGGCATCGGCAAGACGCGGCTCCTGCACGAACTGGCCCAGCGGGCGCGCGCCGCGGGCTGGCAGGTGCTCCTGGGGCGGGCCGACGAGTCGGAGGGGATGCCGCCGTACCTGCCGTTCGTCGAAGCGCTGCGCGAGCACGTTCGGACCGCGCCGCTGGCCGCACTGCGGGCCCAGCTCGGCGACGAAGCGGCCGAGGTCGCGCTGCTGCTGCGCGAGGTCCGCCGGCGGTTGCCCGAGCTGCCGCCCAGCCAGCCCCTGCGGCCCGAGCACGAGCGCTACCGCCTCCTGGATAGCGTCGCCGGGTTCCTCCTGGCGATCGCCCGCTCGGCGGCGCGGCGCGATGCGACCGCGGCCCAGGCGGCGAGCGAGTCAAGCGGCCCGCTGCCCGCCGCGGGGCTGCTCCTCGGCCTGGACGACCTGCACTGGGCTCCTGCGCCCTCGGTGCTCCTGCTCCAGCACCTGGCGCGGCGGCTGGACGGCACGCCGCTGCTCGTCGTCGGGACCTACCGGTCGGAGGCGGTCGGGCCCGGCCACCCGCTGGCGGCGATGCTGCTCCGCCTGCGGCGGGAGGGGATCGCCGAGCCGCTGCGGCTGGCCGCGCTCCCCTTGCCGGAGACCGCGACCCTGGTCGCCGCCCTCACCGGCCAGGCGGCGGCGGCGCCCGTGGTGGCGGCGATCCATCAGAGACCGCCGGCAACCCCTTCTTCATCGAGGAGGTCGTGCGCCAACTGCGGGCCGAGGGCCGCGACCTGGGCGATCCCCGCGCGCTGGCGAGCACCTGGGGCATACCCGAGGGCGTCCGGCAGATGATCGCTGGCCGGGTGGCCGCGCTCAGTCCCCTCGCGCAGCGCCTGCTGCGAGCCGCCGCCCTGCTGGGCGAGGGGTTTCGTTTCGACGTGCTCGGCCAGCTCCTGGACGTCGACGTGATGCCGCTGCTGGACGCGATGGACGAGGCGGTCGCGTTGGGACTCCTGCGCGAGGCGGGCGACGTCTACTAGTTCGGCCACGCCCTCATCCGCGAGACGCTCTACGACCAGCTTGGGCTGTCCCGCCGCCAGCACCTCCACCAGCGTGCCGCGGCGATCCTCGAGCGGCTCCATGCGTCCAACCTGGAGGCGCACGCCGCGGTGCTAGCGCGCCACTACCGCCAGGCCGGGCCCGCGGCGACCGAAAAGGCGCTCGAGTACTCGCGCCGCGCCGCCGAGGCGGCCGCGGCGGTCTCCGCCTGGGAAGAAGCGGCTGGCCACTGGCAGGCCGCCCTGGCGCTCGTCGGGCCGCGGGAGGCGGAAGAGCGCTGCGCGCTGCTCCTGGCGCTCGGCGAGGCCCAGGCCTACGCGGGGGAGAGCGCCGCGGCCAGAGCATCGTTCCAGGCCGCGGCCGCCTGCGCCCGAGCGCTGGGGCCGGTGCTGCCGGTCGGGGCGTTGCTCGCTCGGGCGGCGCTGGGTGTCGCCCTCACGAACGGCGGCGAGACGCCCGGGACGGTGGACGCCCTGCTGGTCGGGCTCCTGCGCGATGCGCTGGCTGCGCTCGATCCCGCCGACGACGTCTCCCGCGCCCGCCTGCTGGCCTGCCTCGCGCGAGCGCTCCACTGGTCGGAGCGGCCGGGCGAGGGTGCTGCTCTGAGCGAGGTGGCGGTGGCGACGGCGCGGCGCGCCGGCGACCCGGCGGCCCTGATCGAGGCGCTGCACGCGAACGCCTTCACGCTCTGGGGCCCCGACCACGCTGCGCGGTCCGCGGCCGACTCCGACGAGTGCCTGCGGCTGGCCGAGCAGTTGGGCGACCGCGAGCGGTTGCTGGAGGTCTACCAGTGGCGCATCCCGGAGCTGCTGAAGCTGGGCGAGCGCGCGGTAGCCGAGAGGGAGCTGGCCGTGTACGCACGGCTGGCCCAGGAAGCGCGGATTCCCACTCACCTCCTGCGCGCGGCGACCTTCGGCGTCTGCCTGGCGCTGCTGGACGGTCGTTTCGCGGCTGCCGAGGCGCTGATGGCGCAGGGACACGCCATCGCGCAGAGTGGGCAGATCTGGCGCGCGGAGCTGCTCTACCTGGCCCAGACCTACGCGCTGCGCGAGCAGCAAGGTCGCCTGAGCGAGGCGGCGACCGTGATGCAGGCGATCGTCGAGAGCAATCCTGGCCTCGCGCCCCAGTTTAGCTGCGCCCTGGCCTACGTGCAGGCCGAGCTGGGGCAGGCGGCCGAGGCCCGCCGCGTCCTGGATGCCCGTGCCGCGGACGACTTCGCCAGCCTGCGCCGCGACCAGAACTGGCCCAGCGCGGCCGGCGCCCTCGCCCAGGTCTGCCTGGCGCTCCAGGACCGCGAGCGGGCGGCCGTGCTGTACGACCTGCTCCGCCCGTACCCGCCTTGGGCCAACGTCCGCGGCAGCGGCATCGCCGTCTTCGGCTCGATCCCCCACTTCCTCGGCCTGCTCGCTACCCTGCTCGGCCGCTGGGAGGCGGCAGCCGAGCACTTCGAGACCGCGCTGGCGCTGCACGCGCGCCTGCGGGCGCGGCACTGGCTCGCCCGCACGCAGGAGGGCTACGCGGTGATGCTCCTCCGGCGGGGGCGGCCGGCGGACCGGGCGCGGGCGGGCAGCCTGCTCGCGGCGGCGCTGGCGACCGCTCGCGCGCTGGGGCTGGCGCGCCTGGCCGAGCGGGCCGCGGCGCTGGCCGACGAGCTGGGCCCGGCCGGCGCGGCGTCGCCACTCCGCCCGCGCGGGCTCCCCACCTACCCGGCCGGCCTCACCGCGCGCGAGGTCGAGGTGCTGCGGCTGTTGGCGCGCGGCCTGACCAACCGCGAGATCGCGACCAGCCTGTCGGTGAGTCCGAGCACCGTGCACCAGCACCTCGTCAACGTCTACACCAAGATCGGTGTCGGCCGCCGCGCCGAGGCCACTGCCTACGCTTTCCAGCACGGCCTGCTACCGCTAGGAGATGGTCAGGAATGACGGGCTGGGCGTTGGCAACTGCCAACATCTAGCCCGTCCTCCTCCGGTGGAGGACTAGACCATTCGGTCTAGCGCGGCCGCGCCGCGGCGACGGAAGGCCACGAATCTCGGCCACTGAAATCGACCGTTCGTCCGATGTCGCCGGACCAGACAGAGCCTACACTGGCCCCGTGAACGATGCGGACTGCCCCTCATCTCAACCGGCGACCTTGCGGCTGGTGGTCGGGCCCCTGAAACGCCACCGACTGCTCCGGCGCTTCCTGGCCGCGCTGGCCGCCCTGCCGGGCGTCCGGGAGGTAAGGCCGGGCCACTTCGAAGACGGCACTGTGGAAGTGGCCGTGACCTACGCGGGCGCCGCGCCGCTCGCTGCCGCTTTAGAAACGCTGGCGGAGTTTCGGCCGTGGGTCGAGAGCGGGGACGCCGGCCGGCTAGTGCGGGTCCGGCTCCTATCCGAATCAGACGAGGACGACGCCTGATCGCCGCGGGACGGTGGCCGGGGCGGATCGGCGCCGCGCGGGGCGGCCGGTGCTGCCGAGCGAGGAGGAACGATGGCCGCGGATGGTGCCGCGCCCCGCTCGCCCAACGTGACATCTCAGTCGGCCGCGGCTCCGCTTAGCCGCTCGGCCTGGTCGGCGCGCCTGCCTCGCGAGCCGCGCGTCCTCGCCGACCAGCGCCTGTCCGACTGTCGCGATCCGCACGAGCACGCGGCGCTGGCGCTAGCGGTGACGCTGGTCGTGCTGATCGTCGTCGCGCTCTTCCGGATCAACGACACTGTCTCGGCAGTGGTGCTGGCGATCATCGGACTGTGGGTGGCCACGCTTGCCTACGACGTCGTCGAGGAAGTCCGCTTCCTGGCCAACGGCGCCGAAGTCACCCCGACCCAGTGCAGTGACTTCTATCCGATCGTGGAGGAGCTGCGGCGGCGCTGGGCCATGCCGCGCACCCGCGTCCTGGTCGTCTTCCGGCCCGGACTGGGGATCGTGGCCTTCGGTTTCAAGGAGCCCTACGTCATCCAGGTCGACTCGCTGTACGCCCGGGCGCTGGACGAGGGCGAGCTGCGCTACGCGCTCGGTCGCGAGATGGCGCATATCAAACTCGGCCACAGTCGCTGGTGGATGCTGCTGGGCGGCAGCGACCGCGCGGTGCCGGGTCCGCTCGGCTGGCTGGCCAAGCCGCGCAACCTGATCTTCGCCTGGTGGCGGCGCGCGCAGCGGACCAGCGCCGACCGCGCCGGCATCGTCGCCGCGGGCGACGTCGGCAAGGCGATCTCGGCGCTGGTGAAGTACCAGATCGGCCCCTCAGTGGCCCAGCAGGTAACGGTCGACAGCCTGGGGCAGCAGGCTGCCGAGCTCACCCACGGCTGGGAGCGCTGGATGGCCGTTCTCGGGCAGATGCTCGCCGCGGAGCCCTACCTGCTGTACCGCGTTCGCCTGATGGTCGAGTGGGCCGGCCTGCCGCGGACCGAGCCGGCCCCATCCGCGGGTCGTCCGCCGGGCGCCGCGCCGCCGGCGCCCACCAACGTCGCCTCGCCGCGTGGATGACCGCGAGATCGTCGCAACAGGGGGAGAGCCAGATGTCCAAAGAAGAGTTCCTCGCGCGCAGCCGCTCCTACGCCGAGATCCGCCAGAAGGGCTGCGTGGGCAGCTTCAACGAAGGGATCGAGATAGAGACCAACGGGGTGCGCACCCGCCTGGTCGCCTGGCCAGGCATGGGCATCTTGATGGGCAGCATCCACGTCCTGACGCTGGCGCCAGGCGATGCCAGCGCGATGTACCAGTACGAGCAGGCCGAAGAGATGCTGATCTGTCTGAAGGGCAGCGGCGAGGTCTACGTGCGCGACAAGTGGGTCAGCATTGCGCCGGGCGACGTCGCCTACGTGCCCGACAACGTGCCCCACGGCGTCCGCAACCCGCGCGGCAACACCGCCGACTTCGTGCTGGTCAGCCAGATCACGCCGCCCCAGATCTTCCTCTACGAGCCGGCGGACTACTTCGACAGGAAGACCCAGTCCTTCCGCTTCGACGAGATCCAGAAGGCGGCCCAGCGCACGCCGCCGGGCCACCTCTCGACCGCGAACGACATGCGCTACCGCGAGGACCATCCGGACGTGCGCGCCTGGAACCTGACGCGGGACGACGTTCGCCGCGGCGGCGCCCTGTTCAACGTCTTCCGCGGCGCCCCCTACGGCGGGATCGGCGTGCCGATGCGGATCGTCCTCTATCCCGGGTCGGGCACCCGCACGGCCGGCCTCCACTGCGGCATCATCCCGCCGAAGGGCGAGGCGGACATCCACCGCCATCCGGTGTCCGACGACACGGTGTTCGTGCTCGAGGGAGCCACGATCGGCCACCTGGAGGGCGACTGGATGGACATCCAGCCGCTGGAGGCGCCGATGGCGCCCTGCCCCGTCGCGCACGGCGGCCGCCCGTCGCCGGACGGCAAGCCCGCCTTCGTGATGGGCCTCGGCGCCCCGCCGCAGCTCGACGTGTACATGAAGTCGGACGCCCTGTTCCGCGATGGGCGGTTCGCCCCGCTGCCCTCGGAGATCCTGGAATGGCCGCCGAAGTCGTGAGCCGCCACCCGGCCACAGTCCGGCGCCGGGCACAGTCGCGTCCGGCGCCAGGCCAGCCAGGGTCACCTTACACCAGGCCGCGCCTAGCGAGAGCGAGGAAGGAGCGAAGCATGCCTGAGCCGACCGCCAACGCCGGGGCGCAGCCCACCGCCGAGGAGGCGGGGCCGACCGGCGCCGTGTCTGCCGCGCTCGTGACGGGGCTGGCGCGACTCGTCGACTGCCGCCTTGCGCCGGGCGCCGCCGCGGAGCTGGCGCCGCTGCTCGCCAGCAGCCTCGCCGCGCTGCGGGGGCTGGAGGCGGCCGACTTCGACAACCTCGTGCCCGCGGTAGTCTTCCGCGCGGCAACGGAGCGATGACGTGAAAGCGCTCGATCTGACCTACCTCTCCTTGCGCGAAGCGGCCGAGCGCGTGCGGCGGCGCGACCTGTCGCCGCTGGAGCTACTCGACGCCGTGGTGGCCCGCGCCGAGGCCCTCGAGCCGGCGATCAACGCCTACGTGACCGCGACCTTCGACCAGGCGCGCGCCGACGCCCAACGAGCCGAGCAGGAGATCGCCGCCGGCCAGTACCGGGGCCCGCTGCACGGAATCCCCATCGCCCACAAGGACAACTGCTGGACGCGCGGCGTGCGGACGACCGCCAGCTCGAAGGCGCTCGCCGACTTCGTGCCGGACGAAGATGCCACCGTAGTCACCAGGCTCCAGGCGGCGGGCGCCGTCGTCACCGGCAAGCTGAACATGCACGAGCTGGCGCTGGGCGCCACCACGCTCACGTCCTGGGTCGGCCCGACCCACAATCCCTGGGGCCTCGACCGGATGCCCGGCGGGTCGAGCGGCGGGTCGGCCGCCGCCGTGGCGGCCGGGTACTGCTACGCGGCCACGGGCACCGACACGGCCGGCTCGATTCGCATCCCCGCGGCCTATTGCGGCACGGTGGGGCTGAAGCCGACCTACGGCCGCGTGAGCATCTACGGCGTCGTGCCCTTCGCCTGGACCATGGACCACGTCGGGCCGCTCACGCGCACCGTCGAGGACGCCGCCCTGGTGCTCAAGGTCATCGCCGGCTACGATCCGCGCGACCGCACGTCGGCCAACGTGCCGGTGCCGGACTTCGCCGCCGGGCTGGGGATCGACCTGCGGGGGCTGCGGCTGGGCGTGCTGGCGCTCGATCCCTGGGAGCCCATCCAGCCCGAGGTCCGCGCCGCCGTGGACGACGCCGGCCGCGTGCTCCGCGACCTCGGCGCCAGCCTGGAGACCGTCCACTTTGGCGGGATCGCGCAGGCGGGCGGCATCGGCGCGTTCGTGGCGCGGGCCGAGGCGGCGGCGTGCCACGAGCGGCTCCTGCGGACGCGCGGCGACGACTTCAGCGCCGAGATCCGGCGCAAGCTCGAGCTGGGCTCGCTCGGGTTCTCGATCGACTACCTGCGCGCCCAGCGGCTGCGCGCCGCGCTGTGCGACGACCTGGCTGCGCTGCTCGGCGGCGTCGACGCGCTGGTCATGCCGACCACCCGCACCACCGCGGGGCTCATCGCGACTACGCCGAGCGAGGAGAGCGGCGAGGCCGGCGCGGAGGTCGACGTCTTCACCACCTTCACCCTGCCCTTCGACCTGACCGGCTCGCCGGCGCTGTCCGTGCCCTGCGGGTTCTCCGCCGAGGGCCTGCCGATCGGGCTGCAGATCGTCGGGCGGGCCTGGGAGGACGCTACGGTGCTGCGCATCGGCGCGGCCTACGAGCGTAGTACCCCTTGGCACGAGCGCCACCCCAGCCTGTAACCCTTGCCCGGGCGCGACCCCGAGGCGGTGGGGATGGAAGCCCCCGACAAGCCCTCGCTCTACGACCGGCTCGGCGGTGTGTACAACATCACCCTAGCGCCGGGGCGTGGACGGGCCCCTCACCCGTAGTGTAGATTGACCGCGGTGGCAGAGGGCGGCCGCGCGGGGCGGCGCGCGAAGGGAGGGGCGGATGGTCGCGACGCAGCAGTTCATGACGCTGCCGGAGATCCGGCGGGCGGGGCAGCGCAACGTGCCGCGCGAGGTCTGGGACTACGCCTCCGGCGGCTCGGAGACGGAGACCGCCCTACGGCGCAACAAGCGGGCCATGAGCCACTACGTCTTCCGGCCGCGCGTGCTGCGCGACGTGAGCCAGATCGACATCTCCACCACCTTCCTCGGCATGCCGCTGGCCCTGCCGATCATGACCGCGCCGATGGGCTCGACACACCTGCTCCACCCGAGCGGCGACCAGGGCCTGGCCCGCGGCGCCGGCCGCATGGGCTCGATCCACTGGATGAGCACGATGGCCGCCTATTCGCCCGAAGAGGTCGCCGCCGTTGCCACCGGCCCGCTGATCTACCAGCTCTACTTCCGCGGGGACAACGCCTGGGGCGAGCGGCTGATCCGCCGCGTCGAGGCGGCCGGCTTCAAGGGGCTCGCGCTCACGGTCGACAGCGCCGCCTACGGCCGCCGCGAGCGCGACATCGAGAAGCGCTACGACCCGCGCGACCAGGGCAAGCGGGCGGTCGACGTGCCGATGGAGAAGAGCCGTCAGTCGTCGCTGACCTGGAAGGACGTGGAGTGGCTGCAGCGGACGACGAAGCTGCCGCTGATCCTGAAGGGTATCCAGTGCGCCGAGGATGCCCGCCTGGCCGTCGAGCACGGCGTCCCCTGCGTCTACGTCTCCAACCACGGCGGCCGCCAGCTCGACCACGCCCCGGCCACGATCGAGGTGCTGGCGGAGATCGCCGACGCCGTGGCCGGCCGCGCCGAGATCGTGATCGACAGCGGCTTCCAGCGCGGCACCGACGTGCTGAAGGCGCTCGCCCTCGGCGCACGGGCCGTCTGCATCGGCAAGCTGGCCGTCTGGGGCCTGGCCGCCGACGGCGAGGACGGCGTGGCGCGCACCCTCGAGCTGCTCGCCCTCGAGCTGCGAATCGCGATGGCCAACACCGGCCAGGCCCGCCTCGCCGACGTCGGGCCCGAGTTGGTGCGCCGCGTCTGCACCTGCGACTGAGCGTGGCGGGCGAGGGGGAGCAGTGCAAGCGGAGCCGACGCGGCGGGAGCTGAGCGCGGACGATTTGCTGGAGGCGATCGCGGCGACGCGACAGGCGCTCGCCCCGGCCGTCGACGCGGACTGGGAGGTCCGCGCCGGCTCGCTGGACTGGACCTGCCGGCAGACGCTCGATCACCTCGCCAACGCGCTGCTGTTCTACGCGACCCACCTGGCCACCCGCGCCCGCGAGCGGCGCCCGCCGGTGCGCAACGGCGACCCCACGCTGCCGCCGGCCGGCCTGCTGGCCGTCGCCGAAGCTGCCGCGGCAATCCTGGCCGAGGTGGTCCGCGCCGCGCCGCCCGGCGCGCGCGGCTTCCACCCGGCCGGACTGGCCGACGCCAGCGGCTTCGTGGCCATGGGCTGCACCGAGATCCTCGTCCACACTGCCGACGTCGCCGAAGGGCTGGGCCTGCCCTTCACGCCGCCGGCCGCGCTGCCGCCGCGCGTGCTGCGCCGCATCTTCCCCTGGGCGCCCGAGGACGGCGACGCCTGGGCGACGCTACGCTGGGCCTGCGGGCGCGCGCCCCTCGGCGAGCGGGAGCGGCTCGCTCCCGACTGGTACTGGCACTGTGCGCCGCTCGACGAGTGGGACGGCACGATCAAGCGGCGCGAGGCGCCGCCCGCCCGGAAATAAGGGGCCAGGCCGAGAAGCTTCTGGGGCCACCGCAGACCTCCGCCCTAACGCGGCGCTAGAGTGACTCCAGTAGCGGCGGCAGCTCGGCGAGCGAGGTGATTGTCGGGGAGTAGGGCACGCGGCGGCGCTCCGCGCGGTCGATCAGCACCGCCCGGATGCCCACGGCTCGAGCGCCCTCCACGTCCTCGGCGTAGCTGTCGCCGACGTGCACTACCGCGTCGGCGTCGACGCCGGCCAGCTCCAGCGCGCGCCGGAAGAGGTTGGGATGCGGCTTCACGTAGCCCTCCGCCTCCGAGGCGACCACGAAGGCGAAGTAGCGCAGGATGTCGTGGCTGGCGCAGAGCTGGGCCAGCCGCGGCTCCCAGTTGGAGACGATGCCCAGGCTGTAGCCTGCCGCGCGCAGCGCCGCGAGCGCGGGCGGCACGTCCGGGTAGAGCTGGAAGATCTCCGTGCCGATCCAGGAGGCGCGGAACGCCGCGGCGATGGCCGCGCGGTCGGCCGCCCGCACGGCGTGGTAGTCCAGGACGCCCTCGATCAGTCGCTCCCGCCGCTGCTGGGCCAGCTCGGCCGAGATGGTGTGGTCCGGGTTGCGCTGGCGCGGCAGCACGCTGTCGAGCGCCTTGAACTGCTCGCGGATCGTCGCGTCGAGCAACTCGGCCGGCACGTCGTAGCCGTGACGGGCCAGGATCGCCTGGTAGGCGCGTCCGGGCTGGGTCACGCGGAGGAGCGTCTCGCCCACGTCGAGGAAGACGTAGCGGATCCGAGAGCCGGGCCACGGCGGAAGCGCGCCGTCCGCCGTGGGCGTCTCGGAGCCGCTAGCCATCCGCTCGTCGTCCTCCCGCTCCTGGCCGCTCGTCGGCGCGCTGCCCGGCAGCCAGGCCCCGGAACAATTCTACCCTGGCGGGGTGGGAGCGCGTGCTACAATCCAGGCCAACAAGCCCTGAGGATCGTCGAGAGCGATGTGCGCCGCCGGGGGCCGGGCGGCGCCAACGTGCAGCGGCTGGACGCGCGGCGCCAGGGAGCGGACGCGCGCCTCGCACCGAGCGGGAGGCAAGCTCATGGCTGTCGTCACCATGTCCTCGGAGCTCGGCAGCGAAGGCGAGCAGATCGCCCGCGCGCTGGCCGAGCGGCTTGGCGCCCGCCTGGTCGATCCGCCCGCGCTGTTCGACGCCGTCCGCGACTACGACGCGCCCAACCTGCGGCCCAACGTGCCCGAGCTGGCCGAGCGGGCCCCCACGCTCTGGGAGCGCCTGAACGAGGAGCGCCGGCGCTACAGCGTGCTGCTCCGCGCCGTGATCTACCGCTTCGCCGACGAGGACAACTGCGTGATCGTGGGCCACGGCGGCGGCATGCTGCTACGGGGTGTCCGGCACGTGCTCAAGCTCAAAATCATCGCGCCGCGCGACCTGCGCGTCCAGCGGGTGATGGCGAGCACGGAGATGCGCGACCCAACCGCCGCGCGCGCGGCCGCCGAGGATGCCGTGCGCCGCGCCGATCGCGATCGCGCACGGTACATTCGCTACCTGTTCAACGTGGATTGGGCGGACCCAGCGTCCTACGATCTCGTCATCAACACGCGGACGATCTCCGTCGTCTCGGCCGTCGAGCTGGTCACGGCGCTCACGGCGCGGCCGGAGTACCAGCCGACCGGCGAGTCGTTGACCGTCCTGCGCGACCTGGCCCTGTCGAGCCAGGTCGAGGCGGCGCTGATGCACGACCCGAACGTCTGGGTGGAGAACCTCCGCGTGACCGCGCGCGGCGGCGAGCTGACGCTGTCGGGCCAGGTCCTTGCCGAGGAGGACCGCGACGCGGCCGAGGCCTCGGCGCGGGCCGTCGCCGGCGTGCGGGTCATCCGCAACGAGATCGCTGTCCAGCCGCCGCCGCTCACGGGGATGTAGCGTGGTCGCCAGCGATCCCGCGCTCCGCGCCGCCGGCGACGCGGCGGCCTGGGGCATCGTCGGGCATGAGTGGGCCGTGGGGCTGCTCGCCCGCAGCCTGGCCGCGGGCACCGTCGCCCATGCCTACCTCATCAGCGGGCCGCGCGGCGTCGGCAAGCGCACGCTCGCCCGCGCCCTGGCCCGGGCCCTGAACTGCCTGGAGCCGCCGCTGTGCGGCCGCTGCCGCGCTTGCCGCCTGATCGCCCGCGACGCCTATCCGGACGTGCGCACCCTCGCCCGGCCGGCCGACAAGAAGAACCTGGGCATCGACGAGATCAAAGAGCTGCGGGAGGACGCCGCGCTCAAGCCGCTGGAGGCGCGTTACAAGGTCTACCTCCTGCGCGAGGCGGAGACGCTGAGCGAGCCCGCGGCCAACGCACTGCTGAAGACGCTCGAGGAGCCGCCAGCCGGCGTCGTCCTGGTGCTCACCACCACGGATGCGGGCTTGCTGCTGCCCACGGTCGTCTCCCGCTGCCAGCATCTCCGCCTGCGGCCGGTGCCCTGGCCGCAGGTAGTGGCGCACTTGCAGACGGTCGGCCAGCCGCGGGCCGAGGCCGAGCGGCTGGCCGACCTGGCCGCGGGGCGCATCGGCTGGGCGCTGCGCGCCGCGGCCGAGCCGGCCGTGCTGGCAGCCCGCGAGCAGGCGCTGGCGCAGCTCGCGGCGGCGCTCGCGGCGCCCCGCCTGGAGCGGCTGCGGCTGGCCGCCGGCCTGGCCGAGGCCTGGAGCGCGCGCCCGGACGGCGTACGCGAGACGCTGGAGACCTGGCGTGACTGGTGGCGTGGCGGTCTGCTCGGGAGCCTGGGCGCCGCTGTCCGCTTGCCCGCCGCCGACGCGCCCGCCTTCGACCTGGCAAGCTGCCGGCAGGCGCTCAGCCGGGTGCAGCAGACGCTCGCCGACCTCGACGCCAACGTTCATCCCCGCCTGGCGCTCGAGGCGCTGCTGCTCAGCCTGCCTTGCGCCTGACGACGCGCTGCGAACCTACCAGCAGAGGAGCATGCGGAGCGAGATGGCGGGCATCGTCGGCGTGCGGTTCGAGCCGGCCGGGCGCGTCTATTACTTTGCCGCCGCGGAGGCGCTGGCGGTCGGCGACCAGGTAGTACTCGCGGTGCCGGGGGCGGCGCGCTGGGGCTGGGTGGTGATCGCGCCGGACCAGGTGGTGCTCGACGAGCTGCCCGAGCGGCCGAGCGTGGTGGTGCGACGCGCGGAACGCCCGGCGGATGCCCCCCCGGGCGGCGCGGCCGGCGAGGCCGCGGGCGGCTCTGGGCTGGCGGCAGCGCTCGTCGGGGCGGCGCACGCGCCGCCCCTGCCGCCCGATCTCGACGCCCGGGCGGGCCTGGTGGCGCGGCTTGCCGCGCGGCTGAGCCCGCGCAACCGCGAGTACGTCGAGCGCAAGCTGTGCCTGCCCGCGCTCGGCCAGCCGGTCCAGACGGGCCAGGGGCCGGGGCGCGTGGTGGCCGTGCAGGTGCTGCGCGAGCGCGTGACGGTCGCGCTGGATAGCGGCGGCGAGGTCGTCCTGGGCGGCCCGGGACTGGAGCCGGTGCCCGCGGAGGAGGCAGCGCCGCGCGGGGAGCGGCGGGGCCGGCGGAGCGGCCGCGGCCCCCGCGCGGCCGGCGAGGGGACAACGGATGCGATGCTGGACTGAGGGGAGCCGCCGCGCGCTGCTGCTCGCGCTCCTGGCGCTGCTGGCCGCCGCGGTGCTCGTCGCGCCGCGCGGGGCGGCGCTGGCACAGGACGGGCTGGTGGACGTGGGCCTCGACCCCGGCCACAGCGACGCCGACGTGGGCGCGACCGGCGGCGGGCTGCGCGAGGTCGACCTCACCCTGGCGCTCGCGCAGCGCATCCAGCCGCTACTCGAGGCGCAGGGGCTGCGCGTGGCGCTGACACGTCACGACAACCAGCCGCTGACGCCGATGAACGACCGCGACTTCACGACCATGACGCGCCTCGAGCAAGAAGCGCGGATCGCCGCGGTCATGCCGGCGCGGATCTACGTCTCGGTCCACTTCAACGGCCACCCGAACGTGGCGCTGCGCGGCACAGAGACCTACTACAACGGCGACAACTTTGGCCCGGACAGTCAGCGGCTCGCCGGCGCGCTGCAGCGCGCCATCGTCGGCGCGCTGCGCGCGTCAGGCTACGACGTCCTCGACCGAGGCGTCAAGGAAGACCTGAGCGCCGGCAAGCCCTACGGCCACTTCTTCTCCTTGCGCGGCCCGCTGCCGAGCGCGCTGGTGGAGGGCCTGTTCCTCTCCAATCCCACCGAGGCCGCGCTCCTGCGGCAGGACTCGACCCTCGCCGCCCTGGCGCGCGGCTACGCCGAGGGCATCCGCGCCTACTTCGCGGGCGAGTAGCGGCGCGGCGGTGACGCGTCGGGCGCTCCGCCAGCGCGCACCAGTGAGCGTCGTTTAGGGTAGACTATGAGGCGGAGTCCAGGATATGAACGCCAGCTCCCGGGCGAGCTGGTCCCAGGAGGAGCGATGGGCCGCTGTCCGCATTGCCAGACGCGGGACGATAACTGGGCTACGCGGTGCTCCGGCTGCGGCGCGTTCGCTTTGCGCCCGATCGCCGGCGGGGCCGACGACAACGCCGGCGACGACGACCAGCTTCCCCAGGTCGTGAACGTAACCTTCACTCTGCGGTCTGGCGAGGCGGTCGAGGTGCGCGACTTCCTCGACGGCCCGGCCACCGAGCAGGCCATTCGCACCTACGGCGAGTCGCTCGCCGCCGACCTCGGCAGCAGCAAGGTAAGGACCTTCGCCTACTGGTACGACGACGACTTCTATATGGACGCCGTGCTGATGGACGAGGTCGCCGCGTTCAGCGTGTCGGCAGACTGGGACGAAGAAGAAGACGAGGAAGAATAGGGAATCTTCCTATACTGTCGTCCCGGCCCAGGTCTCCCCCAGGGCGCCGCCCAGGAAGCCCAGGAACAGGGCGGCGATTACGGCCAGCGGCGGGATGTCGACCTCGTAGATCGAGGCGAAGATGATCAGCACGCCCAGGGCGCCGATGGCCATGCCGAGGCCCATGATGCCGCCCGTCAGGCGCCGCGGTCGGATGCGCACGGCGAAGTAGGGCGCGATGGCGAAGGCGAAGGCCCCCAGGATGTAGCTGAGCCAACCCATCTTCTCCGACTGCGCGCCCATGCCGATGCCGGCCAGGATGCCGAACAGCCCCGCCGTCCCGAAGATCCCAAGTAGCCAGTCGCTCCAGACTCGATCTCTCTCGTTCAAGCCGCCTCCCGCCGCACAGGCTGAGGTAGCGCCGCGCACCGCGCAGCGCTCCCCCCAGGGATATCACGTTTCGGCGCCGACGGGAAGAGGCGCCCGTTGCGAGGGCGGGTGGCATGCGCTCTGCACCCCTCCTCACTAAGAACAGCAGTGGCTCAGGAGGGAGATCATGCAGAGCCAGACTGAACAACGCGTCGTCGGCGACCAGGAGCATGAGCACCGCCACCCGGCCGTCACCCACACCCATGATCACTACCACGTGTCGCACCATCACAAGAGCGGTGAGGTGTTCGGGTCGTTCGAGCACCGCGCCCACTACCACAGCCACGAGCACAGCCACGCCGAGCTGATCCACGCCCACGCGGGGCGAGACGAAGAGACGGAGCGCCGCGAGCACGACGAGATGGCGCACGTCCACGACCACAGCCACCCGACTGGGAGCGGCATGTAGCCATGGCCAAGAAGCGCAGCCCCGACGCCAAGGACCCGGCCACGAAGAACACGCTCAACCCACCGCGCCATTCCCACGCCCCCACGCGCGAGGGCAACCCGCGCCAGGGACACGGCACCGGCCAGTTCACTGGCCAGGGGCGGCCGTCGCTGCAGAAGAAGTAGCGGCAGACCCCGGAGGACATGGGGCAGTCCAGGCCTTGGCCCGGGCTGCTCTATTCGGGACGTCGTAGTAGCCCGCCAGAGGTGGCGCGCCGGGTGCTGGCAACAGCCAGCGCGCGGCGCGCCGCTCTTGACGATCGGCTAGATCTTCTCCGGCGTCCAGGAGGGCGGGTCGCTCGCCGGGAACGACTCGATCGACTGCTCGGTCACGACGTCCTCTTCCTCGTCATCCGTGTCCTGCCGCTTCACCAGGTTGTCGGTCGCCGTGGTCGCGGCGCTGGCATTGACCCGGGGCACCTCGACCCGCGGTCCACGGGCCGCGGTCGTCCCGCTCTGCGTCTGCTGCTCGTCGGTCGGCGCTGAGTCGTGCCGCCCCTTACTCTCTGGCATGTTATTGCTCCCTTCGGCAGCCCGAGGACCCGGCGGTCTGGCTGCCAGTACAGGCCGCTCATGCAGCCACCGTGCCAGCGGGCGCCGGGCGGCCGAGAATCACCGCCCGCGCCTGCTGCTGGCACCCGAGTTGCATGCAGCGCCGGTAGAGGAGCGGCAGGCGCCGCCCCCCTCCGCTCGAAGCAGACAAAGGACAGGACCGATGGCAGATCGATCAGTGCATCCCGGTCGAGAGACCGAGATCATCAACTCCGCCCTCCCCGACCAGCCGGTCGAGGACGTGAACTCGATATTCCCCGAGGCGCCGCTGAAGACGACTCCCGTGGAGGACTTCACCGACCAGCCGGCGACGGACGCCGAGGCCGTAGATAGCGATCCTGTCGTCTTTCCCCCAACCGATCCGGTGGTCACGGCTGACTACCGAGGCAACACGCAGGTGCTCGGCGGCTTCGAGCCAACGTCGATGATCACCGAAGAGGTTGCCCCCTCGACCCTGGACAACCGGCCCGGCGACGAGGCGCTCGCCGACGCGATCCGCCGCGAGCTACGCGAGGACGCGACGACCACCGACCTGCAGATCGACGTGGAGGTCCGGCAAGGTGTCGCGCACCTGCGCGGGCGCGTTCCCGCCATGGAAGACGCCAACAATGCCGAGGCGGTCGCGGCACGGGTGCCGGGCCTGCGCGAGGTGCTCGAGGAGCTCGAGGTCGCGGCGATCTGAGGGGGCGCCGTTAGCAACGGACCCGGCCCGTGTTAGAATGGCGCCCATGATCCTCCTCCCTCGGGCGAAGCTCGATCGCCGCACCCTCTTGCGCACCCTGGCCGCTGCCGCTGGCGCGCTGGCAGGCGGCGCGGTAGGCGCCGCCTGCAGCACGCTCACGCCCCCACCGTTCGCGGGCACGAGCCGCGCCGCCGTACCGGGCGACAATGGCGCGCGCTCGCAGGCGCGGCGGCCGGCCACGAGCGAAGCGGTACGGGTGGGACTGCTGGCGCCGACCGCGAGCCACCTGGCGGACGGGATGCAGCTCTACTTTGGACAGGTCGGCAGCAAGGCCGGTGGCCGCGACCTGCAGGTCCTGCCGGCCGATGCGGCCGGCGATCCCCTGGCCGCGGCGCGGCGGCTGATCGAGGACGAGGGGGTGGACTTCCTGATCAGTGCCTTCAGCGGCAGCCACCTCGCCGCGCTGAGCGAGCTGGCCGATGCCAGCCGCGTGGTCCTGCTAGTCGCGAGCGTCAGTCCGAGCCCGGCCGGCCGCGACTGGCGCAGCCCGTACGTCTTCTACCCGGCGGGCACGATCTGGCAGATGAGCTTTCCGCTCGGCGACTGGCTGGTGCGCAATCTGGCGCGACGGGCCTACCTCACCGCCGTCGACGGTCCCGACGGCCGCGAAGCACTTGCCGCCTTCAAGGACGCCTTCACTCGCCAGGGTGGCGCGATCGCTGGCGAGGCCTACCTGCCCGCCGGCCAGGCCGATTTTGCCGAGCACCTGCGCCAGATCGCCCGCGCTCGACCCGAGGCCACCTTCGCCTACTACCGCGGCGCCGCCGCGGTGCGCTTCGTCCAGCAGTACGCCGCGCTCGACCTCCCGCGCATCGCGCGCCTGACGGGTGCCGGCGGCCTCGCCGACGAGGCGCTGCGGGCGGCCGAGGGAGCCGCGGCGCGCGGTGCCATCACCAGCCTGTACTGGGCGCCCAGCCTCGACCTGCCAGAGAACCAGCGCTTCCAGCGAGCCTATCACGACCGCTACGGCGCGGACGCCGACGCCACCGCCGTCGTCGGCTACGACGCGGCGCGCGCGGTGGTCGAGGCGCTGCGACGCACCGGCGGCGCGACGACCGAGCCGGCGAAGCTAGTCGAGGCCGTCGCCGGCGCAGCCTTCGCCAGCCCGCGCGGCTCCTTTCGCTTCGACCCGACGACCCATGCCGTCGTCCACGACGTCTACATCCGCGAGGTCAAGGACGAGCGGGGCACCCTGCGCAACGTGGTGCTGGACCGCTTCGCCGCCGTGGTCGACGCGGCGGGGCGGACGGCGTAAGCCCGCGCCGCTCGGCCGCGAGAAAACCCCTCCCCTGCTAGGTAGGGGAGGGGTTTTCGGCGAGGAGGGCCCGCGTCTTACTGGAAGGTGATCGTGACCGCCGCGAGCTGGATGCCGTTGGCGGTGGTGTTGAACGTCGCGACGCCCGGCGCGCCGCCGCGCACCTGGAAGATCACCTGGCCGTTGGGCCCAGTCATCGGGTTCACGTAGACCGGCGTGGCGCTATCGCCGGCGCGGCCCGGCGTCATCGCTACCTGCACGTTGGGCACCGGGTTGCCGTTCACATCGAGCACCGTCACGGTGACCTGAGTGCCGATCGTGGCCGGCGCCACCGTCGCCGCGGGAATGACGGTCGAGCGCGCCGCGTTGGGCACGCCCACGCCACCAGGCGCGAACGGATTGTACGGCGTGTAGGGGTTGTACGCGCCGTTCGGGACCACGCCGGTGATGTTGGACACCGCGATGTCGAACCCGTTGGGGCCGAGCGCGTGGACCTGGAACTGGGTGTTGGCGCCGGTTACCGGCACGGATACCGTCGTCGCCGGCGTCGTGGTAAACATCGTCAGCGGCGCGCCGTTTTGTCCCACGTAGACGGCGTAGCTCGTGGCGCCCGGGTAGACCGCCCAGCTCACCGTGGCGTTGGTCGGGCTCGTCAGCGTCGCCGTGGCCTGGAACGCGCCGCCAACGCCCGGGTAGCCCGGCGGCGGCGTGTACGGGTTGTAGAACGGCGAGCCGAGCGCCGGCGGGGGATAGCCCGCGTAGCTGGTGTTGTAGCCATAACTCGGGCCATAGGGGTAGGCGCTGCCGTACGGGTAGGTGTTGTAGGGATAGGCGCCAGTGTTGTACGGGTACGCGCCGGTGTTGTACGGGTAGGCGCCGGTGTTGTACGGGTAGCTGCTGTAGGGATTGGGCCCGTTGTAAGGATTGTTGTACGGATAGGCGCTGGTGTTGTACGGGTAGGTGCCGTAAGGATAGCCCGTCGTGTACGGGCTGCTGTAAGTGCCGTAAGGGTTGTAGTACTGCGCGTAGGGATCGGTGTATCCGCCGTATCCGGGAGGATACTGGTACTGTGCCGCCGCGCTCGGGGCCACTACAACAACCCCGATCAGCACAGCGAGCAGAGCCCCACCTCGGAGCACCGTGCGCATACCCCTTCTCTCCTTCCATGGCCTTGGCTGGCCCACCGGCTCCAGCATCGCGTCGGGCGCTGCCCGGCCACGGGTCGGGTCGCGTCCAACCATTCCTGGCTGGTCCGGCGCAGTATACCAGACAGCAGCCGGGCTCGGGCCAGGGCGTGAGCCCCCGGGCCGCCGGGGGCTAGCCCCCGTTTGGCGCCCGGATTACAACTTCGTTATGATGGCGGCAGACCTGTGGCGCGGGGGCGAGGGATGGCGGCGCGAATTTGGAAGTGGCTGACGGCGGGCGAGTCGCATGGGCCCGGGCTCACGATCGTGATCGACGGCGTGCCGGCGGGCATTCCGCTCACCGAAGATGACATCGCCGACGACCTGCGGCGGCGCCAGGGCGGCTACGGGCGCGGCGGCCGCATGCTCATCGAGAAGGACCGGGCCGAGCTACGGGCCGGCGTAGCCAAGGGCATTACCACCGGCGCGCCGGTGGCGATGTGGATCGAGAACCGCGACTGGGCAAACTGGAAGGACAAGGACCCGCCGGCGATCACGGTGCCCCGACCGGGCCACGCCGACCTGTCCGGCGCCCTCAAGTTCGGCCACCGCGACCTGCGGATCGTCGGCGAGCGCTCCAGCGCCCGCGAAACCACCGCGCGGGTAGCGGCCGGCGCCGTGGCCAAGGCGTTCCTCGCCGAGCTGGGGATCCGGGTCTACAGCCACATCGTGGCTATCGGCGATGTGTCCGCTCCCGCCTACGACCTGGAGTGGGGAGAGCTGTTCGAGCGCGCCGAGGCCTCGGAGGTCCGCTGCGCCGACCCCGAGACGACCGAGCGGATGAAGGCGCGGATCGACGCGGCGAAGCAGGCCGGCGAGTCGCTCGGCGGCGTCTTCGAGGTGGCCGCGATCGGCCTGCCGCCGGGCCTGGGCAGCTACACCCAGTGGGACCGCAAGCTCGACGGGCTGCTGGCGCAGGCCATCCTCAGCATCAACGCGATCAAGGGCGTGGAGTTCGGCGAGGGGTTCGCCGTGGCGCGGCTGCCCGGCACCCAGGCGCAGGACCCGATCCGCTGGGGCCACGGGCGGCCGATGCGCACCACCAACCGCGCCGGCGGCACCGAGGGCGGCACGACCAACGGCGAGCCGCTCGTGCTGCGCGGCGCGATGAAGCCGATCGCCACCACGGTCACGCGCCAGGACTCGGTGGACCTGAGCACCGGCCAGAACACCAAGATGGAGTACCAGCGCTCCGACGTGTGCGCGGTGCCGGCCGCGGGAGTCGTCGGCGAGGCGATGGTGGCGCTGGTGCTGGCCGACGTGGTGCTGCAGAAGTTCGGCGGCGACAACGTGGCCGAGACGCGCGCCGCCCTCGACCACTTCGTGGCGGCCCGCGGCTGGCTCTCCGAGCTGGCCGAGAGCCACACCTAGTCCCGCCTCCTGCTGAGCAGGCCCGGCAAAGCCCGGCTCGCTCGGCGCTCCGAGCCAGATGGATAGTCGTTCGCTGGCCGCCCTGATCGTCGGGCTGCTCGACGATGCGTACCTGTCCGACGTGCTGGTACGTCTGCTGCGGGCGCCTACCGACCTGCCGCCCGGCGAGCCCGCCCCCGCGCCGGACGACCTGGGCCTGACGCGCTACGTTCGCAAGATCGTCCAGCCCGAGCTGGAGCGCCTCGCGCTCGGGCCGGTGGCGGTCGATGCGACCAATGCGCTGGTCTGCCAGATGGGACCCGACGTCGGCGCGCCCAGCCTGCTACTCCTCGGCTACGCCGTGACGAGCCACGCCCAGCGTATGGCCGCACCGCACGGCGGCGCGCTGGAGAGTGGCGCCGCCCACGGCGTCGACGAGCTGTGCGCCTTCGGCCAGGGCGCGGCCGAGCACAAGGGCGCTCTCGCCGCGGCCCTGGCCGCCCTGCGCCTGGTGGCGGCCAGCGGCGTGGCCCTGCGCGGACGGCTGGTGTTCGCTCTCAGCCCTAGCGGCGCCGCGGGGGTGCGCGCGCTCGTCGAGCAGCGGGGCGTGCGCGCCGACCAGGCCCTCCTGCTCGCCGGCACCGGCAACCAGGTCGTCCTCGGCCACCGCGGCCGGCTGGAGCTGGAGGTGACGGTGCGGGGCCGCGCCGCGCACAGCAGCCGTCCCGACCTCGCGCTGAGCGCGGTCGACGGCGCGGCGCGGGCGCTGGA
>Ga0070739_10001562_pt1 | contig 33763 bp, 31 predicted proteins | sample Coa_R1_7_FD_66445 | JGI IMG/M metagenome (GOLD analysis project Ga0070739, IMG submission 66445) | Surface soil microbial communities from Centralia Pennsylvania, which are recovering from an underground coalmine fire - Coalmine... | ecosystem: Environmental > Terrestrial > Soil > Unclassified ...
CGTGCGCGGCGCGAACTGCTCGAGCGCGTACGGCGGCCGATTACTCGGCAGTTGGGACGCGCTGTGCGACATCAACCCGGGGATCCACCAGTCGACGAACGAGGCCGTCGAGGCGTCCCGAGAGCTCCACGCGGGTGTCCACTACGCGTCCACACACCTCTGGCGGGTGCCGGTCGTCGTCGCCGCCCGCCTCGGACGGACGTTCGGCGTGTTCCGACCGGTGCAGGAAGTCCGCCTGGGAACGTCCGAGGGCCGTCCGTTCGGTGCGGGCCTCATGGCATGGATCGCGTTCTTCGCCCTCGCGCCGTTCGCCGTCATCGGCGCCTGGGCGATCCGCGGTCGTGGCGTGTACTGGGCTCCGCTCGCCGCCGTCGTCGCGATGGTCGTCCTGACGAGTGTCCTCAGCTACGGCAACACGCGATTCGGCGTCGCCATGCAGCCCGTCGTCGTCGTCTTCGCAGCCATCGCGTTCGTCCACCTCTTCGGCACGACGCGCGACCGCCTACGCCGAACCGCGCGACCGTCCCGTACTCCTCCCGACGACACCGAAGACGTGGCGCTCGGCGCGGCAACCCGGGAGTAAGGACCTGCTCGCGCGCGGCCGGTAGCCTCCCGCCGATGGCACGCGACGAGCTCCGTGTCGTCGTGGTCGGCGCCGGTCACAACGGCCTCGTCGCCGCGGCGCTCCTTGCGGGCCGGCTGGGTGCGGACGTCACCGTCCTCGAACGGCGCTCCCAGGTTGGTGGCGCGGCCGTCACCGAGCAGCCGTGGGGGCCCGAGTTCAAGGTCACCGCGCTGTCGTACGTCGTCAGCCTGCTGCCGCCCTCGCTCGTGCGCGAGCTCGACCTCCAGCGGCACGGCTACCACGTCTACCCGCAAGGCCCCTACTTCGCGCCCTACCCGGACGGGCGGTACCTCGCGCTGCCCGACGACCGCGCGCGCCGTCACGCCGAGATCGCGAAGTTCTCGCGACGCGACGCCGATGCGATCGACCGCTGGGACGCGTGGCTCGGCGCGCTCGCCCGCGAGCTCGGTCCGCTGCTGTCGACGATCCCGCCGACGCTCGGCTCGGCGCGACTGCCCGACGTGCGCGACACCGCGCAGCTCGCGTGGCGGCTGCGGCGTCTCGGAGTGCGCGGCGTCGCGGACGTGACGCGCCTGTTCACCATGAGCATCGCGGACGTCCTCGACTGGTTCTTCGAGTCACCGCAGATGCAGGGGCTCATGGCCGTGAGCGGGATCATCGGCACGTGGGCCGGTCCCCGCTCCGCGGGAACCGCGTACGTCATGGCGCATCACAAGATCGGTGACGTCGGCGACGGGACGGCGAGCGGGACGAACGGCAAGCTCGGCGCGTGGGGCTTCGCGCGCGGTGGAATGGGCGCGGTGACGGGAGCGATCCGGCGCGCTGCCGAGGAGCGCGGCGCGCGCGTCCGCACCGACGCGCCCGTCGAGCGGATCCTCGTGCGGAACCGCCGAGCGGTCGGCGTCGCGCTCGCGTCGGGTGAGGAGATCCCCGCCGACGTCGTCGTCGCGGCGACGCACCCGCGCATCACGTTCCTCGAGCACGTCGACCGGTACGCGCTGCCCGAGCAGTTCGTCACCGACATCGAGCGGTGGCGGTCACGCAGCGGCACCGTGAAGATCAACGTCGCCGTGTCGAAGCTCCCCGAGTTCGCAGCGAAGCCGGGCTTCGATCCGGACGTGCACGGCGGGACGATCGTGCTCGCACCGTCGCTCGAGCACCTCGAGGTCGCGTTCCAGGAGGCGGTCGGCGGCTGGGCCGCGACACGGCCGTTCGCCGACGTGTGCATCCCGTCGGTGTTCGACCGGACGCTGTGTCCCGACGGCACGCACGTCGTGTCGATGTTCACGCAGTGGGTGCCGCACGAGTGGGCGTCCAAGCCCCAGCCTGCGCACCTCGACGCCTACGCGGACCGGGTCGTCGACGCGATGGACCAGGTCGCGCCGGGCTTCCGCGACTCCGTGCTGCACCGCCAGGTCATCGGGCCGTACGAGATGGAGCACGAGTACGGGCTCGTCGGCGGGAACATCTTCCACGGGGAGCTCTCGCCGTCGCAGCTGTTCCACCTGCGCCCGGCCCCCGGGTACGCCGACTACCGCACGCCGATCGCGCGCCTCTACCAGTGCAGCTCCGCGACCCACGGCGGCGGCGGCGTGACGGGCATCCCGGGCACGAACGTCGTGCACCAGATCACCGCCGACCTCCGAGCGTCGCGCCGGAGCGGGGCCGGGAGGTGACCGCGGGCGGCCCGCCCGATCTGCACCAAATCTCCACACCTCCGGCGGGACTGCCGGCGGCGCCCTCCATATCCTGAGAGGCAATGTCGTCGGGAGGGGTGGCTTCGCCGCGCACGGTGGTCGTGATCGAGGACGAGGCCTCGATCGCGGCCGCGGTGGCCGCCCGGCTCCGCAGCGAGGGCTACCGGGCCGAGGTCGCGGGCGACGGTCCCGCGGGTATCGCGCTGTGCGAGCAGGTGCGTCCCGATCTCGTCGTGCTCGACCTCATGCTGCCCGGTCTCGACGGCCTCGAGGTCTGCAAGCGCATCCAGCGTGATCGCGCGGTACCTGTCCTCATGCTCACCGCGCGTGACTCCGAGACCGATCTGCTCGTCGGCCTCGCGGTCGGCGCGGACGACTACATGACGAAGCCGTTCAGCGCGCGGGAGCTCGTCGCCCGGGTGCACGCGATCCTCCGCCGTGTCGAGCGCGCGCCCGAGACCGATGCCGGCGAGGCCGCGCCCGTCCGCATCGGCACGGTCGAGATCGATCCCGCGGGCCGGCGTGTCCGCGACCGCGGTCGCGCCGTCCATCTGACGCCGACCGAGTTCGACCTGCTCCTCCATCTCGCGTCGCGGCCCGGTGTCGTCACGACGCGCGAGCAGCTCCTTGCCGACGTGTGGGGCTACCCCGACGGGTCGGGTGCGCGCACGGTCGACTCGCACGTGCGCGCGCTGCGCCGCAAGCTCGGGCCCGACATCGTCCGCACGGTGCACGGCGTCGGCTACGCGGTCGAGCCCGAGGACGAGACGACGGCGGTGCCGCGGTGAGCAGCCCGCTGAACCGCGTCACGTCGATCAAGATGAAGCTCGGCGCGCTCGTCGTGGCCGCGGTCGCGATCACCGTGCTGCTGACGTTCATCGGCGTCCACATCGGTGTGTGGCCGTCGGTGAGCGGTGTCGTCTCCGGCTTGATCGCGATCGGCATGGTGCGCGTCCTCGCGCGCGGCTTGACCACGCCGTTGCGCGAGATGGCCGACGCCGCGGACGCGATGGCACACGGCACGTACGACCGGCGCGTGAGCGAGACGTCGCGCGACGAGATCGGCGCGCTCGCCGTCGCGTTCAACAAGATGGCGGCCGAGCTCGCGGAGACGGACCGCGTGCGGCGCGACCTGGTCGCCAACGTGTCCCACGAGCTGCGCACGCCGATCACCGCGCTGCAGGCCGTCCTCGAGAACCTCGTCGACGGGGTCGAGCCCCCCGATCCGCAGACGTTGCGCACGATGCTCGCTCAGGTCGAGCGGCTCGGCCGTCTCGTCACCCAGCTGCTCGACCTGTCCCGGCTCGAATCGGGAACGGTGCCGCTCGACCGCCAGCCGTTCACGGTGCGGCCCCTGCTCGAGCACGCGGTGCGCGAGTCGCAGCTGCACGCGCCGGGCGTCGACATCGCGGTGGTGGTCGGCACGCCGGAACCGGCCGCCGACGGCGACCCCGAGCGCGTGCACCAGGTCGTCGCCAACCTGCTCGAGAACGCGCTGCGGTTCACGCCGACGGGCGGCAAGGTCGAGGTGGGCGCGCGGCGGGACGGCGACGTCGTGCGCATCGAGGTGTCCGACGAGGGGCCCGGCATCCCGGAGAGCGAGGCGAGCCGGGTGTTCGAGCGCTTCTACCGGGCCGACCAGGCCCGTTCGTCGACCGACGGCGGCGGCGCGGGTCTCGGCCTCGCGATCGCGCGCTGGATCGTCGAGCTGCACGGCGGCGAGATCCGTCCCGAGCGCCGGGAGCCGCACGGGTGCCGCATGGTCGTCACGTTGCCGGCGGCGACACGCCCGTACGCGGGTGCACCGGCCGGCGCGCCGGCGCCCGTCCCGTCCTGACCGCTACGCCTCATCCGCCACGAGGAGACCCCCATGCCGTACGCCCCGATCGAGGACGCGCTCCGCCGGATCCGGCGCGGCGAGATGGTGCTCGTCACCGACGACGAGGAGCGCGAGAACGAGGGCGACCTCACCATGGCGGCGGGGTGGGTGACGCCCGAGGCGATCAACTTCATGCTGCGGTGGGCGCGCGGGCTCGTCTGCATGCCCTGCGACGCGCACCGCCTCGACGAGCTGGAGATCGGCCCGATGGTCCCGCCCGAGCGCGCGACGTGCGACACCGCGTTCGCGGTGTCGATCGACCACGTGTCGGTGGGCAGCGGCATCTCCGCGCAGGACCGTGCCGAGACGATCCGCCGCGTCCTCGACCCGCTCACCGAGCCCGTCGACTTCCACCGTCCCGGTCACGTGTTCCCGCTCCGCGCCCGCCCCGGTGGCGTGCTCGAACGGCGCGGGCACACCGAGGCCGCGGTCGACCTCGCCCGCCTCGCGGGGCTACCGCCCGTCGCCGTGATCTGCGAGGTGCTCCACGACGACGGCTCGCCGGCGCGCCGCCCGTACCTCGAGATGTTCGCCGAGGAGCATCGCGTCACGATGATCTCGGTCGAGCAGGTCGTCGAGCACCGCGCGCGCGTCGAGGCCGGCTCGGCGACCGCGGCCGTCGAAGCTCCGCTGCTCCTGTAACCGCCCCAAGGTTTTGTGAAGCGTCATGCACACACTGTGTGTCTGAGGCTTCAGAGAATGGAGGCGGACGCGGGGGTCGCGCTGAGGTGCGCGAGGAACCAGTCGCGGGCGAGGTCCGTCACCTGCTCCATCGCGCCGGGCTCCTCGAACAGGTGCGTCGCACCGGCGACGATCTCGAGACGCGTCTCGGCGCCGTGCAGCGCGTGCTGCGCGTCGCGGTTGAGCTCGAGGACGTCGACGTCCGCGCCCCCGACGACGAGCAGCGTCGGCACGTTCACGTCGACGAGACGCTCGCGCGCGAGATCGGGACGGCCGCCGCGCGAGACGATCGCGCGCACACGGCCGCCCGCGTCCGGCGCGGCCCACAGCGCGGCGCCGGCACCCGTGCTCGCACCGAACCACCCGACCGCGACGTCCGCGAACCCGGCCTGCTGGACGAGCCACGCGGTCGCGTCGAGCAGCCTGCGGCCGAGCAGCGGGATGTCGAACACGTTGCGGCGGTCGGCGGACTCCTCCGGCGTCAGGAGGTCGAACAGGAGGGTCGACAGGCCGGCCTGCTCGAGCGCGGTCGCAACGCGGCGGTTGCGCACGCTGCGATGACTGCTCCCGCTGCCGTGCGCGAACACGACCGCGCCGCTGCACCCGGGCGCGACCGCGAGCCGACCGGGCACGCGCGCGTCGCGCAGATCGAGCGTGACGTCGTACGTGCTCGGGACCGCGATCGTCTCGCCCGTCGTGTGCTCGCTGCATCGGCGGTCGGCCGCGGCGAGCAGGTGGCGGACCTCGTCGTCCGAGACGGGTGAGAAGTCCTCGTACCACTGGCCGACGCTGCTGAACTGCGGCGGCGACGCGAGACAGACGACGTCGTCGGCTTCGTCGCGCAGCGCGTCGCACGTGTCGGGCGCGCCGACCGGCACGGCGACGACGACGCGCGCCGCGCCGCGGCGCCGCAACGCGGCGAGCGCAGCACGCATGGTCGAGCCGGTCGCGAGCCCGTCGTCCACGACGACGACCGTCCGGCCTTTCACGCGCACCGACGCCCGCCCCGGCCGCAGCTCCGTGGCCTGCTCGCCGATCTCGCGTTGCGCGCGTTCGACGAGGTTCCTCAGCTCGGCACGCCCGATGCCGAGCCGCGCGACGAGGTGCTCGTCGATGACGACGATGCCGTCCTCGCTCACGGCACCGATCGCGAGCTCACGCTGCATCGGTGCGCCCACCTTGCGGACGAGCGCGACGTCGAGGGGCGCGTCCAGGTCCTGCGCGATCTCGGCTGCGACGGGCACGCCACCACGCGGCAGCGCGACGACGAGCGGCTGCACGCCGTGCAGCGGTGCGAGCACCGAGGCGAGCCGGCGCCCGGCATCTCGACGATCGCGGAACGCCATCGCGACCCTCCCGTCGACGGGCGGTACCCAGATGCTCTACCCACGAGCGTCCCGAGGCAACGCGGCCCGAGGCAACGCAGCCGGCGACAGCCCGTCGCTCGCTCATGTCGTCGCTCGCGGCGCCTTCGGCGCCGGGCCGCTGTGGCCACCGCTTCCGCTCGCCTCTCGGCTCGCTCGCTTAGCGCACGAGCGACAGCACCAGGCCGGCCTGCCCGAGGTGGTACGTGACGATGATCGCGACGGGCATCCACGCCCGCGGCCGCACGAACCGCTCCCACGCGATGAGCGTGTCGGACGCGAAGAACAGCACCGCACCGACGGCCGCGAGCCACGGGCCCGCCGCGAGCGCGCTCACGACCATGGCCGAGATCACGACCATGTACGCGACGACCGGGCCGACGAGCTCGCGCTGACCGCCGTCCGCCATCGCGCGCAGGATGCGCGACGCAAGCACCACGCCGACGCACGCGACGATCACCGCCGCGACCATGATCGCCCACCACGGGCCCGGGTGCAGGTCGATGCCGACCGTGTACGCGACGTGGCCGAGAAGGAACGAGCCGAGGCCGGCGACGAACAGGTCCCGCGGGACCATCAGGAAGACGTCGCCCGCGAGCGACAGCACCAGCGCGGCAACGAACCACGCGCGGCGGTCGGCGTGCCGCGGGTCGAGGACCACGGCGAGCGCGACGAGCAGCGCGAGCGTCGCGGGCTTGGCGACGTACTCGATGCGCTTCGCTCCGGCCGCGACGGCGACCCAGTCGACGACGGCCGCCACGCCGGCGACAGCGAGCAGGACCCACGCGGTCACGGTCACGGTCCGACGGTTTAGCCTCCGGGCATGCGCACCGACACGATCACCCTGCAGACGCCCGACGGCCCGATGGAGTGCTTCGAGGCGATCCCCGACGAGGCGGGCGCCGGGGTCGTCGTGATCCAGGAGGCGTTCGGCGTCAACGAGCACATCTCCGACGTCGCCACGCGCTTCGCGAACGAGGGCTATCGCGCGATCGCGCCCGCGCTGTACCACCGTGCTGGCGGCGGCACCGCGCCGTACGACGACTTCTCGAAGGTCATGCCGCTCATGCAGGGCGTGAACGACGAGACGTTCCTCATGGACGTCGACGCAGCCCTCGCGCATCTGCGCGACGCGGGCATCCCGCCGGAGCGGACGGGCATCGTCGGGTTCTGCATGGGGGGCCGGGTGACGTTCCTCGTCGCGCTGCGCCGAAAGCTCGGTGCCGCGGTCGGGTTCTACGGCGGCGGGATCGTCACGCAACGCCGGCCCGACATGCCGAGCCTCATCGGCGACGCGACGCAGCTGCAGACACCGTGGCTCGGGTTGTTCGGCGACGAGGACCAGTCGATCCCCGCCGAGGACGTCGAGAAGCTGCGCGCCGCGCTCGAAGCCGACGCGAAGCCCGACACCGAGATCGTGCGGTACCCGGGCGCGCAGCACGGGTTCTTCTGCGACCTGCGCGACAGCTACGACGCGGATGCGGCCGCGGACGCGTGGCCACGCACGCTGCGCTGGTTCCGGCAGTACCTGCGCCTCTAACCCCCAGTGCGCCGTCAGGGCGCGAGCCGCTCGATCACCCAGCGGCCGCCGTCGCGCCGGTAGCGCACGCGGTCGTGCAGGCGATCCGCACGGCTCTCCCAGAACTCGAAGACGTCGGGCCGCACGACGTAGCCACCCCAGTGCTCCGGCCGCGGCACGCCACCGTCGGCGAAGCGCGCCGACGCCTCGGTCGCGGCGCGCTCCAACTCGGCCCGGTCCGCGACGACCTCGCTCTGCGGCGAGACGTACGCACTCACCCGGCTGCCGAAGGGCCGCGCCGCCCAGTACTCGTCGGCGCGTGTCCCACTGGTGCGCGTGACGGTTCCCTCGACGCGGACCTGCCGGTCCTGCTCGCGCCAGTGCAGGATCAGCGCGGCGCGCGGGTTCTCGGCGAGCTCCCGGCCCTTGCGGCTCTCGTAGTTCGTGAAGAACACGAGCCCGTCGCCATCGATGCCGCGCAGCAGCACCATGCGCGCCGAGACGTGTCCGTCGCGCGTTGCGGTCGCGAGCGTCATCGCGTCGGGCTGACGAACACCCTCACGTTCGGCGGCGTCGTACCAGGCGCGCAACTGGCGGATCGGGTCGGCGTCGACGTGGTGCTCGTCGAGCCCACCGGTCATCGACGAGCGAGGCGCACGTACTGGCGGTACGACAGCCGGCGGACGCGCGGGAACCGGTACAGCTTCTCGTCGATCCAGGCGCACGCTTCTTCGCCGTGCCCGCGCAGCACGTACGCCGACGCGAGTCGTGCGAGGAAGAGCTCGGGGTACTCGACGTCGACGTCGAAGCGACGGCGAAACGCGTCCACTTCCTGGGGCTGGAGCGGGAACTCGTCGTCGTCGCCGTACTTCGGGATGCCGAACCGTCCGGCGAGATGCTCGCGGCACCAGACGAGCGTCCGGCTCATCGCGCTGTTCTCGTAGAAGAAGGCGCGCCCGCCCGGGTCGAGCGAATCGGCGAGGACGTCCACGAAGCGGTCGAACGGCTCGAGATGATGCAGGATCATCGAACCGAACGCGGCGTCGAACGGACCGAGCGCGGCGATGTCGAACGCGTCCGACACGACCGCGCGGACGTTCGTGATGCCGCGCTCGCCGCAGTACTCCTGGAGGTGCGAGACGGCGACGGCGCTGGTGTCGACGGCCGTGACGTTCGCGCCGGCACGAGCGAAGAAGAGCGAGTACTCACCCGCTCCGCAGCCGAGGTCGAGCAGCCGCCGACCGGCCAGGTCGCCGAAGTGCTTCCTCGCCGCCGCGCCGACGTCGTCGTCCTCGGGAATCTCGTCGACGGCCTGTGCCGAATAGACCCGGTCCCAGTGCGCGCGAGCGCCGCCGTCGCGCGACGAAGCGGCGTCGTTCGTGGACAAGCGAACCTCCCGGACAGGCGGCGACCCGCAGACGGTGGAGTGTACGGCCTCGCGTCGCGTCACCGGACCTGGCTGTTCATACCGCGTGAAGTGGCCATCTTGACGCCCTCTGTAGTCGGCGCGACTCTCAGAGTGGTGAGGGCCGACAGAAAGGCGAACGATGCGCACGCGGCGCCACCACACTTCCTCATCCTCCGAAGCCGTCCCCGCTGCTGATGGCTCGACCATCGATCGACGGACCGTCCTGAAGTTCGGCGGCGCGTCCGCGGCGGGTCTCGCCGCGGTAGCGGCCACCGAAGCGCTCGGCGCCCGGCCTGCTGGCGCAACCGTCGACGTCCACCCTGGCAGCTACGTCGTCGCCGCGAACAACGCGCTCGCCGTGTGGAAGAACCTCGCCGACGCGCAGTGCACCGGAACGAACGACCACACGACGATTCAGTCCGCCATCACGGCAGCCACGAACTCGGGCGCGAACGGTTCGGTCGTGGAACTCTCGGAAGGCGACTTCTACCTCGGCGGTTCGATCTCGATCCCCTCGAACGTCATCCTCGTCGGGCAGGGTGCGAACGCCACGATCCTCCACTTCCAGCCGACGACCGGAAGCGCGATCCAGATCATCGGGAGCGGGACGAGCTCTCACGTCCAGTACTCGGGGCTGCGTGCGCTTCAGCTTCTCGGATCCGCAAGCCAGAGCACGTCACCTATCGGCATCGACATCCAGTACGCCGACAATCTCACGCTCGAAGAGCTGCGTGTTTACTCGTTCTACGGCTACGGCATCCGCGGCATCGAGTGGCAGGACACCGAGATCCGGCACTGCCGGTTCGACTGGTGCGGCTCGCCGAACGGTTCCGGTCAGGCCGCCGTCGACATCAACATCTCCTCGACGTCCGACTCGGACTCACTGCGCTTCACCGACTGCACCTGGGAGACGTGCCGCGACCGCGATGTCCGGATCGCGGGCAACGGTTCAGCGAACCGCTCCAACAAGGTCCGCTTCCGGGGTTGCAAGTTCGAGCAATCGACCCGGGTGCGAGGCACCGAGCGCGTACTCGTGACGGGTGCCGGCGACCTGATCAACTTCGAGGGCTGCGACTTCGTGGTCGGCGGTGGCTTCGACACCGGTTGGTCGACCAAACTCGACTCGCTGCTGCACATTGTGCAGAGCACGGCTGTCAACGTGCGCGACTGCCTCTTCACCTCCCAGGGCGCCGGTGGCGCGCAGCTGCTCACCAGCTTCCTGCACTTCGACGGCAGTTCACCGAACATCGGCGTTCTCGTCGACGGTTGCTGGTGGAACGTGGGGTCCACGACGAACTATCCCGCGACCGCGGCGCTCGTCTGGAGCGGTACGAACAACAACGCGCACAACGGCGCGCACGCGTTCGTCTGGGACGCGCACGGCTCGACCGTCGAGCAGTCCGGCTCGCCGACGTCCACGGTGTAGCGGACCCATTCGCTCGGCGCGTCGCCGTTCACCCGCGACCGGCCGAGACCGTGCAGTGCGCTACCGTCCGACGTCGATGGACGTCGTGCCCGGCCGCGCCCGCATTCCGCGCGTTCCCGTCCCGGGCCTCGTCATCGGCGTGGTCGTGCTCGAGGTCGTGCTGATCCTCGGCTTCGGGCTCTACGCAGCGCTCCTCAGCGTCCTGGTCCCGGGTGCGCTCTGGCTCTCGAAGCGACCGCAACGCGGGATCCTCGTCCTCGCAGCGCTGCTTCCCTTCAACGGCCTGTTGATCATCGCCGGCCTCCCCGGGATCGTGAAGGGATGGAAGGAGGCGCTCGTCATCTTCCTCCTCTTCCTCACTTTCATCGTCCCGGACGCGACGCGACGATCGGACAGGAAGCTCCCGCCGTGGATGCCTGCTCTCGGCGCGCTGCTCGTCGTCGCGTTCCTCTCCGGTCTCACCGAGGACTGGCTCACCGCATACACGGGCTTGCGCATCTCGTACTTCGACGTCCTGATCTTCTTCGTCATCTGGCGCGCACCGCTGAATCGCAAGGAGATCGACCATCTCGTCACGATCTTCGTCGTCGTCGGGATCATCACCGCGGCCGTCGGGGTGTGGCAGCAGACCGTCGGTTACGCGTACCTGAACAGCCTCGGCTACTCGTACAACGAGACGATCAGGTTCGCCTCGGGTCTTCGGCTGCGGTCCTTCTCGACGTTCAACCAGCCGTTCCCGTTCGCGTTCTACCTGATGCTCGTCATCCTCCTCGCAACACCGTTCGCGCTGGCCGAACCGCGTCGTTTGCGGAACCGCATCTTCTTCATCTCATTGCCGCTCCTCGCCGCGGGCCTCGTGTTCAGCTACGTGCGCGGCGCGATGCTCGGACTCGGGATCGGCCTGCTCTACCTCGCGTTCCACCGCTACAAGCTGCTCGTCGCCGGGATCCCGCTCATCCTCGTCGCACTACTCTTCCTGCCGTCGGGCACTTCGTTCACGAACGCGCTCTTCCAACGTCACACGCTGACTGCGCGCACGACCGGTTGGAAGGACCACGTGGACACCGTCATTCGCCATCCGCTCGGCGTCGGCATCGGCAAGACGGGCGCGGCCGGGGCGAAGGTGGCGTCACTGGAGAACCCGCAGTCGAACAACAACCCGTACCAACCTGACAATTCCTATGTGAAGGTCGGCTTGGAGCTCGGGCTGATCGGTCTCTGGCTGATGCTGCTGATGCTCGTCACGATGGTGCTCTACACGAGATCCGTCGAGCGAAGAACCACCGGCGTCGACAGCCATTTCGCGACGGCCGTGACCGCGCAGCTGCTCGCGATCATCGCGGCGTCGTGGGTCGCGACGTACTTCGAGATGCTGCCGATGGACCAGTTCTTCTGGCTCATGGCGGGCATCGTGGCGACGCTCGCGCCCGCGGTGAAGGCGTCGTCGGCGCCGATGTCGTCACGCCAGCCGCTCGCACTGCTGCAACGCCGCGTTCCGACCCGGACCTGACGACCGGAGGGTTCCGCGATCGCGGCGGTCGCGACCCCTACCCTCTTCGCGGTGGCGAACACGGAGCGCGAGCGTCCTGATGCGACGCGAGCGCAGCGACGGCGGCGGCGCCAGTACGGGACGCTCGCAGGTGTGCTGGCCGCGGTGGCCGTGCTCGCGGGGTTCGCGATCGCGCTCGCGGTCGGCAACAGCTCGCCCGACTCGTCGACGCGCGTCAAGGGCGAGCGCGTCACGAAGCCGCCCGCGTCGGACGGTGGCGCGCGGTCCACGCCGTCGACGACGCGCGGCGCGTCGAGCGCGACGACGACCACGTCGCCCGTCGTGGCGTCGACCACGACTTCGACCACCGCGACGAGCGCGCCTCGCTCGAACGCCACCGGGCGAACCTCGACCACCACGACGACGCCGCCGACCACGACTTCGCCCGCCGGTCCTCCGGCGACCGAGCTCGTCCCGCCCGTGAGCGCGACGCGCGCGCTGCCGTGGTCGCCGGGGATCCTCGCCGGAACGGGCAACGTCTGGGTCGCGGACGTGCGCGAGCCGGGTCGTCTCGCGCGCGTCGACGCGAACGGCGTCGTGCTCACGACGGGCGCGGTCGCGCGCTACGTCTCGGGACTCGCCGCGACGAGTGACGGCGCGTGGGTGCTGCGCTCCTCGTGCCCGTCGGGCCCGGCGACGCTCGTGCACGTCGGTGCGAGCGGCACCGCCGACACGACGTTCACCTTGCCCGACGCGATCGCGTGCGACCTCGACGTCGGTCGTTCGAGCCTCGCGCTCGCCGGGAACACGTTGTGGATCGCGTCGCCCGATCCGACGCAACCGGGTCGCGGCTTCGCTGCCGCGGTCGACCCGTCCACCGGACAGGTCGTCACGCGCGTCGCGCTCGCGGGTGTCCCGCAGGACGTGCAGGCGCAGGGCGGGCGCGCGTGGGTCACGCTCGTCGGCGTACCCGGCACCGGTTCGCAGGACGCCGTCGTGCAGGCCGTCGACGGTTCCGGCGCGCGCGTCGTGATCACGTACGCGTTCGGCTTCCCGCTCGTGCGCGACGACGGCGTCTGGTCCGGCGGCGCGACCGGGCTGCGGCAGTACGCGCTCACGGGCGCGCTCGCGCGCACGCTGCCCGTCGACGGTGCGGGGTGCGGGCGCGGCGCACTGTTCGGGTTCGTCCCGTCGGCCGTCACGCCGTCGACGATCTGGGGCACCCGCCTCGACGTCGGCCCGAGCGGACCGGGCGGCGCGACGACGTTGCCGTCCGTCTGTCGCATCGCCCGCTCGACGGGCGCCGTGACGGGCTGGGACCCGGGCACGCTGCAGCTGCTGGCCGGTGACGACGCCGGCGCGTGGCTCGTCGACACCGGCTTGGGCGGGTTCGTGAGGTGGACCGCCTGACGTAGGGTGCCGGGGATATGGAGTTCGACGTCGGTCCCCGCGCGCTGGAACTGCAGGAACGGCTCGGCGCGTTCATCGCCGAGCGCGTCGACCCCGCGGAGGCCGTGTACCGGGAGCAGGTCGACGCGTCGGGCGATCCGCACTTCCACCCGCCCGTGATGGAGGAGCTGAAGGCCGAGGCCCGCCGGCGCGGCCTGTGGAACCTCTTCCTCCCGAACGAGAAGTGGGGCGCGGGCCTGACCAACGTCGAGTACGCGCCGCTGTGCGAGCTGATGGGGCGCAGCCCGCTCGCGTCGGAGGCGACGAACTGCGCCGCGCCGGACACCGGCAACATGGAGATCCTCGCCGAGTTCGGCACGCCGCAGCAGCAGGACGAGTGGCTCGTGCCGCTGCTCGAGGGCGAGATCCGCTCGTGCTTCGCGATGACCGAGCCGTTCGTCGCCAGCTCCGACGCGACGAACATCCAGAGCCGCATCGAGCGCGACGGCGACCACTACGTCGTCAACGCGCACAAGTGGTGGACGAGCGGCGCGGCGTCGAAGCGGTGCAAGGTCGCGATCCTCATGGGCGTCTCGAACCCCGACGCCGACCCGTACCACCGGCACTCGATGATCCTCGTGCCGCTCGACGCGCCCGGCGTGACGATCGTCCGCACGCTGCCCGTCTTCGGGCACGACGCGGGCGGCGGCCACTGCGAGACGCTCTACGAGAACGTGCGCCTCCCCGCGTCCAACATCCTGGGCGAGGAGGGGGGCGGGTTCGCGATCGCGCAGGCCCGTCTCGGTCCCGGTCGCATCCACCACTGCATGCGCGCCATCGGCATGGCCGAGCGCGCGCTGGAGCTGATGTGCGAGCGCGCGCAGCTGCGCACGCCGTTCGGCAAGCCGCTCGCGGAGCAGGGCGTCGTGCAGGACCGCGTCGCAGAGTCGCGCATCGAGATCGAGCAGGCCCGGCTCCTGACGATGAAGGCCGCGTGGCTGATGGACGCCGTCGGCAACAAGGGCGCGCGTTTCGAGATCGCCGCGATCAAGGTCGTCGCGGCGCGCGTCGCGACGAACGTCATCGACCGCGCCATCCAGCTGTTCGGCGGCGCGGGCGTGTCCGACGACTGGCCGCTGGCCGCGATGTACACGCATGCACGCACGCTGCACCTCGTCGACGGCCCCGACGAGGTGCACAAGCAGCAGATCGCCCGCCGCGAGCTGCGCAAGTACGAGTGGGTGCGCGGGTGACCCCCTCCCGTCCATACGTCGCTGAACGTCGTGATACGACGAGGAGCGACGCATGGACGTCACGGCGGTGAAGGTCCGGGTCGGGTTCGGGCTTGGCGTGGCGGCCGAGCTCGACGGCCGGGGGTTCGCCGATCTCGTCGACGCGCTCGAGGACCTCGGGTTCGACTCGCTGTGGCTCTCGGAGCGCGCGACCGGGCCGTCGCCCGACCCGCTGGTCGCGCTCGCCGTCGCGGCCGGCCGGACGCGCCGCATGAAGCTCGGCACGAGCGTGCAGGTGCTGCCCGGTCGCAACCCGGTGCTGCTCGCGAAGTCGTGGGCCAGCCTCGACCGGCTCTCGGGTGGACGGGCGCTGCCGGCGTTCGGGCTCGGCGTCGTCAGCCCGGTCGAGCAGCAGGCGTTCGGCGTGACGCGCGAGGAGCGCGCGCCGTGGTTCGACGAGGCGCTCCCGTTGTTGCGCCGGCTCTGGACCGAGGACCACGTCGACCACGACGGCGCGCGGTTCCACTACCGCGACGTCACCGTCCTCCCGAAGCCCGTGCAGCAACCGCTCGACGTGTGGCTCGGCGGCCGCGCGCCGAGCGAGCTGCGCCGCGTCGGCCGTCTCGCGGACGGGTGGCTCCCGAGCTTCTGCGTACCGGTCGACGTCGCGCAGGGCCGCGAGACGGTCATCACCGCGGCGGGCGAAGTGGGGCGCGCGATCGACACCGAGCACTGGGGCGCACTCGTCGCGTACGCGCACGGCGAGCTGCCGGACCAGCTCGTGGCGGCACTCGCGTCGCGGCTACCGGGCGTCGACCCGCGGCGCGTCATCCCCGTCGGTCACGACGCACTCCGCGCCCGGCTCGAGGAATTCCTCGCGGTCGGGTTCTCGAAGCTCGTGCCGGTGCCACTCGGTGCGCCGCATGTCTCCTGGCCCGACGAGCTCGCCGCGCTCGCCGACGCGACCCTCGACCTCCAGACCTGACGCGTCCGCGAGCCACGCACCCCGGGCTTCTGTGAAGCGTGAGGGCGCGGTCAGGCCACGAGGTCGTGCTCGCCGACCGGACCGACCCGCAGACCGCGCGCACCGAGCTCGTCGGCGAGCAACGGGAGCGCGCCGACGGTCGCATGCCACGAGCCGGGTGACGACGTGCAGTCGGAGTCGTGCAGCAGCACGGTGCCGCCGGCGACGTGACCGCGCAGCACGTCGTGCACGACGGTCTCGGGCGTCGCCTCGGGTCGCCAGTCGCGTCCCCACGACGTCCACAGCACGGTGTGGAGATTCAGGCGGCGTGCGCCGCGCAGCGCACCCGCGGACAGCGTCCCGTAGGGCGGACGGAACCAGCGCGGCTCGACGCCCGTCGCCTCGACGATCGCGTCACGCGCGCGCTCGATGTCGTCGAAGGCGGCGCGCGGCGGCCGTCGCAGCATCGAGACGTGCCCGTCGCCGTGCACCGCGACCTCGTGGCCGGCGGCCGCGACCTCGGCCGCGAGGCCGGGCGCCTTGCGCACCATCTCGCCGAGCATGAAGAACGTCGCGCGCCACCCGAGCCGATCGAGCGCGGCGACGATCTCGGGGGTCGACGCGGGATCGGGCCCGTCGTCGAACGTCAGCGCGACGTGCTCCGGATCACCCAGTCCGGCGAGACGGGGCGTGAGCACGCGTCGCACGACGCCGATGCTCGCCAGCGCGGGCGTGACGTGCGCGGCCACTGCGAGCGTCGCGCCCGCGGCGGCTCCAGCTCCGACGAGCAGCGCGTCACGGCGGACGGGCATCTAGACGAGCTTGGCGAGCGGCGCGGCGGCGAGCCCGTCGGTGTCGAGGCGGCGCTGCAGGTCGAGCATCGTCTGGCGCACGTCCTCAGGCGCGTCACGCCGGCCGTCGACGAGGTACACCTTGCGCGCCTTGAGGTGGTCGGGGATGCGACCGGGGCGGATCACCGCGTTCGCGAGGACGAGGCGCTCGTGCATGCGCCGCGACCACATCTGGTCGAACGCGTCGAACCGGCGACCGGGTGCGAAGTCCGCGACGCGCACGCCGCAGTGGCGGTTGATGACGGTCCCCGCCTTCGACAGGTCGGTCTGCGCGCGCTCCCACCGCCAGCCCTTGCCGTGACCGCCCCATCCGCCGTTCGCGATGTCGACGCCCTGGTCCGCGAGCCGTTCGAGCACCAGCGCGGCCTCCTGCGCGGTGCGCGCGTCGACGATCGCCGTCACGTGCCATTGCACGAGCTCGTCGGTGATCGCGGGATCGTTCAGCTCGGCGGCGGTCAGCCGCACGCCGACGAACGTCTGCGCGCCCGCGGCACGCGGTGCGCGCGCGACGCCGACGCCCATCGCCGACACGGCCTGCGCTCCGAGCGTCAGCGACCCGTACGTCACGAGGACCGCAGCCGCGGCACCGGTCGCGATCCTGCGCCGCAGCGGCAGCCGGAACGGCTTGACACCCGCAGGCAGGGTGGCGTGGTCGGCGAGCTCGACGACGTCGTCCGCGGCGTCGCCCACGAAGAGCGCCCGGCCGCGGGCGATCAGCTCGTCACGGGCCTCACCGGGGACCGCGAGCTCGTCGAGCGCGGCGAACAGCGCGTCGGCGTCCTCCGCGTAGCGGTTGACGCCCGCGCGCGCCATCGTCGCGGCGTTGTCCTTGCCGTGACCCGGGATCGGCTGGAACGTGATCACCGGAAGGCCGGCGGCGAACGCCTCCATGCAGGTGAGCCCACCCGCGTTCTCGACGAGGACGTCCGCGGCCGCCATGAGCGACGGCATGTCGTTCGTCCAGCCGATCACGGTGCCGAGGCCGCGCTCCTCGAGGCGGACCTTCAGCTCCTCGTCGCGCCCGCACACCGTGATCGGGTGGTACCGCCCGTTCGAGCTGATGGTCTCGACCGTCGACACGACCTCGCCGACGCCCCAGGACCCGGCCACGACGAGCACGGCGCGGTCGTCGTCGGCGAGCCCGAGCGCGCGACGCGCCATGCGCCGGTCGGGACGCTCGGTGCGGAACCGCTCGTTGACGAGCGGGCCGGGCGCCCGCGCGGGCGAGCCCGTCCGCTGCTGCGCGGTCTCGGCCGCGATCGGGCTGACCGCGATGTGCAGGTCGATCGACGGGTGGACCCACAGCGGGTGCGCGGCGAAGTCGGTGAGGTACGTCGCGGCCGGGACGCGCAACCATCCCTTCTTGCGCATCCGGCCGAGCACGAGCGCGGACAGGGAGTACGTCGTGACGACGACGTCGGGGTCGACCTCGGCGACCGCGCGCTGGAACGCGCGGCGCGTCACCCAGGTGTCGAACGCGACGAGCGGACCCCACAGGAACGGCAGCACGTACCAGAGCCGGTACAGGAACTCGTAGCTCCACGGCGCGAGCCGGAGCTGCAGCTGGTACGACCACTTGACGAGGGTCCCGATGCCGAACGGCGGCATCTCGAGGAAGTCGACGATCTTCGTCGTGTGACCGCGCGCCTCGAGACGGCGCGCGAGCTCGCGCGCGGCGCCGTCGTGGCCCGCACCCATCGATGCGGAAACGATGAGGACCCGCCGATGCACGGCGTTCGACACTAGCGTCTTCCTTGTCATGGAGTACGTGTTTGCGCTGGCAGCAGCGTTGCTGTTCGCCACCGCGTCGGTGCTGCAACAGCGGGCGGCATCACAGGCTCCGGGCGACCGAAGCCTGCGCGTCGGCCTCTTGTGGCATCTCTTCCGACGACCGATGTGGCTGCTCGGCTACGGCGCCGACTGGGCCGCGTTCGGCCTCCAGGCCGCCGCGCTCGGCACCGGCTCGCTGCTCGTCGTCCAGCCCCTGCTCGTGACGGGGCTGCTGTTCGCCCTTCCCTTCGCCGCCGCATGGTCGGGCTACCGCCTCGGTGCGCACGACTGGATCGCTGCGTCGACCCTGTGCGCCGGGCTCGCCGTCTTCCTCCTCCTCGGCTCGCCGACGGGTGGAGTTGAGCGCGCGCCGCTCGCGGACTGGATCGTGTGGGGCGGCATCGTCGTGGGGATCGGCGTCGTGTGCACGGTGCTGTCGCTGCGGACGCACGGTGCGATGCGGGCCGCGTTGCTCGCGCTCGCGACGGGCGTGTGCTATGGGCTCACGTCCGCGCTCACGAAGAGCAGCGTCGACTTGCTCACCGAAGGCATCGTCCCGCTGTTCACGCACTGGGAGGTGTACGGCCTCGCCGCGTTCGCGAGCGCGGGGATGCTCGTGAACCAGGTCGCGTTTCAGGCCGGTGAGCTGGCCGCGTCGCTTCCCACGTTGACGATCGCCGAGCCGATCGTCGCCGCCGTCATCGGCGTGACGATCCTGAAGGAGGAGCTCGGGGCTCACGGGATCCTCGACTGGGTGCTCATCGTCTGCTCGGTGGCCGCGATGGTCTACGGCGTGGTGGTGCTGGCCGTGCGCTCCGCGCAGGTGTCGAAGACCGAGTCGCCGGTGCCCGTGGACGTGCCCGCCGCGAAGCCACTTCCCTGAGCTACCAGGGTCGTCCCCGACCGATGAGAGGTGTATGAGGCGGGTCGGCTGGGGGATGTGACGGCGGCCACGCCCACCCGCATTTTGGGAAGCGTCAACCACACGATGTGTGTCTGAGGCTTCACAAAACGGCTTGGGTCAGGTGAGCTCTTCGACCACGAGCGCGCCCTCGGCGTGGCGGGCCCGGAGGACCTTCTTGTCGAACTTGCCGACGCTCGTCTTCGGGACCTCGTCGATGAACGCCCACCGCTCGGGGAGCTGCCAGTGCGCGATGCGCTCGGCGAGGAACGCGCGCAGCTCGTCGGCGGTGACCTGCGACCCCGCGCACCGCACGACGCATGCGAGCGGCCGCTCCGTCCAGCGCGGGTCGGGCACGCCGATGACGCTCGCCTCGACGACGTCGGGATGCGCCATCAGGTGGCCCTCGAGCTCGACGGAGGAGATCCACTCGCCGCCCGACTTGATGACGTCCTTCGCGCGGTCGGTGATCTGGATGAACCCCCGCTCGTCGACCGTGCCGACGTCACCGGTCCGGAGCCACTCGCCGTCGAACTTCTCGGGCGACGGGTCGCGGTAGTACTCGCCGGTGATCCACGGCCCGCGGCACTCGATCTCGCCGACGGCCTCGCCGTCCCACGGCAGCACGCCGCCGTCGTCACCGACGATGCGCAGCTCGACGCCCGCGACGACGCGCCCGGTCTTCGCGCGCCAGTCCATCTCCTCCTCGGGCGGCGAGCCCTTGGGCGGGAGCGCGACCGCGGCGAGCGGGCTCGTCTCGGTCATGCCCCACGCCTGCACGATGCGGACGCCGTGCCGTTCCTGGAACGCCTCCATCAGCGCGCGCGGCACCGCGGACCCGCCGCACGCGACCATCCGCAACGACGACAGGTCGACGGGGTGCTCGTCGGCGTACCGGAGGATGTCGGCCCAGATCGTCGGCACCGCGCCCGAGAACGTCGGCCGCTCCTGTTCGATCAGCCGGCACAGCGGCTCCGCCTGGAGGAAGCGGGTGGGCATGACGAAGTCCGCGCCCGCCATCCATCCCGCGTAGGGCAATCCCCACGCGTTCGCGTGGAACATCGGGACGATCGGCAGGATGCGGTCGCGCTCGCTGATGCCGAGTGAGCCGGCCATGCACGCGGCCATCGAGTGCAACACCGTCGAGCGGTGCGAGTAGACGACGCCCTTCGGGTTGCCCGTCGTCCCGCTCGTGTAGCACATCGCCGCGGCGGCCCGTTCGTCGACGTCGGGCCACTCGAAGCCGGTGACGTCGGCGTCGGCGAGCAGCGCGTCGTAGCGGACGATCTCGGCGTCCGGGCGCGCGTCGCTGAGCGGCGCGGTGTCGCCGTCGCCGACGACGACGAACCGCTCGACCGTCTTCAGGTCGGCCGCGACCTTCGCGAGCAGCGGCACGAGCGAGTCGTCGACGATGACGACCCGGTCCTCCGCGTGGTTGACGACGTAGGTGAGCTGCTCGGGGAACAGCCGGATGTTGAGCGTGTGCAGCACCGCGCCCATGCACGGCAGCGCGAGGTACGCCTCGAGGTGCTCCTGGTCGTTCCACTGGAACGTGCCGACGCGGTCACCGTCGCCGATGCCGAGCCCGCGCAGCGCGACGGCGAGCCGACGGGCGCGTTCGGCGACCTCGGCGAACGTCGCGCGTCGGATGCGGTCGCCCTCGAAGGTGGCGACCTCACTCGTCGCGTAGACGGCTTCCCCGTGCCGCAGGATCGACGTGATCGACAGCGGCTGGTCCTGCATCGTGCTGCGGAGCATCGGCTCCCTCCCCCTGTGCACGGTGACCGGTGATTCTCGCCCCGTGACGGGAGGCTGTCACGGCGTGTCCGCGATCTCGCCGCGGCGACGACCGGCGAACGACGCGATCGCGGCGCCCGCGAGCACCGCGACGCCGCCGAGCGCCTCGAGCGGCTGGACGGCCTCGCCGAGGAAGATCGCGGTGAGGACGACGGCCGACACCGCCTCGAGCGTCATGACGACCGAGGTACGCGAGGCGCCGAGCCGCCCGATCGCGACGAAGAACAGCGTGAATGCGGTCGCGGTCGCGACACCGTTGGCGAGCAACGGCGGCAGGCTCGGGCCGAGCGCGCGCAACTGGCCCGACGCGACGCCCACGACGAGCATCCCGACGGTCGCGCCGATCGCCGTCCACGCCGCCGCGGTGAGCGCGTCGGTCCGGTGCAGCAGGCGTGCGCTCGCGAGCGCGTAGCACGTGAAGCACGCGACCGAGCCCATCGCGAACGCGATGCCGACCGGCGCGATCGACACGCTCCCCCCTCCGACGGCGACGCCCACCGCGCCCGCCGTGGACAGCGTGATCGCGGCGAACACCGATCGCTGTGGCGCGATCGCGCGCAGCAGGAGCTCCACCGCGGTGACGACGGCCGGGTACACGTAGAACAGGAGCGTGACCGCACCCGCGGTGCCGTGCTCGAGCGCGAGGAAGAAGCACGTCGACTCGCACACGTAGAGGAACCCGAGCGACACGGCGCGGACGCGCTCACCCTCCGGCGGGAGCAGCGGTCTGCGCCGCGCTGCGAGCACGCACAGCAACAGGATCCCCGCGATCCCGAACCGCACGACGAGGGCGGTGACCGGTCCCAGGCCGTTCTTCGCCACGACCCGGCTGAACAGCACGGTCGACCCGTAGACGACCGCGCCGCCACCGGCGATCGCGAAGTCCGCCGTCGCGCGCCGCCGCGCGCGCACGGCGGGCGCAACAGCTGTGCTCATGCGCGCTAGAAGCCGATGACGACGCCGAGCAGGAGGCCGAGGACGAACAGCGCGCCGGCCCGGCGCGTGTGCGCGAAGGCCAGCCCCGCGAACCACAGCGGCCAGATCGGCCAGCCCTTCGGTGGCTGCTCCGGACGCGGCTCGTCGAGCGCGCGCCACACGGGGACCAGGCGCGGGATCGCGAGGAGCACCAGCAGGCTCGGCACCGGCAGCGCGCGTGCTGCGACGAGCGCGACGACCAGCGCGTAGAACGCGACGCACATCCCCTGCGTCACGCGGCGTGCGGTGCGCTCGCCGAGCACGACGGGCAGCGTGTGCGTCCCGTCGGGCGCGTCCCACGGGATCTTGTCGATGTGCTTGCCCATGAGGACGGTCGTGCACAGCAGCGCGTACGGGAACGACGCCGCGACGATCTCCCACGGCAGGTGACCCGTCGCCGCGTAGTACGTCCCGCAGACCATGAGCGGCCCCCACACGACGAGCACCGTCGGCTCGCCGAGGCCGTGCTTCTTCAACCGCAACGGCGGCGCCGTGTACGCGGCGGACAGGAGGAACCCGCCGAGCGCGAAGCCGACGATCGGCCATCCGCGCACGAGCGTGAGCACGACGAGGATCGCGAGGTCGACGACGTTGACGGCGAGCGCGGCGAGACCGAGCCCGCGGCGCGTGATCATCCCCGAGAGCACGGGATGCGGCGCGTACAGCGCGCGCGGATATTGGGCGGAGTCGGTGCCGACCTCGAGGTCGAAGAGGTCGTTCATCAGGTTGTTGGCGACGTGCGCGAGCACGATCCCGCCGCTCGCGAGCAGCCACCAGCCGACGCTCACGTCGTGTGGCTGCAGCCACCACGCGAGCAGCCCCGCGACGAGCGCGGCGGTGATCGTCATGGGGAGCACCGCGGCCCGGGTCAGGACCAGCCAGCGCGACACCGGGTCGACGTGGCCCTCGGGCGGGTTCGTCGTGCGCAGGACGTAGGCCCAGTTGCGCACGTAGCTCGGCCGCTGCGCGGGTGCTGTGACGTCCGCCATGCGCCAGAGCGTACGCCTGCGATCCGGTCCGGGACCTAGGTCCCGGCGATCGCGGACCGTGCGACCCTGCCCGGCGCGACTCGCGACCCCGAAGATGACCGCGTCACGAGTTTCGGGTGGGTATGCACGCGGGGCGGGCGCCGGAGAGCGTCCGCCCCGTTCTCCGTCCGGTCGCGCTCACCCGCGGATCGCGGCAACGGCCGCGACGATCGTCAGCACGACGAGCACGAGGCCCGTCACGCGGCGGACGACCTTCACGGGCAGGTAGCGGAGCAGGCCTTGGCCGCCCGCGACGGCGATGGCCGCGACAGCCCAGAGCGCGAGCGTCGATCCCAGGCCGACGCTGAACGGCGAGTGGTAGCGCGCGGCGAGGTCGGCCGTCAGCACCTGGGTGAGGTCGCCCCACTCAGCCAGGAACACGACGACGAACGCGGTGAGGACCATGCGGCGCGTCGTGGTCGCGCGCGCCATCTCCTCGGCCTCGCGCTCCTCGGTCTCCTCGGAGATCGCGAACGCGAGCACCGCGCCGATCCCGAACAACACGGCGACGACCGCGTCGACCGCCCGGTGCGGGAGGACCGAGAAGATCGCGACACCGACGCTGACGGCGATCGCGACGTGGACGACGAACGCGGCCGCCGCGCCGATCCACACAGGCAGCGCGCGGCCGCGTGAGCTGAGCACGAGCGACGCGAACATCGTCTTGTCGGGCAGCTCACCGACGAACACGAGCGGGAAGACGGCGGCGACGACGCCGAGGTGCACGGACCCGTGCTTCCCGTCAGCCGCCGTAGCTCATGCGGGTGTCCTCCATGCGGAGGACATCGGTGTCCTCGTCCTGCTGGAACGCGCTCGTCACGACCTCGCCGAGGAACAGGGTGTGGCGGCCGGCGTCGATCTCCTCGCGGACCTCGCACTCGACCACCGCGACCGCCTGGTCGAGCACCGGCGCGCCGGTCGCGCCGTCGTGGAACGGGAACCCGTTGAGCATGCACGCCTCGACGTCGACCTCGACGGGCTTGGTGAACTTGCGGACGATCGCCCGGTCCTCGCGGGCGAGGATGTTGAGCGCGAACACGCGCCCGGCCCTGACGAGCTCGTGCGTGAACGCGGCCTTCTCGATGCTGACGGCCACGAGCTTGGGATCGAAGCCGACCTGCGTCGCCCAGCTCAGCGTCATCGCGTTGCGCCGGTCGCCGTCGCGCGCACCGACGACGTACAGGCCGCTCGGCATCTTCCACAGCACGCGCCGCCGGAGCTTGTCGTACTCGGCGGGATCGACGCCTTCGGGGAAGGGGCCGACCGGACCTTCCTGGACGGGCATCGCGCGAGGGTAACGGCGTGACGGCGTCGCCCTGCTCCGAGACCGGACGGCGCGGCTTCCGGTTCGCACCGGCTCGCGACGGGGAACGGTGAGGATCGAGACGTTGCACCCGCGGACGGCACGCGTCGTCTCACCGGTGGTGACGCATGGACGAGATCGTGGCGGGCGTCGACGGCTCCGAGAGCTCGATCGCCGCGCTGCGCTGGGCGTCCCGCGAGGCACGGCGACGCGGGTGGGACCTGCGGGCCGTCCTCGCCACCGGTTCGTCGGACACGCACGGCGGCAACGCGGGCGAGCGCGTCGATCCGGACGACGCGCGAGACGAGATCGGCACGGACCTCGATCGCATCCTCCACGACGCGCTCGGCGACGACGCCCATGCGGTGCGCCCCGAGGTCGTCGCCGGTCGAGCTGCACCCGCGCTCCTCGAGGCGGCACGCGGGTCGGCGCTCCTCGTGCTCGGATCGCGCGGGCTGGCGAGTTCCGCGGTCTCCTGCTCGGCTCGGTCACCACGGCGTGCCTCGAGCACGCCGCGTGCCCGGTCGCGATCGTGCGCGAGGGTCACGAGGCCACCGACCCGGTGCGTCGCATCGTCGTCGCAGTCGACGGGGCCGCCGAGGCGACCGCGGCGCTGCAGTGGGCCTACGAGACCGCGACGCTGCACGACGCGTCGGTCGAGATCGTGGGCGCGTGGACGTTCCCGGTCGTCTCGTACGAACGCATGGCCGCCACGCCGCTGAACCCCGCGCCGTTCGAGGACGTCGCGCGCTCGGCGATCGAGAAGTCGATCGCACCCGCGGCGGCGACGACCGTCACCGACGTGAAGCGCACGGTCGCGTTCGGTTCACCCGCGGCGGTGATCCTCGGCGCCGCGCAGCACGCGCAGCGCGTCGTCCTGGGGTCACGTGGACTCGGCCCGTTCGCCGGCTGGGTGCTCGGCTCGGTCAGCCGTCAGGTCGCGCAACACGCGCCGTGCCCGGTGGGTCGTCACGCCGACGGCTCGCTGACCGGCGTCAGCATTTCGCCGGCGAGCCGTCAGGACCGAGCCGTCCTCAGCGAGGAACCACACCTCGGACACCTGGGGGCGCCCGTCCGGCCCCACCGTGGCGAGCGTCGCGACCTGCGCGTCGAGGAGGTACTCGTGCGTCTTCGGGATGGCCGTCATGGGTCGGTTCCTCACCGCTCGCATCCCGCACGACCACGAGCAGTGCCGGCCGGTTGCGAAGTCTCCCGAAGCGTGGCCGAGTGGTGCCGCGGGTCACCGGGCCACGCGGCACGCGGCGCCCCGCCCGCCCGTTGGACTCGGTGTGACGCGACTGCTCCGGATCTGGAAGCTGTGGTGTGCGATGCAGGACGACCTGCCGCAGTTCGGCGACGACGCCGAGTGAGCCACGCGACGCAAGGTCCGATCTCGGCATCCCCGGAGCTCGCCGGCGGATCAGGTGACGTAGAGCAGGCCGTCGCCGCCGGCCTGGACGGGAACCGTGGGCAGCGGACGGCGGGCGGGCCCTTGCAGCACCGCGCCGCTGCGCGCGTCGAACACGGCTCCGTGACACGGGCAGTGGAACCGACCGCTCGATGGCGCGTCGACCGTGCAGCCCTGGTGCGTGCACACTGCGCTGAACGCGACGAACTGACCGCTCGCCGGTTGCACGACGTACGCGGGTCCGCCTGTGCGCGGGTCGGTGAACGACGCCGCGCCACCGACGGGGACGGCGGACGCGGGGCCGATCGCGGTGCCGGCCGGATGCGGCGGCGCGGTTGCCGTCGTCGGGGGCGCGGCGGTGGGCGCGGGTGCCGGGGTCGTCGGGGACGACGACGTCGCGCCTCCGAGTCGCGGAACGGCGCGTGCCGCGTCGCGTGACGACGGTGCGAGCGCGCGGCCGAGTGCCGCGGTCACACCGCCGACGCCGAGTGCGACCGCGCCGACCCGCAACGCGACGGACGACTTCGCGAGGAACGTGCGCCGGTCGAGCTCTTCCGCGGTCGCCGGACGCAGGCGCGGCTGCGCGTCGAGGACGGGACACGCGCCTGGGTCGCATACCGCCATGTCACGCGCGCGACAACGGCCGTCGTCGTACTGACCGCACAACCGGCGCACCACGGCGAACTCGATCGCGACAGGGCCGGCGGCAGGCAACCGCATCTGACGGCGCGCCCGAGCCGCGAGCACGCCATCGAGCGCGAGCACGTCACCCGCGCCCGCGACGACGAGCGGCGTCCACGCGAACAGGAACACGATGTCGGGACCGAGGTAGTAGGGATGGGAGTGCCAGCTCGCGGTGAGTAGGAACGACAGCGAGAGCAGCATCCCGCCGACCGCCGCGATGCGCGTCCACAGCCCGAGCAGCGTGCCGATCCCGACCGCGAGCTCGCCGAGCGCGATCAGCAGTCCGACGACGAACGCGTGGTGACTCGCGAACGTGACGACGCCGTGGATCGGGCTCGTGCGCGCGTACGAGCGCATCTGCGCCTGCACCGACGAAGGCGACGACGAGTCGAAGTAGTTGTGGTCCGCGAGCTTCTGCAGCCCTGCGAACGTGAACGTCACACCGAGGAACGCCCGGAGCGGGAGGACCACCCAGCCCGGCATGGCGGGGAGCCGGCGCGCGTCGGGAACGGCACGTGAACCGCGGGACACGCGCACGAAACCTACGGAACTCCGGGTACGAGCGAGCCCAACGGAGCGCCAACGCAGGGCAAACCGCCACCACCCGTGACGACGCGCGCGCTCAGCTCCTCGGCGTCAGCGCGTCGAACACGGCAGCCGTCGCGAAGCCGAACGCGAGGTGCGGGACGACGTCGGACAGCCACCCGACCACACCCCAGTCGCTCGGGTGCGTCAGCCCTTCCACGACAGCACTCGCGTTGCCCGCGACCATCGCACCCGCAGCGAGCGTGAGGCCGGCGAACGGGATCCGCGCGAAGCCGCGACCGCGCGTCACGACCGCGTACGCGACGCCGACACCGACGCCCGTCGCCGTGCCGAGCAGCGCGCCGAGCGACTCACGTCGCGCGCCGCCTTGTGCACTGTCGGGGTCGAATGCGTTGTCCAGCCCGGCGCGGGACGCGAACCGGCCCGCCATCTCCGACGGCATGTCGCTCCTCGGCCGGCCGCGCACGAGCATGTCGAGATATGTCGCCGTGTCGAGCGCCGCCTTCCCCGCGGTGCCCGCCAGCGCGCCGCGCGCGAGCGCCGAGCCGATGCCGTTTCGGTTCACGGCTCCTCCTGTCAGCGCGACGATGCGCGCGAGACGGCGCAGCGACCACCAGTTGCGCACGGCGAGCACCGGCTCGACGACGGGCGGCCGGACGATCGGCACGGGGCTCCGGACCGAGTCCTCGCGCATCGTCAGCCGGGTTCGGTCGCCCTCGAGCCGTCGCAAAGACAGCACGACACGCGCGAGGCCGGCGGGCCGGAACCGGACCTCGAGCTCGAGACGCCGCGGAGCGTCCATGTCGACGATCGACGTCGTGTCGTGCAGCTCGAGCGCGGGGAGACCAAGCGCGTGGTGGAAACGCGCGCGACGGGCCGGCCACGACGGATCGACGTCGCGGATCCGCCGTGTCCCGACGACCCACTGTGCGTACCGAGTCGGATCGATCAGCACGCGCCACACCTTCTCGGGCGGCGCGTCGATGTCGATCCGGTTCGTCGGCATGGCCCGCCCGTTCCCGCCGGGCCACCGGCACCAAACCTGAACGGAGCTCGCTCAGGCGTGCCGGCGGACGAACGACGCGAAGCCGGGCACGGTGAACGCCACGACGTTGTGGGCGGGCGCGTACACGATGCCCTTCTGCATCAGCCGGTCGCGCAGCGCCGACACGTCACGCGCGCGCTTGCCGAGCGCGCGCGCGACGTCACCCGAGCCGACCCGGTCGTCGCCCAGCCCGGCCATCGCGACGAGGTAGCCGCGCTCGGCCTCGCTCGCCTTCTCCCAGCGGATGCGGTAGAGGCCCTCCTCGAGCCGGCGCGTCGCGGGCTCGACCGCGGCCGCGACGTGCTCCGCGGTGATCACCGTCCCGGGCCGGTCCGACGGCGTCCCCGCGGCCTTCCACGTCTCCTCGCCGTAGAGCTGCGCGAAGTACGGGTACGACGCGATGTGACCGACGAGCGCGGTGATCGCGTCCGGCTCGTAGGTCACGTCGAACTCGGCGGCCGGGACGACGAGCGCCTCGGTGACGTCCCCGTCCGACAACCAGTCGACGCGGTCGAAGTACAGGCGCTCGGCATACGACCCGGCCGCCGCCATCGCGCTGGGAAGGTCGGGTAGGCCCGCGGCGACGAACGCGACCGGAAGGTCCTCGGACGCGTTCGCCGCGTGCAGCAGCGCCGAGAGGTCGCCGCGCGCGATGAGCTGCAGCTCGTCGAAGAGGAACACCGCACCGACGCCCGCGTCGGCCGCGGCCTCGCCGAGACGGACGAACAGCGCGTCGAGCGCGTCCTCCGGCAGGGCCGTGGTGCGCGTCCCGCCCGACCCGCGTAGGCCGAGTTGCACGGTCACGTCGCCGACGGTCGTCGACACGCTCGTCGACCCGATCACCTCGCGCAGCCACGCCAGCGCCCTCGCCAGCTTCGACCGCCCGAGCACGGCGTTGCCCTGGATGAGCACCGACGCGACCGACGCCCCGAGCCCGGCCTCCCGACGGACCTCGTGGTACCCGGCGAGCCAGCCGCGGTCGCGGAACCGCTGGAGCGCCGTCTGCAGGAGGACCGTCTTGCCCATGCCCCGCAGCCCGCTCCACACGATGCTCTCGGCCGACCGTCGGCCCTCGAACTGGTTGGCGAGGTGGTCGATCATGGCGAGCTGGCGGGACCGACCGGCGAGCAGCGGCGGTTGCGTGCCGGCACCCGCGCAGTAGGGGTTGACCTTCGCCGTCCGGTCCGTGCGGGGCATGCTTCCTCGGTCCGTCGCTCGACACCGCCGAGTATAACGCTCTTGTTAGACTCTGCGAAGTCGAACGCCGGCCGAGCGAGAGGTCCCGCCGAGATGTCGCGGACTGCGGCCGATCGGGAAGGCTGGGGCGGTGGACGCCGTCGTCATCGGAGCCGGGCACAACGGGCTCGTCGCCGCGAACCTGCTCGCCGAGCGGGGCTGGCGGGTGGTGGTGCTCGAGGCCGAGCCGACACCGGGCGGCGCGGTCCGCTCGGCGGAGCTGATCGAGCCGGGCTTCGTCAACGACCGATGCAGCGCGTTCTACCCGATGGCCGTCGCCTCGCCGGTCATGCGATCGCTGCGCCTCGAGGAGCACGGCGTCCGGTGGCGCCACGCGCCGCTCGTGCTCGCGCACCCGACGCTCGACGCGTGCCCCACGCTCTCGCGTGATCTCGCGTGCACGGTGGCGTCGCTCGAGGCGACGCATCCCGGCGACGGCGAGGCGTGGGCCCGTCTGTACGGGCTCTGGGAGCGGTTGCGCGAGCCGTTGCTCGGTGCGCTGTTCCGTCCGTTCCCACCAGTACGCGCGTTGCCCCGTCTGCTGGCCCGTCCGCCGCGCGAGCTCGTCGAGCTGGCTCGGTTCGCGCTGCTCCCCGTCCGCCGTCTGGGGCAGGAGACGTTCGGCGGCGAACCGGCCCGCCATCTCCTCGCCGCCGCCGCGCTGCACGCCGACCTCGCGCCGGAATCCGCGATCTCGGGCTTCTTCGGCTTCCTCCTGTGCAGCCTCGGTCAGGAGCTCGGCTGGCCCGTTCCCGAGGGCGGCGCGCAACGCCTGACCGACGCGCTCGTCGCGCGGCTGCGGGCGCACGGCGGCGACGTCGTCTGCAACACGCGTGTCGAGCGCGTCGTCGTGCGCGACGGACGCGCCGTCGCGGTCCGTACCGCGGACGACGAGGTCGCGGCACGCCGCGCGGTCGTCGCCGACGTCGCCGCGCCCCACCTCTATCAGCGTCTCGTCGGTGAGGCGCACCTCCCGGCATGGCTCGTGCGCCAGCTCGAGAATTTCCAGTGGGACTCCGCGACCTTCAAGGTCGACTGGAACCTCGACGGACCGATCCCGTGGATGCAGCCGGAGGCTCGGCGAGCCGGAACCGTGCACATCGTCGACAGCGTGGACGCGCTGACGGTCGTCGCGAGCCAGCTGGTGCGCGGACTCGTGCCCGAGCGTCCGTTCCTCCTCCTCGGCCAGCAGAGCCTCGCGGACCCCACGCGCCATCCCCCCGGCAAGGAGACCGCGTGGGCGTACACGCACGTCCCGCAGGACGTGCGGGGCGACGCGGGCGGCACGATCACCGGACGCTGGGACCGCGACGAGGTCGAGACGTTCGCGGACCGGGTCGAGAACGAGATCGAGCGGCTGGCGCCCGGGTTCCGCTCGCTCGTGCGGGGCCGGCACGTGACGGCACCACCGAGCTTCGCCGACGAGGACGCGAACCTGGTCGGCGGGGCGATCGGCGGCGGCACGATGCAGCTCCACCAGCAGCTCGTGTTCCGACCGGTCCCGGGGTTCGGGCGGGCCGAGACCCCCGTGCGGGGCCTGTATCTCGGGTCCGCGTCGGCGCACCCGGGCGGGAGCGTGAACGGCGCACCCGGCGCCAACGCGGCACGGGCCGCGATCTGGGGCGCACGCCGCCAGGCCGTCCGGGGGTTGGTCACCCGGGGCGTCTGACGGCACCGGCCCCGTCACCGAATGCGCTGGCCAGGCATGCACCGGGCTCCGGGCGGGAACAGTGGTGCGGTGGGGGCGACGGGCACGGGGCTCCGTGGGGAACACCAGATGCACCATGCTGACGATGTCGGCGTGTGCGAGCGCTGCCAGCGTTGGCAACGGCGCAGGCACGCGTTCGTCCAACCCGGCGAGGACCGGCTGCGCGAGCTCTGCGCGACGCGCGGGTGCAGCGCGACGTGGGACGACGACGTCCGGGTCGTGCTGTCCGCGGTGCACGACGTCGCCGACCCGGACTGTCGCTGCCGTGCGTGCATGCACTGCGCCGACCCGTCGGCCGCGTTGCTCGAGCGGGCGGCCGACCGCGGTCACGTCGGACCGGTCGTGACGTCGCCGCACATGCGCGCGCCGTCGACCTGGAGCTGACGCCACCGAAATCCCCGGCCGCGTCACGGAGCGCGCACGGTAGCGTCCGCCACATGGTTCGTGTCGCGGCGCGACGTTCGCGCGCCGCCACGCGCGTGGGTGCGCTCGGTGCGGTGCTCCTCGCGGTCGTCGGCTGGTCGGCATCGACGCTGTTCGTGCGGGCCGCGCACGCGGACGCCGTCGTCTTCACGACGTGGCGTCTGTGGTTCGCGTTGCCGCCGCTGTACGCGCTCGTCGTGCTCCGCCGTCGGCGCGACACGACGAGCATCGTCGTCCCCCGCGGCGTCAGCCGATCGCGGTGGATCCTCGTCCTGGTGGGAGGGGGCGCGTTCTTCGCGTCGTCCGCCGCGACCGCGTTCGCCGCGATCGACCTCACGCGGCTGCTCGACGTCACGCTGATCACGTCGTTGCAGCCCGTGATCGTCATGGCGTTCGCCGCTTCGTTCCTCGCCGAGCACGTCACCGTTCGCCAGTACCTGATGGCATCCGTTGCGATCGCCGGCACGATCGTCGTGGCGACCGCCGCGTCGGGCAGCGGGACGTGGAGCCTCGCGGGCGATCTGGTGGCGGTGGTGAGCCTCGTGCTGAACGCGGGCTGGTTCCTCTACGGCCGAGCCGTGCGGGCCCGCTTCGCCGTCGATTCGATCGCGTTCATGCTCGGCGTCCTCGGGACGGCCGCGGTCCTGCTGACGCCCGTCGCGGTGATCACCGCGGGCGGGCTCGCGTTGCCCGCCGCGGCCGTCGGGTTCGCGGCGTGCACCATGACGACCGGGACGACCGCGCACTGCCTGATGGTGTGGGCCCACCGGTACGTGCCGGCATCGGTCTCCGCGCCCCTGCTCCTCGCCGAGCCTCCGCTCGTCGCGGTGGCCGCGTGGATGCTGTTCGGGGAGGCACTGGGCGCGGTCGAGATCGTCGGTTCGCTCGTGGTCGTGGCGGTCCTCGTCGCCATGGTGCGCGACCAGTCGCTCGAACGCGTCGAGCAGGAGACGCCCGACCCGCTCGCGCCCGCCTGATCAGAACGAGCTGGCTGGTCGCGCGCGGGGCTCCTCGGGCTGCTCGTCGTCCGGCTGCACACGCGGCGTGGGGCGCGCACTCCCCGCCAGGACGACGCTGAAGATCGGACGCGGCCCGTCGTGGTCGAGCACGATGCGCGCCCCCTGGGTCTCGGCGAGCGCGTAGGCGATGCTCATCCCGATGCCCTTGTGCCCGCCCTTGTGCACCGACGCGGGCTCGCGATGCTGGACCTGGCGCAGCGACGCCGCGCTCGTCCCGGGCCCCTCGTCGGCGACGTCGAGCGCGAGCCCGTCGCCCACACGTCGCGCCCGCACGCCCACGTCACCCGCGCCGTGCTCGAGCGCGTTGGACACGAGCACGTCGAGGATCTGACGGATCGCGCCCTGCTCGGCGCGCACGTCGGGCAGACCCTCGTCGACGCGCATCTCCAGGTTGCGGCCCGCGGCGGCGAGCGGTGGGCCCCAGGTGCGCGCGATGTCGCCGAGGAGCGCGTCGACGTCGAGCCTCGTCGCGACACCCGCACCACGCGCGAGCGACAGGAGGTCCTCGATCGTCGCCTCGAGCCGGTCGATCTGCACGATCGCCTCGAGCAGCGTCTCGTCGTCGTCCGTGCCCTGCAACAGCGCGCCCTCGAGTTGCACGCGGAGGGCGGCGAGCGGCGTGCGCAACTGGTGGGACGCGTTGCGGCTGAACGTCCGCTCACGCACCAGCAGTTCCTCCAGACGCTGCGTGCTGTGCTCGAGCACCTCGGCGAGACGGTCGAGCTCCTCGATGCCCGCGCGCGCGAAGTGGACGGAGAAGTCGCCTTCGCCCACGCGTTGCGCAGCCGCGGCGAGCTCGTCGAGCGGTGCCGCGACGTGCCGCGCGCGCCGCCGCGCGACGACCATGCCGATCGCGATCGTGACGACCGCAAGGGCGCCCATCAGCAGCCAGGCCCGGTGGATGCGCCACTGCATCGCCGCGTCGGACGTCGCGGCGCGCATGACGGCGATCACGGTCGCGTCGTTCTCGATCGGGACCGCGCTGACGAGCTGCCCGCTTCCCGTCCGGTCGACGTCACGACCGTGCAACGCGCTCAGCACGGCACCGTCCGCGTGCAGCGGGCCCTCACCCGCGATGCGCACGCCGCTCGGGTCGTAGACGGCGAGCTTCACCCCGTGCGGCGCGCGCAGACGGATCGGCGCGTGGTGCGTGAGCACCGAGTCGGGGACCTGGCGCGTCGCCGCGGCGGCCTTGCGCTCCAGCTTGTCGAGCTCGCTGTCGTGGTACAGCCGCCGCACCGCGATCGCGAGCGGCGTGCCGAACAGGACCACGACCACGATCACGACTGAGACGATCGCGGTCGTGATGCGACGAGTCATGGCTCACTCGGCTGCGCCGTCCCGCCCTCCGGGCACGGCTCCGCCTCGTCACGCACAGTCGTCATGGCTCACTCGGCTGCGCCGTCCCGCCCTCCGGGCACGGCTCCGCCTCGTC
>Ga0070739_10001564_pt1 | contig 33751 bp, 34 predicted proteins | sample Coa_R1_7_FD_66445 | JGI IMG/M metagenome (GOLD analysis project Ga0070739, IMG submission 66445) | Surface soil microbial communities from Centralia Pennsylvania, which are recovering from an underground coalmine fire - Coalmine... | ecosystem: Environmental > Terrestrial > Soil > Unclassified ...
GACATTTACAATAAGGCCTTGGGAAACGCTATGGAAGTAGCAGATGCAATGCCAAGACCATGCTCCTGTATTGTGCTGGCCGGCGGTATGTTCTTTCCTGTAGCGTCGTATATGGCATTAAAATTCAATGAAGTCTTTGGCGCAAGAGCATATGCATACGATATAGACGAATTCTGTCACTCCCCGATCTTTGGGACTACAAAGTCAGACCAGCTAATAATTTTAGGCCAAAGCAGCAATACAAGCAAAACAAGTACCAACAATATCCCAAAAGAGCTTGAATCAACGTTTAGCTGCAATTTTGTAGAATGCAGCTCCAGTTCTGATCCTAATCCTGACCCTCTAGAATCATTACTGAGTGGCATATTCACTGTGCAACTTGTCATTTTGAGTCTCGCAAAGAAATATCGCCTTAACGAGTGCTATTTTCTGCAAAATACTCCAATCAGCAAAACTCTGTTCAGAACCAGCTCAAATTTAATTTATTATGATTAGCCGCCAAAGCATCATGATTTGAGCAAGCAGTATCCTATTCAACTGCCTACAAATTCGCCTTTCTAATAAGGACAGCAAACTCTACTGAGGTCGTGGCTTTATGCTATGCTGTGGCTTCCGGTAGCCCTGTCGAAAATTAACTCTGGCAGTCTTTTTTTCTATTGGCACTTTAAACTTAAACATCCACCGGCAATCTTGCGCTATTTCCCCATTCTCCCCATGAACCTAGGTACATTTTTACCCTCCTGAAACCCATCATCTTTAGCGCAACAAAACTATTTGCAGCCCTGTACCCGCCTTGGCAATACGTGATTACCTCAGAGTCTTTTGGAAAAGGATACAATTGCTGCAACTCTTTACGGCTCTTGAAAACGCCGTCTCTGATGTTGTCATTCCAGTCTATGTTTATTGCGCCGGGTATGTGGCCCGCCCTGGCAGCACGGCTTACTTTGCCTGTGTATTCTTCAATCGAGCGGGAGTCGATCAGAATCCCGCGCTTGGACGATACAAATGATTTAACCTCTGTTACAGTTGCCAGGACGCGAGGGTCAATTCTGCCCTTAAATTCAGAGTGGACAAACTGGTTTGTCCTTGTTTCGACAGGGAATTTCAAAGACTTCCATTTTTCAAAGCCCCCGTCCAGCATTGCGACCTTGCGATGAGAAAAGTATGACAAGAGCCATACGCCCCTGGCTGCAGATGGGCCAGATATGCTTTCATAAAATACTACTGGTCTACCCTCAGTAACACCGATGTTTGAAAGCAAAAGCCTCGATTGGCGGTTAAAATCCTTTATTCCCTTCTTGGACGTATCAAGCCAGTGGAACTGCATAAGGTCAATATTGACAGCGCCGGGTATGTGGCCTGCCGCATAATCATGAAAGGGTCTTGCATCAACCAAGAGAGGCCTTGTTCTTGGGTTCTTTTGTTCAAGGAGAGGCTTTAGATCAAGCGCAGTTATGACGGGTTCCAATGACTGAATTTCCGGAGGTTCGCCTATTAATTGATTAACTGATTGACTGACTAATATCATATTCTGGCCGCAATCTGCACCGGGATCGGGATCGAACCAATTTCAGCTGCCAGCCAGCTGCATGGTTAGGCAAACAGCAGGTCTTCTGCCTAATCAACTAACTACCAGACTAACAAAGAAATATTTGCACAAGCTGCAAATCAGGCGCACTACAGTCCTTTCTGCTCTACCTTGCTATTGCCTACTGAGAAACACCCTTATCTGTTGCCCTGCAAGGTATGCGTTTATAATTCTCCTGCCATTCTCTGACCGCTTGTCGACTTTGATTCTGGCTTTTTTGCCAACCTGGTTGCTGAACAGGAATTCATCCTCTATGTATACATCAACAGACTTGCCGATGGTTTCATCCCCTAGCAGGACGGTAACTGAAGAGCCTGCTTCGCTGATTTCAAATTCCACTTCCCTGCCAAGGGTGGGCGTCTTGACCTCGACGTCGATCTTGACCCCCAGCATCTCTTCAAGCTCTGAAATAGTCGAACCACCCCTGCCGATAAGCCTGGGCGCAGCGTCTTTGCTTACTTTAACCTGTATCCTGTCATCCGATACTATGTTTACCTGCGCTTTTGGATCGAACCTTCGTATTGTATCCATTATCTTTGATTCAGCCAGCTTTTTTACGCCGCTCTCCTGCCTGACTGGCAGCCTGTCTACTGGCACTACAACGTTCTCTTCACCAAAGGTATAGATCTCGTACTCTGTTTTGCCTGTCTCAAAATCCCTGACTTCCACAAGGGGCCTTGCCAGGTCAGCTTCTGTCATTCCCGTCGGAACCCTTACAGTCAAAGTAAGGTCATACACTTTTTTTATCTGTCCGTCTCTGACAAAGATTATGGTGTCAAGTATGTGAGGTATCATGCCAAGCTCAACCTTACCCATAAACCTCTGGATGGCATCAAGCGGGCTGCTTGCATGCACGACGCCGACCATTCCTACGCCGGCAAGCCTCATATCAGAAAATACCTCAAAGTCCTGTGATCTTCTTACCTCGTCAAATATTGTATAGTCTGGCCTTACGAGAAGCAGGATATCCGCGGTCTTTTCAAAGCTTCCTTCAAGCGGGCCGTATTGTGTCACTTCATCTGGCACCTGGAGGTCACGCGGGGATTCGAAAGTCTTGACCACTTTTCCCTTCTCTACATAAAACTCTGCAAGGCTGCTTGCAAGTGTGCTCTTGCCGGAGCCCGGAGGGCCTGATATTACAATGCCTTCTGCCCTGCCACCCAGTCTCTCCATAAGTTTCTTGCTTGGGCTATAGTCTGCAAGTGAGAGCTTGACAGTTGGTCTGACAATTGTCACTTCAAGACCGTCAGAAAATGGGGGCCTTGTTATAGCTATCCTGAACCTGCCAAACTGTATCACGGTTGCTCCACTTCTGCTTATCTCTACAGAGCCTGTTCCAGCGATGCGTGATGCTTCAGACACTTCCTTGATAATGTTTGTTATCTCTGCATAGGTGCTCTTTTCATCCCCTAACTTGACCAGATCAAAGTTTCCAGGCATGCCGCGCTTTGCCATGGGTGCCACACCCTCTTTGAGGTGAACACTCATTGTGCCTTCATCAAAAAACTTTTCAAATTCAAGGCCAGTCGTCTTGGTCGGAGCTCTGATGTGGATAGATGATACCCCTTGAGCCTCAGCTACAAGTGCCTGGACATAATCTGCAGTAAGCAGAGTTGCATCTTCCTGTATAGCAACATCTTTTATTATCGAGTCAATTCTGCCCCGCTTTGCTAGCTGGATATCAGACAGGTCAGGTCTTTGGCCAACGAATCTGATACTGATGTTTTTCCTTGAGCAAATCTCGCGCATCTTTTTGATCTCGCCAAGACCGACAAACCCATGCTCTTTGTTGGTAGATGCCTGTGATTGTAACTCATCAAGAACTGCCAGAGGAATTATGATCTCACTTCCTTCTGCAATCTGGCCTGATTCAAGCATTTTTGTAATTTCTCCATCTATGATAATACTTGTATCCAAGACAAATTTTGTCCCGTTGCCGCTATCATTATTGTCCAAATTCCATTTTTCTTTGTTTCAAGCACTTAAAAATTATTTTATTTTATTTTATTTCCTTTTTGTTTTATTCTATCCTATTCTGCTTTCCTGACTAGGGCAAGGATTTTGCTAGCAGCATTACCCTGCCATTTGATGCTATCATAACTTGTTTTTGTATGTCGTTGATCGATTTGATAGCAAGAGAAATTGAATGACATGATGCTATGGATAGCTTGGCACAATGCAGGAGCAATCTACAAAGTGGCGGCTGCAAAAGCATAAGTAAGCATAATGCAACGGTGGATATTGTGGGCATTTTGCCTCAAAGGCGAAATCTGGTCTACCGTGTATGTCATGTCCTGTGCTATTTTATTTTGAAAAGATTGCTTGCAGTAATGAAATCCCGCCATCGGGCAGGCAATCCTCTTCCATCTGCTTCAATGTCAGCATTCTTTTTAGCCATGATGGTGACATTGCCCTCCACGTTATTCCAGACTACAACTGCAGATGCAGCACTGTACTACTCTCCACAAACAAATTTCAACGAGACAACAGTTCCACTGGCAAACTACCACTGGAAAACAAACACAATACAAGGGTGTATTTACAAAGAGCCGGGGATCCCGAACTCGTATTATGTGTGGACAAAGCTCCAGGTACAGGCTTGGCGTCAGGCCCTTCGTGAATATACCGGCGACCAGAATGGATGGACAATAACTGCAAGATATTCCAGATCAGTTTCTGACGCCCAGTCGTGTCCTCTTCAATTCTATATTCTGAAATCTTATACAGAATTTCCCGGCTACCCTGAACAAACAGGATCATATACATCTGTAGAATACGACGGCACAGGAAAAGTGCTCCGTGCAGCTATCTTTTTGGCACCCGTAGTGCTGCACGCAGATGGCAAAACTGTGATAAATCTGCCTCCCTACGCATTTAGGAACTCTGCCAGGCACGAAGTGGGACATGCACTTGGTCTTGCGCACATGCTCACAGAAAAAGGGTATTTGATGTCTCCCCGATTTGACTACTGGGAACAAAAAGACCAGCTTCCGATAACCACACTTGAACTGTCATCGCTTGTAAAAATATATGGCAAGGACGGCTGGACCGCCTAACCTCAGCCAGCCATGAATTATCTAGACCACGAGCAGTTTTTCTTCAATTCTGTACAGCGCCAAGCTGATATAGTCGTTGGTAATCAACGATGGAATTTTAAGCTGGTGCTTTTCTGGCAGCATTGCATTTATTCTGTACAGGACCTGAATCTTTTTATCTATCTCTTGGGAGTTTTTACATTCTTCTATCATCTCAAATATGTTTTCGTGCTGATCATTTGCGATATCCAATTTTTTATCTGTCTGCCTCCTACCTGACTGTTTCCTCTGTCTATTAGCCATCATTGCTTCTATCTTATAACGGCTATAGATGTCGTACCAGTACAAAGCTTACTAAACAATTGCCTGCTAAACCAGGATATCTGACTGCTGGCAAATCGGAAAGGAAAATGGGCCGCAAACTTGCCAGCCGGATATCTCTATATATATCGTATGAGAAGATTCCAGAAAATGGATTCTCTTGACTCGTACCTGCGTGCAGGCAGGATAGCGTCTGAAGTCAGGGAGAATGCCAGAAGGAAATACCATGTCGGCTCTACCCTCCTTCAAATTTGCGAATCGATCGAGCATGAAATTAAAAGCAAAACCGCAGAGCCCGCATTTCCGGTGAATGTAAGCCTCAACGAAATAGCCGCACATTATACTGCGGAGCCGGGCGACCAGACTGTTGTAAAGGATGGAGACATCCTGAAAATCGATATCGGCGTCCAGATCCAGGGATACATTGCAGACACTGCTGTCACTGTCTGCTACGATCCAAAGCATGAGGGGCTTGTCAGGGCAGCAGAAGCAGCCCTGAGCGAGGCGGTGCGAATTGCCCGGGTCGGGACAAAATCAGGTGATATAGGAAAGATAATAGAATCTACGATTGCCAAGTTCGGGTACAGGCCCATCCAGAACCTCAGCGGCCATTCGCTGCAGCAGTATACTATACATGCCGGCAGGTCTATACCAAATATCCGCACTATTGGCTCGTCATTTTCCCTTGCTGCAAACGAGGCCTATGCCATAGAGCCATTTGTGACTACAAAGGATGGGCATGGCGTAGTATACGAAGGTAGGATCAGAAATATCTACGGGATAACCTCGCGCAAGCCGGTAAAGGAGCCGGATGCAGATGAGTTCCTCGAAAAGATCTGGGAGCGATTTAGAACCCTTCCGTTTGCCTTGCGGTGGATGACTGATATCTATGAAGAAAAAAAGGTGCGCCAGCTAGCAGACTTGCTTGTCAGGAAAAGAAACATTCATGCATATCCGATACTGGTTGAAGGAAACGGAAAAGTAGTCAGCCAAGCAGAGCATACTATCATAACAAAGGATACCGGCACAGATATTATCACCCTCTAGTCCACCGTTGTGCCCACAGCAGACAGTTACAGTTAAGCAACTACCTGTCATGCCACTACCACAAAAAAGCCATAGAAAAGGTATCAATTTTTCTCTTGCTTTTCAGGAGGATATTCTCCGTAGATTGAGCTTATTATTGTGTCTGAGGAACACTTTTTGCACGGCGAGCCAGCCCTGAAAACATAGTCTCCTTCCTCAAAACTTCTCCTTATTTTCTCGCCACAAGACTGGCATGTTTCCTCGCTAAAGATTTCAGGCTTGGGGTCCTTTTTTTTCATGAATAACAATCATTGGGCCACCCCGATTGTGTTTCCCACACCTATTACAAGCACAGACTGACCTTCTTCGGTCTTGTCCTGTATGGTTGAGTAAACCTCCTCTGTTACTTTGTCAAAAGACTCTGCTATTTCTTTGCGCATAATGGTGATTGCATCCTGTATCGATTGCTTCACCACTATTGCATAAACCGGTATGCTGAACCTGGTCGCTACCTCCTCGATCTGATACTTTTCTACACCTATGCCGCCTATTGCTGCGCCTACCCCTTCTGCTATTTCTCCTGTTTTTTCTCCCTCAAGCTTTAGCGCGGCGTCTACCATAATGATGGTGTCAATCTTTGTCCCAAGCTCCTGCACAAGGCGGACAATGGCTTCTCCGGGCCTGCCAACTGTGCCACCCGGTCCTTCTGCCTTCATAAGGTAGATCTTTCTTTTCATAAACTCCTGTTCACAGAGAACAGTCTCCCTTGCCACCAGCTGCTTTTCCTTTCCAAGCATCATCTTTCCAACAACCATTGGTCCTATGCTGTCGCCAATTGGCTGTCCTTTCTTGAATGCACCTATGGCATTTTTCAGGGCCTCTGCCTCTTGCAGCAGCATCGGCATTGCCATCTGGAGCTGCACCAAGACAAACATGCTTGTTGTGCGCTTGCCCATCAGGTAAAAGTGTCTTACCACTTTGTATATAGAATTGAGCGCAGTTGCGGCTTCGAGGATATTTTCGATTCTGGATATGTCTGATTCGTCTATTCCACTTGCCATCTTTCTTACTTCAGACCTGATCCGCTCGTCTTTGGTCCTCATTACATGGTCAAGCTTGCTTACAAGGCCGGAGGGGTCAATATCGACTGGCATAATTGCAAAGTATTCCAGGAACTTGTCTATATTTGAAGTTGGATCAGATGGCAACTTTACGTACTCTTTGACATACTTGATTGCTTCGTCTCTGGCTTCTTCTTTCATTGTCTTGAGCTTTGCCAGAGACTTTGACACGTCGCTAAGTATCATGTATGATTGAAACTTTTGCCCGTAAAGCATAAGGACAACAATTGGGGCGAACCATACAATGTACATCCACGGGTTGTTGGCATCAGAACCAGAGCTTGAAGGACCGCCAAACAGGGCACCAAGCTGAAGAGCATAGAAACCCAAACCACCCAATAACATAACCTGCTTTTTATACCAGACCGAACTGGCATCAGAAGCTCAATTAAATCTTACTTTAATGTTAATGTAATATGGCATAGCTCGTTCCGGCAGGGTATTTCTTGGCTGGTCATAAAGTTAGAATCATTTTGAACTGGCATGACAGCCGCACTGGCACTTCGTCATCTTTATGTCAAATGAGCAGTCATGGTTGGGACCACATGACTCGTTTATGGGCCACTCCCCCGGGCAATCACCGTGCCTGTTTCTTCGGCAAAAGAATGTAAGCATCCCAGGCCACTGCTACTTGATCTGACCAGATTCAATTTAATTTAATGCTTTGGAAAAGAAGCACAGACTTTTTTTGGAGCAGCCTGATCAAGCCTGTCAAAGCAGGTCGAAATAAAATGAAATAAAGCAGGACGAACAAAATAGGAGAGGCTAGAGTTGAATATTGAACAGTTGTGGAGCATATATCGACCCATCCCTTACGCGCTTGACTTTTGCTACTGAAAGGTAATGGGGCCATATGGTGACCATTATGCAGCCCTCGGGCACGCCCTCCGGCACCTCTATAACAACTATATCGTCGATATTGACGCCAAATTCAACCAGTTTTTGCTTGCCTGTCTCTATCATATCTTGTGGCATTCCACTACTATACAGGTATACCTTGCCACTGTATTGCAGCCTATCAGACATCTTGCTCTAGTACTGCATATAGCTCTAACAAAAATGTACTCATGTGCATGTTTGGCAAAGATAAGAACAAGATATGATAGAACGGTACGGTACAAGATAGAATCGATCTTAGGAGAAAATTATCCTTCTACCATTTATACGGTTGCGTGCATACAATAGAAGAGTAGTATCCTATGGCAACAGCGTATGTTCTGATAAACTGCGAATTTGGATCAGAAGATGAAATACAGCAGGAGCTGAAGAGGCTGCCTGAGGTAGAAGAAGTGAGTGCATTATATGGTGCCTATGATATTATTGTAAAAGTTACTGCCGAAACAATGGACAAGCTGAAGGAAATTATCAGCTGGAATATAAGAAATGTGGATAAGGTCAAGTCGACTCTTACGATGATTGTAATTGAGAAGCCTTTTGCGGCAAGGCACTCGTCTTTCGCTCAAGCCTAATCCTTGAAGGTCTGCTGAACAGCTGGAGCAGAATTCGAGAAAATCTGAAACTTGGCTTCGATTAGAATTTTCTGTAATTTTCTACTGTTGGCTTTTTAATAATGATTGGCTGCATAAGGCCATGGGCAACAGTGCTTTGCAACCAGGGAAAGGTCGCAGGATCATGATCATTGAAGATGAAGGAGATATACTGTTTACGTTCAAAGACTATATGAGAAGCAAGGGGTTTATCGTAACAGATAGCGCGCCTACGGCCGATGAGGCACTCGAAGCCTTTGAAGCATCCCTGCCTGATATTGTAGTCATGGATTATAGGCTGCCTGGCAAGCTAAATGGCCTGCAGGCTGCCGAGCAGATTCTTCGCAAGCATCCATATGCCAAAATTCTCATTGTGACAGGACATGAGCAGGCCAGTGAAGAGCTTGCCAGCAATGAGTTTTTTGAAGACAAAAAGATTGGTATATTGGTCAAGCCAGTCCAGCTGTCAAAGATAGCGAGGCTGATAGATACACTTGACCAGGCGCCTGTAGCAGTGCTTGAAGAGCGAGGCAGCAAGGCTGCTGAGTAGTGTTTATATGGTTAAAACGCGATAAAAATAATAACTTTCTTACAATATGCAAACGTCAATCGTCTGTTCTATATGTAAAAAAGGTCAGACGGTTACCGACCCAGAATCTGGAGAGATTATTTGCAGAAACTGCGGCCTGGTAATATCTGACAAGGCTCAGGAGAGCCGTGCAGAATGGAGGGCATTTACTACAGAGGAAGTAAATGACCGCAGCAGGACTGGAATTCCCCGGTCACTTGCGCGACATGATATGGGTCTGTCCACAATCATTGGCAAGACCGACAAAGATGCCAGCGGGCGCAGGCTGGATGTATCAATGCGCTCAACTATGGACAGGCTCAGGGCATGGGACTTTAGAACGCAGGCCCATACGCCCACGGACAGGAACCTGAGGCAAGCGTTCAGCGAGCTTGACAGGCTAAAGGACAAGCTCGGTCTTTCAGACCCAATAATAGAAAAGACTGCTTACATATACAGAAAGGCTCAGGAAAGAGGGCTTGTAAGAGGAAGGACAATATCGTCTGTGGTTGCGGCGGCCGTGTATATTGCATGCAGGGAAAGCGGTACGTCGAGAACGCTGAAGGATATTGCAGCGATAGGAAACATCAAGCGAAAAGATCTTGCCAGGACCTACAGGCTGCTGGTGCTGGAACTTGACCTCAAGATCCCGATGGTCGATCCGCTAAAATGCATAGTCAAGGTGGCAAACAAGGCAAATCTCAGCGAAAAAACAAAGCGGCAGGCCATGAATATAATGCATGATGTGACTCGTTCGGGCATATCTGCAGGAAAAGACCCGATGGGCCTTGCTGCATCTGTGCTGTATCTTTCATGCCTCAACACCGGCGAAGGGCGGACCCAGACTGATATTGCAGACGCTGCAGGTGTCACGGAAGTAACAGTCAGGAACAGGTACAAGAACCTCAAAAGTCAGCTTGAGCTGAACTGACAAGAGCAAATAAGACGAAGCGAAATGGAGCGGAGAAACGAACAGGTCATCCTGACACGATCTCTTTTTTTGTCTTTTTTTCTTGCATATGCTGGCTGGTGTTGATGTTGCAGACTTTTATGCAAACAATGTTGCCCTCCCTAGCCTAGAGTACAAGTCGGCCTGATGGTGCGGCAATATCCTAACTTATCTTATCTTGTCATGCTCTGACTGCCTTCTTCCTGCATAATCTGAAAAGGAAAACCATTCCATGCTATCCTATCCTATCCTCTGATAGTTGTTTGCTTTTTGTTGTAGAGATAGTCGGTGAGAAGCACTTTGTCAATCTCTGCAGGGTTGATATAATACGACCTGCCTTTGACGTACCTTTCCATTTCATTGATATAGCCAAGAAGCGAGTCTTCCTCACTTATCATTATCGTGTCTATTGCTATGTTCTTGGAGCGGCATTTTTTAGCCTCCAGTATGGTCTTTTCACCGATATACTGATCTACCTGCCTGTACCTGTAGCATAGATAGACAAGCTCACCTGATGCAATGTCTATCTCCATGTTCTGGCTTTCCCTGATAGTGTTTATGGTCTCTCTGTCTGGCGTATAGAAATGCGAGTAGGGTCGCTCCGAAAGTATCTTGTCCTGTTCTCCCTTGCTGTCGATAAAGCATGCGCTTGGGTGGCCGTCTGTAACCAGAACGATCCTTTTGTTCATCGCGCCGTCTTTTTGCAATATCTTGCTCCCGAGCCTGAACGCGGCCTGGTAATTTGTATAGTGCAAAAAGTCAGAGCCGGGTTCAAAAGTCTTCAGATAGGGTATGTCATATGGCAGAACCTTCGATGCGAGGGCACCAAAGCCAACTATGTATATAGAATCTGAGGGGAAGAACTTGCGATTCAAAAGATACAGGCTCCATAGAGCCTTTTTTGCAGCCTCTATTCTGCTCATGTCGCCGTACATTGAAGAATAGCGCATGGTCGAGCTGAGGTCAATGCAATAGACTATTGCGACCCTCACATCCTGCATAGTTTCGTATTCCTCGAAATCTTCAGGGTCGATATCAAGCGGAACCTGCAGCTTCCTGCCGCCCTTGACAGTTCTCTGCACTGTGTTGAGCAATGATCTGGGGACATTTAGCAGCCTGATGTCATCACCCGGCTCATATCTTCTGGTGGTGTCAAGGATGACTGACCCCTGTCCCATACTTTTGGTTTCATGCAGCCCAAAGTCTCCCGTTTTCAGGGCCTTCATGACATCGCTCAAGATCCTGCTTCCGATATCTGAAAAGCCCTTTGTGGAGAGCCATTTGTGAGAGTCTTTGAGGTAGCCTTTCTGCATGAGTTTCCTGACAAGCGCAAGTCCTGAATCCTCCTGGTCGCGCCTCTCTTCCTGTTCCTTACTTGGTTCTTGCGGGCCCGACCGGCGCCTCTTTGCCTGATCATCTTCGGATGGCTCTCCACGACCCTGCGATGCAACCACGTTTTGCAGGATCTGTTCAAGCTCGTACAGAGACGGCGTCTTTTCCCTCAGAGCTTCCCTGCCAACTGCCTTTAGAATCTGATCCAGAATATCGTCCGGAATATCTCTGTCCTGATTCTGCTTTTGATTCTGGCCATCCTGTCCGCCATCTTCCGCCGCCACGTAGACAAATTTTTTGCTATCACTGACTGAGTTCATAGCTGCTGTTATCCTTCTTGTCAAGGAGGGGCGGCTGCATCGCCCTGAGTCCCTCAAGTACCACTTCAGCTACTGATGCGGTAAATTCGCCATCAAGGTCCTGAGTAAAAGATATGCTTTCTGCCTTTATGCCATAATTTTTGGCCCTCTCGACAAGCTGCCTGTGTTCTTCCTTGACAGAGATGGCCACATCGTTTACGGCCTGCTTTAGAGCGGCAAATTTGGAAAGCTGTGATTCATAATCTTGCCCGGCGGCCTTTTTGCCCGGCATTGTCTGCGAGACCTGGAAGGCTTTGTTCTTTGCAAATTCTGTCTTTATCTTGCCCAGCTGATCTTCGCTTATTTTCTGCACATACTGAAGTGAGACTTCTTTTATTGCATTTTCAATCGCTGAATTGAGCAGATTCTGCCTGTTCTGGCGGTTGTCTTCAATTTCAGAGAGTTCAAACTTGGACGACTGGTGGATGCTATAGATATCACAAAATCTCGGGACTGCCATAACGTCATAGATCATAGTCCTTGTCCTTTCTGCTTCGCCTATCATTACCTCCATTGAGTGGATAGCCATCCTGACGCTTACTCCTTTGTCCTGATTGACGTCGGGGTGAGCTCTAGCGGTCTGGGTTATCTTGGCGATCGTCTTGAGGATAAAGGACGGAAGAAAGACATTTCCAGAATCCATGATCCGTGCCTCTTGCAATATTATGAGCATCTCGTCGTCTATAGTCTTGGGATAGTGGGTATCGATGTGGCTTCGGAGCCTGTCAAGAAGGGGCTCGACTATCTTGCCTGAATGAGTATAATCTATCGGGTTGGCTGTGGCTATTATTCTTACATCAGGGCGAAATACTATCGGATATGCTCCTGTAGTGAATTTGCCTTCCTGGAGGACGCTCAAAAGTGCGACCTGCTTTCTTGGGTCAAGAACTGGAAGCTCATCTATGCACAGTATGCCATGGCGGGCCTGGAGCAGCTGTCCTGCAGAGTACGAGTCAATGCTGTACAGCTCGACGCCTTTTTTTGCTATCTTGATGGCGTCTATCTGTCCTACAAGATCCTTAACAGAGATATCGGGCGTAGAAAGTATGTACTTGTATCTATCATGACCTTCGATCCAGTCAATTTTGGTATCGAGTTTATTGTTCCGTATGGCCTCTTCGCACTCTTTTGATACACTGAATTCCGGGCTGGTTCTGTTCAGTTCAGAATCTGTAAGAAGCGCCAGCATCTGATCTTCTGGTATGCTGGTTGGTATGTCGTTTGTTACGGTCCCTCTGACAACAGGAATAGGGCAGAGCAGATTTTTTGCAATCGATTCTGCGACCTTGGTCTTTGCCTGGCCTATCTGACCAATCAGAAGAATATCATGGCCCGCAAGAATAGCTCTGTTGAGGGCAGGCACCACATCCTCATCATAACCTATAATTCCCGGATATGGATTTTCTCCGCTTCGCAGCTTTGCGATGAGCCTGCCGCGCATCTGTTGCTCGACTGGAACATGCCTGTAGTTTATTTTGAGCAGGTCGCCGAGTGTCTTTAGGTGCTTGTAATCCTCTGGAACTCCTGGCATTAGCTCGGTGTATTTTGGTTTTGAATTGTATGATCGGTGAACCAGTTCTTCAATAGTTCTAGAACTCATTTGATCTTTTCAGGTAAAATTTTTGGACCTCTCACTCAATTTAAAGATTGTTAGCAACTGCTAACCAGTTAGTTACAAGAGTCGAGGAAGAGAATTTTTAATGGTTCTCTATGGCCAGCTCTAGTTGTCTCTGGTATTCCTCTTCTGCAATTTCCTGTTCTGTCTTTGCCGGCTTTGAAAGCAGTTTTTGCCGCTGCGGGCCTGCTGTTCCAGCTCTATCCTTTACCATCGTCGACATCTTTAACATGAAAACCTGCGAATATAATGTTTTACCTGACTCAAAGCGCACGGAAGTGTAAAGATTTTACATAAAAGCGGGCTTTGTATTCAATATTGTATCAAACCGAGGAGCAGTGAACGGCGTATATTGAAATTCTTGCATTGATTTGCAGCCCCGGCAGCATCTTGGACTGGCTGGCCTGCTGGCAGGCTAGTTAATCGGCTATCTCGTACGCCACTCATTTTATTTCTTGGCAATTTATCGTATGGTAGCACATCATATCATATCATGACAAGACCGAAAGACCCAGCATGGTTTTTATTGCCGATTCTCTTTGCTCTTGGTTGAATTATTTGTCGGCGTCTGAGTATAGGCACATCCTTCGAATAGCAGGCAAGGACGTTGAGGGTAGCAAAAAAATGGCCGTTGCTCTCAGCGAAATAAAAGGCATAGGATACAATTTTGCACAGGTTTTACTTCAGTCACTGAATATCAACCCAAACCTGCGCGTCGGCTTTTTGACCGACCGTGAAGTGGCCGAGATTGAAGAGGCGATAAAAAACCCTTCAAGGTCGGGAATCCCTGCATGGTACCTTGACAGAAGAAGGCATATCGAGTCTGGCTCAGACCAGCACATGATAAGTTCTGATCTTGATTTTTCAATTTCAAACGATATTGATAGAGAAAAGAATGTAATGAGCTGGCGAGGCTACAGGCACATGTTTGGTCTGCGAGTCAGAGGTCAGAGAACCAGAACCACCGGAAGAAAAGGTGGTGCAGTAGGTGTAAAGAAAGTAAAGATGGCACCAGGTGCTCAGGAGGCTGGAGCCGCAGCACCGGCAGCACCAGCAGCAGGAGCAGCCCCGGCAGCAGCAAAGCCAGCTTCAGGCGCAGCACCAGCAGCAGGAGCAGCCCCGGCAGCAAAACCTGCAGCCAAGGAGCCTGCCAAGAAGTAACAAAAGGCAAGATTGTGGTGATATAGATGGGAGATCCTCGTAAAGCAAAGAAAACATTCAGAAGGCCCAGGCAGATATGGACTACTGAATCTCTAAATACCGAGCTATATGTCGCAGGCTCGTACGGCCTGAGGAACAAACGGGAGCTATGGAAAGCCCAGACCGAGGTTGCAAGAATGAGAAACCAGGCAAGGGCTCTACTTGCATTGCCTACTGAGATTCGGCATGAAAAGGAGACAAGGCTTCTCAGGTTCCTCAACAGGTACGGCTTGGTCAACGAAACAGCGACCTTGGATGATATTCTCAATCTAAAGGTCGAGGACCTGCTTGAAAGAAGGCTACAGACCATAGTTATGAAAAAGACGGTTTCAAAATCTCCATATTACGCCAGACAAATAGTTTCGCATGGCCATGTCTCGATAGGAAACAGAATAGTCAATATCCCCGGCTATCTTGTGAAAAAGGACGAGGAGCCCCAGATCCTTGTGCATATAGATACAGGGGCAAAGGGACCCGCTACGCAAGCTGCAGAAGCCGCGCCACCTGCCTGATGCGCTGACACTGCTTTGCGTCATGCCGATAGCTGATTGGATTGGATAATTTACTTTACGGGGTACTCACGATATCTACGTGGTCGATCTTGCCATCTGAATTCATATCAAATCCCTGAACTACGAGTGCCCAATCTTTTCCTTCTGCATAGGTTTCCAGTACTTGCTCGCTATAATTTGCCAGTGCAATTACGGCAGACTTGGTCCCTATAGACCTGACACCTGCCACCACAATGACGCTTCCGCCATCGTAAGGGTTTTTTATTTTTGCTATCAGGCCGTGGTTATCCATGTTGTATCTGTTGCCTGTTCTGGCCTCTACAAGGCCGGCCCAAAAGTTCTCCTCGCTGAATCTGATAGGCAGGTACTTGTTAAATTCCGCAGTCACAATATTTGTCCCTGGGCCACCGATGGATATGATGTTATTGCCCGCTATGACCTTTTCCGCTTTGGCATCTGTATCAAGTTTTACAATAAACTCTGAAGGAACGCTCTTGGTGATTGCGCCAAGCAGCAGCGCAAGGTGGGTTGCATAATGTCCATCACGTGCTGAAGACTTGTATGGGCCATGAGGATCGGGCGCCCCTACCACGATAAGGCCGCCAAACGACTCGTCAGAAATGTACTCTTTGAAAAACCTTGTTGCATTCCTGTAGCGCCTGCTGAGCATGGCCTTGCTGTCCTGTGTCTGCCCAATCTGCTTCTCGCCCCAGTCCATTTCAAGGCCAAATGAAGGAGTCGAGGGCCTGTACAGGCGGGCAGTCCCGCCCCTTACCAATGTCTTGCCTGACTCTTGTATTGCACCGATGCTGGCAAGCCTGTGGATATAGTAGTAGGCGCTCTGTTCGTATATCCCCAAAGATTTGGCAATTTCAGCAGGGTACGAGGGCTTTGAAGCCAGAATCTGCATAATCTTCCATGCTACCGGGTTTGAAAGCACCCGGATCTTCTCCACATCATCAAAGACAGTAATCTCTTTTTCAAATATTCCTCTTGTCCCCTCATATACGAGCCTTTTTTCTTTTGTCTTCAACAAGTTCAGGCTTGATTGACAATTATATATTGTTATTGAGCGGTACTTGATGATGTTGGTTGTATGCTCCGGTTTTTGGCCATTTGGTTATATAAAATATTATAACGCTCCAAGGACAAGTTGAATAATTGATTTAAGTCAATTGGCATACTGCTATCCTGTGTGTTCCATAATCGGATACAAAGGCAAGAGCCCGGCAGCGCCTATTCTGGTTAACAGTCTCAAGAGAATGGAGTACAGGGGATACGACAGCGTAGGGGTCGCAACTTTAGAAGGCGGCAAGATTCTGGTTAAAAAGGGCGTGGGAAATGTTGAGAAGGTGAACAGCAACCTTGCGATGGAGAGCATGGCAGGCCATGCAGGAGTTGGACACACAAGGTGGGCCACCCATGGAGCCGTTACAGATAGCAATGCCCATCCACACTCGGCATGTAATAACAATATTGTTGTGGTGCATAACGGAATCATTGAAAACTACAAAGAGCTAAAGGAGGGTCTGATTTCTTCTGGGCATGTGTTTACAAGCCAGACTGATAGCGAAGTTATTGCCCATCTGCTCGAGGTCTATTATGCTCAATTCTCTAGCGTCAAAAAGGCGATGACAGAAACCTGCAAAAAGCTCAGGGGCGCATTTGCATTTGTAGCAGTGTTCAATGATGGAACCATAGCCGGCGCAAGGTATGAGGAGCCGCTAATTATAGGAGTGGCAAACGGTGGTTATTTTCTATCAAGCGATGTGCTTGGATTTATCGAGTTTACCGACAGGGCAATCTTTCTGGACAACCGCGATATTGCCATAATGGATTCGACCAAACTTGAGCTGTTCAACTTTGAAGGCGAGGCAGTCGCCCGGCCTATCGCGCAGGTGGCCTGGGAGCTTGGAGCTGCTGACAAGGGAAAATATGCTCACTATACGCTAAAGGAGATAAACGAGCAAAAGTCCACCTTGGCAGATGCTATGAGTCAGAATGTCGATACTGTCGAGAAATTCTGCGACGCCATCAAGTCAGCAGCAAGCCTTTACATAACAGGAAGCGGATCTAGCTACCACGCAGCCTTGGTGGCAAAGCAAGTGCTAGCCAAATTTGCCAAGATAAGAGTCGAAGCAGTAATATCAAGTGAGTTTCAGTATGTGCTAGAGTCGATGGATTCCAAGTCAGTGTTGATTGCCATTTCGCAGAGCGGCGAGACTGCCGACGTTCTGAATTCTGCGAAGCTGGTCAAGAGAATGGGAGCCAAGATCCTCTCGATAGTAAATGTGCCCACGTCATCGCTTGCACTGCAAAGCGATCATTTTCTCCTGATAAATTGCGGTCCCGAGATCGGCGTGGCGGCAACAAAGAGCTTTACAGGCCAGCTTGCAGTAATCTATAACATAATCAACAGGCTCTGTGGTGGCTGCCTTGGGGCAGATATTGCATCGCAACTTGCGGCCGCTGCAGAAAAGATTCTTGCGGGGCAGGAAAATATAGCCAAAATAGCTGCTCAATTAAAAGATGCAACAGATGTCTATATTCTCGGCAGGTCAATACACTACCCAATTGCACTTGAGGGCGCTTTGAAGCTAAAAGAGCTGGCCTATGTTCATGCTGAGGGTATCGCCGCGGGCGAGCTGAAGCATGGGCCCCTTGCGCTTATGGAAAAGAATACTGTGGTGATTCTGATAAATCCACACGATTCTACTTTTGGCGACACTATTTCTAATGCTCACGAAATAAAGGCAAGAGGCGCCACTGTGATTGGAATTTCTGATAGCAAGGAAGAGATCTATGACTATTGGATTGAAATACCAAGACTTGAGCAAGAGATGCTGTATCCGATAGAGTCAGTGATGCCGCTGCAGATTCTGGCATACTATATGGCACTTGAAAGAAACGCCAACCCAGACTACCCACGCAATCTGGCAAAGTCAGTCACTGTCAGGTAGATTATCTGGACAGATGGATTACTGCAGCGTCGGAATATTGCTAAATGAGCAACCTGGCAGGCCTGCTGGGACATACATCAATACATCGTCGTCATTACAATATCCCGAATAGTACCTTGAGCAGGATTATCAGCACTATTATGCCCAAGATAGCCCACACTATAGACCATATCATCACTTGCAGACGCGCATCAATGGAAATAAACCAGATCTAGATTTGTTAGGGAAACACACGCGGGGTTGGTTGATTAGAATAATAATAGTCAATCGATTTAAACCATGGAGACCTACTAGCAAATACAGCCAAGGACGACTGCGGCATTGCCCTGTCGCCTCTTGAGCCTGTTCTTCAATATCTGCCCCATCCCGCTTAGCCTGCTCGAAGATTCCTGAACCTGTGGCCTTCAAAACTATCTATGCAAGCAAGCAAATAGTCGGTAACACAACTGTCGATTGAGCATTGTTCTGTATCAACGTATCACTGACTTTTTAAATACAAAGCCTGCAAATGCTGAGCAATGGGGATGTTAAAATACAAAGTAAACTACAATCCCGTAGTTTACGACTTTAGATCGGGCAGTTACAGGGTTGGAACCGAGAAGTATCAGGACTACCAGAAGGCTAGAGAACAGCAGTGGCGTTGTGAAAAATGCGACAAGACATTCTGCTCATTTAAAGAGCTGAGGCTGCACAAGCTTGAATACCACTCATACTGAACGGATGTTGGTTGCTGGCAAGGATGTCTAGTCCTGTGCTGAAACCTTTGCTGCTCTAGGACATCGATTTTCCCAGAAAGGCAATGGACTGCAAAAGGTTGTTTTGTTGAAACCTTGTCTATCTTTTTTTTGCCATATACACATAATTGTATGAGAAAGATGAGAGAAGTGAAGGAAAGGAAAGAAAAGAAAAGAACTGGAAACGAAAGTCTGTATGATATAAGAATCTGACAGAAAGATGGATAGATAGCTCATCTTGACCATCGAGTAAACTTGATCTCAATTGCTGCTTTTTATCCAAAACAGAAACTTGAAGTTGATGCAAAACTACTCCAAGCCAGAAACTGTCTCCACATTACATATCACCATGGATGACAGCAAATTTGAGGCAAAACCTGATGTACTGTTCAAGGCGTACAGTGCAATAGATGCCAGAGCTCGCCAGCTTGCACCAGAGAATATCAGAAATGAACTCAAGATAGTGCAAGATGGCAGAATAAAAACCAAGTTTTATGTGACAGTATCCAACAGAATGGCCCCTCACCTGCTTCAGGCAATACAGCAGCAGATAGACCATAAAGCCGGCATGGATTTTGGGCTGTATTTCCAGAAGCTTCAGGAACAGCTGATGTCCCAGATGTTTGGCCCAGAACCTCTGTCCTTTAACATCAAATTGTAAAACTGCCTACATGGAACAGGCCAGCTAGTTTCACTTTCCCTTTTCCTTTCTTTCCCATTCCTTTCTTCCTAGACCTGCTGTTACATTGATTGTCTGTTGCTGCTTCACAATCAACGGGTTTGGTTCCTTCCGGCCTGCATTAGCAGATCATATTCTTCCTCTACTGCATGCAAGATGGCCTTGCCGTCTATTTTCCCTTTTGATTTTAGCATTGCTGCAATTGATACACCGCCTGCTCCTACACCTTCCTTAACAAACCCCTTTGCAAAAGCCTGCAGCCCTGGTCTGCTTGATTCTGCCAAGTGGATATTTGCGGCAAATGCTGGAACCTCGTCTGATATAGATCTAAGGAGATAACCCAAGCTTGACGAATGATCAGTTGCAACATAGGAGGTGGTTCCGATGCATACACCTTTGAGTGGGATATGAAGTGCTGCCATGATTGCAACTATTGCAGCCATCTGGGTTCCGCCAGCAAGCATAACTCTTGCCCCTGCCGCAGTGGCACCGGCTGCAATTCCTGCGATGGATGGCATCATTGGATCACCCATGAGCGATATCGCCTCAAAGGGATCGTCCTTGAGATCTCCAAATTCTATACCAGACCTCTGCATAGCCATATCAACAATTTTGTTTTTCAGCTGGTGTGGATTCTCTGGCATACTGCTACTTACTTTGAACCGGGCATCAATTCCAAGAGCGCACATGACAGCCAAAGCAGTGGTTGTCCCTGCTGGTATGCTCTCACCAATAACCAGCAGGTCAGAAGAACAGGCGAGCTGGCGTCCAAGCTCGCTTCCATATCTGAATGCAGCCCTTACCTTCGATCTATCCATTGCATCATGGGTTGAAATGTTCTCGCCGGGGCCAAGACCAAATGAAACATATGGTATTGAAGGTTCAATCTGCGTTCCTGCCCTTACGACAAGAAACGGAATTCTTGCAAGCTGAAGGACAGCGCGGGTGATTACTGCTGGAGTGGGCTTGCCATCTGGCGTAGCTGGAATTGCCTCTATGCATTCGCACCTGCCATAGTACAGAAATTCAGAATCTGCCGCCGAGGTATATTTGACAAGTTCCTTATTTGCACCTGCGACAGTGATGCCGGGGATTTCACTTGTCTTTGAATGTGAGATAACGCAGACAAAAAACGGCCTGGATGACGAAAACGAAAATAGCGGCAAAACAGATCCTCTTACTTTCTCTGTACTGGGTCCTGCAATATCCAGAATGTCCGGAAATCTATGCCTGCCTCCATTCTGTACTTTTTTTGGTGCTACTTTCAATTTAGTATGCCAGCCACCACTCTTCATGCTCATTCGCCTGTCATAAAAGCAACAAAGTCGTTTTCTGCTCTGGGCTGAAGCACAAAATTTGTCCTTTTTTCATGCCCGATTGTGGATTTTGGTGTGGATCCGTAGTTGTGGCCAGGGTACACAACAAGTTGCTCGTCTAGCTTTGCTAATTTATCAAAAAGGCTTTGGTACATCTCCTTCGGATCACTTCCAGGCAGGTCGGTCCTGCCGCAGTTGCCAACAAAGAGTGTATCGCCGGTAAACAGGAGATTTCCTGTCAAAAGGCAGATGCTGTCCTTTGAATGGCCCGGGGTATGGATGACTTTGAGCGCAATGTTGCCCACCTTAATGGTGTCGCCGTCTGAGACTGAGATATCTTTTCTTGCATCGGAGGCTTTATGCTGAACCACTTTTGCTCCTGTCACTGCCGCAACTTGATCGTTTCCCAGAACATGGTCAAAGTGAGTATGCGTATTGATTATGTACTTTGCCTTCCAAGAGTTCTTTTTCAGCACATCAAAAATTTTGTCCAGATCCCATGACGGATCTATGACTGCTGCATCTCCTGTCTGCTCGTCGGCTATGACGTACGTAAAGTTGGCCATCTGGCCTACCTGAAGTTGAAGAACCTTTATTCTCGGCTCCGGCTTGTTTGGCTTTTCACTCATGGCACTACTAGCACACCATACTCTATTCTATTTTATTCTCTCATATTCTAGTCTTCACTGCCACCTGTTATGCCTGTCTTGTTTTCTCGGCTTCAGGCGGAATGCCTATCAGCTCCAGATAAACTCTGCCTGTATATTTGGCGATTTTGCTGTTTGAATGGCTACCAATTTTTTTCCTGCCATTACCTTTATCCTTGCCTCTATCTACAAGTCCTGTCTTTTTTCTATGAAACGTCACAGTGGCATCGGCCATCACACATCTGTCCTGAACCTGTCCTGTATTTGGATCAAGGCCCGAAGGAACATCGACTGCCACAACATATGCCTTGGACCGGTTTATCAGGTCGATCGCAGTGCCATGCGGGTCTCTGATCTGACCCTTGATCCCTGTTCCGAAAATGCCGTCAATAATGATTGACGCAGAAAGAATCCTGTTTTTCACTTCAGGCGTGATCTCGCTCCCAAATATGATTTCAATAGAATCCATCTTTTCAATAATGGACCAGTTTGTTTTTGCTTCTTCCGACCTAAGATAGGAAGGGCTGCCAAGAAGGATTACAGTGGGTCTTGCGCCATAGCCTGCCAGATGCCTTGAAGCAACAAAAGCATCTCCGCCGTTATTTCCTGTCCCACAGACAGCAACTATTCTTCTTGACTTGAGCCTGTCTCTGAACTTTGCTGCAATAAAATCTGCAACGCCGTGGCCAGCGTTTTCCATCATCATTACTCTGCGCATTCCAAAAATTGAATCGCCGTTCTCTTCAATCCTGTACATCTCATCTGAAGTGATTGGAGCGAAGTCGGGCCGATAATTTTCCATTTCTACTCAGTACACCTCTGTATAATATCGAAATCGGTCCGGACAAGGTAACATAAAAACTAACTAATTAACTAATTTGCTAATCAACAGCTCAATCCTTTGGATAGCTACTCTATTCTATCTTGTCTAGTTTAGGTCAAGATGTCATGTAATGTACTATATTATCTTGGATGTCAACTGCAGTGACTGCCTCTGCTGCATGCTCTTTGAGGGTCGCCTGCTTATCTGCTCTGCACTGTTGATAATTTCAAGCCTGCTGTACTTATTCGCTTCTCCATTCTTTACCGAGACGGACTTTTGATGCTGGAAAGGCATCGTATAATCAGGCAGCTTGAGCTCGACTGATCTTTTTCCGTACAGTGCAAATGTCCTGCCATCATAGGTGCATTTTACTATCGGCAGTTTGTTGGCTCTGGCGGCAAGTGAATCTGCAACTTTGTAATATTCAACCAGCCTCCGCTGCTCGTATACCACCATGTTTTTCCGCCTGAATCTTTTCTTGCTCATGAACTTGAATGCCAGTATTACATGCCTTTCAGGATAGTAGCTGAACATCTTTTGCACAACAAGACAGCGCTCTATCTGATCCTGGGGAACATATAGCAGGTCGCCAGTGCCGGACTTGGCCTCTATTGTGAGCAGAGTTGGCGAAGAGTTGTTGACCGCGACGATATCAGGAAGGCCTGTGCTGGATCCGCCCAGCCTGCGCGCTTGCCAGTCTCCTATGCTGAGCCTCTGGACAAGCGTGTGCTCGTAGCTGTAACCTCTGCTCCTGCGAATGTTGCCCATTGACTGGACTCGATCCGTATAACCTCACCTTAAAGTTTTGTGCAAAAACTGAAGTGGTGTGCCTCTATCTCTCTGCTCTGTACTGGCCCTTCTATCGTAAAAAAGAGCAAGTCTTTTTAATGAATCTGGTGTGAGCCAAGATAGGATAGAAGAAACCAGATGACCATGCTCTCAAAGGTTCACTCATCTCTTGAATCGATCAACAAGGACATGAAAGACACAGAGGAACGGCGCGAGAAGCTGATAAAAGGCACACGCGACATCATTATGCTCTGCAGCAAATCAATAGTCTCTCTTCACCACAACGAAATGGAACAGGCTAGGGACAAGATGGAGACTGCAAGGAATATGCTAGACGAATTTCGAGGATATGCCAAGGCAGACCTGTACAGGTACATAGTTGTTGCAGAGCAGGAACTTGTAGAAGCCTATGGGCTCCGGTCCGTAATGGAAGACCTGCAGATACCATCCATCGACGATCTGGGGGTAACCGGTCCATCGTACATAACGGGCCTGCTAGACTGCATAGGTGAAATCAAACGGCTGGTGCTTGACCGTATGAGGTCAGGCAGAGAAAGAGATGCTGAGAAGCTCTTTGCAATTATGGAGGAGATCTATAATGAAATTTACCCCTTTGCTGTTTATGACAACTTTGTCGGCGGCGTGAGAAAAAAGCTGGATGTTGCGAGGATGCTGATAGAAGATGTCAGGGCTACCGTAACCGAAGAAAACAGAAGAAGGGCCATGATAAACGCACTAAATGACGTAGATGAAAAGCTGAAAGGAAAGGAAGGGAACCAAGGTAGATAACGATATCGGCAGAAAGTTTAATTCTGGAAAGACCTGAAAGATATGCTGAAGTCAACTTGCCCTTGGCCTCACAGCTTATCATGATTATTGGTGGATCAAACCTGATAATCATAGTCTTGCTTGGTCTTGTTCTTATATTTGGCACCAAAAAATTGCCGCAGGTTTCAAGAACTCTGGGGAGGGCGATGGGTGAATATGGAAAGGCCCGGGATATGATCAGAAACGAGATCCAGAGCGCCGGGTCACTTGGACCTCAGTACGGAATCCCAAGAATTACTGGCCCAGTTTCCTCGGAGAGGGAGAAGCTTGATGCAATAGCAAAGTCACTTGGCATTACCCCTGCAGGCCTGACAGACGATCAGCTCAAGGCGATGATTTCACAGAGGATGCAGCAGAGTAGCGGATCGTCTGTTTAGCAGCGATGGGTGCAAATCTGCCTGCCAGACACTTCCCACAATATTTATAACATCAAGTTTTCTACAACGCTGTAATGTCAGGACAATCGAGAGGTTCTACAACTACTTCTACTTCTACTTCTACCGCTGGCGCTATTAACCCTTTTGAAGTCGCCCTCAAGCAGCTTGACGAGGCTGCAAAGCTGATAAACCTGGACGCAGGGCTACATCAGGTTCTTGCTCATCCAAAACGGGTTCTTACTGTTTCAATTCCTGTCAGAATGGATAATGGCGAGGTCAAGGTGTTCACAGGCTTTCGGTCACAGCATAACGATGCCCGCGGCCCATACAAAGGAGGGATAAGGTATCACCCGCAGGTCACTGTTGACGAAGTAAAAGCACTATCGATGTGGATGACATGGAAGTGTGCGATTGCCGACATCCCATACGGCGGAGGCAAAGGTGGCATAATCTGCAACCCAAAAGAGATGTCAGACGGCGAGCTGGAACGCATGACAAGAAGATACGCCTACGGCATTGCCGATATAATAGGACCAATGACCGACATTCCTGCCCCTGATGTATACACGGGAGGCAAAGAGATGGCATGGATAATGGACACCTATTCTGCTCTAAAAGGAAATTATGTCCAGCCTGAAGTGATAACTGGAAAGCCGCTTGCAATCGGGGGCTCTCTGGGAAGGAACGAAGCAACCGGCAGAGGGCTTTCATTTACAGTGCGAGAGGCTGCCAAAAGGCTCAAAGTGAACATGAAGTCTGCAACTGTTGCAGTGCAAGGCTTTGGCAACGCCGGACAGTTTGCTTCACAGCTTGTAGAAGAACAGGGCGCCAAGGTGATAGCCGCATCTGACTCGAAAGGCGGAGTATACAACAAGGCCGGAATTTCAGTCAGTGCCCTCAGAAAACACAAGGAAAAAACTGGCTCTGTTACGGGCTTTGCCGGCGCAAAGTCAATAAGCAACGAAGAACTGCTCGAAATAGAGTGCACGATACTGATACCTGCAGCGCTTGAGAACCAGATCACGGGCCGGAATGCCGGAAAGATCAAGGCCAAGATAGTTGCAGAGGCTGCCAACGGTCCAACCACTCCTGAAGCAGACGACATACTCTACAAAAATGGCATCCTGACCATCCCAGATATCCTTGCCAACGGAGGAGGGGTTACTGTATCTTATTTTGAATGGCTCCAGAATCTTAGGCGCGAATACTGGACCGAAGATGAAGTAAATCAGCGTCTGGACAGAAACATTACAAAGGCCTTCTCTGATGTTTACGAAACTCATGAAAAGTACCGGGTGAATATGCGCAAGGCAAGTACGCTTCTTGCAGTCAACAGGGTTGTAGAGGCAATCAAGATAAGGGGATTGTGGCCCTGACCTGACCTAAACTAAACTGAACTAAAAAGCCTAACTTATCCGACCAACTAGATTGAGTAAACCTGCACCTCTATTTCATTCCACTTTATATTATCTTATCTGCTTTGCAAAGCAGCCCGCCAGTCCATAAGGGTCGACTAAGGAAAAAGGAAAAGAAAGAAAAGTCTTTCTTGCTTGCTTATTCTGTGCTGAACGAGTGCCCGCAAGAGCAGCTCTTCGTTACATTTGGGTTATTGATCTTGAATCCTGAACCCATGAGGCTTTCGATATAATCGATATTGGCCCCTTTCAGGTATCTCTGGCTATAGCTATCAACAATAAGCTTGATTCCATTTTGCTCAATAACCTTGTCATCTTCGTCGGGCTTTTCTTCAAATCCCATTCCATATGACAATCCGGCGCATCCTCCGCCCGAAACATATACTCTCAGGTAAAGGCCAGAGTTGCCCTCCTGCTTCATGAACTCGGCAACTTTCTCGGCTGCCTTTGGAGTAATCGTTATGCTCTGAGTCTGAATACTTTCCATGGTACTTAGGTTGACTTTTTACTATAATAAGTTTTTCTTCAGGTTCAGGATGTGCTATTTTGCCGTGCTTTTCTTCGTCGCTACCTGCTTTTCTGCTTGTGATGCCTCTTGTTGCTGGACCTGCTTGTCGTGTGCGTGATCATGTGCTTGCCCCTTCTCCTTATCCTTATCAGCAGGCGGTGTGCTGGCCTGAGCAGGAGCAGCATAGTTTTCTATAAACTTGACATTTTTGATTGCAGTTACAAACTTGAATATGTCGCTTGCAATGGCGCGCTTGATTATCTGAAGCCCTTCTGCTAGGTAGACTTCTTCTGGCAGCTCAACTTCCAGAGTCGGGCCAGATGTGGATGTTTTTATTTTTCCGTCGTCAAGTGGAAGCCTTCTTCTGACGAGCGCCTTTATCTTTTCATCGTCTGTTTCCAGCTTTTTTATAATGTTGGCATCATAAATCAGAGTCCGTCCTGCCAGCCTGTGGTTAAAATCAACCTGAACCCTGCCGGAGCCTACATATTTTACAGTTCCTTCCCTGCCTTCAAGTTCAACAGTATCTCCGACGCCTACCTCGTCTGCCTTTTCGCCCAGCTTGCGCTGAGGTATCATCCTGACCTTGCTTGGGTCCCTCTCTCCAAAACCCTTGTCAGGAGAGATTTCAACATTTATCTTCTGTCCAGCGTCTGAATTTGCCAGTGCTTCGTCCAGCCCCCTCAGCACCCATCCTTCGCCTACAGAGACAAGCCGGGGTTCATATTTTCTGGCGAGATCCAGATTTGCTTTCTTGGCTTCTTCTTCTACCGTAGTATCAAAAACTTCGTTAGTATCCTTAACTTTAGCAGTATAATCTACTAATATGAGAGAACCCTTTTCCAGTGGCATAAAATGCGCTAATGTTTTACCTTATATTAAGTTTGATAGATTTTGATTTTCTGTTGCAGTGATCAAGAAAAGCTGCAATCAGTTTTAGGTTAAAATAAAGAAATAAAGAAGGAAAGAGAGGCAAGAAAGCATCAGCCTGATCAGCAGCGACTGCAGTCAAGACAAACCTGCTGAAAATACATACTGTATTCTAAAGCAGTCTATTTGTGCTATCAAGCATCTGCCCCACTTGGTCAAGGTAACTGTCGACGTCCATTTCAATAACCCTGCCATCGTCTATATTTATGATGTACACCATGTGGAGTCTGCCATTTATTATTTCATCTTCAGATACTGGTGGGTTCTTGTAATATCTATCGCAGAGCAGTTTCACCCTGCCTATTGACTGTACATCCCTGTCCCTCGGAGGTCGCCTGAATAGTTCTGGTATCGGAAGAATGCTCACCGGAGGAGTTGCGAGGACAAACTGGTTTGCATACTTGCTGTATCTGGCGATCTTGCTTGCAATCCTTGCAGCGTAGTATGCAAGTGGATCCAGAGCATGTTCTGGTGGTATAAATCCCGTTTCTATCTCCACTATTGCCACGCCGTCTCCTTTCGTTGCATGGACGTCACAGACAAGGATGTCTGTGAGCTGTTTTTCGACATCAACCATGTATCCATAGCGGATGAGGTGTTTTGCACACACAAGTTCCATTGCAGAGTGGTTTATCTTGACAAGGTTTCTCTTGTACAGCTCTATGAGCCGGTACTTTACAAAATTCATCCTTTGAACTATTTCATCAGACTCGCCTGCGACCATTTTATCAGAAAGCGCCGCAACGTCTGCCGTGAAACTCTCGAGATCCAACTGATCCTGATAAATATCAGAATACTCCTCTTTAAAAGTGTCTAATGTTTTGGAAGGGCCATCTTCGGCAGCAACAAAACCTGCATCCAGCACGTTAGTTATGCATGCAGATAAATTGCCACTGATCCGATGCTTTTGCTTCGCTTGTTCTGCAAGCAAGAGTGGCTGACTGGTCCGACCTGAAGGAAGGAAGAAGAATTGTTTATTATCGCATGGCCTCTGGTCTAGTATGAAATGCGAAAGACGCAGATTGCAGTGATTGGCTACAATGTTGATAGGTGCTCTGAAGCTGCAGAAAAGATTGCCTATGAAGTGGGAAAAGAAATTGCACTCTCTGGCGCAACACTTGTCTGCGGCGGGCTTGGTGGTGTTATGGAGTCTGCCTGCAAGGGTGCAAAGGAAAACGGAGGGCTCACTGTAGGAATAATACCGCAGGAGGAGTTTGCCTATGCAAACAGATTCTGTGACGTTGTCATTTGCACTGGTATAGGGTTTGCCAGGGATTTTATTGTCTCTTCTTCTGCCGATGGTATTATTGCGGTTGGTGGCGGAGTCGGTACACTGATAGAGCTTGGAGTAGGATATATGGCAAAAAAAGTGCTGGTAGCAGTCGCAGGCAGCGGAGGCGTTGCAGAACAGTACGGCGGCAAATATCTTGACGAGCGCAGCAGGGTTCCTATTGTAGTGGCAAATGATGCTCACTCAGCTGTGGCACTTGTCATGAGCGCGTTGCAGAAATCTCAAGAAAAGACCGGCGTAAAAACAAGTTGATTTACCAATTCTTTATCGCGCTGGGCAAAATAGACAGAAAAGAAAACTGCAGGATTGAAAAAAGGAAAAGAAGGCAAGGCGGCAGATAATTAATAGGTCATACCCGCCATGGGCTTCAAGCAGCCATTATTATTTCTGCTCTGATAGCTGTAAAAGGAACCTGTCAGGCTCGTAAAACGATCCATGCTTTGCTGCAAGGTCCAGCAGGCAGCTGACTATTCTTGCCGGGCCAAACTCCTTCACCGTGGAGAATAGCTCTTTCTTGAGGCCCATGCCAAGCTTCAGCGCCTTCTCAAGATCCTGCAGGCTGCAGACGCCGTTTGAAACAAGCCAGGCTCCATTGTTTGCAGCAACCGCGACAAGCGCTACAGGATCATATTTTTCTGCCTCTTGCTCAGTCAGCGCTACCCGCTCGTATTTTCCTCCTCCGTATTCATAGAAACCCCTGCCTGATTTCTGGCCTAGGTTTTTCTCATCATAAAGCTGCTTTATCTTTGGATGTGGCCTTATGACTTTGGTATCCCTTGAATGCATCTCCACAGTAGCTTTGTAAATTACGTCAAGCCCTGTATAGTCTGCAAGCTCAAATATTCCCATGGGAAATGCCATCTTGAATTTTACAGCAGAGTCGATCTCTGTCATGCTGGCATGGTCCCTTTCCTGACAGTATGCGGCTTCATGCACCAAGGGGATAAAGATGCGGTTGACGATAAAGCCGGCAACGTCCTTTTTGCATAGCACTGGCTGCTTGCCTACCTTGCTTACATAGTCTATCGCCAAGTTGACTGTATTGCCTGCAGTTCTGTTACCTGGTATCACTTCAACCAGCGGCATGAGCTGTGGCGGGTTGAAAAAGTGCAGGCCTACAAACCTGTCAGGCCGACTTGTCAGGGATGAAATCTCGGTTATCGGCAATGTGCTTGTGTTTGAAGCAAAAAGCGTTTTTTGATCTGCAAGAGCATCGACTTCGGCGTAGACTTTTCTTTTCAGGTTCATGTCCTCCGGCACCGCCTCGATAAGCATGTCAGCGCCTTTTAGGGCCTCTTTCAGGTCTACGATGGGGGTAATTCTTGAAAGTATATTTGCTGCCTCTTGCTGGGAAATCTTTTGTTTTTCGACCATCTTGTCAAGCGACCACTTGATCTTGTCCATCGCCTTGTCAAGGAAGGACTTTTCTATGTCACGCAGCTTGACATTGTAGCCGGCAGTAGCAGATACCTGGGCAATGCCGTGGCCCATTATCCCAGAACCTAGGACAGTTATGTTTTTGATTTCTAAAGACATGTGAACAATCCCCTCTGTTGCCTTTGTATTTGTTTGTTGATTAATTACCTAGGTCTACTTGGCTTTTAAAAGGGTTTTTGCTGCATGCCTGCTATTTTGACATGCTGACCTAAACCAGTTGATGAGGGATTGAATTAGGTGTATGAAAAGCACGGTATAGGCGGATAGGATAGGGCTCACTGATTGACTGGCAGGCAGGCTCGGTAAGGAATCAGGCAGCTTTATTTCTTGCCTGAGTAGATGCTGGGTCAGAGGACAGGTCTGGCCATTTGTGCATTAATTGATTCAGAGTAGAGAGCCTTCTTGTCAAATACCTGCAAGTTCATTAATAGATAGAATGTAAACAATAGATGACAGGGATATGAGGCGATTCCATGATAGGGTTGACGCAGGCCAGCAACTTGCCGAAAAGCTGGTGTCAAGCCTAGAAATGGAAAGGCAGAAGGACCAGGGCATTATAGTCCTCGGTATCCCCAGAGGTGGCGTAATCCTTGCAGATATTATTGCAAAAAAACTCTCGGCTGATTTTGACATTGTTGTACCAAGAAAAATGGGTGCTCCGGCAAACGAAGAGCTTGCCATAGGAGCAGTAATGGCAGATGGTACATCCTATATCAACGACTACATCGTCAGTGCCCTGCACGTGCCGCCAAACTACCTTGAGGAGGAAAAGAAAAGGCAGGCAGATGAGATTATTAGGAGATTGTCGGTCTACCGCAAGACATCAAATGATTATCGCGCCAGAATAGAAAGCAAGATTGCAATACTGGTAGACGATGGAATTGCAACAGGCGCGACTGTAATTGCCTCTGCAAGGTGGCTCAGAAAGCAAAAGCCCAGCAAGCTGGTAATTGCAGTGCCCGTGGGACCTGCCAAGACTATCGAGCTGTTACGGCAGGAGGCAGACCATGTCGAAGTTCTTGAGGCACCTGGAGATTTCGGCGCGGTGGGCCAGTTTTACGATCTGTTCGAGACAGTAACAGACGAACAGGTAATAGAGGTTATGAGGACCAGAAACCTCTGATTGGATAAAGGAAGATGGTTGGGTGGCTACAAGATAAGATACCTGCTGCGAATGCAGCCTTCCACAAGTTTCCAGCAGATCAACCAGCAACTAATGCAATATATTGAAGCCACGTTTCTTCCAGATCTGAATCTGTATGGTTGATTATCGAGTAAAAGATGTCTCGCTGGCAGAAAGCGGCAAAAAAAAGATTGACTGGGCCGAAGCTCACATGCCGGTCCTTGTATCGTTAATGAGAAAATATGAAAAAACCAGGCCGCTTGCTGGTATCAAGGTTACAGGCTGCCTGCACGTTACAAAGGAAACGGGCGTCCTTGTCAGGGCAATAAAGGCAGCAGGGGCAGACCGGATATCCTGGTGCGGATGCAACCCCCTGAGTACCCAAGATGACGTTGCGGCTTCGCTGGCTGCAAATGAAGGAATAATGGTCTATGCAAGCAGAGGTGTCACTGCAAAAGAGTACTATGACGACATCCACTCCGCCATGAAGCTTGGCCCCCACGTAACAATAGACGACGGGGCCGACCTGACAGTCGAGATGCACAAGGCCATGTCAGAGCAGCAGGCCAAGAAACGAGAAAGAGAAATAGAAAAAGAAAGAGGCTACAACAACAGCGGCAATGCAAATCCTGTCTACGGCGGAACTGAAGAGACTACTACAGGTGTTATCAGGCTAAAGGCCCTGAACAAGGCAGGCAAACTTCTCTACCCGATTATCGCAGTCAACGATGCCGAGACAAAGCATGATTTTGATAACGTTTATGGCACCGGTCAGTCTGCACTTGATGGAATCATAAGGGCGACCAATGTGCTTCTTGCAGGGAAAAATGTTGTAGTCGCCGGATACGGTCATGTTGGCAAGGGTGTAGCAAGGCGCGCATCAGGTATGGGTGCCAATGTCATTGTAACTGAAGTTGATTCCATTGCTGCCCTGAAAGCAAAGATGGATGGATACTCTGTCATGCAGATGGTAAAGGCAGCCGAGATAGGAGACGTATTCATAACTGCAACAGGATGCAAAGATGTTATCGTAGGAAAGGATATAGAAAAAATGAAAGACGGTGCCATACTGGCAAATGCCGGTCACTTTAATGTCGAGATCTCTATTGATGCGCTTGAAAGGCAGGGGAGCAAGAAGAGGATAAACGATTCTGTAGAGCAGTACAAACTCAAGAGCGGGAACAGGGTCTACCTTGTTGGCGAAGGAAGGCTTGTGAATCTTGCAGCAGCAGAAGGCCATCCATCAGAAGTGATGGATATGAGCTTTGCCAATCAGCTCCTGTCTGTAATCCGGCTTGCCAAGTCAGGCGGCACGATGAAGCCGGGTGTCTACAATATTGATGCTGCTCAGGACAGGGAGATAGCTTCTGGCAAGCTTGAATCAATGGGGGTCTCTATCGATAGCCTCTCGCCTGCGCAGCAGGCATACCTTGAAGGGTTCAGTGAAGGAACGTGAACATTAACCTGAACCTTATTGAATCTGGCCTGTATCTGACAGCATAACTTTCTTTAAGCCAAGCTGCATTCCAATGCTGGCTATATCATGGGAAACCTGTCATAGCACATAATCCGGCAGACCAGCCAATTGAAGGTAAGAAGAAGATGCATGTATGGATGTATATCTCTCTGTCTGTCTGCATACAAATACAAACAGCCAAAGGCGAATTAACTTTAAAAACCCCTCTGGCAACAGCCTAACTGTATAGGTTCGCTGGTCTAGCCTGGTTAAGACGTCGCTCTCACACAGCGAAAATCGCCAGTTCGAATCTGGCGCGAACCACTTCTATGCATATCCACTCTGCACATAATATGCCCGGCCCCGCCCTACCCCGATGCGGTGAAGTGAATGCGATCGCACTAAACCATTCGCAATGACAGTCTTTAACTGGGCTGCCGCTCGTGGAGGAACTCGCTTGGGTTTGAAAGATACTCGATGCTACTGCTACTGCTACTTCTTGGCACCCAGTGTCCTGTTCTTTAGCCTCATCTGGCTTCCGTGGCACTTGCGACATCTGAGAGCAGAGATCGGATTCTTTCCTCCGCACTTGAAGCAAATCTTGAAGAAAAGCCTTCTTTGCTGTGCAATATGCTTTTTTGTTGCATCTGTTATCGGCATAGTTTGGATTAGGTTCGATTCAGGGCACTATTTTACCTTTCTATTGTGCCTTTTTGTCGGGCACGACAGATGACTTGCTGCATACAAGAAGCATTAGCTACAGAATCAAAACTTTCAAGCTGGGCGCCTCTTATCCGTAGCCGCAAAATCTGTGCCAATGTTCAAAGTAATGGCATTGATTGTTGCTGGAATATTTCTTACAGCAATCGGGATCTATGCTTTGAGCCAGGCACACCTTCCTGTCATCCAGCTGCCGGCTGTGAGCCCACTGCTTGGATGGGGGATAGTATTTGGTGGACTTGTGTCATTTGGGGTGGCATTTGTAGTCACGCGGGTCAATTAGAACTTGGTTGGACTGGATAGGAAAAACCATTAATTTTTTCCATTTTTCACCTCGCGGTTGGTGATTAGAACAAGTCACTTTTTTCCTGTTCTTGGATATGGTTTTGCCTAAAGTCTTGGTTGCAACGGATCCAGATAACTACTACTGCCAACATCATCGGGATCGATGCTGCAGTCACTTGATTGCCTGCGACCGAGGCTCTCATTGTACGTCTTGCCTGCACTACACTAGCCTCGATAGACCTAACCTAGTCGCTTCTGCCAGACATAACATAAGGATGCCTAAAATAAACGGCTTTCAGCTCTACAGAGAGCTTCACAAA